>Ga0209051_1002759_pt1 | contig 12130 bp, 11 predicted proteins | sample AraplaCvi_mMS_r2_2_FD_184286 | JGI IMG/M metagenome (GOLD analysis project Ga0209051, IMG submission 184286) | Arabidopsis root microbial communities from North Carolina, USA - plate scrape MF_Cvi_mMS_r2 (SPAdes) (version 2) | ecosystem: Host-associated > Plants > Roots > Endosphere | place...
CGGCCAGGAGGCCTATCGCGCGGGCAAGGTGCCCGAGGCCGTGCGCCTGATGGAGCGCGCCGACAGCGCCGGCGCGGCGGGCGCCCGCGCCGAGCTGTGCGCGATCTATCGCAAGCCGACCGCGGCCGAGGGCCGGGATTTCCTGAAGGAAGCCAGCAAGTGCAAGGGCATCGACTGAGAATGTCGCGTCGGCCCGCCCGTGCGGCGCATTCCTCTACGGGGATTCCCCATTTCCCCCGCGTACGGCGCGAGGGCGGGGCGGCGGGGCGATAATCCGGCCATCCCCTGACCGACTCGCCATGGAACTCGTCGTTCGCGCGCTGCGCTGCCCGCCACCCGACCAACCGCAAGCGATCCAGGCGCGATTCGGCGCCGAGGGCGGACGCATCGGTCGCAGCCCCACGTGCGTCCTGCCGCTGCCGAGTCCCGACCGGTACATCTCGCGCGAGCACCTCGAGATCCGCTGCCGCGACGGGCGCTACACGCTGAAGGTGATCTCCAAGGTCAACGGCTGCACGGTCAACGACAGTCCCGTGCCGCCGGGCTCCGCCGTCGAGCTCGCGGACGGCGACCGCATCCAGCTGGGCGACTACGTGCTGGTCGCCGAGCTCCGGTCCGACGCCGAGGCCACCGTCACGGCCACCGCGCTGATGAAGGATCCCCTGGCCGCCTTCGGCCGCGCGCCGTCCGCCGGCCGGGTCGACTCGCTCGACATGATGGCCGCCCTCGCGCCGCCGCCGCCGGCGCGCGAGGCGCGGGCCGACTCCGCCGACTGGGCCCGTGCCGACAAGCCCGGGCCGCGCACGCCGCCGCCCATGCCACGCCTGGCCGAGCCGCTCGAGGCCGACCCGAGCGCGACGGCGCTCGGCCGGCTGCTCGACGCCGGCACCCAGGGCCGGCGCGGCCGCACGCCGGCGCCCGAGGCGACGCCGGTGCCGGGCCCGCGTCCCGCGCCGCACGACGAGGCGGCCAGCGCGCTCGACGCCTTCCTCGGCCTCGACGGCCCGCTGTCGCCGCCGCCGGCCGGCATGAGCGACCAGGCGCAGCGCCTCTACCGCCAGAGCGACGTCGACATCCCGATGCCGGGGTCGGGTACCCCGCCGGACACGGTGTTCGACGACGACATCTTCTCGGCCCTCGACGCGCTGCAGAAGGATTTCTCGCCGCCGCCGCCGCCCGGCGCGCCCGCCCCGGCGCCGGCGCCGACGCGTCCGCGCACCGAGGCGCCTGCGCCGGCCAGGGCGCAGGAGCGCGCGGCGCGCCACGCGTCGCCCGAGGCGACGCCCGTCCCCGCGCGCCTGCCCGCGGCGCCGGCCGCCGCCGGCGGCGACGCCGCGGCGCTGGTGGAGGCGCTGACCGAGTCGCTCGGCCTCGATCCCGGCGACCTCGACGCGACGCGCCCGGCGGAGACCGTCCGCATCGTCGGCGAGTTGCTGCGTCTCACGGTCGACGGGCTCTACCAGATGCTCGAGATGCGGGCCCAGCTCAAGAACGAGCTGCGCATCGAGGACCGCACGATGATCGCGTCGCGCGAGAACAATCCGATGAAGCACTCGGACAACGCGCGCGACGCCTTGCGCTACCTCGTCGACACGCGCCAGCACGGCAACAAGCTGTTCATGCAGCCGGCGCGCGCCGTGGGCGATGCGGTGTCGGACATCTGCGCGCACGAGATGGCCGTGATGGCGGGAACGCGCGCCGCGTTGCTGGCCGCGCTGAAGATGTTCTCGCCCGACGTCGTCGAGAAGCGCATCAAGAAGTCCGGCGCCCTCGACAGCGTCGTGCCCGCGCTGCACAAGGCGAAGCTGTGGGAGAGCTTCCTCGCGATGTACGGCGAGCTCGAGAAGGAGGCCGAGGATCATTTCGACCGCCTCCTCAACCAGGAGTTCGCGCGGGCCTACGCGGAGCAGGGCAAGAAGCTTCGCCGCAAGAAGTAAGGCGCGTTGCGGCGCGACCCGCGAGCAGTGACAATCGTCGATCCCGCCGCCGGCACGACGTCCGTTTCCGTGATCCCTGCGCTGATGATCAAGTCCCGACTGCGACTCTCCCGACTCGCCCTGGTCGCCGCCGCCGGCCTCGCGGGCTGCGCGTCTCCCGCGCCGCCCGGCGCGGCTGCACCCCCCGCGGCGCGCGCGCCGCTGCCCCTCGCGGCCCGGCCCGCCCCGACGCCGCGCGCGCTGGCCGCCGAACTCGACGCGCGGCTCGAGCAGTTGCGCCGCCAGCAGGAGCCGGCCTCCGACGACGTCATCGCCTCGCTCGAACGCGCGCTCGACGAGCAACGCGAGAAGCGGGCGCGGGTCGCGGCCGCGAACGTCCCGCTGCCCGCCGCGGCGGCGTCCGCGCCGGCGACCCGGCCCCCGAAGCCGGCCAAGGCGGCGCCCAGGCTGTCGCGCGCCGCGCAGGCCCGCGCGGCGGCGGCGTCCGCGGCGGCGGCGTCGGCCGCAGCGCCTGGTTCGCGCGTCTCCGCCGAGGCCGCGACTGCGCAGGCGCTCGCGGCGCGCTCGCCGATGGCGCGCGTCGACGAGTCTCGGCGGCCGGTCGACGACCTCTACGCGCGCGCCCGCGACCTCGAGCTGCAGCTGAAGGCGGCGCAGGCGGTGGCCCTCTACCGCGAGGCGAGCCAGCGCGGCCACGCGCCCTCGTCGGAACGCCTGATGGCGCTCTACGCCGACGGCGCACCGGGCGTGGAGCGCGACTACCGCGTCGCGGTCTTCTTCAAGGCGCGGGCGGTGCAGCAGGGCGTGCACCTGGCCGCCGACTGGCATCGCTGACATGGCCACGCTCAACACGAGCGGCGCGACCTGCGAGATCGCGTCGCGCACCGACCCAGGCCGCGTGCGCGCCTCCAACGAGGACGCGCTGCGCTTCGACGCCGGCCTCGGCCTGGTCATCCTCGCCGACGGCATGGGCGGCTATGCCGCCGGCGAGGTGGCGAGCCGCATGGCCGTCGACGAGGTCTTCGGCGAGCTCGCCTCCGCGCTGCCGCACCTGCATGCGCAGCCGGCCACCGCCGACCGCGCCGGGCTCCACGAGGACATGCGCTTCGCCGCCGCGCGCGCGAACGCCAGCATCATCGCGGCCGCGAAGCGCGAGCCCGACCACGAAGGCATGGGCGCGACGCTCGTGGTGGCGGTGCTGATGCAGGACGTCGTCACCGTCGCGCACCTGGGCGACTCGCGCGCCTACCGACTGCGGGCCGGCCACCTCGAGCTGCTCACGCGCGACCACTGCTGGGTCGACGAACAGATCGCGATGGGCGCGCTGCCGGTCGACGCGGTGCTCGACCCCCGCCTGCGCAACATCGTCACGCGTGCGCTGGGCATCGAAGACGAGATCGACCTCGAGATCCACGACCACGACGCGCAGGTGGACGACGTCTTCCTGCTGTGCTCCGACGGCCTCACCGACATGCTCGACGACGCCGCCATCGCGGCCGAGTGCGCCGTCGCGCGCCCGCTGGGCGAGACCGCGGACGCCCTCGTCGCCGCGGCCAACGAACGCGGCGGACGCGACAACGTCTCGGCCGTGCTGCTGCAGGTCGGCACGCCGCAGGCGCCCGGCTGGGCGGCGCGGCTCGTGAACCGCCTCAAGGGCGGCTGAGAAGCCGGGCGTCCCGTCCGGATCGCCCCTGCGCAGGCGCGATGCGATCGGCCACCCGCGCGACGAGCCCGGTGTCCTCGACGTCCGGGGGAGGGGCCTGCGCGATGGCCACGGGGGTCGCGAGTGCCCGCCGCAGGGCGCAGCCGCCGCGCCTCATTTCGCGGCCCGGGCGAGGATCAGCACGTCGTCCGCGTCGGCCAGATCCTGCAGGCGCAGGCGGCCGTCCCCGGTCGCGATGACCGCGAAGTCGAAGTCGGTGCCCTCGCCCGTGCCGGCGACGTGCACCTTGCAGTCGCGCAGGATCCACGTGCCGGTGACGTAGGGCGCGTGCCGCACCCAGGAGGTGAAGTTGGGCGATTCGCCCGCGGGGCCGAAGCGGAGTTCCTCGAACTCCCCGCCCGCGGGATTGACGTTGCGCCAGGCGCCGACGAGCGCCGAGGCGGTCAGCGCGCAGGCGGCGCCGTCCGCCGGTGCCGGCGCGAGGGCCGCCAGCCGCGCGGCGTAGGCGGCGCGCAGGCACTCGGCGCCGCCGCATCGGTCTCGCACGTCCCGCAGCCAGGCGCGCTGGGCGGCGGCGACGGAGGCATCGCCCGCCTTGCGCCGGGCGTACACCGCGCCCAGGCGATCGTCGAGGGAGGACAGCGCGGGGTCGGCACAGATCGTGCGCTCGACCGTGCTCGCCGCCCGCGCGCAATCGAAGCTCGCGGCGACGGCGCCCGGCGTCGTGGCGGCCAGGGCCGCGCAGAAGGCGAGAGGCTTCGAGAAGGGTCGCTCCCGGTGCGCGCGCATGCGGGAATCTTAGCGGTAGCCGCGGGCGCGGCCGGACGGCCTGGAAACCGCCCGTTTCCGGGCGGGGCGCGCGGCTCGATTTGTGTTGCAATAGGGCCCTGCATCGACGTCGCCAGTCGCGGGCCCCGCGCCCGCTGGCGCCTTGGTCGGCGCCTGCTCCCCGGGCGGGCGGCACGTGCCGAGGTTGCGGCCCGATGCCGAGAGGATGACGCGCGCATGCCGCCCCGGCTGGCGGCGCCCGGCCGCAGGTGTGCCGGTAGACGTATCCTCGCGGCGACAGGAGCGCATTGAGATGGCCAATTCCGCCAAGCCCGGTCCGCACGGATCCCACCATCACCACCGACACGCCGCGCACCGCGCGGGCGTGCCCGCGGCGCCCATCGCGCCCGCGAAGACGCCCGGCGTGCTGGGGCGTGCCGACCAGGGCGACCCGTCGCTCACCACGCTGCTGGGCTGGACGCCCAACGTGACCGGCCTGCGGGACTGGGCGGACCACACGTGGCAGGCCGTCGAGGGATGGGGCGGCGAGGCGCTGCATTCGGCCGAGTCCTGGGGGCAGCAGGCGTGGAGCCGTGTCGCCGGCGTGGGCTCGGCCGGGCGCGCGCCGACGGGCCAGCCCATCGCCGTCGGCCCGACGCCGGTGCCGCCGGCGGGCGGGGGCATCACGCTCGCGCAGCTCAAGAAGATGTTCCCGGGGGCCGGCAACGACTATCTCCAGAAGGTCGCGGACGACCTCAACGCCGACCTGAAGAAATACGGCCTCGACACCCTGTTGCGGCGCGCGCACTTCTTCGCCCAGGTGCGCGAGGAGGGCGGCCCGGCCCTGAAGGGCAAGATCGAGGACCTCACCTACAGCCCGACGGCCCTGAAGGGCCTGTTCGGCTATTACAAGAAGCATCCCGCCGAGGCCGACCAGGACGGCTACGAGCGCGACCCCAAGAACCCCAAGAAGTTCATCCGGGAGGCCGACCAGGAGCAGATCGGGAACAAGGCCTACGGCGGGCGCAACGGCAACGGTTCCGTGGACAGCGGCGACGGCTGGAAGTACCGCGGCCGGGGCCTGATCCAGACCACCGGGCGCGGCAACTATGCGGCGGTCACCAAGACCTATCACACGCTCTACGGCGAAGCCTCGGTCGATTTCGAGGCCAAGCCGGAGCTCATGGAACAGTTCCCGTACACACTGCGCACCGCCGTCTGCTTCTGGGTCGCTCACGGCCTGCCCGCGCTGGCGGACAAGGGTGACAAGGCGAGCGACGTCGACGCGATCACGGCGGTCGTCAACGTCAACACCAAGAGCTACGAGAACCGGCAGAAGAACTTCACCGAGGCCTACGATGCGTTTAAGTGAACCGCGGCGCGCGGCCGCCGTCCTCGCGCTCGGCCTCGGATTGCTGGCGAGCCAGGCCGCGTGCAATCCCTCCACGCCGTCCTGGCCGGCCGCCGGCCCCACGCAGTGCGCCGCCCAGGAGTCGGTCCTGTTCTCGTGCGAGACCGGCAAGAAGGTGGTCTCGCTGTGCGCCAAGGGCAAGCCCGGCGCGTTCGACGCCATTTCCTATCGCTACGGCCTGCCGGGCAAGGTCGAGCTCGAGTACCAGGCCACGTCGGGCAACGGCCTGCTGTTCCACGGCCAGGTGGAGCCCGCGGCGCCGAACGCCTCGGTGCGCGAAGTGTGGTTCGACAAGGGCAGCACGCGCTACCTCATGACGGCCTGCGAGGGCGGCGATTGCCCCTACGCGTCCGGGCTGGCGGTGCTCTCGCGGGGCAAGGTGCTGTCCAGCCAGCACTGCGTGCGCACCACGCCCGATCGCGGCTTCTTCGCGCCCGAGTTCGCCGACTTCGGAAGCAGCCTGAACGACAGCAGGTCGCACACGCCGCTCCTCAAGCTCGAGACGGACGAGAACCTGATCGAGCAGCTCTATCCGGCGGGAGGCGAACGATGATCGTCCCATCCCGCGAGACGAGGCGCGCCGCGGCACCGATGCCGCGCGCGAGCCTGCCGACATCCCGACCGCGCCGCGCGCGGGCCCGGCCCGACCAGGCCGGAACGACCTCCCGGAAAGGAACCCGCCCATGAGCCGCATGCTCGACATCTCGACCAAGCTCGGCCCGGACACCTTCGTCGTCCAGCGCTTCAGCGGCCGCGAGGAACTCGGCCGCCTGTTCGAATACACGGTGGAACTGCTGTCCGAGCGCGGCGACCTCCAGGCCGAGCAGCTGCTGGGCTCGAATGCCACCGTCGCCCTCGAGCTCGACGACGGCCAGTCGCATCGCTACTTCAACGGCTACATCACGCGCTTCTCCGTCCACGGCATCGTGCGGACGACCGTGTTCAAGAGCAATGTCGGCTACCTGTACCTCGCCACGATCAGTCCCGGCCTGTGGTTCCTCTCGCGCTCGTCGAACAGCCGGATCTTCTCGCAGATCACGCTCGGCGACCTCGTCACGCAGCAGCTCCAGGCCGACGCGCTCGTGACGCTCGACCCCCAGATCGGCGCCACCGAGAAGCGCGACTTCGTCGTGCAGTACCGCGAGACCGACTTCAACTTCGTGAGCCGGCTGGCCGAGCACGCCGGGCTCTACTACTACTTCACGCACGACAACGGCTCGCACAAGATGGTGCTGGTCGACCAGGCGAGCAAGCACCAGCCCATTCCCGGCCTGCCCGAGATCAGCTTCAACGGCGAGGGCCGCGAGGACACCACGCTGCGCGGCTTCCAGCTGGTGTCGGAAGTGCAGAGCGGCGCCTTCGCCACGGGCGACTACAACTACGTCACCCCCAACACGAACATCACCGCGGTCACCTCGTCGCCGAAGTCGCACGACAACGCCGGCTTCGAGTTGTTCGACCATCCGGCAGACACGACGACGACCTCCTTCGCGACCACCTACTCCGGCATCCGCGCCGAGGAGCATGCCTGCCGCTATGCCGTCGCGCAGGGCGCGGGCACCGAGCGCAACATCCAGGTCGGCTACAAGACCAAGGTGAAGGATCACTCCGTCGCGGCGCTCAACCAGGAGTACCTCGTCATCGCGCATTCCTTCGACGCGACGAACAACCTGGCACAGAGCAGCGCGTCCGCCGGTTCCTCGTTCGAATGCAGGTTCGAGGCGATCCCCGCGTCCGTGCAGTTCCGCGCCATGCGGGTCACGCCGCGACCCGTGATCGCCGGCACCCAGACGGCCCTGGTCGTTTCCGACTTCCACAGCGACACCGATTCGTCCGGCGGCACCGACCCGATCGGCGCCAACATCGCGCGCGTGAAGGTCGAGTTCTACTGGGATCGCTACGGCAAGCAGTCGTGCTGGGCGCGCGTGTCGCAGCCGTGGGCGGGCAAGGGCTACGGCTTCCAGAACATGCCGCGCGTGGGCGAGGAGGTGCTGGTGCAGTTCCTCGAGGGCGACCCCGACCGCCCGGTCGTGATCGGCCGCGTCTACAACGCCGAGAACATGCCGCCGTACAAGCTGCCGGCCAACGCGTCCATCACGGGCCTGAAGTCGCTCAGCATGGACGCCAAGGGCGGCAGCGTCGCCGGCAAGTGGAACGAGCTGCGCTTCGACGACAAGGACGGCGCCGAGCAGATCTACGTGCAGGCGCAGAAGGACTACGACCGGCGCGTGCTCGCCGATTCCAAGGTCTTCGTCGGCGGCGAGAGCCACGCCCACGTGGCCAAGGACGCGTTCGAGAAGTACGGCGCCGACCTGCACCTCGCCACCACCGGCGACCACAACGTCAAGATCGGCGGCGCGCTCTCGCACAAGGTCACGAGCGACGTGCACCTCGATTCCGGCGGCGGCATCCTGACCAAGGCGAGCAGCGAGATCCACCTCGACGGCGGCGCGAAGGTGGTGATCGAGGCCAAGACCGAGATCGCGCTGAAGGTCGGCCCGAGCTTCATCTCGCTCAAGCCCGCGGGCATCTACATCGTGGGCCCGATGGTCAACGTCAACTCCGGCGGCTCGGCCGGCGACGGCCGCGCGGCGGCGCCGATCGCTGCCAAGGACGCCAAGGACGCGATGACCAGCGAAGGCGGCTCGCCCATCGCGGCACCCCCGGCGCCCACCCCGCCCGTCGCCTTCTCGCCGCAGGCGAGCAGCTTCAAGGTGGCCGCGGTCACGGGCGCGCCCTTCGTCGCGCCCTGCGACGGCGGCTGCTGACGCGCGGCCGCCGCGGCGCGCGAGAGTCCGCTTCGAGGAGGAGGCCATGCCCAGCCATGTCTGCAACAACGCCGTGATCCAGTGCTCGATGTGCCCGGTGCCGGGCACGCTCAAGGTGCTGCCCGTCAAGATGGTCAAGACCTCGCAACAACCGGCGGCCAACATCATGGACCACGTCCCGATGGTCAACATCATGCCCTTCGGCCCCTGCAACTCGCCGGGCAATCCCGCCACTGCCGCGGCGACCGCCGCCGCGCTCGGCGTGCTCACGCCCGGCCCCTGCCTGCCGAACACGCCGATGCCGTGGGCGCCGGGCTCGCCGACCGTGAAGCTGTCGAACCTGCCCGCCTTGAACAAGAACTCGATGCTGACCTGCATGGCAGGCGGCGTGATCACGATCAAGTTCGAAGGCCAGGCCACCCACGCCATTCCCTGATGACACTCCCCATGCCCCGCGCCGCGCAGGCGCGACTCTGGAGCGAAGCCGGCGACCATCCGGCCTACGCGATCCTCGACGGCGCACGCAACGACCTGCTGCTGCCCGCGCTCCACGCCGACAACGCCCCGCGCTGGCGCTGCCTCATGCCGGGCGAACTCGAGCCCGACATGGCCTACGTCGCCCCCTACCTGGTGGAACTCGACCAGAGCAGCGCGTTCACGCGCCGCCTGCTCGCGCAGGGCTGGGGCCAGAACTGGGGCGTCTTCCTCGCGAGCGAGGCCGGCCTGCCGGCACTCTGGCGCCATGTGCGCACGCAGTTCAACGTCTACGGCCCGCAGATGGAGCCGCTGTATTTCCGCTACTACGACCCGCGCGTGCTGCGCGGCTACCTGCCCACCTGCTCGCCGCGTCAGCTCGCGGAGTTCTTCGGGCCGGTGAGCTTCTTCCTCGCCGAGGGCGAGGAGCCGGAGCGAGCGCACGGGTGGTCGTTCGCGGACGGTCGGCTGGTCGCCCACCAGGTCTAGGAAAGGGAACGCCATGGCCCCCTCGGTCGTCTTCGACATCGGACGCGTGCCGTCCGCCCGCTCCGTGCGCGAGGGCGTGCAGGACGACGGCGCGCCGTGGCGCATCGTGGTCGTCGGCGACTTCTCCGGCCGACCGGCGGCGCAGCGTCCGCCGCTGGCCGAGCGGCTCGGGCTGCGCGTCGAAGTCGACAACCTCGACGCCGTGTTCGCGCGGATCGCGCCGGAGGTCGAGATCGCCGGCCTCGCCGACCGCGCGGGCGAGCCGCTGCGCATCGCGCTGGCAAGTCTCGACGACCTGACGGCCGACGCGCTGCTCGGGCGCCTGCCCGAGCCGTCCGCTGCACCCGCACCCGCACCCGTGCCGCCCGCGGCGACGGAGGAGGACGACGCCGCCACGCTGCGCCGCCTGCTCGGCGGCAGTGTCGCGCCCGGCGCGCCCGCGGTCGCCGCATCGGCGGCGTCGCCCGCGGCGGCGGCGAACGACCTGATCGAGGGCTTCATCCGCCAGGTCGTGGGCACCGCGCCGGAAGGGGCCTCCGCGCCGCGCCCGCCCGGCGCCGGCGCCGACGAGGCCCACGCGGCGCTGCTGCGCCGCGTGCTGCGCGACCCGGCCTGGCGCCAGCTCGAGGCTGCCTGGCGGGCCGTCGACCGCTTCGTGCGCGAGGTCGACATGGACGATGGCCGCATCCGCCTCGAGCTGCTCGACGGCCGTGCCGACGAACTGCTGTCCGACCTGCTGGCCGCCGGCGGCGACGCGCAGCGCAGCGGGCTCGCGCCGGCGCTCGCCGGCGACGGCCGAGGCTGCGCGCTGGTGGTCAGCCTCGAAGAGTTCGGGCCCGGCGTGAGCGAGCTCGCGCTGCTGGGCGGCCTGGCCGCGCAAGCCGCCGCGCACGGGGCGGCGCTGCTCGCCGGCGCCGCGCCGGCGCTGGCCGCGCTCGCCACCATCGACGATCCCGCGATCGCCGGCACGCCGCAGGCGCGCGCCTGGCACGCGCTGCGCGCGAGCGCGCTCGCGGCACACGTCGGCCTCACGTTCCCGCGCCTGCTCGCGCGGCTGCCTTATGGGCCGCGCCAGGATCCGGTCGCGGCCTTCCCGTTCGACGAACTGGCCGACCTGGCGGCCGATGCGGTGCCCGGCGGCCTGGCCTGGCGCAGCGCGGCGCTCGATGCCGCCGGCGTGCTGGCGAAGTCCGACGCGGACGACGCCGAGGAGGGCGCGGCCGGCGGCGAACTCGCCGACCTCCCGGCGTACGTCGACCGCCGGGGCGACGAGCCGACGCTCACCCCCGTCGCCGAGCGCTGGCTCGCAGGGCAGGAGGCCGCGCGCCTCGCCGCCGCCGGCTTCATCGTGCTCCAGAGCGACCGCCGGCGGCCCGTCGCGCGCATCGCGGCGCTGCGCTCGATCGCGCTCGACGGCACGCCGCTGGCGACCCGTCTCCCGGGGGACTGACCGTGCCGCGCGTCAGCCCGAACGACCACCCGCGCCGGGGCGTCCGCTCGGGGATTGCGTGTACAGTTGGCGCCGCCTCGCCGCGCGCGAGGGGATCCGACCCACGTATGGCGCGCGCCACCTGCGGCGCCTTCACGACGAAGAGCGCATGAGCCGAAAACGCGTCATCTGGTCCGAGGGACTCTTCCTTCGGCCACAGCATTTCCAGCAACTGGAACGCTCGGTCGAGATGCTGGTGGAGACGCGCACCGCCGGGCCGCTCTCGCCGGCCTGGGGCCTCGCCAGCCTGCGCCTCGACGAGGAGGCGATGAAGATCGGCCGCCTCGCCATCAAGTCGGCGCGCGGCGTGATGCCGGACGGCACCCCGTTCGCCATCCCCGAGGAATACGCCGCGCCGCCGGCCATCGAGATCGGCACCGACATCAAGGACCAGCTCGTCCACCTGGCCCTGCCGCTGGTGCGCTCGGGCATGCCCGAGTTCGCGGTCGACGCCGGCCCGACCGCGGCACTCGCGCGCTTCGTCGGCGACGACCTGCGCGTCGAGGACAACGTGATGGGCATCGGCGAGCCCGCCGAGATGAAGCTGGGCCAGCTCAACCTGCGCCTGATGCTCGACGAGGAACCGCGTTCCGGCTTCTGCAGCATCGCCTTCGCGCGCGTCGTCGAGCGCCGCAGCACCGGCCAGCTGATGCTCGACGAGAGCTACATCCCGCCGGCGCTCGAGTGCCGCGGCTTCGCGCGGCTGCAGGACTTCCTCGTCGAGACGCGCAACCTCGTGCGCCATCGCGCCGACGCGCTCGCCGCACGCCTCAACCAGTCGCAGCAGAAGGGCGTCGGCGAGATCGGCGACTTCCTCATGCTGCAGGTCGCGAACCGCTTCGACCCCTGGCTCACCCACCTCGGCGAGCGCGAGAGCCTGCACCCCGAGGCGCTGTACGCGGTGCTCGTGCAGGCCGCGGGCGAGTTCGCCACCTTCAGCGAACGCCGGCGCCGGCGCGCCCGCGTGCAGGTGCCGTACCGCCACGAAGACCTGCGCGGCACCTTCGAGCCGCTGATGTTCGACATCCGCGAACTCCTCACCGAGGTCATCAATCCCAACGCGGTGCCCATCCCGCTGCAGGAGCGCGCCGCCGGCCTGTACACCGGCATGGTGCCCGACCCGGAACTGCT
>Ga0209051_1002762_pt1 | contig 12121 bp, 13 predicted proteins | sample AraplaCvi_mMS_r2_2_FD_184286 | JGI IMG/M metagenome (GOLD analysis project Ga0209051, IMG submission 184286) | Arabidopsis root microbial communities from North Carolina, USA - plate scrape MF_Cvi_mMS_r2 (SPAdes) (version 2) | ecosystem: Host-associated > Plants > Roots > Endosphere | place...
CGCCGGCGGGCCTGCGCTGGCTGGGTCTCGAGGTGCGCCGGCACGAACCGCAGGACGAGGAACACGCCCTCGTGGAGTTCGTCGCCCGCAGCAAGCTCGGCGGGCGCGCCGAACGCCTGCACGAGACGAGCCGCTTCGTGCGCGAACAGGGGCGCTGGTTCTACGTGGACGGCGACCTGCGCTGAATCGCCCGCAATGAAAAACGGCTCCCGGTTTCCCGGACGCCGTCTTTTCGATTCCTGGACGCGGCGACGCTTCAGGCGAATTCCTGCCGCACCGACGGCGACATCAGCCGCCGGATGATGCCCGCGAGCACGAGGCCCGCCGCCAGCGTCAGGAAGCCTGCGAGCACGCGGGCCGTCGTGATCATGCCGTCGAACAGCGCGGCCGCCTTCTGCGGCAGCGTGGCCTGGCGCAGCGCGGACTCCACGAAGAGCTGGGCGAACTCCTGCTGCAGCCACAGGCTGCCGAGGTCGACGACCATCGCCACCACCAGCAGGCCGATGAACATGCGCCGCGCCCATTCCACCCGCTGGAGCAGGCCGACCGAGCACACCAGCATCGCGAGCGAGAGCGCCGCCGCGGCGGAGAGCACCCAGGGCAGGTAGTGCACCAGCTTGCCGCTGAGCCACGGCAGGGCGGCCTTGTCGACGCCGAGCTCCGCGACCCACGCGGATTGCGTCGCGTTCTGGATCACGGCCCAGACGCAGGCGACGGCGGACAGCAGCAGGAACATCCACGCGACGAAGGTCACGAAGCGGGAGCGGGATCCGATGTTGAACGTCTGGGGCATGGCTTGTGAGTCTCCCTGGCACGCCGATCATGAGCCACGGCGATGACAGGGATTTTTCAGCAAGGCCATGGTCGAGCGCCATCCCCCAAAGGACGGCATCGCGCACGTTCGCGGCGCGATTCGTCGCGGATGTGGCGCTCGCGAAGGCCGGCGTCTCAGAAGCCGTGAATGAATCCGGCGTGCCCGAGCAGCCCGCCAAAACGCGGCCGATCTAGGCGCAAACGGAGCCGTGGCCCGGGCTACGGCGAGGATTTGCAACGACGAGCGGTTGCGTTCTGGCGGGATGAGCGGGCATGTCGGATTCGTTCACAGCTTCTTAGGCGATCGACGACACCGCCGGCGACCACAGCGCCACGCGGAACGGATGGAGCTCCGCGCGCATCACGCCCTGGGCGACGGCCGGATCCTCGTTCATCAGCGCGCGGGCGGCCTCTTCCGACGCCACCTCGAGCAGCACGATGCCGAAGGTGCGCTCGCCCGAGTCGGCGGTGCGCCCGGCCATCCGGACGACGCCTTGCGCCTGCTGGCGCTGCAGCCAGGCGAAGTGCTCCTCGACGATCGCGCTCTCGCGCGCGTCGAGCCCTTCGACCAGCATCGCCGGACGCGTCGGGCGGATCACATAGAGGAACTGTTTCGGCGCTGACATGACCCCGGATCATGCCCGAGATGCGGCGTGCGCCGACAATGGCCAACACCTCGTCGGCGCCCTCCCGGGCGCACCTTCGCTCCTCCCACCCCTCCGATGCCCTCCGGTCTCGCCGCCGCCGCCCTCGCCTATGCCGTGTGGGGCCTGTTCCCGCTGTACTTCCACGCCCTGTCCCGCATCGACGCCTTCGAGGTCGTCCTGCACCGCTCGCTGTGGTCGTTCGTCTTCGTCTGGCTCCTGCTGCTCGGACTGCGCCGCTGGCAGTGGTTCGGCCGGATCGCGCGCGAGCCGGCGTCGTGGCTGCCTTTCGTCGGCAGCGCGGTGCTCCTGAGCGCGAACTGGCTGCTGTACGTCTGGGCCGTCAACCATGGCCACGTGCTGGACGCCAGCCTGGGCTACTTCGTGACGCCGCTCGTCAACGTGATGCTCGGCACCTGGGTGCTCAAGGAGCGCCCGCGGCGCGGCCAGTGGGCCGCCATCGGGCTGGCCGCCGCCGGCGTGGCGTGGCTCACGGCCACCCTCGGGCATCCGCCCTGGATCGCGCTCGGGCTCGCGGCCTCGTTCGGCTGCTACGGCCTCCTTCGCAAGACGGCACCGCTCGGCGCTCTCGAGGGATTGGCGCTCGAGACGCTCGTCATCGCCCCGGTGGCGATCGTCGCCTTCGCATTCATCGGCGCGCAGCGCGGCGGCGTCTTCGCGGGAACGGATGCCGGAACGATCGCCTGGCTGCTCGTCGCGGGCCCGCTGACGGCGGTGCCGCTGCTGCTCTTCGCCTACGGCGCCCGGCGGATCACGCTCGGCACGCTGGGCGTCCTGCAGTACCTGGCGCCGACGATCCAGTTCGCGCTCGGCCGGTGGTTCTTCCACGAGCCGCTGGCACCGGAACGACTCGTCGGCTTCGCGATGATCTGGGCCGCCCTCGCGCTCTACAGCCTCGAGGGCGTGGCGTGGATGCGGCGGCAGCGCTCGCTGGCCGCCGGCTCGGCCGGCGGCTAGAGCGTAAGTCAGGCCGCGAGCGGCGCGCCGGATTCCGCCGCGATCACGAGCGCCGCGGCGTTCACGACGGCGGCGATGCGTCCGATGTCGCGGAGCTGCGCGGTCGTCAGGCCTTCCTTCTTCAGCAGCTCGTAGTGCGACTTCACGCAGAAGTGGCACTTGCCGACGATGGAAGCCGACAGCGCGAAGGCCTCGAACTGCTTCTTCTGCAGCCCGCCCGCGGTCGCGTAGGCGTTCATCCGCAGCTCGGCACGCAGGGTCTTCAGCTCCTCGTCGTCCGCCATCTCGACGAACGGGTACCAGACGTTGTTCATGCCCATCAGGCTGGCCGCGACGAGGGCCCCGCTGGCGATCTCCGCCGGCATGTTGGCCTTGAACGTGGCGACGAGCTCGGGCGACTTCGCCGCGAAGGCCGCGGCGAGGGCGCATCCGAGCGCGTCCTCGGCGGCCAGGCTCGAGCGGGCGATGACGCCGTCGAGGTTGAGGCGGATGTCCTTGGCGGTATCAGGAATCCTCGCCTTGATCGAGTTCAGGAAATCCATCTAATTCTCCTATTGAGCAGGCCTGATAAAGCCCGCGGGGTCGCGGGCTCGGGCCGGAGCGGCACGGCCGGGGGGCCGTCGCCGCCGATGCGTTCGCGTGGCCGATTACAGCGTCGAGCCGCCCACGTTGCGGTTGCAGGGGCACAGCTCGTCCGTTTGCAGGCCGTCCAGGATCCGCAGGACTTCCTCGGGGCTGCGGCCGACGTTCAGGTTGTTCACCGATACGTGCTGGATGACGTTGTCCGGATCGACGATGAAGGTCGCACGCAGCGCCACGCCGGCCGCGCGATCGCGCACGCCGAGCTGGTCGACCAGCGAGCCGGTCACGTCGGCGAAGCTGTAGTGGCCCAGCTTGTTCAGGTCCTTGTGCTCGCGGCGCCAGCCGAGCTTGCTGAATTCGTTGTCGGTCGAGCCGCCCATCAGGATCGCGTCACGCTCGGCGAACTGCGAGGCCAGCTTGTCGAAACCGACGATCTCGGTCGGGCAGACGAACGTGAAGTCCTTCGGCCAGAAGTAGATGACCTTCCACTTGCCCGGGAAGCTCTTCTCGGTGATGGCCTCGAAGGCCGACACGCCGTTTTCCTCGTGGTGGTTGAAGCCGGGCTTCACGCCGGTGATTTCGAACGCTTCGATCTTGTCGCCAATGGTCTTCATGGGGGTGATGCTCTCGTGGTTGGGAAGGAAGGGCCGGGTTCGACCCATGACCAGGATTATGAATCAAGCTATCGAATCAAAGAATTCGATAGTTACTATCGGACCGATAGGCAGATTCTCTGGATGTGCGGGCGGCATTCGCCCCGAGTCGTGATAAGCCGTGCGTGACGTGATGAGTTTGATGTCGGTCAAGTGACAACCGCGGCCAGGGAGGCCTACAATCGAAATGAGAATGGTTCTTCTTTAGAACGCAAACGGCACGCCGCCGGTCCGTCACGGCGGCGTGCCACACTGCGGGCCCACCGGCTCGACTCATCAGGACGCCGTCCCATGTTCGGTTCAGTGATCGCCCGCCTTCAGGGCCCGTCGTCGATCGAGGCCGACACCGCGCCCACGCTGCGCGAGTGCGCGGCCGGGTCGCAGCCCGTGGCCTCCGGCGGCGGCGCTCCCACCGCGGAGACGCGCGACATGGTGCCCCTCACCCGGCTGGCGCGAGACGCGACGGGGATCGTCGCGGGCGTCCGGCTCTCCCCGCCCGGCGCAGCCGCCGTGAGCGATCCGGCGCTCGAGCGCATGGCCCTGCGCCTCATCGAGATCGGCTTCGTCCAGGGCGAGCGACTGCGCGTCGTCGCCTTCGGCCAGCCCGGCGCCGATCCGATCGGCGTGCGCATCGGCGGGCGCGGAGGCTCCAGCACCTTCGCCCTGCGACGCCAGGAAGCGGGCTGCGTCTGGGTGTGGCCTGACCAATGACCGCCCACGCGCTCGACCATCGCCAGATCGCGCTGCTCGGCAACCCCAACTGCGGCAAGACGGCGCTGTTCAACCTGCTCACGGGCAGCCGGCAGAAGGTCGCGAACTACGCCGGCGTCACGGTGGAACGCAAGGAGGGCCTGCTGACCCTGCCTTCGGGCCGCCACGTGCGCGTGCTCGATCTCCCCGGTGCCTACAGCCTGAACGCCACGAGCGCCGACGAGACGGTGACGCGCGACGTCGTCAGCGGCCGACGCGCCGGCGAAGCCCCGCCCGACCTGCTCGTGTGCGTGACCGATGCGACGAACCTGCGCCTCACGCTGCGGCTCGTCATCGAGGCGCGGCGGCTCGGCCGTCCGATGCTCGTGGCGCTGAACCTCGCGGACGTCGCGCGCCGGCGCGGCATCCGCATCGACCGCGCGCGGCTCGAGGAAGAACTTGGCGTTCCCGTGGTCGAAACCGTCGCGGTGCGCAGCGGCGGCGCGCAGGCGCTGATCGAGACCATCGAGGCGTGGTTGGCGAAGTCGGCCGACGTGGCGGCGCCCCCCTCCTCCGGCCCTGGCGTGCACCGCGACGCGGAGCCGCCGCGCGGCCACGTCGGCCAGGCCGCGGTCGATGCCGTGATGCAGGACCATCGCGAGGTGCACCGCCTGCTGGAACTGGCGCTCACCGAGCCCGCCGCCGACACCCGCCTCGAGGACACGCTCGATCGCGTCCTGCTGCATCCCGTGTGGGGCCTGGCGGTGCTCGCGGCCGTGCTGTTCCTCGTCTTCCAGGCGGTGTTCAGCTGGGCGCAGTGGCCCATGGACCAGATCAAGGACCTGGTCGAAGGCACCGGCCGCCTCGTCGGCGAGCACATGCCCGACGGCCTGCTGCGCAGCCTGATCGTCGACGGCGTGATCGCCGGCGCGGGCAGCGTGCTCGTCTTCCTGCCGCAGATCCTGATCCTGTTCTTCTTCATCCTCGTCCTCGAGGATTCGGGCTACCTGCCGCGCGCCGCGTTCCTGCTCGATCGCGTGATGGCCGGCGTCGGCCTCACGGGCCGCAGCTTCATCCCGCTGCTCTCGAGCTTCGCGTGCGCGATCCCGGGGATCATGGCCACGCGCACGATCGCCGACCAGCGCGACCGCCTCGCCACCATCCTCATCGCGCCCCTCATGACCTGCTCCGCGCGGCTGCCGGTGTACGCGCTGCTGATCGGCGCGTTCATCCCCGCGCGCACGCTGGCCCTCGGCATCAACCTCCAGGGCCTCGTGCTGTTCCTGCTGTACCTGAGCGGCATCCTGAGCGCGATGGCGGTGGCCTGGGTCATGCAGCGCCTCGGGCGACGCACCGGCCCGCAGCATCACACCCTGATGCTCGAGCTGCCCGACTACCGCTGGCCCAACCTGCGCAACCTCGGCATCGGCCTGCTGGAGCGGGCGCGCATCTTCATGAGCCGCGTCGGCACGATCATCCTCGCGCTGATGATCCTGCTGTGGTTCCTCTCCACGTTCCCGTCGCCGCCGGCCGGCGCCACCGGCCCCGCGATCGAATACAGCTTCGCGGGCCGCCTCGGGCGCCTGCTCGAGCTTGTCTTCGCCCCGATCGGCTTCAACTGGCAGATCGCGATCGCGCTCGTGCCCGGCCTCGCGGCCCGCGAGGTCGCTGTGGGCGCGCTCGGCACCGTCTACGCGCTGTCCGTCACGGGCGATGCGGTCGCCGACGAACTCTCCCCGCTGATCGCGCACGGCTGGTCGCTCGCCACCGCCTGCTCGCTGCTCGCCTGGTACGTGTTCGCGCCGCAATGCGTCGCGACGCTGTCGGTGACTCGCCGCGAGACCGGCTCGTGGCGGCACCCGGCGATCATGGCGGCCTACCTGTTCGCGCTGGCCTACGTGGCGGCCGGCCTCACCTACCACGTCGTGCGCGCCTTCGGAGGCTGAGCATGGTCCAAACCTTCATCGTCGCCCTCATCGTGCTCGCCGCCACCGGCTACACCGTGTGGAAGCTCGCGCCCGCCTCGCTGCGACAAGCGCTCGCCGCGCGCTCGGGCACGATCGCCCGTGCCTCCGGCGCCTCGGAAAAGTTCGCACGCCGCATCGAGATCAAGGCCGTCGAAGCTGCCGCCAACGCCGGCGGGTGCGGGAGCTGCGGCCCCTGCAAGGGCTGCGCCGTCGGCCGCGGCGCCGACGACGAGGCGCCCGGCGCCTGACCTCCCGGCGACGCGCGACCCGCGCGCCTTCGATTCGATCAGGTCAACCCAGGTCGCCCGCCAGGCTGGCGAGCGTGTCGGCCGCGATCATCACGTGCGAGGGATAGTTCGTGTGGTCGCACCCCAGCTTGACCGCCGCGCCCGCGCGCACCGCGGCCCGCGCCGCATCGCCGAACTCGAAGCGGACGAAGTGCACGGCCGAGGTCTTCTCGGCGTTGTCGCGATCGAGGTCTTCATCCGCGATCGCGTAGACACGCGGATGCCCCTCCACCTCGACGAAGAGCCTGTCCTCCACGCCGATCAGGCGCGCAAGCTCGCGCTTGCGCTCGTGCTCGTCGGGGTATTCGATCAGGACCGTGGCCTTCCAGTTCGTGCCATCGGGGATCAGCGGCTCGTAGGCCTCGATCTCCTGCTGGATGCCCTCCTCCTCGAAGATCTTCTCGACCCGCAGCATCTCCTGGATCTGGTAGCGGATCGTGCGCTCGTCCTCGAACTGCAGCGTCATGTGCTCGCCGAGCGCGACGCTGCGCAGCCGACGGTGTGCGATGACCTGCGGCTTCAGTTCCTTGCGGGCCTTGGCATAGGCCTCCAGCGACAACAGGCTGTCTCGGGCGATCTTCATCGGGATCCTCGTTCGATCAATCCAGGCCATAGGCCTTGCGCGTGAGCGTGAGCGGATGGGCGAGCGCCCGGGGCGCGGCGCCGGCCTCGGTCATGCCCTGCGTGATGTGGTGCCCGGCCAGCGCGCAGTCGCTCGAGATCACGTCGGGCCCGGCGCCCTCCTCGCCGCCGCGGGCCATCGCCTTGAAGACCGGCTTGCCGATCTTCATGGCGACCGGGTGCGTGGGGGTCTTCACGCCATAGGTGCCCGCGTGGCCCGAGCAGCGCTCCACCGTGTTGAGCTGCACCGTCACCTTCTGGCCGATCAGCTTGAACATCTCCTCCGTCTTGCGGCCCATGTTCTGCACCCGCAGGTGGCAGGGCACGTGGTAGCTGACGCGCCCCAGGTCGGTCTTGAAGTCGGTCTTCAGGAAGCCGTCGCGATGGCGCCCGACGAGGTACTCGAACGGGTCGAACATCGCCTCCTTCACGAGCTGAACGTCGGCGTCCTGCGGGAACATCAGCGGCAGCTCCTGCTTGAACATCAGCGTGCAGCTCGGGATGGCCGAGACGATCGCGTAGCCCTCGCGGGCATAGCGCGCGAGCACGGGGATGTTCGCTTCCTTGTGGCGCTCGACAGAGTCGAGGTCGCCGAGCTCGAGCTTCGGCATGCCGCAGCAGGACTCCTTCTCGACGATCACCCACGGGATGTCGTTGTGGGTCAGCACCTTCAGCAGGTCGTGGCCGATGCCGGGCTCGTTGTAGTTGATGTAGCAGGTCGAGAAGATCGCCACCTTGCCCGGCGTGCGCACGCCATCGGGCGCGGACTGCGCGGGCCCCGCGTGCGGCGCCTTCCAGCGGAACCGCGTCGGGCTCAGCTCGGGCAGCCAGGCGTCGGGATGGACGCCGACCGCCTTGTCCAGCAGCTTGCGCGCCGTGCGCGTCCGGTTCACCGCGTTCGCGACCTGCACGACCACCGGGATGCCCGCGAACTGCCCGTGCACGTCCGTCGAGGCCAGGAAGCGCTCGCCGCGACCCACCTTGCCCGCCTTGAACTTGATGGCCTTCGCGCGCAGCATCAGGTGCGGGAAGTCGACGTTCCAGGGGTGCGGCGGCACGTACGGGCACTTCGTCATGTAGCAGAGGTCGCACAGGTAGCACTGGTCGACCACCTTCGCGTAGTCCGCCTTGTCGATGCCATGCACCTCGCCGTCGGCCGTGGCGTCGACCAGGTCGAACAGGGTCGGGAACGACTGGCACAGGCTCACGCAGCGGCGGCAGCCGTGGCAGATGTCGAACACGCGCTCGAGCTCCTTGTTGCAGGCCGCCTCGTCGTAGTAGCTCGCGGACTGCCAGTCGATCGCGTGCCGGGTCGGCGCCTCGAGGTTGCCTTCACGCTGCGTCATCTTGCGTCGCCTCCCCGTCGTGACGTGGCCGTGCGCGGCCGTTCGTTTCGAAGGAAAAAGGGGGCTGATGCAGCCCCCTTTGGTTCGTCGCGCCTTGCGGGCCGGCGCTTTCAGTCGGCCAGCGCGTCGAGCGCCTTCTGGTAGCGGTTGGCGTGCGAGCGCTCGGCCTTGGCGAGCGTCTCGAACCAGTCGGCGATCTCGTCGAAGCCTTCCTCGCGGGCGGTGCGTGCCATGCCCGGATACATGTCGGTGTATTCGTGAGTCTCGCCCGCAATCGCGGCCTGGAGGTTCAGGCGGGTGCCGCCGATAGGCAGGCCGGTGGCCGGGTCACCCACGGCCTCGAGGAACTCGAGGTGGCCGTGCGCGTGGCCGGTCTCGCCTTCGGCGGTGGAGCGGAACAGCGCAGCGACGTCGTTCTGGCCCTCGACGTCCGCCTTGGCCGCGAAGTAGAGGTAGCGGCGATTCGCCTGCGATTCGCCCGCGAACGCATCCTTCAGATGCTGTTCGGTCTTCGAGCCCTTCAGTCCCATGATGCACTCCTCGTGAAAAGGGATGGACACTCTGCCGCGGCCTGCATCCCGCGGTGCAAATCTACGCTAACAGACCGGAAAGTCGCTCTCCAATTCAAAGCGCCTATCCTCGGAATAGGCATTGACTAAGGCACCGTCGCGCCGGCGCCCGGCCGCAGGCCCAGGAGACGGGCGGCGAGCTCGTGCAGGCGGCCGTCGGCGGCGGCGAGGCCGTGCAGGATCGTGTAGTGGTTGACGGCCGGCAGCGTCTCGAACACAGGCACGCTCGTCGGCCCCCACTGCGCGCGAATGAGCTCGGCCTGGCGCTGGAACTCGCTGCTCTCCCCCGCGCCGACGGCCACGTAGAGCGGCCGGCGCGGACGCGGGAAGAAGGCCGGGCTGAGGCGGCGCACGCTGGCCGCGGTCAGGCGCAGGTCGTCCTGCACGAAGGGCGCGAGCCGCAGCGGCTCGAGGTCGAACACGCCCGAGATCGCGAGCGCGCCCGTGACCAGGTGCTGCGGCAGCGCGGGATCGACGTCGCGCCAGCGGCAACTGAGCAGCATGGCCGCGAGGTGCCCGCCCGCCGAATGGCCGACGACCGTGATCCGCTCCGGATCCCCGCCGTACAGCGCCGCGTGGCGGTACACCCAGGCCAGCGCGCGCGTCATCTGCAGCGCGATCTCCTCGATGCCGACGACGGGGCACAGCGCGTAGTTCGGCAGCATGACGAGCGCGCCCTCGGCGGTGAACGACGGCGCGACGAAGGCGTGGTCCGCCTTGTCGAGCGTGCGCCAGTAGCCGCCGTGGATGAAGACGAGCACCGGCGCGTTCGCGCGTGGGGTGGGGAAGATGTCGAGCGTCTCGTTCTCGCCGTCGCCGTAGCGCACGTCGAGCCGGCGCGCCTCGATGCGCTGCACCAGGCCGGAAGCGGTGCGCCAGCGCTCGAGCACGTCCGCATGATCGGGATGGCGCGCGCGCAGGTTGTACTCGGAGTCCAGCCACGCGGGATCGGTGATCGCGCCGGTGCGGGGGGCGGCATAGGTCACGGTGTCCTCCTGCATCGGCGGGCTCCTCGAGGCAAGGCGCCCCGCCGTTTCGGCCATCGGGAAAGTGGCGCCTGCGCGCGCATTGTGCGAACGCACGGCCGATGGACGCGAGTCCGTGTTGCACACCGCGTTGCCCGAACTCTCTTTGCCTTTGGCCCCAGAAAAACCTGCTATAGTAGCCTGCTCGATGGGGGCGTAGCTCAGCTGGGAGAGCGTCGCGTTCGCAATGCGAAGGTCAGGAGTTCGATCCTCCTCGTCTCCACCAATCGATGCACCAAGGCCTTGCTCCGCAAGGCCTTTTTTGCATCCAGGCGCGAATGCTCGAAAGGATCCGTCCAAGCGATCCCGAGCCGACAGGGAGGGATTGAATGTTGCGCTGGTCTCCTGGGGCCGTGAGGGCCACGGTCGGCATCGGGGGCCTCGGGCTGATGTGCCTGTTGCTGCCCCTGTTCGACGGCTTCGGCGTACGGCTTCCGTATCCGGCCATCTTCGCGCTGGCATTCGGCCCGATGATCCTGTTCGTGCTGACCGACGACCTGATCGGCGCGCTCTGGTCGCGCCGCGCGCAGGGCCTCGCGATCGCTTGGTACGGCATCGCGGCGCTCGCGGCCATCGTCAGCGCCCTGGGCCGGGGAGTGGCGCGTCACGATCTGCTTTTCCTCGCCTTCGTCGCAGTGGGCGCCTGGCCGTGCGTTGTCGCGGCGCGGGGCCTGTACGGCCGGCCGCGATCGACGCTCTCGCCGTCACGATTGCTCGAATTCCATGCGCGTTACGGACCGGGCGAGCGCACGGTGGTCCTTGAGGGCGTGGCGCGCAGAACGCTCTTCCTGCTGGGGATCTCCACGCTGTTCGTGGGCTTCGGGCTGACGCCGGGTTTCCGGCACGATAGCCCGGTGGCGGCCTGGTTCGGCGTGGTCTTCTTCGGCCTCGGCGGGCTGCTCGCGCTGGCACGCCTGCTCCATCCCGCGGCGCGGGGCTCGCTCAGGCTCGATCCGCGAGGGTTCGAGGTCGTCACCTTCGGCAGGCGGCACCTCTTCCGCTGGTCGGACGTCACCGGCTTCGGGCTGGTGAAGCTCCACGGCACGCCGATGATCTCCCTCGCATACGCCCCGGAGTACACCGGCCAGCGCGTCGCGCGGCGAGCCGTCGCGGGCCTCTCGGGCATCGAGGGCGCCATTCTCGACACCTACGAGGTGTCCGGTGTCGAGCTCGTCGCGCTGCTCGAGGCCTGGCGCACCCGCTTCGGCGGGCGATCCGAGCCGGCGCCCGCTCTCGACGTCGTGTAGCGGACGCATACGGCGACAGCAGGCCAGGCACCCGCCGAGCTCGCCGGCCGCCGCCTCCCCCAAAAGGGGCCCGTCACACCGTGCATTTGTCTCCCGGCCCGCAGGGTCCGCCACCGGCGCGCCGCGGGTCGCGTGATACCTTCTTCGACCGATCCAGATCCTGCCGCCCGATCTCCGATGTCCATGAAGAACACCCTGGCGGCATTGATGGCCGTTGCCTGCGGCGTGTCGAGTGCCGCCGCGCCGACCCTCGTCCCCGCCCGTCATCCGCTCGCCGCGCAATCCACGCCGCGCCTCGTCGTCAAGTACCGCGACCCGTCCGTGGCGAAGGCGTCCGCCTCGACTTCGGCCCCGCAGTCCAGGCGCGAGAAGGCCTCGGCCCGGCGCGCCCACTACGAGATGCGCCGCGTGAAGGTGCTGTCGTCGGGCGCCATCGTCTATCACCTCGGCAAGGAAGTGTCGCTGGCGGAAGCCAGGGCCGCGGCCGCGCGCATCGCGCAGGACCCGGGCGTCGAATACGCCGCGCCGGACTTCCGCGTCCGTGGCCTGGACACGACGCCGACGCCTCCCGACGACCCCTTCGCGGCGTCGCAATGGGCCCTGTTCCCGCGCACGACGTCGCCGGGCGGCGCCAACTTCATCCAGGCCTGGACGCAGAGCCGCGGGGCCAACGTGCTCGTGGGCGTGATCGACACGGGC
>Ga0209051_1002768_pt1 | contig 12107 bp, 11 predicted proteins | sample AraplaCvi_mMS_r2_2_FD_184286 | JGI IMG/M metagenome (GOLD analysis project Ga0209051, IMG submission 184286) | Arabidopsis root microbial communities from North Carolina, USA - plate scrape MF_Cvi_mMS_r2 (SPAdes) (version 2) | ecosystem: Host-associated > Plants > Roots > Endosphere | place...
GACAGGGGGCGCAGGTGAGCCTCGACGACTCGCCGCTGGGCGGGCTGCAGGTGCGGGTGGCGTGGCCCGGGACCGGGGTCAAGTCTCCGACCTGACCCCGGCATTCCGCAGTGCCGGCGCTCGAATGCAGGGGTCAGGTCGAAGACCCGACCCCTAATCCTCGCCTCATCTTCGACTAACGAAGTCTTCATCCTCGGCGCGCACAGTGCATGGCATGCGCCGGGGGAGCCCCTCCTTCGAGAAGGCTCCCGCCTCGGCGCGATGATCCATTCGGGCCGTGTCCCGCTCGCGTTGAAGGAGTCGAACCATGTCCAATCTCAACCTGAGGCCACTGGCCTGGGCCCTGCTCGGCGCGGGCGTGGCGGTGATGGGCACCGCCGGCGCGCTCGACCTGCCCTCGTGGCTGCATCACTCGAAGCCTGAAGCGGCTGCCTCGGCCACGCCGAGCGGCGGCGGTGGCGGGAGCACCGGCCCCCACGGCGCGCCAGGCAACACCGTCGTCGCCGCCGCCTCCCCGATCCAGCCCGTCGCCCTCGTCAACCCGGCGCAGCCCCCGCTGCCCGCGCTGCCGCCCGGCACGGCGCCGAACTACCGCGCCATCGTGCAGCAGTACGGGCCCGCCGTCGTGCACGTGAGCGTCTCCGGCACCCACAAGCCCACGCAGGAGGAGCTGGAGGAGCAGGGCATGGGGCCCGACAACCCGCTCATCCCCTTCTTCCGCGGCATGCCCGGCTTCCCGCGCGGCATGCAGCCCGGCGAGCAGCCGTTCAGGGGGCTGGGCTCCGGCTTCATCGTCGCGTCCGACGGCCTCATCCTGACGAACGCGCACGTCGTGCGCGAGGCCAAGGAGGTCACCGTCAAGCTGCAGGATCGCCGCGAATACACGGCCAAGGTCCTGGGCATCGACACCGCCACCGACATCGCGGTGCTGCGCATCAACGCCAAGAACCTGCCCATCGTGCACTTCGGCGATCCCGCCAAGCTGATGGTCGGCGACTACGTGCTCGCGATCGGCGCGCCCTACGGCCTCGACCAGACGGCGACCTCCGGCATCGTCAGCGCCAAGGGCCGCTCGCTGCCCAGCGAGAACGGCGACAACTTCGTCCCGTTCATCCAGACGGACGCGGCGGTCAACCCCGGCAACTCGGGCGGCCCGCTGTTCGACGCCTCGGGCAACGTCATCGGCATCAACTCGCAGATCTACAGCCGCACCGGCGGATTCCAGGGCGTGAGCTTCGCGATCCCGATCGACGTCGCGATGAACGTGAAGGACCAGATCGTCGCCACCGGCAAGGCCACTCACGCGCGCCTGGGCGTCTCGATCCAGGGCCTCACGCAGGATCTCGCCGAGAGCTTCGGCCTCGAGCGGCCGGACGGCGCGCTCGTCGCCACGGTGGTCCCCAACAGCGCCGCCGCCAAGGCCGGCCTGAAGGCGGGCGACGTGATCACCAAGATCAACGGCGAGCCGATCGAGGAATCGGGCCAGCTTTCCTCGCGCGTGGGGATGTCGAAGCCGGGCGACAAGGTCTCGCTCGAGATCTGGCGCGACAAGAAGTACGAGACGGTCACGGCGACCCTGGGCGCGAGCTCCGACAAGGAGGACGTGGCCAAGGCCGGCGAGGCCTCGGACGGCCCGAAGCTGGGCCTCTCGCTGCGGCCCCTGAACCGCCAGGAGCGCGGCGAGGTCGGCGCGAGCGGCCTGGTGGTCGAGGATTCGGGCGGCGCGGCCGCGAAGGCCGGCGTCGAGCCGGGCGACGTGCTGCTGGCGCTGAACGGCAAGCCCGTGGCCACGCTGGACGACGTGAAGGCCGTCCTCGCCTCGAAGCCCAAGCGCGTCGCGCTGCTGGTCTGGCGCGACGGCAACCGGATCTTCATTCCGGTCAATCTCGGCTGACGCCGGGAGGACGGGCGCCACGGCGCCTTCCAACGACGAAGCCCCAGCAGGCGCCAGGCCGCTGGGGCTTTTCTTTCCCGCTTCCCGGCGCGCGCGCGGCGGGCGACGGGTTCAGGTCAAGTTCAGGACGAGGCGGCGGACGCCTTCGAAGACGCCTTCTTGGCCTTCTTGGCCTGGCGCTTTTCCTTCTTCTGTTCGACCGCCTTCTCGGCCGACGCGGCGCCCGACGCGGTGGTCGTCTGGCCTTCCGGAGAGGGAGCGCCCTGGGCCGAGGCGAGGGAAGCGGTGAAGGCCAGCGCGGTAGCGATGAGGAGCGACTTCATGAGGTAGCCTTTCGAGGTTGAGGACGATTGCCTAACGAGCGGGCCCGCGAAACGGTTTACCTGCCGGCGGCAATGCTTCTTCACGAGGTTGTCACAGGCTGACCGCGCGACTCTCCAGCCAAATCGCTTCGACGTCAAGCCTCGGGGCGGAGCCCGATACCCTCGGACGCCCGTGGCACGGGCGCGGAAACGAGGCGTTTACCACAGGCGCGCCGTCCGACGGCGGCGTCCGGGACGGCCCGCTTCGCTATCATCCCTGGCCGGGTCTCGTCTTGTCGAACGCAGCCCATCCTCGTCTCGTTCCAGGGTCATGGCTGCCACCACCGAATACCGCCTCCTCAACGCCGGCTCCGTCGCCGCCGCGGCCGCCTCCGCCGGCCTGAACACGGCCCAGAACGAGGCCGTGCACTATCTCGGGGGGCCCTGCCTGGTGCTTGCCGGCGCGGGTTCCGGCAAGACGCGCGTGATCACCTACAAGATCGTGCGGCTGCTGGAGTCGGGCCTGCAGCCGAAGCAGATCGCGGCCATCACGTTCACGAACAAGGCCTCGGCCGAGATGCGCGAGCGCGCGAAGGCGCTCGTCGGCGCGCGCGCCGCGAAGGATCTCGCGATCAGCACCTTCCACTCGCTGGGCGTGCGCATGCTGCGCGAGGACGGCTCGAGGCTCGGGCTCAAGGAGCAGTTCTCCATCCTCGATGCCGACGACGTCCTCGGCGTGCTGCGCGACGCGGGCGGGACGAGCGACGCCGCGCTCGCGCGCAAGTGGCAATGGACGATCAGCCTGTGGAAGAACATGGGCCTGAACAGCGACACCGCGCCGGGCGCCGCCCAGGACGACGACGAGCGCGTCGCCGCCCGCGTGATGAAGCTCTACGAGGAGCGCCTCGCCGCCTACCAGGCGGTCGACTTCGACGACCTCATCGGCCTGCCCCTCAAGCTCCTGCAAAAGGATGGCGAGGCGCGCGCGAAGTGGCAGAACCTGTTCCGCCACGTGCTCGTCGACGAGTACCAGGACACCAACTCCGTGCAGTACGAGCTCCTGAAGGCGCTCGTGGGCGACCCGGAGCGCGCGCGCTTCACGGCGGTGGGCGACGACGACCAGAGCATCTACGGCTGGCGCGGCGCGACGATCGAGAACCTGAAGAAGCTGCCGGCCGAGTTCCCCTCGCTGAAGGTGATCCCGCTGGAGCAGAACTACCGCTCCACGAGCGCGATCCTGCGCGCGGCCAACGAGGTGATCTCGCTGAACCCGAAGATCTTCCCGAAGAAGCTCTGGAGCGAGCACGGCGAGGGCGAGCCGGTGCGCGTCGTCGAGTGCGACGGCGAGGAGCACGAGGCCGAGCGCGCGGTGGCGCGCATCCAGTCGCTGCGCGGCAACGACGGGCGCGTGAAGTTCGCCGACTGCGCGATCCTCTACCGCGCCAACCACCAGTCGCGCGTCTTCGAGCAGAAGCTGCGCGCCGCGCAGATACCTTACAAGGTATCCGGCGGCCAGAGCTTCTTCGACCGCGCGGAGATCAAGGACCTGTGCGCCTGGCTGCGCCTCATCGTCAACCAGGACGACGATCCCGCCTTCCTGCGCGCCGTCACCACGCCCAAGCGCGGCATCGGCCACACCACGCTGGGCGCGCTCGGCGACTTCTCCGGCAAGTGGAAGGTGAGCATGTTCGAGGCGCTGTTCTCGGAATCGCTGGGCGTGGCGCTGAAATCGAAGGCGATCGACGGGCTGCACGAGTTCGGCCGCGCCGTCAACGAGCTCCAGGATCGCGCGAAGAACACCACCGGCGCCGAGGACGCCAAGGCGCTGCTGCTCGGCTGGCTGAAGGACATCGGCTACGAGCAGCACCTCTACGACGGCGAGGAGTCCGAGAAGGTCGCCGCCGCCCGATGGAGCAACGTGCTCGATTTCATCGACTGGATCGCGCGGCGCTGCGGCGGCGAGATCACCCAGGAGGGCGGCACGTTTGAAAGCGAACGCAAGAGCGTTCTCGAAGTCGCTCAGTCGATCAGCGTCATCCTCAGCCTCGCCGAGCGCGGCGAGGACCAGGACGTCGTCACGCTCTCCACGCTGCACGCCTCGAAGGGCCTGGAGTGGCCGCACGTGACCCTCGTCGGCGTCAACGAGGGGCTGCTGCCCTTCCGCTCCGACACCGAGGAGATGACGCCCGATCGCCTGCACGAGGAGCGCCGGCTGATGTACGTGGGCATCACGCGCGCGCAGCAGACGCTCGTGGCGAGCACGCTGCGCCGGCGCAAGCGCGGCCGCGAGACAGTGGCCGGGGTGCCGAGCCGCTTCATCGCCGAGATGAAGCTCAACGAGGCCAAGGCGCAGGAGGATCCGCGCGAGCGCCTGCGCCGCCTGCGCGAGGAGATCGCCGCGAAGGCCGCCGCCGGCGCGCCTTCCGCTGCGTGAAATTGCACACTGTTGCGAGCTTCGACGACTGGTTGCGCCGCGCCGCGGGCATTCCCTGACATGCTCCCCCACAGGGTGCCCGGACACTCGCGCATCCTTCGAATCCCGCCGTCGTCGCCGAGGTGACACGGCCTCGCTCGCCCTTCAAGATCATGCCCGCAGTGCCCGACACCTCTTCCCCGGCGGCCCTCCCGATCGCGCACGCGACGGGCGCGCCGGCCTCGTCGCTGCGATTCGCGCTGCCGCTTCTGGGCGTGCTCGCCGCTGCGCTGGCCACCGCATCCGCCTCGTGGGCGCTCGACCGGGCGTGGCTCAACTTCGTGTTCAAGCCCCTGGCCACCCTGTGCGTCATCGCGTGGTGCGCGCTCTCGGCCACGGACGACGCGCGCCTGAAGCGCTGGCTCCTCACCGGGCTGGGCTTCTCGCTGGCGGGCGACGTGGCGCTGCTGTGGCCGGTGAGCGGCTTCCTCGTCGGCCTCGTCTCCTTCCTGCTCGGGCACCTGTCGTACCTCGTCGCGCTGACGAGCCGCGTGCGCTTCGCCGCGCGCCCCTCGGCCTTCGCGGCCTGGGCGGTGGTGGCCGGCGGCGTGCTGGCCTGGCTGTGGCCGGGCGTGCCCGCGGACCTCGCCGCGCCGGTGGTCGTCTACGTCTGCGCGCTCGCCGCCATGGCGGCGCAGGCGACCACGGTGTGGCTGGTGAACCGTCGCGGGGTCGACGCGGCGCGGTGGCTGCTCGTGGCGCTCGGCGGGGCGCTGTTCGTGGCGTCCGACGCGATCCTCGCGGCCGACAAGTTCGTCGGCGGGGTGCCGATGCCCACCTTGTGGAACCTCGCGCTCTACTGGGGCGGCCAGTGGCTCATCGCGAGCGGCGCCTGGCGGCGGTGGCGCGACGCATGAGAGGGGTCAGGTCTTCGACCTGACCCCGAAACCCGGCTACATGCCCTTGAAGAGGTGCGTGTAGCTCCGGCTCACCTCGAGCTTCTCGTTGTGGCCCTTGACGCTGACGATCTGGCGGCCGCGCAGGTCGCGCGTCACGCCGGAGATGAAGCGCGTGTTCACCAGCGTCGAGCGGTGGATCTGCCAGAACAGCTCGGGGTCGATCTCGTCGACGAGCTCCTTGATCGGCTTGCGGATCAGCGCCTCGAGCGTAGCCGTCTGCACGCGCGTGTACTTCTCGTCGGAGATGAAGAACAGCACGTCCTCGACGGGAATCATCTGGATGCTCTGGCCGACGGTCGCCTGGATCCACTTCAGCGCCGGCGGGGCGCCCGCCGGGTTCATCTTCGCGGCGAGCTTGTGCAGGAGTTGCTGCATGTGCGGCGCGGGCGGCTCGTCGGGCGTGCCGCGCAGGGCCAGGCGCTGGCGGATGCGCGCCACGGTCACCCCGAGGCGCTCGCGCTCCGCGGGCTTGAGCACGTAGTCGGCGACGCCCTGCTCGAACGCCTCGATCGCGTACTGGTCGTAGGCCGTGATGAAGACGATCTCGGGCAGCAGTGCGTCTTCTTCCTCGGAGGCGTCCTCGTCCTCGCCGGCGGCGCGCGGCTCGAGCTGCGCGATTCGGCGTGCGGCGTCGACGCCCGAGAGGCCGGGCATGCGGATGTCCAGGAACACGACCTCGGGTCGGTGCTGGGCCACCAGCTCGACGGCCTCGAGGCCGTTCTTGGCCTCGCCGACGATCTGCAGCTCGGGCCAGACCTCGGCGAGTCGGGCGCGAAGCTGCTCGCGCATCAGGCGTTCGTCGTCGGCGATGACGCCGCGCACGGTGCCGGCGGCCGGGGAGGAGGCGGGAGCTTGGGTCATGCGGCAATCGTAGCCGAGTGCGCGCGCCGTCGCCGCGCGAAGAACCAGATGATGAGCCCCACGACCCAGACCGGCGAGGTGAGCAACGCGAGCACGAACGCGAGGACCACGAGCGGCGTGCCGAAGCCGGCGACGATCGCGAAGGCCACCGCGCCGACCACGACCAGCGCGACGAGCGGCACGAGCAGAAGCACCAGCAGCGTCGCGGCGGCGAGGCAGGCGAAGACGAGCGCCTTCACCCCGAAGTCGGTGCCGTTCAGCGAGACGCTGGCGACGTCGTCGCCGTCGATCACGATGTGGACGGGCGTCACGTCGAACACGGTGAAGCCGAGGGCCAGGCAGAAGACGCACACCGCGGCGACGAATCCCAGCACCATCCACCAGCCGAAAAAGCGCCGCAGGCGGTGGCGCTTCGGCGGCTGCGCGGCGGCCGGGGCGGGCGACGGGGAGATCCCGGGCAGGGGCCGGGCGTCGGCGTCCGCGCCCCGGAACGCTTCGTCGGGGGTGGCGCGCGGGTCGTCCGGAAGGCGCGGAACGCCCGGGATCCCGGGGCCGCCGTCGTCGCGTGAGTCGGTCATGCGCTTGCTCCTTCGTCGTCGGAGTGGGTGGTGTAGGGCACGGTGATCGTGACGATGGTGCCGCCCACGGGGTTGTTCGCGATGGTGAGGCTGGCCTTCGCGCCGTAGAGCAGCGCGAGCCGCTCGCGGATGTTGGACAGGCCCACGCCGGTGCCGTGCGTCGTGCCCTTGGCCGCGGTCTCGAATCCCAGGCCGGTGTCGGCGACGGTGACGCACAGGTGGCCGTGCCGGATCTCGGCCTTCACCGAGAGGTGGCCGCCCTCGGCCTTCGGCTCGAGGCCATGCTTGATGGAGTTCTCGACCAGCGTCTGGATCATCATCGGCGGGAACTCGGCCGAGAGCAGGCCGTCGGGCACGTCGATCTCGGTGGTCAGCCGCTCCTCCATCCGCACCTTGAGGATCTCGAGGCACGGGCGCACCACGGCGAGCTCCAGGTCGAGCGGTCGCAGGCCGCTGTCGGTCGAGCGCATCGAGGGCATGCTCGCGCGCAGCAGGGAGATCAGGTTGCGCTGCATCTGGCTCGCGCGCTTCGGGTCGAACTCGATCAGGTGGTCGATCGACGCGAGCGTGTTGAACAGGAAGTGCGGCTCGACCTGCGCCTGCATCATCGCCATCTTGGCCTCGAGCACCTGGCGGCGCAGCGATTCGGCCTCGGCCGTCTCGGTGGCGACCGCGGCCTTGGCCTCGGCCTGGATGCGGCCCTTGTAGGTGATCTTCACCAGCAGCGAGCCGAGGACCCACCACATCGCGAACAGAGGCAGGTTCTCGCCGTAGCGCACGGTGTGGGTGCGCACGCGGCGGTGGCCGTCGTCCATCACCATGGAGTCGCCGGAGTCGTCCTCGTCGTCGGCCTGCGCGTTGCGCCGGGCGGCGGCCACCGCCTCGTCGGCCGCCTCCTTCGCCGCCTGCACCTGCTCGCGGCGCTGGTCCGCTGCTTCGCGGATCGCGTCGACGATGGACGAGCGCGCCTCCGCGATCGCCTCCTTCACGTCGGAGCTGTCGGCGTCGGGCGGCACGGTGATGTGCACGCTCTGGCCGCCGGCGGTCACGTCGACGCCGAACGGGGCGGAGGCGACCGCGGCGGCGGCGGCGGCCGCCGCGGCGCTCGAGGCCTCGGCGACGGCCGCGCGCACGGCCTCGCGGGTGCGGTCGCGTGCCTCGGCTTCCATCTCGTGCGCCCGCTCGCGGGCCGCCTGCGCGCGCTCCTCGGCCCGCACGCGGGCATCGGCCGCCTTCTCGCGCGCGGCACGCGCCTTCTCGAGGGCCTTGTCGCGCGCCTCGGGGCTGCGCTCGCGGGCCGCGCTGGCGGCGAGCTGCGCCGCGTCGGCTTCCGCCTGCACGGCCTGGGCCTCGAGCCGTGCCGCGTCCGCGGCCTGCGCCGCGGCGGCCTCGGCCTGGGCGTTGGCGGCATCGCCGGACGGGTTGTCCGTCGTGATGTGAATCCCGTTCTCGCCGAACGTGATGTTGACGTTACCCTTGCGGATCGTGCCGTGCTTCTTGGTGTCGATAACGATGCCGGGCAGGTCGATGTCGATCGTCTTGGAGTCGCCGGAGGTTCCGGTGTCCGGGGCCTTCGTGATCTTGATCTGGGGTGCCGAGGGAGCCACGGGGGCGACCGGGGGTGCACCCATGCTGGCCGGAGCGGCGGGGGGAGCGGGCGCGGCAGGCGCGGGCAGCGGAGGCGGCTTGGGGCTTCCGTGGCGGGAATGACGGGGCGAGCTCGAGTCGACCACCGTCTCGGTGTACTTCCAGCTGAACGGCGGGATCTCCTTGACGATGCCCGTCATGATCAGCAGCAGCAGCGCGTAGAGCGTGAAGCGCCACCAGGTCAGGCCCACCAGCCACGTGGCGTAGCGATGGAAGGCGCGGACCGCGGCCGCGCTGAAACGGTGCCAGCGGTCGGCGAGGGCCTGCGAGTCGGTGGAGACGTTGGTTGCCATGAGGGAGACGGGAGCGGAGACGGGTGCGATGCTTCGCACTCTACGTGCTCGGCCGGTTGGCGCCAGCGCGGCGCGATTGGCGCGCCGAACGGGGGGACAGACTGCACCCGCGGCGGACGGACCGGGCGGCGGCGCCGCAGGGGGGTCAGGTCTTCAGACCTGACCCCGGATTCCCTACGCGGGCTGCCTGAATGCGGGGGCAGGTCTGAAGACCTGACCCCCTCCCGGCGAGAATGCCCTTCGTCTGCCCCTTCGGAAAGGAATCGCATGCCGGAAGCCATTTCCCCCGCCGCCGTCGCCGCCACGTTGACCGAGTTCTGGTCGCCCCGCGTCGTGGCCGAGGTCGACGACGCCTACGTGAAGGTCGCCAGGGTGCAGGGCACGCTCGCCTGGCACAGCCACGATGCCGAGGACGAGCTCTTTCTCGTCCTGAAGGGCCGCCTGCGCATCGAGATGGAGGCGGGCGACGTCGAACTGGGGCCGGGCGAGCTGTTCGTCGTCCCCAAGGGCGTGCGCCACAACCCGGTGGCCGACCAGGAATGCCACCTGATGCTGATCGAGCGCAAGTCCACGAAGCACACGGGCGACGTGGTGACGGAGAAGACGCGCTCGCTGGCCGAGCAGTTGCGGCCGGTGCAGGGGTTCGGGGTCGGCTCTCCGAGCTGACCCCGGCATTCGGCGCGGCGACTGGAATGCGGGGGTCAGGTCGAAGACCTGAGCCCCCTTTCTCGCGACCGTGCGTCACCCTATGATCGGCCGCCATGCACGACGACGACGCCGACGTCGAATCCCGGATCGACTCCTTCCTCGCGAAGTACACGCCCGAGATGGCGGCGCAGCTTCGCGAGGCGCGGGCCCGCCTGCGGGCCGCCTTTCCGCGCGGGGTCGAGATGGTCTACGACAACTACAACGCGCTCGTCTTCGGCATCGGCGGGGGAGATCGCCGATCCGGCGCCTTCATCTCGGTCGCGGGCTATCCGCGCTGGGTGACGCTGTTCTTCCTCGACGGCGTCGCCCTGGAGGATCCGGCCGGCATCCTCGAGGGCTCGGGCACCCAGGTGCGGGGCGTGCGCCTGAATTCCCCGGCGGACATGGCGCGCCCCGAAGTCGCGGCCCTGATCGCGCAGGCCGCCGCGCGCCACCAGCCCGCCTTGAGCGCGGCGCCGCCCTTGCGCACCGTCGTGAAGTCGATCTCGGCGACGCAACGGCCGCGGCAGCCCTCCCCGGCTTCCGTGCGTCGCGGGGCCCGGGCATGACTGCCGGCTACTCGGGCACGCCGCTCGCGAGGAAGCTGGGCATCGCGGCGGGCGCGCGCGTGGCCGCCCTGGAAGCCCCGGCGGACTATGCCGACCTGCTCGCCCCCCTGCCCGAAGGCGTGACGTTCGAGCCGCGCGCGGGCGCGCGCACGGACGTCGCCCACCTGTTCGTGCGCGAGCGCGAGGACCTGGCGCGCCGCCTCGCCGTCCTGCGCGAGGCGCTGCGGCCCGATGCGTCGCTGTGGATCTCGTGGCCCAAGAAGGCGGCGAAGGTGCCGACGACGATCACCGAGGACGTGGTGCGCGAGCTCGCGCTGCCGCTCGGTTTCGTCGACGTGAAGGTCTGCGCGGTCGATGCGACGTGGTCGGGCCTGAAGCTCGTGGTGCGCAAGGCCCTGCGCTGAAGGGATGGCTGGCGCCGCATGAAGCTCACGGTCCATCCCCTCACCCCCGAGCGCTGGCCCGACCTCGAGACGATCTTCGAGGCCCGCGGCTGCTCCGTCGCCCGCGGCTGCTGGTGCATGTGCTATCGCCGCAGCGGCGAGCGGCCGCCGCGGCCGCCGGGCGTCACGCAGGCGCAGTCGGAGCGGGCGGCCCTCAGGGAACTGGTGGACGCGGGGGTGATGACGGGGCTCGTCGGCTATCGCGGCCAGACGCCGGTGGGTTGGGTCTCGCTCGGTCCGCGCGAGGATTACGCGAAGCTCCGGCGCTCGCCGGTCATGAAGGCGGTCGACGATGCGCCGGTGTGGTCCATCGTCTGCTTCGTGGTGCCCGCGGTCCATCGCGGGCAGGGCGTCGCGCGCGGCCTGCTGGAAGGCGCGGTCGCGTGGGCCCGCAAGACGGGCGTGACCCTGCTCGAGGCCTATCCCGTCGATCGCGCGGGGCGCTCCAGCGACGACTCGATGTGGTTCGGCGCGAAGTCGATGTACGACGAGGCCGGCTTCGAGGAAGTGGCCCGCCGCAAGCCGCAGCGGCCCATCGTGCGACTTCGCCTCGAATGACGGCCTGAATGCCGGGGTCAGGTCGGAGACCCGACCCCGTGTCGGCATTCGGGGTCAGGTCTCCGACCTGACCCCGGCATTCAGGGATGCGCCGCCACGACCTGCGCCACGGCCGCCGTCAGCCGCTTCGCATACGGCACATGCAGGAACTCGTTTGGCCCGTGCGCATTGCTCTTCGGGCCGAGCACGCCGCACACCATCATCTGCGCCTTCGGGAAGCCCGCCTGCAGCAGGTTCATCAGCGGGATCGTGCCGCCCTGCCCGATGTAGCCGAGCGATTCGCCGTAGTGCGCCTGGCTCGACGCCTCGAGCGCGCGCGCCATCCACGAGTCGAGCTCCGGCGCGTTCCAGCCGGTGGCGCCCCAGGCGCCCACCCGCCCGTCCGCCTGGAAGGTGACCTTCGCGTTGTAGGGTGCGTTGTCCTCCAGCACCTGCTTGAGCTTCGCGGCCGCCTCGTTCGCGTCGACCAGCGGCGGCAGGCGCAGGCTCAGCTTGAACGCGCTGAAGGGGCGCAGCACGTTGCCGGCGTTGCGAAGCTCGGGGAAGCCCTCGACGCCGGTGACCGACAGCGTCGGCCGCCAGGTGCGGTTCAGCAGCGCCTCGACGGGATCGGTCGTGGTCGGCAGCGCCGGGCCGCCGTCCGCGCCGCAGGCCCAGGGCATGCGCTTCCAGACTTCGTCGCCGAGAACCTGCGCCGTGGCCCGCGCCTGCTCCAGGCGCGACGCGGGAATCTGGCAATGGAAGACCTCCGGCAGCAGGTTGCCGGTCTTCGAATCCTCCAGGCGATCGAGCACCTGGCGCAGGATGCGGAAGCTCGAGGGCACGAGGCCGCTCGCGTCGCCGGAGTGGATGCCTTCGGTGAGGATCTCGACCTTCAGCGTGCCGGTGATGTTGCCGCGCAGG
>Ga0209051_1002769_pt1 | contig 12107 bp, 11 predicted proteins | sample AraplaCvi_mMS_r2_2_FD_184286 | JGI IMG/M metagenome (GOLD analysis project Ga0209051, IMG submission 184286) | Arabidopsis root microbial communities from North Carolina, USA - plate scrape MF_Cvi_mMS_r2 (SPAdes) (version 2) | ecosystem: Host-associated > Plants > Roots > Endosphere | place...
CGGTGGGTCCTGGCGAACAAGGCCTACACACCCTGGTATCTGGTGCGCTACGTCCGGCTGCTGAAGTTCAAGCTCGCCAACCCGCACATCGTCACCCGCGGCATGGTGTTCCTCGGCAAGGGCGTGGAGATTCAGGCGACCCCGGAGCTCTCCTACATGGAGATCGGCCGCTGGGTGCACATCGGCGACAAGAACACGATCCGGTGCCACGAGGGCTCCCTGCGCATCGGCGACAAGGTGGTGCTGGGCCGCGACAACGTGATCAACACCTATCTCGACATCGAGTTGGGCGACTCGGTGCTGATGGCCGACTGGTGTTACATCTGCGACTTCGACCATCGGATGGACAGCATCGAGCTGCCGATCAAGGACCAGGGCATCGTCAAGGCGCCGGTGCGGATCGGCCCGGACACCTGGGTGGCGACGAAGGTGACGGTGCTGCGGGGGACGTCGGTCGGCCGGGGATGCGTGCTCGGGTCGCACGCGGTGGTCAAGGGGGAGATCCCGGACTTCTCCATCGCGGTGGGGGCGCCGGCGAAGGTGGTCAAGAACCGCAAGCTGGCCTGGGAGACCTCCGCGGCGCAGCGGGCCGAACTGGCGGCGGCGCTGGCCGACATCGAGCGCAAGAAGGCGGCGCGCTGACCGACCCCGTCAGCCCCGGTCGGGCAGCGCGTGCTCCACGATGACGGTGCGCCGATGTGGTTCGCGCTCACGGCGTTTGGCGGCCAGGTAGACCTGCGCGGTCTCGGTGGCCACCGTGTGCCAGTCGAAGGTCGAGTCCAGCCGTTCGCGCGCGGCCACCGCATGCCGTTGGGCGGCCGCCGGATCGTCGAGCACCGCGCGGACCGCGGCGGCCAGTGCGGCCACGTCGCGCGGTGGGAACGACCGCCCGGTTTGCCCGTCGAGCACCGCCTCGCCGAGGCCGCCGACGTTCGAGGTCACCAGGGGGGCACCGGTCGCGGCCGCCTCCAGGGCGACGATGCCGAACGGCTCGTAATGGCTGGGGAGTACGGCGGCGTCACAGTCGTGCAGTAGTGCGACCAGCTGCTCGTGGTCGACGCGCCCGACGAAGTCGACGGCCTTGAGCACCTTGTGCTTTCGCGCCTGCTCGAGGAGCCACTCCTGCTGGGTGCCGTCGCCGGCGACGGTGAGCGTGGTGCCGGGATGGGTCCGGCGGATGCGGGGCAACGCCGCGATGGCGTCGTGCACGCCCTTCTCGTACTCGAGGCGGCCGAGGTAGAGCAACCGCGCCGGACCGCGCCGCGGTCGGCGTCGCGCGAAGGGCCACAGACCGGCGTCGATGCCGTTGCGGATGACCCGCGACTCGGACAGCCCCGGGCCGAACAGCGCGGTGATCTCCTCGCCCATCGACCCCGAACACGTGATGAGGGAATCGGATTCGCGCGCCAACCAGGCCTCCACCGCGTGGACCTGGCGGCTGATCCTGCCCGACACCCACCCGGAGTGCCTGCCCGCCTCGGTCGCGTGAATCGTGGAGACCAGGGGGACGTCGAAGTGGGCGGCCAGCGCGATCGCCGGATGGGCGACCAGCCAGTCGTGGGCGTGGACGACGTCGGGCCGCCAGGTCAGCGTCAGCCCGGCGCGAACCATGGCGTGCCCCATGGCCAGCGTCCAGGCCATCATGTCGGTGCCGAAGTCGAACTCGTGCGGGTCCTCCGCCGCGGCGATGACGCGTACGCCCTCGCTGACCTCGTCCCCCGTGGGATGGGTGCTGGGGTCGGTGCCGAACGGGCGCCTGCTGAGGACCACGACGTCGTGACCGGCCGCGGCCAGGGCAGTGGCCAGGTGGTGGACGTGGCGACCCAGCCCGCCGATGACCACCGGCGGGTACTCCCAGGACAGCATCAAGACCTTCATGCGCGCCGGCTCACCGGGTGAGTCGTCGGGCGTCGAGCGCGCCGAAGAGCCCGTCGGCGCGATTCCAGTCCGCCGCAAGGCGTTCGGCGTGTTCGCGCCGGCCTGCCGCGAGTGCGTCGGCGATCTCTCTGGTGGCGTGGGCGTGCAGGTGGGCGCGGTAGCGGGCGTATTCGGCGGCGGTGTCCTTGCTGACCATGAACGGCCAGTCGCTGGAGACGGTAAGCAGGGCCTCCCGCAGGATCTGATCGGCCACGACGTCGCGCGGGGTCGGCACGCCCACCGCCGCGTGCTGGGTCAGGGACTTGTCGACCGCCGCGAGCGCGGTGTCGACGACCTCGGTGTTCAGGCGCACCAGATCCGACACCTGTTCGCCGTTCCACACCTGCCAGTCCTTGCCGGAACCCCACGAGCTGGCTGGCAGGTCGGCGGGGGCGCCGACGAAGCCGTCGGCGACTGCGTCGGACAGCGTGCCCACGCGCACCCCGGCCTCGGGCAAGGCGCGCAGCACCCGCTCCAGCCACACCGGCCCCTCGTGCCACCAGTGCCCGAAGAGTTCGGTGTCGAAGGCCGCCACGACGTGCGCGGGTCGGCCGATGCGCTCGGATTCCGAGGCCAGTCGCCTGCGCACCGCGTCGACGAAGTCGGCGACGTGGACGTCGACGGCGTGGTCGGCGCGGTCGGGCTCGTAGGCGGCCTTGTCCTCCGACGGCACCGCCCGCCCGGTGACGCGGGCCGGCTTCAGACCGGTGAGGTGGTCGTAGGTGTGGAAGTCCCGGTAGGCGGCATGGCCCGGGTAGCCCGACTTCGGCGACCAGACCCGGTAGCTCACCACCAGGTCCCGACCGAAGGCGACCACGTCGGTGTCGGCGACGGGACGGCCCAGCGCGGTGTCGCCGTGCAGCGTGGGGCCGTCGACCATGAAGTGGCTGACGCCTGCGGCGGCGTAGTCGCGCTCCAGCCCCGGTGCGTACGCACACTCGGGTGCCCAAATGCCTTGGGGGACATGCGCGAAGCGTTGTCCGGCGTCGGCGAGCCCCTCGCGCAGGGCGAATTCGCGCAGGCGCGGGTGCAGCAACGGCTGGAACGGGTGAGCGAGTGGACCGCCGAGCAGTTCGATCGCCTCGGCGTCGACCAACTGGCGCAGCACCGGGCTGCCACCGTGGCGCCAGTGCGAGGAGAAGTCCTCGAGCGCGCGACCCGCTTCCTCGTACTCGCGAATGCCGAACGCGCGCAACGCGTCCGGGGCCGCGTAGCCGGTACCTCCGGTGGTGCGGCGCACCGCGGCCTCCTGGCCGCGAAGCTGCCAGTTCGCCAGCCAGCTGTGCATGCCGGTGAGGCTGTAGGGATCGTCGAGTTGGGCGGCCACCACGGGGGTGACGCCCAGGGTGAGCAGGTGACTGCGGCCCTCGTCGGACAGGCGGCGCAGCAGGCGGGCCAGCGGCAGGTAGGCGGCGGCCCACGACTGGTAGAGCCATTCCTCGCCGACCGGCCACCGACCGTGATGCGCCAGCCACGGGAGGTGGGTGTGCAACACCAGGGTGAAGAGCCCCGGGCTTGCCGTCACGGCCGCACCGCGACGGCCACCAGGTCCAGGCTCTCGTCGATCGCGCGCTCGCCGGAGTCGAGCAGGTCGAAGTCCTCGGTGCGCACGGACGCGACGTCGGCCAGCAGGTCGGCCGGCCACGCCGCGTCGGCCACGGCCCTGACGATCTGCGCCTCGATGATCGAACCCCCGTGTCGCGCATCGAGTTCGGCGAGGCGGGCCCCGTGGAACACCCCGAGCATGGCCTCGACGCGGAAGCCGGCGTCGGTCAGCAATTCGGTGAGTTCGGCGGCGTTCAGCTCACGGGTGTGGAACGGGTTGATCGGGGTGTCGCGACCCGGGGAGAACGTGATGCGGTTGGGCGTCGACATCAACAGGAGTCCCGACGGGCGCAGGACGCGGGCGCACTCGTCGACGAACTGCCCCTGGTCCCACAGGTGTTCGATGACCTGGAAGTTCACCACCACGTCGACGCTGCCGTCCTCGAGCGGCAGTTCGGCCAGATTGCCCTTGCGCATGTCGACGCGGGGGTAGCGGGCCCGGACGTGCCCCACGGCGGAGTCGTCGTAGTCCAGCCCGATGACGTGGCGAGCCACTCCGGCGATGAGGTCGGCGCCGTAGCCCTCGCCCGATCCAGCCTCCAGCACCACGCGGTCCGCGCAGCGGTCGAGCAGGCGTTCGTAAACCACCTCGTGGCGGCGGAACCAGTAGTTCTCCTCGTCCAGCCCGGGCACGGTGCGCTCGCCAGTCAAGGGCAGGCCGTCCGTGCTGGCAAGGACGGCGTCGGGCGGATCGGAGTGGGTGAATGCGCTCATTGCCAACGCAGGCTAACCCAGCTATGGCGATTGTCACTCGTCCATAAGGTTCACGAGCCGGTGGGAGGGGCAGAAGGTTAGACAAGACCAGCTATGGTGAGGGTGCGTACCGCCCCAAGTTACTGACTAGTAACATGGTGGCTGTTGTATCAATCGTGATATGGGCAGGCCGGCTGAGGCCTCATCGAGGAGGACGAACCACACTCATGACGAACATCGTGGTCCTGATCAAACAGGTTCCTGATTACGAGGATCGCCATCTCACCGACGGTGACTGGACCCTTGACCGGGCCGGCAGCGATCCGGTGCTGGACGAGATCAACGAGAAGGCCGTCGAGGTCGCGTTGCAACTCAAGGAGAAGCACGCAGACGCCGACTACAAGGTGGTCGTGCTGACCGCCGGGCCTGCGAGCGCGGAGTCGGCCATCCGCCGGGCGCTGTCCATGGGTGCCGACTCGGCCTACCACCTGGTCGACGACGGCCTCAAGGGCTCCGACATGGTGCAGACGTCCTGGGCGCTGGCCCGCTCGCTCGGCCAGATCGAGGACATCGGCGTGGTCATCGCCGGCAACGAGACCAGCGACGGCGTCGGTGGCGCGGTACCCGCGATCCTCGCCCAGTTCCTGGGTCTGCCTCAGCTGACGACGATGCGGAGCATCGAGATCGCCGACGGCAAGGTGACCGGTGAGCGCGAGACCGACGACGGCGTCTTCGGCCTCGAGGCGACGCTTCCCGCGATCGTCAGTGTCAGCGAGAAGATCGTCGACGACGCCCGCTTCCCCTCCTTCAAGGGCATCATGGCCGCCAAGAAGAAGCCCGTCGAGACGTTGACGCTGGCTGGGATCGGCGTCGAAGCCGACGAGGTCGGCGGTCAGTACGCCGGTTCGACCGTCGTCTCGGCAACCCCGAAGCCGCCGAAGACGGCAGGCGAGAAGGTCACCGACGAGGGCGAGGGCGGCAAGCAGATCGCCGACTACCTCGTCGCCCAGAAGATCCTCTGAGCGTCGCCGACCCGTTCCAGACCCACACTTCCTAGAGAGCGATCGAGAACCAATGGCTGAAGTACTCGTGCTCGTCGAGCACGCCGAAGGAAAACTGAAGAACGTCACCGGGGAGCTCATCACCGCAGCGCGTGCGTTGGGCGAGCCCTCCGCCGTGGTCATCGGTGCACCGGGCACCGCGGAGAAGCTGACCGACGGCCTCAAGGCCGCCGGCGCGCAGAAGATCTACGTCGCCGAGTCCGATGTCGTCGAGCAGTACCTCGTCACCCCCAAGGTCGACGTGCTCAACTCGCTGGTCGAGTCGGCGTCGCCGGTGGCCGTCGTCGTGGTCGCCAGCGCCGAGGGCAAGGAGATCGCCGGTCGCGTCGCGGCCGAGACCGGCTCCGGCGTGCTGATCGACGTGGTCGGCATCAAGGAGGGCCCCATCGGGATCCACTCCATCTTCGGTGGCGCCTACACCACCGAGGCCAAGGCCGAAGGCGACGGACCCGTCCTCGCGCTGCGTCCGGGTGCGGTCGAGGCCGAGCCCGCCGACGGAGCCGGTGAAGTGGTCACCGTCGAGGTGCCCGCCCCGGCCGAGAACGCCACGAAGATCACCTCCCGTCAGCCGGCGCAGAAGAGTGCGCGTCCCGATCTGGCCGAGGCGAAGATCGTCGTCGCGGGTGGCCGTGGCGTCGGCAGCAGGGAGAACTTCAACATCGTCGAGGAACTCGCCGACGCCTTCGGTGGCGCCGTCGGTGCCTCGCGTGCAGCCGTCGACTCCGGCTTCTACGAGGGTCAGTTCCAGGTGGGTCAGACCGGCAAGACGGTCTCGCCGCAGCTGTACCTGGCGCTCGGCATCTCCGGCGCCATCCAGCACCGTGCCGGCATGCAGACCTCGAAGACCATCGTCGCGGTGAACAAGGACGAGGAAGCCCCGATCTTCGAGATCGCGGACTACGGCATCGTGGGCGACCTGTTCAAGGTCACCCCGCAGCTGACCGAGGCGGTCAAGGCTCGCAAGGGCTGATAGCTCCGTCGATCGACGCAAACCCCGGTGCACTCGGTGCGCCGGGGTTTTGCGTTCTCCGGACCCCGGGGACTACGGACTTTCCAGGGTTCGAACGACCCCCACCCGGTGCGACGGTTGACTGGTCACATCACGGAAGAGGGGTTTGGTCATGAAGATCACCGTCATCGGAGCAACCGGGCAGATCGGTTCGAAGGTCGTGGAGTTGCTGCGTGCCGAGGGGCACGACGTCGTCGCGGCGTCCCGAGACACCGGAGCCGACGTGCTGACTGGCGCCGGCCTGACCGAGGCGCTGACCGGCGCGCAGGTTCTGGTCGACGTGGTCAACTCACCGTCCTTCGACGACGACCCGGTGCTGAGGTTCTTCAGCGCGTCGTCGGCCAACCTGGTTGCCGCCGCGAAGAAGACCGGCGTCGGGCACTACGTCGCGTTGTCGATCGTCGGCGCGGACGGCCTGCCCGACAGCGGTTACATGCGCGCGAAGGTGGTGCAGGAGAAGACGATCGCCGCATCCGGCGTGCCGTACACGATTGTGCGGGCAACGCAGTTTCAGGAGTTCGCCGACGCCATCACCGACTCGCTCGTCGTGGACGGCGAGGTACGCGCACCCGACGCGCTGATTCAGCCGATCGCGGCGGCCGACGTCTCGGCCGCGGTCGCGCACGTCGCCGTCACCGAACCGGTCGGCGGAATCGTCGACCTCGGCGGCCCGGACAAGATCTCCTTCGCCGACATGGCCCGCACGGTGCTCGCCAGGCGGGGCGCCGACACCCCCGTCGTCGTCGACCCGTCGGCGACGTACTTCGGCACGCACGTCGACGACCACAGCCTGGTCACCGGATCGGGTGCCACGCTGGCTTCCACCCGGTTCGCGGACGGGGTGGCGTCGCGATGATCGGCGGCGGTCCGGCGTTCGGCGACGTCCTCGCAGGCGAGATGCTCTTCGAACTCGAGGGCGAGGTGCCGCGCTCGCGGGACTGACGGCGTGGCCGCCCACGTAGGGTCGAGCCGTGGACTTGCTTCTCGGAATCGACATGGGCACCGGAAGCACCAAGGGCGTCCTGGTCGACGCCGCCGGCGTCGTGCTGGCGTCGGCGTCGATCCCGCACTCGATGAGCCTGCCGAAGCCAGGGTGGGCCGAGGTCGACGCCGAGGGCACGTGGTGGCGCGAGGTGTGCGAGATCAGCACCCGGCTCACGCGCCAGGTGCCGGCGGGGTCCACCGTGGCGGGGATGTGCGTCAGCGGGGTGGGTCCCTGCCTGGTGCTCTGCGACGCAGACCTCACCCCGCTGCGGCCGGCGATCCTCTACGGCGTCGACACCCGGGCCACCGCCGAAATTCAGTATCTCACCGAGGAATTCGGGGCCGAGGCCATCCTCGATCGGGCGGGGACACTGCTGTCGAGCCAGGCGGTCGGCCCCAAGCTGGAGTGGGTCCGTCGCCACGAGCCGGACGTCTTCGACCGGGCCACGGGCTGGTACGGATCCAACTCCTACATCACCGCCAAGCTCACCGGCGAGTATGCGATCGACCACCACACCGCCAGCCAGTGCGATCCGCTGTACGCGACTCGCAGTTTCGAGTGGAACGAGGACTGGGCCAACCGAATCCGAGGGCACCTGCCGATGCCGCGGCTGGTGTGGCCGCAGGACGTCGTCGGGTACGTGCACGCCGACGCGGCCGCGCAGACCGGCGTCCCGCGCGGCACCCCGGTGGTGGCCGGGACGGTCGACGCCTACGCCGAGGCGTTCTCGGTGGGTGTGCGCAATCCCGGTGACCAGATGCTGATGTACGGGTCGACGATGTTCCTGGTGCAGATCATCGACGAGTACCACAGCGACCCCGCCCTGTGGACCACCACCGGTGTCGAGTGCGGTTCGCTGGCCTTGGCGGCGGGCACGTCGACGGCCGGGTCCATGATCAGCTGGCTGCAAACCGTCACCGGCGGAACGACGTTCGAGGAGTTGACCGCCGAGGCGTCGGCGGTTCCGGCCGGCTGCGAGGGGCTGATCGCGTTGCCGTATCTGGCGGGGGAGCGGACCCCCGTATTCGACCCCGACGCCCGGGGGTTGTTCGCCGGGCTGACTCTGCGCCATGGCCGGGGGCATTTGTTTCGGGCGGCCTACGAGGGCATCGCATGTGGAATCCGTCAGATCCTCGAGATGTTCGACGACGCGCACACCGGGCGGCGGACCGTTGCCGTCGGGGGCGGATTGCGCAGCCCGCTGTGGGCCCAGGCGGTCAGTGATGTCACGGGGCGTCCACAATTGGTGGCCGAGCAGGGCATCGGCGCCAGTTACGGCGGTGCGCTGATGGCCGCCATCGGCGTGGGACTCGTTGCACCGCAGACCGACTGGGCCACTATCACCCACGAGATCACCCCCAATCCCGACCATCGCGCACTGTACGACGAGTTGTACGGCGTGTGGCGCGAGTCCTACCCGGCGACCCGGGACCTGATGCATGGGCTGGGGCGGCTCGACGTCTAGTTGTCAGACCCTCTTCGTAGAATGGGTTCATGTCCACGGCGACAACCACTTTGAGCTCCAAGGAGCGTCTTGACGTGTTGTTCGACGAGTTGGCCGAGCTGACCGGGCAGCGCAACGCGATCGACGGGCGCATCGTGGACATCGTCGCCGAGATCGACGGCGACGGGCTGTGGGGCAGCACCGGGTGCCGGTCCATCTCGGCGCTGGTGGCCTGGCGGACCGGCATCTCCCCGCGCAACGCGCGGACCATTACCACCGTCGCCGAACGACTCGAGGACTTCCCCCGGTGCACCGACGCGTTGCGGGAAGGCCGGTTGTCCCTGGATCAGGTCGGGGTGATCGCCGAACGCGGCGGCGAGGGCTCCGACGCCCACTACGCGGCGTTGGCGTCGGTGGCCACGGTGACCCAGTTGCGCACGGCCATCAAGCTGGAACCGCGACCCGACGCCAAGCCGTCCTGGGAGCCGGATCGGTCGATCACCAAGACCGAGACCGCCACCCATACCACCTGGCGGATCCGGTTGCCGAAGGTGGAGGCCGCGAAGGTGGAGGCCGGGTTGGCGTCGCACCGCGACGCGTTGATCAACGAGTGGAAAGCCGACCGCGAGAAGGACGGCGACGGCGGCGCGGAGAATCCCTCGGAGCAGGCTCCACCGTTCCCCACCACCGTGGACGCCTTCATGAGCCTCGTCGAGGCCGGGTGGGACGCGGAGGCGGCGCGGCGCCCGCACGGGCAGCACACCACCGTGGTGGTGCACCTCGACGCCGAGAAACACTCAGCCGACCTGCATCTGGGGCCGGTTCTGTCCGACGCCGACCGCCAATACCTGTTGTGCGACGCGACGTGTGAACTGTGGCTGGAGCGCCAGGGAACACCGATCGGGTCGGGGCGGGCGACGCGCACCATCAGCCGCCGCCTCCGCCGAGTACTTGAACACCGCGACCGGTGCTGCGCGGTGCCCGGCTGCGGCGCCACCCGCGGATTGCACGCTCACCACATCCGGCATTGGGAGGACGGCGGACCCACCGACCCGGACAACCTGGTGCTGTTGTGTCCGTTTCACCATCGGTTGCACCACAGTGGCGGAATCATCATCGGCGGCACCGCCACCCGGTTGGTAGTCACCGACCCCGACGGGGCCACGTTGACCGGCGCATCCCTGGCCAGACCACCCACTCAACCGCCACCGGACGTCCCACCCTGCACCGGACCGCTCGGCGAACGCGCCGACTGGTGGTGGTACGACCCCTACGACCCCACCCGGTCACCCTCGGCCAATTAGCCGGCCGTGGGAGACCAGGGATGCGGTCTGCTTGAGGCGTTCGGCGCGGATGCCGACGTCGTACGCCGTCACCCGACCGACGGCGGCGAACGCCCCGGTGAGGTAGGCGTAGAGGTGCTCGACGTCGCGGCAGATCGCGATGGCGACGAGGTTGTGGCGGCCGCTGATTGCGATCACCGAGGCGATCTCGGCGTGCGCGGCGAGCTCCCGCCCGACGGTCTCGAGGTGTGACGGCGCCGTCGTCAGCCACACCATCGCGTTGACGTGGAATCCGAGTCGTTGCGGCAACACGTCGACGTCGTAGATCACGCTGCCCGCGGCCTCCAACGCAGCGAGCCGGCGGGCGACCCGGGGCGTCGACCACCCCGTGTGTTCGGCAAGGCGCGCATGCGATGCCCGCCCGTCCGACGCGAGCGCGTCGAAGAGCGGTTCGTCGTCGGTCGACGGCGCCGTGGGTCGGCTCGTCACCGCGGTGGCGGTGGGGGCGGCCAGCCTGCTCAGGAGGTCGGCGCCCAACGTCGAACCGTATGCGGTCCACGGTTCGGTGCCCGGCTCGCCGAACGTCCGCAGGATCAGGTCGACGTCGAGGTCGATCACCGACGTCGTGCGCGGAAGTCGTCGGAGCAGACCATCGGAGCCCTCGGCGAGCGGCGCGCGGATGGTGCACACCAACTCGCTCCACCCCGAGAGGATGTTGGCGTGCGTCACCTCGGGGCGCCGGATCAAGGCCTCCGACAGGCGGGGCATGTCGTCGGGCTTGGCCTTCACCCGCACCAGCCACTGCGCGTCACCATGCACGCGAGGATCGGGAAGGCCGACGACCCGAACGGTCCCGTCGCGTCGCAGTCGGTGATAGCGACGCGCAACGGTCTGCTCGGGGGCGTCGACGACCTCGGCGATCAGGCGGAACGACGCACGTGGCGAGACCTGCAGTGCGTGAATGATTTGGCCGTCGAGAACGTCGATCACGACGATCAACCTACGCATCGGTGCAAACTTTGAGGATTCTCGACGTCTTCGCGCCGGGTCGTGGCTGATCGGCACAGTGCATTGGCAGGCTCTTAGACATGCATTGGACAGGGCGCACCATTCTGATCACCGGAGGCGGCAGCGGTATCGGCGCAGGTCTGGCGGCCGCCATGCACCACGCGGGCAACCAGGTCGTCATCGCGGGGCGCCGCGTCGAGGCGTTGCGCGCCGTTGCCGCCCGACACCCCGGCATGGCCTACCTGCCGCTGGACCAGGGCGACGCGGGTGCGGTCCGGGACTTCGCCCGCGAGGTGGTGCACCGGTATCCGCGGCTGGACGTGCTGGTCAACAACGCCGGAATCGTGCGAGCCGAAGATCTGTACGCCCCGGACCCGGACGTCGTCGGCGAGGTGGTCTCGACGAATCTGCTGGGGCCGCTCGTGCTCACCGCGCATCTGTTGCCCGCGCTGCTGCGCAGACCGTCGGCGGCGATCGTCAACGTGACCTCGGCGTTGGCCTTCGTGCCCAAGGCCGAACTGCCCACCTACAGTGCCACCAAGGCGGCACTGCACGCCTACACCGAGGCATTGCGATTCCAGTTGCGCCACAGCGCCGTTCAGGTCGTCGAGGTGGCGCCACCTCGAGTCCGAGTCGACTCGGACCCATCGGGCGACGACGGCGGCATCGCCGTCGACGCGTTCGTCGCGGAGGTGATGTCATCGCTCGTGGCCGACCCCGGGGCCGACGAGGTCGTCGTCAAAGCCGCTCGGCGACTTCGCTTCGCGGAGCGTCGCGGCGAGTACACCCCACTCTTCCATGCAGTCAACGACGCGAAAGGTCAGCCATGAAGCTCGGAATCGGAGTGCCCAACCACATCGCCGGCGTGGCCGGGACGGTGGTCGTCGAGTGGGCGCGCCGCGCCGAGCGGCGCGGGTTCGACGCACTCACCACGATCGACCGGCTGATCTATCCCAGCCTCGATTCGATCACCACTTTGGCGCTGGCCGCGGGCGCCACCTCGACTGTCGACCTGGTGACCAACGTGCTGCTCGCGCCGCTCTATCCACCGGTGGTCCTCGCCAAGCAACTGGCCACGTTGGCCGACGCTTCCGGCGGTCGG
>Ga0209051_1002773_pt1 | contig 12095 bp, 8 predicted proteins | sample AraplaCvi_mMS_r2_2_FD_184286 | JGI IMG/M metagenome (GOLD analysis project Ga0209051, IMG submission 184286) | Arabidopsis root microbial communities from North Carolina, USA - plate scrape MF_Cvi_mMS_r2 (SPAdes) (version 2) | ecosystem: Host-associated > Plants > Roots > Endosphere | place: USA...
GGCAAAGCTCAAGCGCTTCTTCGCCAACCGCTGGGTGCTGGCCGTGATCGGCCTGCTGGTGGTCTCGCTGCTGATCTGGTTCGTCGGCGACGCGATCGCGTTCTATGACCATCGACCGCTCGGCTCGCCGGGCGCCCGCCTTGGCCTGATCCTGCTGATCCTCCTCGCCTTCGCGGCGTGGGAGGGCATCAAGCGCTGGCGTGCCTGGCGCGCCAACCGGCAGCTGCTGTCCGCGATCGGCGAGGGCGCGTCCAGCAACGCGGCGCTGTCGCAGCGCGAGGTCGCCGAGCTGAAGAAGCGCTTCGACGAGGCCATGGCCACGCTGCGCCAGGCACGCTTCGAGGACAAGTCCGGCGGGGGCCGCAACTATCTCTACCAGTTGCCCTGGTACATGTTCATCGGCGCCCCGGGCTCCGGCAAGACGACGGCGCTCGTCAACTCGGGCCTGCGCTTCCCCCTCGAAGGCGCGATGGGCAAGGAGGCCGTCAAGGGCATCGGCGGCACGCGCAACTGCGACTGGTGGTTCACCGACGAGGCCGTGCTGCTCGATACCGCCGGCCGCTACACCACGCAGAGCAGCAACCGCGAGGTCGACGCCGCCGCCTGGACGGGCTTCCTCACGCTGCTGAAGAAGTTCCGGCCCGCGCAGCCGCTGAACGGCGCCATCGTCACCGTGAGCGTGGCCGATCTCTTCACCTCGTCGACCGCCCAGCGCGACGACTACGCGCGCTCCGTGCGGGCGCGCATCCAGGAGCTGTACGCCACGCTGGGCGTGCGCTTCCCGGTCTACGTCGTCGTCACCAAGACCGACCTGCTGGCCGGCTTCACCGAGTTCTTCGGCGACCTCGGACGCGAGGCGCGCGCGCAGGTCTGGGGCACCACCTTCGACTTCCCCGCACCCGCCGGCGCCGCGCTGGGCGCGCAGTTCGAGCCGCAGTTCGACGCGCTCGTCGCGCGCCTCAACGCGCGCCTGACCACGCGCATGGAGGAGGAGCGCGACGCGCAGCGGCGCGCCACCATCTTCGCCTTCCCGCAGCAGTTCGCCGCGCTCAAGGAGATGCTGCGCGCCTTCCTCGACGAGGCCTTCCTCGCCTCCGCCTTCGGCGAGGAGCCCATGGTGCGCGGCGTGTACTTCACGAGCGGCACGCAGGAGGGCAGTCCCTTCGACCGGGTGCTGGGCAACATCTCGCGCGCCTACGGGCTCGAGCGCCAGGTGCTCGCGCCGGCCGCCTCGTCCGGGCGCAGCTACTTCCTCACGCACCTGCTGCGCGGCGTCATCTTCGCCGAGTCCGACATCAGCGGCCGCAGCGCCGCGATCGAGAAGCGGCGCAGCCGCCTGGCCTGGGTCGGCTACGGCCTGCTGGGCCTCGTCGCGGTGCTGCTCGTGGCCGGGTGGACCGTCAGCTTCCTGCGCAACGGCGCGCTCGTGCGCGAGGTCGACGCCGACGCCCAGGCGCTCGGCAAGCAGGTCGCCGCGCTGCCGCCGCTGCCGGCGGGCGACGTGCTCGCCGTGCTGCCCGCGCTCGACGCCGCGCGTGGCCTGCCCACGGGCTACGCGGAGCGCGACGCACCCGTGCCGCTCTCGCGCGGCCTGGGCCTGAACCAGGGCGGCAAGCTGGGCACGCAGGCGAGCACCGCCTACCTGAACCTGCTGCGCGACGTGTTCCTGCCGCGCGTCGCCCTGCGGCTGGAGCAGCAGATCCGCGACGCCGGCGCGCCCGAGCTGCGCTATCCCGCGCTCAAGACCTACGTGATGCTGTACGAGCGCGAGCACCTGAACACGGTCGAACTCGAGCAGTGGGTCGCGGGCGACTGGGACCGCACGCTTCCGCGCGACGTGACGCAGCTGCAGCGCTCGGCGCTGCTCGCGCACCTGCACACGGCGCTCGCCGAGCACGTCGACATGGTGCTGCCGCGCGACCAGGCGTTGGTCGACGAGGTGCGCAAGCAGCTCGCCGCGTCCTCCCTCGCCGAGCGCGCCTACGAGCGGCTCAAGCGCCTGGGCGCCGAGGGCGTGCCGGACTTCCGCGTCAGCGACGCCGGCGGCCCGCAGGCGGCGCTCGTGTTCACGCGCGCGTCGGGGGCGCCGCTGTCGCAGGGCGTGCCGGGGCTCTACACCGTGGCCGGCTACGACAAGGGGTTCCGCGGCCAGGCGCCGCAGGTCGTCAAGGAACTGGGCGACGAGGAGGCCTGGGTGCTGGGCACGTCCTCGGGCGGGCAGGGCGTCGCGCGCATGGCGACCACGCTCACCGAGGTGCAGCAGCTCTATCTCAACGACTACATCAAGGCCTGGGACGCGCTGCTCGGCGACCTGCGCCTGATCCCGTCGAACAGCCTGCAGGCCAGCATCCAGACCATCACGCTGCTGTCGGCGCCGGACTCCCCGCTCAAGCTGCTGCTGAACGGCGTGGCCAAGGAGACCAAGCTGGGCGGCGGGTCCACGCGCTCCGCCGAGGCGGCGGCGGCCGGCGCGCTCGACAAGGTCACGAGCAAGGTGCGCAGCACCGTCGACAAGCTGTTGGGCGACAAGCCCGCCGACGCCGGCGCGAACGCCGCGGCCAAGCCGGAGGCCGTGGTCGACCAGCACTTCGAGCAGTTGCAGCGCGTCGTCAGCGGGCCGGCCGGCCAGCCGGTCCCGCTCGATTCCACGCTGGGCGTCCTCAAGGAGTACGAGGTGCAGCTGCGCGCGACCGACGAGGCCATCAAGCGCGGCGCCCCGCCCACCTCCGACGCGCTGATCGTCGCCCGCATCAAGAGCGAGGCCGACCGCATGCCGCCCCCGGTCAGCAACCTGCTGAACGGGCTGATCTCGCGCAGCAGCGCGCAGTCGGCCAGCTCCGGCCAGGCGGCCGTGAAGGCGGCGGCCGCGGGCGAGGTCGGGGCCTTCTGCAAGGTGGCGGTCGACGGGCGCTATCCCTTCGCGCGCACCTCGCCCAAGGAAGTGCCGCTGGGCGACTTCGCCAAGCTGTTCGCGCCCAACGGCGTGATCGACGGCTTCGCCAAGACCAAGCTGGTCGGCATGGTCGACATGAGCGGGCCGGTGTGGAAGCCGATCCAGCTCGCCGAGGGCGTGAACGCGCTCGCGCCGGCCGACATCGCCAACTTCCAGCGCGCCGCGACGATCCGAGACGCCTTCTTCCCCGGCGGCGCGGCCAATCCGCAGGCGACGCTCGACGTGCTGCTGCAGCGCGTCGACGACGGCGTGAGCGAGGTGCAGTTCTCGATCGACGGGCAGGCCACGCCCATGAAGCCCGGGAGCAACGCCGGCCTGCGCCTGAGCTGGCCGTCGCTGAGCCCGACGAGCCAGATCAAGGTCGCCGTGGTCGCCGCCGGCAAGCCCTCGACCAACCCGCTGCTGTTCGACGGCCCGTGGGCGGCCTTCCACTTCGTCGACGCCGCCAAGGTCGAGGGCGGGACGCCCGAACGCCAGATGGTGAGCTACCAGGTGGGCGACAAGCGCGTCTGGTTCGAGCTGCGCTCGGGCAGCGTGCGCAATCCGATGCGGCTGCCCGAGCTGGCGCAGTTCCGCTGCCCGGGCTGATCGCCATGACGGGCTGCGGCTTCTACGGCAAGGTCCCCAGCGAGGGGGACTTCGTCTCGCGCCGCCTGCCGTGGGAGTTCACCTCGACCTGGGACGCGTGGCTCCAGCTCGGCCTGCAGGCCTCGCGCGCGGCGCTCGGCGAGCGCTGGCTCGAGGCCTACCTTTCGGCGCCCGTCTGGCGCTTCCAGGTCGCGCCCGGCGTGTGCGGGCCGCGAGGCTGGCGCGGCTTCTTCTTCGCGAGCGTCGATCGCGTCGGACGCTACTTCCCGCTGACGGTCGCCGCGCCGGACGAGTCCGGGCGCGCGCCCGCCCTCGCCACCCTGGCGAGCGACGACGAGCGCTGGCGCGCCTGCGAGGACGCGGCGCTGGCCGCGCTCGACCCGCGGGTGGCGCTCGACGCGCTCGATCGCGCCGTCGAGGCGCTGGCGCTGCCCGCCGCTGGCGAGACCGACGCCGACGCGTCCGGGCCCGTGGCGCTCTGTCTCTATACCGGCGGCGCGGAGGAACTCCCCGGCGCCGGACATCGTTTCCCGGCGCTGCCCGACGCGGCGGTCTTCGCGGCGCTGCTGGCCGCGCGTTGAGGCCTACACTACGCCGACCCTGAGGAGGAGACCCGCAATTGCTCGACGTCGACGCCCTGACGCGCCCGATCTCGGATGACGAACCCGCCGGCCCGGACCTCGAATACTCGGACGTCGCCGAGCTCGAGCGCCTGGCGGCCGGCACGCCCGGCTCGCTCGACCCCAAGACCAACGAGCTGGTCGGCGCCGAGGAGCCCAACTGGCGCAAGGTGGCCGAGGTGGCCGAGGAGCTCCTCGGCAAGACGAAGGACCTGCGCGTCGCGGCGCTGGTCGCCCGCGCGCGCCTGGGCACGCGCGGCCTGACGGGCCTCGCCGAGGGCCTGCACCTGATCGGCGCGCTGCTGGAGAACTTCTGGCCGTCGCTGTATCCCCCGCTGGACGCGTCGGAGAACGACAACCCGATCGACCGCATCAACGTCCTCGCCAACCTCTCGCCCGAGGCCGAGGCCTACGGCTCCGCCGGCACCGAGGCGCTGCTGCGCTCGCTGCGCGGCGCGGTCATCGCCGAGTCGCGCGAGGTCGGGCGCTACACGGTGCGCGACCTCGACTACGCGCTCGGCCGCATGCAGCCGCCCGCGGGCGCCACGGCGCCCACGCCCGAGCTGCTCGCCGCCGCCTGGCGCCGCGGCGACCCCGAGGCCAACCGGGAACGCCGGGAGGGCATCGCCCTCGGCCTGGCCGCCGTCAAGACCATCGCCGCCGTCTTCCAGGATCGCAGCGGCGAGCGGCCGAACCTGGGCCTGCTCGAACAGACCCTGCGCCGGGTGGGCGATTTCTACGCCAACCACGACGCCGCCGACGCCGAGGCCGCCCAGGCCGGCGGGGATGACGACGGCGTGACGGACGGCGACGGCGCACCGGGCGCCGGCGGCGCAAAGCCCCCTCGTTCGGGCGGCTTGGCATCGCGCGCGGATGCGGTGAGAATCCTGGAGCAGGTTGCCGAGTTCCTGCGCAAGGCGGAACCGAGCAGTCCCGCCCCGATGTTCATCGATCGGGCCATCAAGCTGCTGCAGATGGATTTCACCGCGATCGTCAAGGAACTGATGCCCGATTCAAAGGACCGGATCGAGATGCTGGGAGGGATTTCCCTCGAGGATCCCGAGGAAGACTGATCCGCCCCCCGACAGAACCCAAGGAGTACACGAATGTCCGGAAGCAGCCAGAAGTTCATCGCGCGCAATCGCGCCCCCCGCGTCCAGATCGAGTACGACGTCGAGCTGTACGGCTCGACGAAGAAGATGCAGATCCCGTTCGTCATGGGGGTCATGGCCGATCTCTCCGGCAAGCCGTCCGAGCCGCTGGCGCCGGTCGCCGACCGCAAGTTCCTCGAGATCGACGTCGACAACTTCGACGACCGCCTGAAGTCGATGAAGCCGCGCGTGGCCTTCACGGTGCCCAATACCCTGACCGGGGAGGGGAACCTCGCCGTCGACGTCACCTTCGAGAGCATGGCGGACTTCTCGCCCGAGGTCGTCGCGAAGAAGGTGAGCGCGCTGAACAACCTGCTGGAGGCGCGCACCCAGCTGAAGGACCTGCTGACCTACATGGACGGCAAGGTCGGCGCCGAAGAACTGCTCGGCAAGGTGCTGAAGAACCCGGAACTGCTGAAGTCGCTGGCCGCCGCGCCGAAGCCGACCGACGCGCCCGCCGCCGAATAAGCGCCCCCCGCCCCGAGATCCAGGAGTCCACCCGATGTCCACCCAACAGGAATCGTCCGCCGCTGCCGGCGGGGTATCCGAGCTCGACGACTTCGCGTCGCTGCTGCAGAAGGAATTCAAGCCCAAGTCCGACCAGGCCAAGTCGGCGGTCGAGAGCGCCGTCCACACGCTCGCGCAGCAGGCGCTGGCCGACACGGCGCTGGTCTCCACCGACGTCTACAACACGATCGAGGCCCTGATCGCCGCGCTCGACAAGAAGCTGTCCGAGCAGGTGAACCTCATCATCCACCACGCCGACTTCACCAAGCTCGAAGGCGCGTGGCGCGGCCTGCACTATCTCGTCAACAACACCGAGACCGACGAGATGCTCAAGATCCGGGTGATGAACATCACCAAGGGCGAGCTCCACAAGACGCTGAAGCGCTACAAGGGCACCGCCTGGGACCAGAGCCCGATCTTCAAGAAGGTCTACGAAGAGGAATTCGGCCAGCTCGGCGGCGTGCCCTACGGCGCCATCGTCGGCGACTACCACTTCGACCACAGCCCCGTCGACGTCGAACTGCTCGGCGAGATGGCCAAGATCTCGTCCGCGGCGCACTGCCCGTTCATCGCCGGCGCCTCGCCCACCACGCTGCAGATGGATTCGTGGCGCGAGTTGTCCAACCCGCGCGACCTGACCAAGATCTTCGAGAACTCGGAGTACGCCGCCTGGCGCTCGCTGCGCGAGTCCGAGGATTCGCGCTACATCGGCCTGGCCATGCCGCGCTTCCTGGCGCGCCTGCCCTACGGCGCCAAGACCAACCCGGTCGATGCGTTCGACTTCGAGGAAGAGGTCGAAGGCGCCGACCACAACCACTACGTGTGGGCCAACTCGGCCTACGCGATGGCCACCAACATCACGCGCGCCTTCAAGCTGTACGGCTGGTGCACCACCATCCGCGGCGTCGAGTCCGGCGGTGCGGTGCCCAACCTGCCGGTGCACACCTTCCCGACCGACGACGGCGGCGTCGACATGAAGTGCCCCACCGAGATCGCGATCTCAGACCGCCGCGAGGCCGAGCTCGCCAAGAACGGCTTCATGCCGCTGGTGCACCGCAAGAACAGCGATTTCGCCGCCTTCATCGGCGCCCAGTCGCTGCAGAAGCCGTTCGAGTACGACGATCCGGACGCCACCGCCAACGCCAACCTGGCGGCGCGCCTGCCTTACCTGTTCGCCTCCAGCCGCTTCGCGCACTACCTCAAGTGCATGGTGCGCGACAAGGTCGGCTCGTTCGCCAGCGCCAACTCGATGCAGCGCTTCCTGAGCGACTGGATCGGCAACTACGTCGTGTCCAACCCGGAGAACGCGGGCCAGGTCATCCAGGCCCAGAAGCCGCTCTCCGCCGCGGAAGTCATCGTCGAGGAAGTCGAGGGCAACCCCGGCTACTACACCTCGAAGTTCTTCCTGAAGCCTCACTACCAGCTGGAGGGCATGAGCATCTCCCTCCGCCTGGTTTCCAAACTGCCGTCCAGCAAGGCGGCGTAAGTCCCGGTTCAAGGGGCGGGTTCCCATCCCGGGCGATGGGGACTTTTTCGTGCAAGGAGCATAAAAATGTCCATGGACATGTTCATGAAGATCGATTCCCTCAAGGGCGAGTCGAACGACAAGACGCACAAGGGCGAGATCGACGTCCTGGCGTGGAGCTGGGGTGCGTCGAACTCCGGTTCGGCCCACGTCGGCGGCGGCGCCGGCTCCGGCAAGGCCAACGTGCAGGATCTGTCCTTCACCAAGTACGTCGACAAGTCGACGCCCGACCTGCTGCTGTCGACCTGCAACGGCAAGCACTGGGACACGGCGACGCTCGTGGTCCGCAAGGCCGGCGAGACCCCGCTGGAGTACCTGAAGATCACGATGACGGAAGTCCTCGTGACCAGCCTGTCCACCGGCGGCTCGGGTGGCGAGGACCGCCTGACCGAGAACGTCACGCTGAACTTCGCCTCGGTCAAGGTCGACTACGTCGAGCAGACCCCGAAGGGCGGCACGGGCGACAAGCCCTCGATGAACTGGAACATCGCCGAAAACGCCAAGGACTGAGTCCTCGCGCCGGTGGCCCCGGATCGGGGCCTCCCACCTCCAGGCGCCGGCTCCCCAGCCGGCGTCTGTCTTTGGAACCCAGGCAACCCCCATGGCATCCCTCGACCTCGCGATGCAGTTCTCGTCCGCCGACCCGCTCGGCCGCCTCGACGACCTGCGCAAGATGATCCAGAAGCAGCCGCAGCGTTCCGACCTGCGGGTGTACCTGTTCCAGGTGTACTGCGTGCAGGGCGAGTGGACGAAGGCCGCGACGCAGCTCGACGTGCTGCTCGAGCTCGACCCCTCGTCCAAGCCCATGGTGCAGACCTACCGCGAGGCCCTGAAGTGCGAGGTGCTGCGCCGCGACGTCTTCGCCGGCAAGCGCGCGCCGCTCGTGCTGGGGGCGCCGCAGGACTGGCTCGCGGGCCTGCTGGAGGCGCTTCGCCTCGAGGCCGAGGGCCACGCCGCCGCGGCCACCGCCTTGCGCGAGCGCTCGCTCGAGTCCGCGCCCGCCGTCTCCGGCACGCTGGACGGCGCGCCCTTCGCCTGGCTCGCCGACGCCGACACGCGGCTGGGGCCGGTCGTCGAGGCCATCATCAACGGCAAGTACTACTGGGTGCCCGTCGGGCGCCTGCTGCGCGTCGAGATCGAGAAGCCCGCCGACCTGCGCGACTTCGTGTGGACGCCCGCCACCCTGACGCTGGCCAACGGCGCCGCCAACGTGGCCCTGCTGCCCACGCGCTACCCCGGCACCGAGCGCGAGACCGACGACAAGCTGCGCCTCGCCCGCGCCACGGACTGGCGCGAGCAGCCCGGCGGCGGCTGGCACGGCGTCGGCCAGCGCATGCTGGCCACCGACCAGGCCGAGGTCGCGCTGCTGGACGCACGCGTCATCACCTTCGACGTCGAGCCCGAGGCGCCTGCCACGGCCGAAGGCGACACCGGCCAGCCGGGCGAGGCGGATGGCTGAACCCCTCGCGCGCGACCGGCTGTACCCGTCGCTGCTCGACCGGCTCGTCGACGACGAGCCGGGCCGCGCCACCGAACCGCGCGAGGCGCGGTCGGTGACGCTGCAGCGTCTGCGCGACAACGTGCTGCGCGACCTCAACTGGCTCTTCAACGCCACCCAGTCCACGCCCGACATCGCCGACGACGAACTGCTGCGCACCTCCGTGCTGAACTTCGGCCTGCCCGCGCTCGCCGGCCGGCCTGCCTCGCAGTACGACCTGGCCGAGCTCGCGCGCGTGCTGCGCGAGGTCATCCTGCGCTTCGAGCCGCGCATCCTGGCGCACACGCTGAAGGTGCGCGCCGAGCGCGTGCGCGGCGACAGCCACAACGTGCTGGGCTTCCGCATCGAGGGCCAGCTGTGGTCGCAGCCGGTGCCGCTCGAGATCTACATGCGCACCGAGATCGACCTCGAGAGCGGCCTCACCCGCGTGCAAGAGGCCAAGCCTACCTGAGATGGATCCCCGACTCCTCGGCTACTACAGGCAGGAACTCCTGCACATCCGCGACGCTGCGGCGGAGTTCGCGCGCGAGCATCCGAAGGTCGCCGCGCGCCTCGCGCTCGACCCCACGTCCGCCGGCGGCGAATGCGTCGACCCCTATGTCGAGCGGCTGCTGGAGGGTTTCGCCTTCCTCGCCGCGCGCGTGCATTTCCAGCAGGACGCCGAGTACGCCCGCTTCACGCAGTACCTGCTCGAGCTGATCTACCCGGGCTACCTCGCGCCCACGCCGTCGATGATGGTGGCGCAATACGAGCCCGACACCGACGACCCGGCGCTGGCCGCGGGCCCCGAGGTGCCGCGCGGCAGCGCGATGAGCTCGCGCCTGCAGCCGGGCGAGCGCACGGCCTGCCGCTTCACCTCCGGGCAGGCGGTGCGGCTGTGGCCGCTGCGCATCGCGCAGTCGCGCTTCCAGTCGCACGTCACCGACGTTCCTGCGGCGGCGCTCGCCGGCCTGGCCGCGCCCGCCGCCTGCCTGCGCCTGCGGCTGAGGGTGGGGGCGTCCCTGCTCGCCAACCAGCTCGAGCTCGACGAGCTCGTGCTGCACCTGGCCGGCGACGACGGCATCGCGCACCGCGTCTACGAACAGCTGTTCGCGCGCTGCCTGGGCGTCGCCGTCGTCGACCCCACGCGGCGCGGCGCGCTCGTCGGCGTGCTGGGCGCCGACGCGCTCACGCCCGGCGGCTTCGGCGACGACGAGGCGCTGCTGCCGTTGCAGGATCGCGCGCTCTCCGGCTATCGCCTGTTGAAGGAATACGGCGCGTTCCCGGCGCGCTACCTGTTCGTGCGGCTGAAGGGCCTGCGCCGCTTCCTCGCGCAGCTCGCGTCCTCCGAGTTCGAGCTGCTGTTCATCACCGACCGCAGCGACACCACGCTCGAGAAGTCCCTCGACGCGACCCATTTCGCGCTGCACTGCACGCCGGCCGTGAACCTGTTCAGGAAGCGCGCCGACCGCGTCGAGATCAACCACCGCGACCACGAGTTCCACGTCGTCGGCGATCGCGCGCGGCCGATGGACTACGAGGTGCATTCGCTGCTCACCGTGACCGGCATCGACAAGTCCGGCGTCGCCCGGACGCGCGAGTTCAAGCCGCTGTACGCCCGCTACGACGACGCCGGTGCGGACGCCTACGCCTATTTCTCCACGCGCCGCGCGCCGCGCGTCGCCTCGGAGGCCGCACGCCTGCGCGGGCCGCGCAGCGGCTACATCGGCACCGAGGTCTTCATCACCCTCGCCGATCCGAAGAGCGCGCCCTGGCCGGCCAACGTCGCCCAGCTCGCCATCGAGACCCTCAGCACCAACCGCGACCTGCCGCTCACGCTGACGGTCGGCGGCGCGAACGACTTCTTCCTCGAGGAGAACACGCCGGTCAAGGGCGTGCGCTGCATCCGCGGGCCGACGCGGCCCATCGCGCCCGTGGGCGAAGGCAAGGCGCCGTGGCGGGTGCTGAGCCACCTGTCGCTGAACTATCTGTCGCTGATCGACAGCGAGGGCACGAGCGGGGCTGCCTCGCTGCGCGAGCTGCTGGCGCTGTACGGCCTGGACGAGCTCTCGCCCCTGCACAAGCAGGTCGACGGCCTGGTGAGCGTGCGCAGCGAGGCCGCGATCAGCCGCGTGCCCGTGAAGGGCCCGATCGTCTTCGGCCGCGGCACGCGGGTGCGCCTGTCCATGGACGAACGCGCGTTCGAGGGCACCGGCATCCTCGTGCTGGGCGCGGTGCTCGATCGCTTCATCGCGCGCTACGCCAGCATGAACAGCTTCACGCAGCTCGTGCTCTCGTCGCAGACGCGCGGCCTCGTCAAGACCTGGCCGCCGCGCGTGGGCGCGCGCGCCGTGCTGTGACGCCCGAAGAGCTCGCCCCCGACGCGCTCGCGGCCCTCGACGCGCTGCTGGCCGAGCTCGCGCCCCAGGCCGCGCCCGTCGCCGACCTGGCCGAGGAGACGGCCGACCAGGCCGCGGCGCGTCGCGCCGCGCGCCAGGCCCTGCTGCACGCGCTGGAGGAGGCGCCGCACGACTACGGCTTCTACCAGGCGGTGCGCCTGCTCGAGAACGCGCACCCCGAGATGCCGCGCATCGGCACCTCGCTGCGCCTGCGCGACGATCCGATCCGCTTCGCCCAGTCGCCCACGCTCGCGTTCCCGCCGGCGACCCTGTCGTCGTTCTCCGCCGACGGCGACGGCGGCGCCGCGCCGCGCCTGACCCAGCGCTTCTTCGGCCTGTTCGGCCCGCACGGCCCGCTGCCGCTGCACCTGACCGAGTTCGCGCGCGAGCGCGCGCGCCGCATGCCGTCCGACGCCGCGCTGGTGCGCTTCCTCGACATGTTCCACCACCGCCTGCTGTCGTTGTTCTACCGGGCGTGGGCCGAGGCGCGGCCGACCGTCAGCCTCGACCGGCCCGACGACGATCCCTACGGCCGCTGGGTCGGATCGGTCGCCGGCTACGGCATGGCCTCGCTGCGCGGGCGCGACGCGGTGCCGGACGGGGCGCGGCTCGCGGTGGCCGGCATCCTCGGCCGCGGCGTCCACAGCGCCGAGGGCCTGGAGCGCATCCTCAACGACTTCTTCCGGGTGCGCGTGCGCGTGCACCAATGGCAGCCGCACTGGATGCGGCTGCCGGTCGAGGCGCGTTCGCGCGTGGGCCTGTCCGGCGCGCCGGCGCTGCTGGGCGAGAACACCGTCGTCGGCTCGCGCGTGTGGGACTGCCAGACGCGGTTCCGCGTCGAGATCGGCCCGCTCTCGCTCGCCGAGTACGAGCGC
>Ga0209051_1002775_pt1 | contig 12094 bp, 11 predicted proteins | sample AraplaCvi_mMS_r2_2_FD_184286 | JGI IMG/M metagenome (GOLD analysis project Ga0209051, IMG submission 184286) | Arabidopsis root microbial communities from North Carolina, USA - plate scrape MF_Cvi_mMS_r2 (SPAdes) (version 2) | ecosystem: Host-associated > Plants > Roots > Endosphere | place...
ATCGCGTGGCGACGGCGACGTCGACCGCCTCCGCCAGCCCGTCCACCGGCCCGACGTCGGCCATGCCCATCGCGTCGACCCACAGCAGCGCAAGGCCCGCGGCGAGCGCCAGCGCGGCGCCGCCGGCCCCGGCCGCGCGCACGCCTCGGCCGGCGAGCGCGGCACCGCCCGGCAGCCAGGCGACGGCGAGCGCGCCGGCCGCGAGCGCGACGCCCAGGTCGACCAGCGCACAGGCGACGATGCGCAGCGCGGCCAGGGTCGCGTCATCCATGCGCGCCCGGTGTCACTTGACCGTGAACGTGAAGTCGCCGTGCGTCTTGTGGCCGTCGCCCCCGGCCGCCGTCCACACCGCGCGCCAGGTACCCTTGCGCAGCACCGGTACCGACATGACGACGCTGTTCGGGTCGACCTTGTCCGCGTGCGCGCGGTCGGCGTCGAAGTACTTCTTGTCGGCCGAGACGAGCTTCACGCGCGCGTAGCGCGGCTCGACCGGTTCGTTGAAGGTCAGGCGGATCTCGATCGGCGGCGCGTCCAGCGCCTGCCCGTTGGCAGGCGAGGAGGCGACGAGCGTGGCGTGGGCGCCGGCGGTGGAGGCGGCCAGGGCGGCGAGGGCGGCCGCGGCGGCGCGGACGAGGGGGTGCATGGAGGTCTCCCGGGTTCGGTCGTGTGGCTCAATGATCCATGGACATGCCGGGTTTGTGCACGTGCACCTCCACCTCGGGCGCGGCCGTGTTGTCGGCGCGCGTCGGCGCCGTGCTCGCGGGCGGGGGCGCCCCCGTCCATTCGTAGGCGCCGGTGCCGGGCGGCTGGCGGTACCAGCCGGGGTCGCGGTAGTCGCCCGGCGCCTGGTCGCGCCGGATCTTCACGACGCTGAACATCCCGCCCATCTCGATCGATCCGAAGGGCCCGTCGCCGGCCATCATCGGTGCGGTGTTGGGCGGCCCGCCCATGTGCATGTCGCTCATGTCGCCCATGCCGCTCCCGCCCATCGCCATGTACCCGGGCACGAGCGCGCGGATGCGCTCCGCGAGTCCGTCCTGGTCGACGCCGATCAGGTTGGGCAGGTCGTGGCTCATCGCATTCATGGTGTGGTGCGACTTGTGGCAATGGAAGGTCCAGTCGCCCTCGGCCTCGGCCGTGAACTCGAGCTGGCGCATCTGGCCGACGGCCACGTCCACGGACACCTCGGGCCAGCGCGAGCCGGGCGGCGTCGGCCCGCCGTCGGTGCCGGTGACGACCATCTCGTGGCCGTGCAGGTGCATCGGGTGGTTCGTCATCGACAGGTTGCCGACGCGGATGCGCACGCGCTCGTGCTGGCGCGCCACCATGGGCGCGATGCCGGGGTAGACGCGGCTGTTCCACGTCCACAGGTTGAAGTCGGTCATCGTCGACGTCCTGGGCATGCTGGCGCCCGGCGTGACGTCGTAGGCGTTCAGCAGGAACACGTAGTCGCGGTCGACCGGCGCGATCGCCGGATGCGCGCCGCGCGGGTGCGTCACCCAGGAGCCCATCATGCCCATCGCCATCTGCACCATCTCGTCGGCGTGCGGGTGGTACATGAAGGTGCCGGGGCGCTGCGCGACGAACTCGTAGACGAAGGTCTTGCCGGGCGCGATGGCAGGCTGGGTGAGGCCGCTCACGCCGTCCATGCCGTTGGGCAGGCGCTGGCCGTGCCAGTGGATGGAGGTGCGCTCGGGCAGGCGGTTGGTGACGAACAGGCGGACGCGGTCGCCCTCGACGACCTCGATCGTGGGCCCCGGCGACTGGCCGTTGTACCCCCACAGGTGGGCGACGGCGCCGGGCGCGAGCTCGCGCACGACGGGCTCGGCGACGAGGTGGAACTCCTTCACGCCGGCGTTCATGCGCCAGGGCAGCGTCCAGCCGTTGAGGGTGACGACCGGGTTGTAGTGCGGCCCGGTGGGCGGCTGGTGCGGCGGCGCGGTGTCGGGGCCCTCGCGCGAGACGAGCTCGGGCAGCCCGGCGAGCGCGTGCGGCGTGACGGCCGCGGCGGCCAGCGTGGCGCCCGCGGAGCGCAGGAGGAAGCGGCGGCGGTCGGTCACGAGGCTTCCTCCCCGGCGCCGGCGAGCGCGGCCTGCCAGGCGGCGTCCGCCAGCCAGTAGCCGCGCCGGGCGGCGATCGCTTGCTGCACGCTGCGCGCCTGTTCGCGCGCCTGCGACAGCAGGTCGAACGGGCTCGCGAGCATGCCGTTGTAGCGCAGCAGGGTTTCGCGCGTGATCGCGGCCTGCAGCGGCACGCCGCGGGTATCGGCCTCGCGCGCCTGCGTCCACTCGCCTTGCAGGTCGGCCTGGGCGCCGCGCAACTGCGACGCGGCGGCCACGCCCACCGCCGCGGCGCGCTGCAGCGCCGCCTCGCAGCGTGCCTGCGCGCCGGCGCGCGCGGCGTCGCCGGGGTCGAAGACGGGCAGCGGCAGGGTGAGGTCGACGCCGCGCTCGCGCGGCTCGCCGGTCTGGTCCTTGTGCACGCCCCCGAGCGCGAGGCCGTCGACGACGCGGCCGCTCGCGAGCCATCCCTGCGCGCGCGCCAGCGCCTCGAGCCGGGCCTGCGCCAGGCGCACGTCGAGGCGGCCGGCGAGCGCCGGCTGCAACTCGCCGGGCGCGGCCGGCGCCTCGGCGGGCGGCTCGGGCAGGCTCGCGGGCAGCGCGAGGCGGGCGGCGAGCGCATCGTCCAGCCCGAGCGCGCGCACCAGCGCCTCGCGCGCGGCGCGCGCGGCGCGCAGCTGCTCGCGCGCATCGGCGGCGGCACCGAGTGCCCAGGCCTCCTCGCGGGCTCGCTGCAGGGCGCTGAAGCTGCCGGTCGCCTCCAGGCGGCGTGCCAGCTCGGCGCCGGCCTGCGCCGCGTCGCGGATGCGCCCGGCGTACTCGGCCGACTGCGCGTCGGCGACGGCGGCGATCCAGGCGCGTCGAGCGTCGTCGGCGCGGCGCAGCACGTCGGCGGCGAGCGCGAGTCGCGTCGACTGCTGCGCGGCGTCGGCCGCCCGCGCCCGCGCGGGCCAGAGCAGCAGGTCGGCGAGCGGCAGGGTCAGGCTGCGCGTCACCTCCAGACGGCCGGGCGCGCCGCCGGCGGCCAGGCGCTCGAACTCGAAGACCGGGTTCGCGGGCCGGGCCGACTGCGTCAGGTCGGCGGACTGCGCGGCACGCTCGAACAGCGCGGCCTGCAGCACGGGGTCGTGGGCGAGCGCGATGCGCACCGCGTCGTCCTCGGTGAGTGGCCGTGCCAGCGCGGCCTCGACGTCCGCGCGGGCGCGTTCGCGCGCGGGCGCGTCGGCAAGCCAGGAAAAGTCGGGGGCGCCGCGGGCACGCAGCTCGGCGTGGGCGGCGGCGGCGTTGTCGTCGATGGCGGTGCTGGCGCAGCCGGCGAGCGCGCAGGCGGCGAGCGCCGCGAGCGCGCGGGGTCGGAGATGGAGCATGGCGGATCCTCGTCGTCGGACATCGGCGCGCGGACGCGCGCCGGCCTCGCCGCGCCCGGCCGGGGCGGCGTGTCAGGCGCGGGAGGATCTGGGCGGCCGTTCGGGGCCGCTCGTGAGGAAATCGGGCGCAGGCACCGCGGCGGGCGGGCGCGCGACGGTGGCGACCCGCGTCGCGGCGGGCGCGACGGCGAGTGCGACGGGCGCGCCGCCGACCGGGCCGCAGCAGGCGCCGCAGCCGGCCTTGTCGACGCCGTGGCCGGCGGCCGGCTGCGCGGGAGCGTGGTGCGGACAGGGCGAGCCGTCGGCCATGGTCATGCCGTGCGGCGTGGCGACCATCGCCTGCGCGCCGAACGCCACGGCCGCCTGCAGCGGCAGCGCGCAGGCGAGCACGGCGATCAGCAGCAGGCGGAACAGGCGGGACATGCGCGCAAGTCTAACCCTCAGTGGCCCACGTGCAATCGGTCGAGCAGGGCCGCGTCCCAGGCGTGCACCGTCGCCGACTGTTCGCCGAGCCCGCCGATGCCCAGCGTCACGCGGTCCCCGGCCCGGAGGTAGCGCTGCGGCTTGCGCCCCAGGCCGACGCCCGCCGGCGTGCCCGTGGCGATCAGGTCGCCCGGCTCCAGCGTCATGAAGCGGCTGACGTAGCTCACGAGCTGCGCGACGCCGAACACCATGTCGGCGGTGGTGCCGTCCTGCATGGTCTCGCCGTTGACCGCCAGGTGCAGGCGCAGCGCCTGCGGGTCGGGCACCTCGTCGCGCGTCACCAGCCAGGGGCCGACCGGGCCGAAGGTGTCGCAGCCCTTGCCCTTGTCCCAGGTGCCGCCGCGCTCGAGCTGGAAGGCGCGCTCGGAGACGTCGTTGACGACGCAATACCCGGCGACGTGGCCCAGCGCCTCGGCCTCGGCGACGTAGCGCGCCCGGGTGCCGACCACGACGCCCAGCTCGACCTCCCAGTCGGTCTTCTCCGAGCCCTGGGGCATCACGATCGGGTCGGTCGGGCCCGTGACCGAGCTCAGCGTCTTGAGGAAGAGCACCGGCTCCTCGGGCAGCGCCATCTTCGATTCCGCGGCGTGGTCGCGGTAGTTCAGGCCGACGCAGACGAACTTCGACATGCCGCTCCAGGGCACGCCCAGGCGCGTGCCGGGCGGGATCTCGGGCAGTGTCCAGGTGTCGATCGAGCGCAGGCGCGCGAGGCGCTTGGGCGCGAGGTCGGCGGGGCAGATGTCGCCCAGCTGCGCGCTCAGGTCGCGCAGCACGCCGTCCGCGTCGACGAGACCGGGGAGCTCGTGGCCGCGCTGGCCGTGGCGGAACAACTTCATCGTCCAACTCCGGAGGGTGCGAGCCGACGATGATGCACGGCCCGGAAAGACCGGGCGACGCGGGCAGTCTTCAGCTCAGGAGGGACGACAGCGAGTCCGGGTGGAGGTGCCAGCCCGCCAGCCCGGCCAGGCCCATCAGCACGCCGAAGCCGGAGGGCACCAGGCTCAGCAGGTAGAGCCACCAGAGCTGGGTCAGCGAGGCCACGGCCAGCAGCGAGATGGCGATGGCGAGCAGCGCGTCGGAGAGGTCGAACTGGTCGTCGCGATAGTTCAGCGCGTCGTAGGCCTTCTGGTCGGCCTCGGCCTGCTTGCGCACCTCGTCCTTCTTCTGCGCCTGGTCCTTCGCGAGCGCCTCGTACTTCGCGATCGTCTCGGGGGCCGCGCCCGGCAGCGCGCGCAGCTGCGCGAGCGTGGCCTCGGCGACCTCCTGGCGCACGTTGCGCGCCTGGTAGTAGGACCAACGGTCGATCTTGTCCGCCTGCGCCTGCTGCATGGCCTGGCAGATGTTGTCGTCCTTGATCTTGCAGATGCCCATGAAGGTGGCGAGCAGGGCGACCGTGATCGCGACGGCGGCGTTCAGGCGCGGGTGCGCCTTGGCGGGCGCGTCGTCGTCGTTCTCGGCGACCATGTCCAGGGGATCCAGTTCCATGCGGGGGGCGGTTTCGGGCGGGCGAGCTGGACAGGAAGCTTAGCGCGCGCCGCCTTGCGGCAAGTTGAAAGCGCGATCGAGATGGGGACTGGCCTCCGGCCAGTCGCCGCAGCGCCGTGGCCGGCCCCGGGCTCCGGCAAAGTTATGCTTGAGGGATGTACGCGCCCTTCTTCGGCTTGACCCAGAAGCCGTTCTCGATCGCCCCCGACCCGCGCTATCTCTTCATGAGCGAGCGTCACCGGGAGGCGCTGGCGCACCTGCTGTACGGCGTCCAGGGCGGCGGCGGCTTCGTGCTGCTCACCGGCGAGATCGGGGCCGGCAAGACCACCGTCTGCCGCTGCTTCCTCGAGCAGATCCCGCCGCACACCAACGTCGGCTACATCTTCAACCCCAAGCTGACGGTCGTCGAGCTGCTGACGACCATCTGCACCGAGTTCGGAGTCGCGCCTCCCTTCGCCACCGCGCCCGGCGCGATGCCGACGGTGAAGGACCACGTCGACGTGCTCAACGCGTTCCTGCTGAACGCGCACGCGGCGGGCCGCAACAACGTCCTGATCATCGACGAGGCGCAGAACCTCTCGGCCGACGTGCTGGAGCAGCTGCGCCTGCTGACCAACCTGGAGACCAGCGAGCGCAAGCTGCTGCAGATCATCCTGATCGGCCAGCCCGAGCTGCGCGACATGCTGGCGCGCCCCGAGCTCGAGCAGCTCGCGCAGCGCGTCATCGCGCGCTACCACCTCGCGGCGCTGTCCGAGAAGGAGACCGCGCAGTACGTCGCGCACCGCCTGGCGGTGGCCGGCCTCAAGGGGCCGGTGCCGTTCGACGCGGAGGCGATGCGGCGCATCCACCAGGTCACGCGCGGCGTGCCCAGGCGCATCAACCTGCTGTGCGACCGCGCGCTGCTGGGCGGCTACGCCAGCGGCAAGACGCGCGTCGACCGCGGGATCGTCGAGAAGGCCGCGCACGAGGTGTTCGGCGTGCGGCCGTCCCCGCGCAAGCCGCCGGCGCGGCGCTGGCCCGTCGGGCTGGCGGTCGCCGCCGCGCTCGGCGTGCTGGCCGGCGCCGCCTCGATGGGTGCGGCGCAGTGGAGCGCGCGCGCGGGCTCGCGCGGGCCGGCCTCCGCCCCGGCGCTGCCGGCGCACGCTGGCACGTCGGCGCCGGCCGGGGCCGCGCGGCCGGCGTCCGCCGCCGCGAGCGCGGTCGCCGGGGCGAACGCCGCCGCGGCGGCCTTCACGTTCCCGACGGCGGCGTCGGCCGCGGCCGTCACGCCGGTGCTGCGCTCGATCGACGACCTCGAGGCCTTCCTCGCCCGCGCCCCGCGCGACGAGCGCGACGCGACGCGCCAGCTCGCGCCGGCCTGGCAGGTCGACGCCGCCGGCGAGGCCGACCCGTGCGCCGCTGCCGGCCGCCAGGGCGTGGGCTGCTTCCGCGCCCACGGCGGCCTCGCGCTGCTGCGGCTGCTCGCGCGCCCCGCGGTGCTCGCGCTGCGCGACGCGCAGGACCGCTCCGTCTACGTCGTGCTCGCCGGTCTCGGCCGCGACGACGCGACGCTGCTGGTCGGCAAGGATCCGCTGCAGGTGCCGCTGTCGCTGCTGACCACCGCCTGGCGCGGGGACTTCTCCACGCTGTGGCGCGAGCCGGCGGGTTACTCGGGCTCGCTGTCCGAGGGCGCGCGCGGCGCGCCGGTCGACGCGATCGCGGCGCGGCTCGCGCAGGCCCAGGGCGCCTCGGCGCCGGCCGCGGGCCAGCCCTTCGATGCCACGCTGAAGGCGCGCGTCTACGCCTTCCAGCTCGCCCAGGGCCTGGCGCCGGACGGCGTCGCGGGCCCCACCACGCTGATGCAGCTCAACCGAGCGAGCGGCGTCGCCGAGCCCTGGCTCGCCGGCGTCGCGCCGACGCCGGGCGCATCCGTCCCCGTCCCCGTGGCGGCCGCCTCGGCGGCGGCCCAGAGAAAATAAGGCTTCGCATGTCCTACATCCTCGATGCCCTGCGCCGCGCCGACGCCGAGCGCGAACGCGAGCGCGGGTCGGTGCCGGGGCTGCACGCCCGCGGCGCCGCCGCCGACGCCGAGCCCGCGGCGCGCGACTTCCGCCCGCTGGTCTGGGCGGCGGGCGGCGCCGGCGCGCTGCTGGTGGCCGTGCTGGTCGCGCTGTTCGTCGCCCCCTGGCGCGGCCAGCCCGCCCCGCCCGCCGCGCTGCCGCCGACGGCCGAGCTCCGGCCCGCGCCCGCGGACAGCGCGCTGCCGTCCACCGCGCAGGGCGAGACGCCCGGCCGGACGCCGGGCGCGCTGGCCCCGGCGGCGCTGCCGGTCGAGCCCCCGATCGCGCGCACCGAGGCGCCGCGTCCCGCGCCGGAGGCGGCGCAGGCGCGCGTGGCCCAGGCCGCGCCCGCGGCGCCGGCACGTCTGGCGGCGCAGGCGCAGGCCGGCCGCGTCGGCGTGCTCGCGCCCAAGCGAGAGGTCGCGCCGGCCCCGGCCACCGATGCGGCCCCGGCCGTCGAGCACTACGGGGCGCCGTTGCCGAACGCGCGCCCGCAGGCCGCCGCGCCGGCGAATGCCGTCGTCGGCATCAACGACCTGCCCGCCGAGTCCCGCGCCACCTTGCCCAAGCTCAGCGTGGGCGGCGCGATCTACTCGGACGTGGCCTCGGCGCGCATGCTGATCCTCAACGGGCAGGTCTACCACGAGGGCGAGAAGCCCGCCGCCGACACCGTCCTCGAGCAGATCCGCCACAAGAGCGCGGTGTTGAACTACCGTGGCCTGCGCTACGAGATCACCTTCTGACGCCATGCGCGCCGCGCGCCTCGCTGCGCACCTCGCCGCGACCGCCGCCGCGGCGCTGGTCGCCGCCTGCGCGTTCAACCCGAGCGCGCCGTCCGTGGTCGTGCCGGACAAGCTGCGCCCGCCGCCCGACGAGAGCCTGCTGCGCACGCTGGTCGCGAGCGGCGTGCAGGTCTACGAGTGCCGCCCCTCGACGGCCGACGCGGCGACGGCCGAATGGACCTTCGTCGCGCCCGAGGCGAGCCTGCAGGACGAGCATGGGGCATCCGCCGGCCGCCACGGCGCCGGTCCGACGTGGGAGGCGCGCGACGGCAGCCGCGTCGTCGGCACCGTGAAGGCGCAGATCGAATCGCCGGTCGCCGGGGCGATCCCCTGGCTGCTGCTGCAGACGCGCAGCACGGGGCGCAAGGGCGCGTTCGCGAGGGTCACCAGCATCCAGCGCGTGGCGACCGAAGGCGGCGTCGCGCCGGCCACGGGGTGCACGGCGGCGACGGCCGGTCAGCAGGCGCGCGTGCCCTATCGGGCGCAGTACGTGCTGTACGCCAGGACGCTCTGATCCCTGCCGTCGGTTCGTCGGCGCAGGCCGCTGTTCGTCGACCGTCCGCCGCCGGTCGTCGCAAGCCGCTTGGACGGCGCCGGCGGGCTTCCTACAGTGCAGCCATCGGATCACGAGACACGCGATCCGGCCCCGGCAACCAGGAGCCCGCCATGACCAAGACCTTCATCCAAGTCGCATCGTTCGCCTTCGCCGCCGCCGTCACCATGGTGACCTTCGCGGGCACCCACACGCTCGCCGCCAACGAGCGCTGCCAGGCGGAGATGGTGGTGCAGTCCGGGATGCAGGTGCTGGCGGCGCAGACGGTGGTGGTGGTCGGCCACCGCGCCTGACGCCGCGCGGGCGAAGGCCCGCGCCTGTGCTCCTGCCAATGAAGAAGGGCCTCGCTCGCGCGAGGCCCTTTCGCTTTCCGGGACGCGGGAGGATCAGCCCGGCTGGTTCGACGGCGCGGCCTGCGCCGTCGCCGTGCCCTGGCCCCAGGCGCCGCCGAGGGCGCGGATCAGGCCCACCGTCGCCTCGTACTGCGCGGCGCGCACCTGCACCGCGACGCGGCGGTCGGACAGCTCGCTGCGGCGCGCGTCCAGCAGCTCGAGCTGGCTCACGAGGCCGTTCTTGTAGCGGGTGTCGGACAGCACCGTCGCGCGCGCCGCGGCGTCGACCGCCTGCTTCTGGGCGCCGGCCTGGTCGGCCAGCAGGCGCAGCGAGGCGAGCTGGTCCTCGACGTCGCGGAAGGCGACCAGCACCTGCTCGCGGTACGCAGCCGCGGCCTCGTCCCATTGCGCGTTGGTCTGCTGCACGCCGGCCTCGCGGCGGCCGGCGTCGAACACCGGCAGCGAGAGCAGCGCGCCCACGCCCCAGGCGCGGGTCGACCACTTGAACAGGTCGCCGATGTCGGTCGACGCGTACCCCGCGTTGGCGGTCAGCGCGATGTCGGGGAACCAGGCCTTGCGCGCGACGCCGGCGCGCGCCTCGGCCGCCTGCATGGCGAGCTGGGCCGCGGCGACGTCGGGGCGGCGCGTCAGCACCGCGCTCGGGACGCCGGCGGGCACCGTGGGCAGCGCGCCGCCCCAGTCGGCCTCGGCGAGCGAGAAGCGCGAGGGCACCTCGCCCAGCAGCACCGCGAGCGCGTGCTCGGCGAGCGCGCGCTGGCGGTCGAGGGCGAGCGCCTGCGAGGTCGTCGAGGCGACCTCGGACTGCACGCGCGCGAGGTCGAGCTCGGCGACGTCGCCGGCCTGGTAGCGCCGTTCGGTCAGGTGCAGCGTGTCGTTGTAGGCCGCGACAGTCTGGCGCACCAGCGCGCGCTCGCTGTCGAGCGCGCGCAGGTCGAAGTAGGCCTGCGCCACGGAGGACTGCACCACGAGGCGCGTGCTCTGGAGCAGCGCCGCCTTCGATTGCGCGTCGAGCGAGGCCGCGTCGCGTGCCTTCGAGATCTTGCCGAACAGGTCGGGCTCCCACGAGGCCGCGAGGCCCACGTTGCCCACCGTCAGCGCCTGGCCGGGCGCGGCGCCCAGGCCGGGCGAGATCGTCGCGCGCTGCGCGCCGGCCGACACGCCCACCTGCGGGAAGAGGCCGGCCTGCGCCTCCTTCAGCAGCGCGCGCGCCTCGACGACGCGGGCGGCGGCGGTCTGCACGTCGGTGTTGCCGGCGGCGGCGCGGGCGACGAGGTCGTCCAGCACCGGGTCGCCGAACACGCGCCACCATTCGCCGCGCGGCTGGGCCTCGGCCGGGGCGGCGTTGACGAAGCGCGCGCCGCCGTCTTCCTTGAAGGCCGCCGGGGCCTCGGGCGCCGTCGTCGGCGCGAAGCTGGAGGTGCTCGCGCAGCCGGCCATCACGAGCGCGGCGACCAGCGGCAGGAGCTTGGACTTGAAGATCGATGTCATGGTCGTTCCTTCGATTCGGGCGTCATTCGATGCGGTGCACCGGCGACGAGGCGACCGGCTGCACGGTGAAGCCGCCGCCGGCGTGGCTCGTGGGCGCGGGGTGGCCGTGGCCGTGGGCGAGGTCCACCGTCGGCGCCTCGAAGTCGTGCGGCACCTCGCCGTGCTGCTTGAGCTGGCGGTTGCCGGTGAGGGCGCGCAGCAGCACGTAGAACACGGGCGTGAGGAACAGGCCGAAGGCCGTCACGCCGATCATCCCGAAGAACACGGCGACGCCCATCGCGTGGCGCATCTCCGAGCCGGCGCCCTTGGAGAGCACCAGCGGGAGCACGCCCATGACGAAGGCCATCGAGGTCATCAGGATCGGGCGCAGCCGCAGGCGGGCGGCCTCGATCGCGGCCTGCAGCGGGGTGCGTCCGGCGAACTCGAGCTCGCGCGCGAACTCGACGATCAGGATCGAGTTCTTCGCGCTCAATCCCACCAGCACCATCAGGCCGATCTGCGTGAAGACGTTGTTGTCCCCGTGCGTGAGCCAGACGCCGGTCATCGCGGCGAGCAGGCCCATCGGCACGATCATCAGGATGGCGAGCGGCAGCGTCAGGCTCTCGTACTGCGCGGCGAGCACCAGGAACACCAGCAGGATGGACAGCGGGAAGATCAGCACCGCGGAGTTGCCGGCGAGGATCTCCTGGTAGGTCAGGTCGGTCCATTCGTAGCTGACGCCCGGGGGCAGCGTCTCGGCGGCGATGCGCTTGACCGCTTCCTGCGCCTGCCCGGACGAGTAGCCCGGGGCCGGGCCGCCGTTGATGTCGGCGGCGAGGAAGCCGTTGTAGCGCATGGCGCGTTCCGGGCCGAAGGTCGGCTTGACCGTCATCAGCGCGGACAGCGGCACCATCTCGCCGGAGGCCGAGCGCACCTTCAGCAGGCCGATGTCCTCGGCGCGTGCGCGGTAGGCGGCGTCCGCCTGCACGCGCACGGTGTACGTGCGGCCGAACTTGTTGAAGTCGTTGACGTACAGGCTGCCGAGGTAGATCTGCATCGTCTCGAAGATGTCCGTCACCGGCACGCCGAGCTGGCGCGCCTTCGTGCGGTCGATGTTCGCGTACAGCTGCGGCACGTTGACCTGGTAGCTCGAGAACAGGCCGGCCAGCTCCGGGGCCTGGTAGGCCTTGGCCATGAAGGCCTTGAGCGCCGCGTCCATGCCGGCGATGCCGACCGAGCCGCGATCCTCCAGCTCCAGCTTGAAGCCGCCCGTCGTGCCGATGCCCTGCACCGGCGGCGGCGGGAACATCACGATGAAGGCGTCCTGGATCGCGCCGTACTTCTGGTTCAACGCCATCGCGATCTCGCCGGCGGACAGACCCTTGCCCGTGCGCTCGTCGAAGTCCTTCAGGCTCACGAACACGATGCCGGAGTTCGAGCTGTTGGTGAAGCCGTTGATCGACAGGCCGGGGAAGGCGATCGCGTGCTCGACGCCGGGCTGCTTG
>Ga0209051_1002776_pt1 | contig 12093 bp, 11 predicted proteins | sample AraplaCvi_mMS_r2_2_FD_184286 | JGI IMG/M metagenome (GOLD analysis project Ga0209051, IMG submission 184286) | Arabidopsis root microbial communities from North Carolina, USA - plate scrape MF_Cvi_mMS_r2 (SPAdes) (version 2) | ecosystem: Host-associated > Plants > Roots > Endosphere | place...
CAAGAGAGGATATCGCGAGGCACAGGCCTACCCTCTCCCCCGGCCCCTCTCCCGCAAGCGGGAGAGATGGTATGAACACCGCCGCCCTTCGGGGCTAGCGTAGGCACTCGGCCGGAAATGCAAAGGGGCTCTCGCTTGACCGACGGCATCGATGTGCCAAGGTGAAAGTTCGACCAATCACTTGAGGTAAGGAGAGCCCGAATGAATGCTACGACATACGGACTGGATATTGCAAAGTCGGTTTTCCAGATGTATTGGGTAGACCCCTCGACTGGCCAGATCCATAACCAACGCTTCTCCCAGCCCCGGCTGATTCAGTTTCTGTCCAACTGTCCGGCCGGTCACTTTGCCCTGGAGGCTTGCGGCGGCTCACACTGGTGGGCGCGCAAGATCCAAAGTTTGGGGATCAAGCCACCCTGCTCAATCCGCGCTATGTCCGCTCGTTCGTACGCACCAACAAGACTGATGCTGCCGATGCGCGTGCCATATGGACGGCTGCACTCCAACCGGGGATGCCCAGCGTGCCGGTAAAGACTGAGGCCCAGCAGGCTCTGCTGGGCTCGCACCGGATTCGCTCCGAGCTGGTCGACACGCGTACACGGCGAGTCAATCAGCTTCGCGGATTGCTGGGCGAATTCGGGCTGCACTTCACCGCAGGTCGCCACGCCGGGTTGGCCGAAATACGCGCCCGTCGGGAAGAAATTGAGAACGCCGTGCCGCCTGTGCTGTGGTCGGCCTTGGCCCGGCAACTGGATGAAATCCGGCGTGAGGATGAGCAAATCCTGGAAATAGAGCGCGAGATCGCCAACTGGCTGCGCAGCCATCCCGCGGGGCAGACCGTCGAAGAGATTCCGGGCATTGGTCCGATTACCGCCTCGGCCCTGGTGGCGACCATGGGCTCTGCCCAAGCCTTCCGCTCAGGCAGAGCCTTCGCGGCAAGCTTGGGTCTGGTGCCAAGACAGTCGGGCTCTGGCGGCAAAGTACAGTTGGGCGGGATCAGCAAACGGGGCGACCCATACCTGCGGCGCCTGCTCATCCATGGGGCTCGCATCGTGCTGACCCGATCCAGAAAACGGCCGGCCTGGGCTGAAGCCCTGCTGGCACGTCGCCCCACCCCCTTGGGCCACCAAGCCCGCCATGAGAGATTAGGACGTTCCCAGCTACTTCCATCGAGGCCGCAGTCATATCACCGCACAAGGCCGGATATAGGACCGCAGCCGATACCTAACACGTCAAAACACTTAACCCAAACCTTGGCATCCGGGCGGTGTTCATATAAGGGGAGCAAACCTGCAGGATCTGGAGAACGCCACTTCCACACCTAAAGTCCCGCCCCCAACCAGCCGATAACTTCCACATCCACCACCGCCGGCCCTCGCCGCGGCAGTCCCATCCATCCGGGGTCAGAGCACAATGTCTCTCTTCAGTATTGGTCTTTCCGGCCTGAACACCGCGCAGAACGCGCTGACGACGACCGGCCACAACTTTGCCAATTCGGCGACCGAAGGCTATTCGCGCCAGAACACCATCGTGGCCTCGGCCGGCGGCCAGTACACCAGCCAGGGTTTCTATGGCTTCGGCTCCAACACCACCACGGTGACCCGCGTCTATGACGAGTTCCTGACCGGCCAGCTGCGCGGCGCCACCTCGGCCAGCGCATCGCTGGCGGCGTACTCGGACCAGATCGCCCAGATCGACAACCTGCTCGCCGACCAGAAGGGCGGCCTGGCGCCGCTGATGCAGAAGTTCTTCGCGGCGGTGCAGGCCGTGGCCGACACCCCCGCCGATCCGGCAGCGCGCCAGGGCATGCTATCGGCCGGACAGGCGCTGGTGGGGCAGGTGCGCTCGGCCAGCAACTACTTCAAGCAGCTGCAAGCGGGCGTCAATGAGCAGGTCGGCACCGCCGTCACGCAGGTCAACGCGTATACCAAGCAGATTGCCAACCTGAACCAGGAAATCACCCGCCTGAAGGCTGCCTCCGGCGGCCAGCCGCCCAACGATCTGCTGGACCAGCGCGACCAGGCCGTGGCGGAGCTGACCAAGCTGGTCGGCGCCAAGGTGGTGGTGCAGGACAGCGGCACCTACAACGTCTTCGTCGGTAACGGCCAGCCGCTGGTGATGGGCAATGACGCGTACGCGCTGAAGGCGGTTGCCTCGGCGGCCGATCCCAACCGTACCGTGGTGGCCTATACCCTGCCCAACGGCAATGTGTTCGAGAGCGAGCCGGGCGCGATCACCGGCGGCTCGCTGGGCGGCCTGCTGCAGTTCCGCACCGAATCCCTGGACGCGGCGCAGAGCGCCATCGGCCGGCTGTCGCTGGCGATCGGCCAGAGCTTCAATGCGCAGCACGAGCTGGGCATTGACCTGAACGGCGCCATTGGCACCGACATGTTTGCACTGGGTGGTGCCACCGCCATCCCCAACGCCAACAACACCGTGAAAACCACGGTGGCAACGGCCAAGATCGCCAATGCCTCGGCCCTGACCACCAGCGACTACAAGCTGCAGTTCGACGGCACCAACTACACGCTGACGCGCCTCTCCGACAACCAGCAAGTGGTCGCGCCGGTGCCCGCCGGCGGCGCCAGCTATCCGCTGCAGTTCAGCGCCGACGGCTTCACCGTCGAGATCAATGCGGCGATGGGCACCAACGATTCGTTCACGATCCAGCCCACGCGCAATGCCGCCACCGGCTTCGACATGGCGATCAGCGACCCGGCCAGGATCGCCGCGGCATCGCCGGCACACGTCGAAGCGGGAGCCTTGAACAAGGGCAGCGGCACGGCGAGCCTGAGCAACGTCGCGCCCGGCTTTACACTGCCGGCCGCCAATATCACTGCCGAGTTCGACGGCAGCCTCAACAAGTACGTCTTCAAGGTTGGCGGCACCGCGATGGCGCCACAGCCGGTGGGCGTAGCCAACGGCAGCAATACCGACTTCACCCTCAACGGCCTGACCTTCAGCTTCGGCGGCACGCCCAAGGCCGGCGACACCTTCACGCTGGTCAGCAACGCTGGCGCGGTCAAGGACAACGGCAACATGCTGGCGCTGGCCAAGCTGCAGAACGCCAAGACTATCGGCGGCGTGTCCAGCTTCAGCGAAGGCTACGCGCAGCTGGTCAACGACGTCGGCACGCGCGCCAAGTCGGTCAAGATCGCCTCGGCCTCGCAGGACAGCATCACCACGCAGATCAAGACCGCGCAGCAATCGGTGTCCGGCGTCAACATGGACGAGGAGACTGTGTCGATGCTGCGCTTCCAGCAGCTGTACCAGGCCAATGCCAGGGTGATCCAGACGGCCGGCACGCTGTTCGACACCATCATCGGCATCGGCAGGTAAGCGGCGGCACCCAAAAGCGTCAGCAGAGTCAGAAGAGGTAACCAATATGCGCGTTGCAAGCTCCACCCTGTACCAGCAAGGCCTGGCTTCGATGAACTACCAGCAGGGCTCGCTGCTGCATATCCAGCAGCAGCTCGGCACCGGCCGCAGCATCCTGACGCCGTCCGACGATCCCGTCGGCGCCACCCGCGCGCTGGGCGTGAGCCAGGCACAGGCCGTCAACGGCCAGTACGCAACCTCGCGCAAGCAGGCCAATATCGCGCTGGCCGCGGAAGAGAACGCGCTGCAGTCCGTGACCACCGTCACGCAGAACATCCAGACGCTGCTGGTCCAGGCCGGCAACGGCACCATGAGCGATGCCGACCGCGGCTCGCTGGCCACGGCGCTGGAAGGCCTGTATAACCAGCTGGCGGGACTGGCCAACTCCGACGACGGCAACGGCCAGTACCTGTTCGGCGGCACCCGCTCCGGCAGCGCGCCGTTCACGCAGAGCACGGGCCCCGGCACCTACATCGGCGACAACGGCCAGCAACTGCTGCAGGTCGATGTGGCGCGCCAGATGCCCGCCGGCAACACCGGGCGGGAAGTGTTCATGAGCGTGACCGGCGGCGCCGGCTATGTTGTCAAGGGCAATGCCAACAACACCGGCAGCGCCACGTTCGGCACGGTGTCGACCACGAACCCCAGCGATCCCAACTATGGGCTCTCGATGGAGGTCAAGTTTGCGACCAATGCCAGCGGCCAGATGGAATACACCATCACCGACCTGTCGGCAGGCACGACCCCCGCACCGGTCGTGAAGGGCCCCGTTGCCTACACGTCGCCAGCCCATATCGACGTCGCCGGCGTCAGCTTCAACGTGACCGGCGACCCCAAGGACGGCGACACCATGACCATGGATCCCGCCAGCAAGGCCGGCACCGACATGTTCGCCAACCTGCAGACGGTGATCGACACGCTGCGCCAGCCCACCCCCAACAACAGCGATCGGGCCCATCTTGGCAACGTCATCTCCACCGCCACGCGCCAGTTCTCCAACTCGCTCGACAACGTTCTGACCGTGCGCGCATCGGTGGGCTCGCGCATGAATGAACTGGATGCGCTGGACGACGTGGGGTCCAATCGCGACCTGACCTATGCGCAGACGCTGTCGGGGCTGCAGGATCTGGATTACGCGAAGGCGATCACCGAGTATTACCAGCGGCAGACAGCGCTGCAGGGGGCGCAGCAGTCGTTTATGCAGATTCAGGGAATGAATTTGTTTAAGTATTTGTAAGGCGGGTGGGGCGCCCGATATTGAGGAAGTGGCAATGAAAAATACATAACTGCGAAAACCACAAATAAATAGGTGCTCAGCACATCCAAATCAGGCTGTATTCCTTGTCCAGTAAGGCTGGCAGCTATATTTTTGCGATGATGCGCACTAGACGTTCCGGAGCATCACCCGCGGCTCCGCAGCGCTCAATGTAGATTCCTATTTCTTTATCGCAGTGAGTGCTTGCAAACTGTTATGTGGCCCTTCGTCGATATTATGACGTGAAATTAATCTGACTTATATCAGAGTTAAGAGTGGCAATGTGCGTTGAAGAACATTGATGACTCAGTCGGGTGAAAGAATTTATCTCCACTAGGACATACTGTCTAGAAGAGCGAGCTTTTAGCACGACGCGTTTTCGGGGGACTTTTATTGTGGTTAGCAGGACCGCCTTTTGATGAAGAGGCAGAAAATGTGACAGTATATTCCTCAGTCATTGACGTATGACACTGGCCGATATAGCAAATCGGGAAGACGCGCGGATGCACGGCGCACCTTTGTGAGGTGATACGCTCAATCGGTCGTACGCACGTCGGGAGGCCAGGATAAAAAGAATGATAAAAGACATGCGAATCCGGGCAGCCGTCCCTGCAGATATGCAGGCCGTCTCGCAGGTGCTCCACTCCTGCGGTTTGCCCATCAGCGATATGGACCACTTGTCCCGCCTCTTCAGTCTGGCGGTCCTAGGGGAAAAGGTAATCGGTTGCGCCTGCGGTGAAATATATGGCGAGACGGTCATCATCCAATCCGTTGCGGTTCTAGCGGAGTGTCGGGGCCACCAGGTTGCCACTCATCTTGTCGGGGCTGTCTTGATGCGTGCCCGCGCCCATGGCTGCACCAAGGCTGCGGTGCTCACGTCTGAATATCCCGCATTCTTTGCCCGCTTTGGGTTCACACTCACCGCCGTCGGCGAGATGCCGCAAGAAATGCAGCTATCGAAGGAGTTCGTTCGACGCTTCGGCGCGAGAACGCATTGCATGTGCCGGCGACTCGATTGACGAATTCATTGGTAGAGCTTGCATCAAGCTCAATCAGCCTGGCAAAAAGAAGGCCCGTGAGGCGCGAACCTCAGCGGGCACTATCAATCGGTCTTTCGACCACGCAGAGAAGGAGATTGCAGCTGTTGCGGAGATACCCAACCAAGCTGTTTAAGAGTAAGGCAAGCCGAAGCAAATTGCTAGGCATGCGGACCGTTCAATCTTGAAACGCAGCCCGAACTTCGCCATGACGCTCGCAGCAATATGGTTCTGAGGAACGTTTAGATGCAGCCACGACTGAAAGTCGACTTACATTTCCGCTGTCGTCTTATACAACCGCCGAGTGAACAGGCCGTCAAACGAGATAGTTGAGAGTTGCCGGGAACAATTCCCGAACGTGCGCCGCTGGTTCTGCGAAATCAGGACCTGATTGGCCTCATTGCTTGCGTGCCCTAACAACGAGTTGATTTGAATGGAGCGACCGAGGTTGTCGGGTTCATGCGACATCTCAGTGGACATTTTAGATTCCCCCGCCCCCCTCGTTAGTGGGACCCATTTTCGGGCATTGTCGATTGCTGCTCACGCCGCAGCGGCCTATGATGGATTGCAAATATTGCACCACACAGGTATCTGGTCATGGCTACTGTCGCCTTGGTCGCATATGGAGGTGGCGCTCGGGTATCGGGGGTCAAATGGACGACGAGGGCTACAAGCCTTGGCGGCGTCGCTGGTTGCGCTTGCATTCGCGGTCGCTGCTAGCTAACTCGCTGGCATTGGCGGCGGAGGTCGAGCTGGAGGCGTATCTAAGAGAAATGCGCACCGCCTACCGCAACTATGGCGACTTCACTGAGAATGAGATTGACTTCATTTTTCGGCGAGTTCGTCGAGGCATCCAACGGATGCCGACGCCTCACAGCGCACCGCAGTGCGCGCGGCGAGCGCGTGGACGAATCCGGGCACTTGGCCAGCGTTTAATGACGGAGGCTGCATGGCTCAATGCACGTGTGCCGTAGTACTCGAGCGGCCCAACCACGAACTTTATTTTTCGGCAAATCCAGTCGCCAGGGCGCATTGCCCTAGCTCCTTCTCCGCGCCAACTGGCCGGAGGCCTGAAGAACAGAGAACCCCAAAACCGGTCGCAAAGGTGGACCTTGTTTCCTAGCAGCCTTGGCATATTGGGCACCTGGCGTATCCGTTCAGCCGGAGGGGGCAGGTTTTGTCCTCATTACCGACGATGCCAAAGGAGGTCTAACCGATGTCAATGACAGCCGGCCTGTCGTACTGTCTGGCGTGAATGCCGCAGCATGGGTAGACCCAGAGTTAACGCCTCGGGGAGCGTCAGTGTTGATGCACCAGCATTGCCTCCCCGCCGAAGCCTTCCAGTGGTGGGAAGTAGGCGTGGCAATCGGCAACGTGCCGAATCAGGGCAAGGAACTGATACGGAGCGTTGCCGCAGTTTGAGCAGTCCCTGGGGACAGATACGACTGATATTTCCTCTCGGCCGTGGCATTTGCGGTAGAGGACGCGCTTTACTACTTGCTGGTCTTCTTCACTTTCTCCTTTGGCAAAGCAGATGGGGCTTCGGGTTCGGAAACGAAGGAAGTCGGGGCCACCGTACCAGGCGTTGCTGTTGCGCTTGTCTTGTCGGTGGCCTGGACCTGGGTTGCTTGACCGCTACAAGACTGAAACAAACAGCGCGGCGACTGTTCGACCGCCGCAGGGTCCTGCGGCGAGCGGAGCAGCATTCGTGTCAATACACCGGTTCCGTGCAGCAACAGCATTGGCCTCAGTCAGGAATTGGAGCAGGTCTCCAGCACCGTTCCGTCAAGCAGTTGTGCGCAACGCAAGATTCAATTGGTCCACGGCCTGTGCCCAGTCTGCATCCTCGTCAAATTCGTCGCGCAGCAAGGCTGCCTGGGCCGGCGTCCAGAATGGTGCTTCCCAAAGATTGATGTCTTGCGGTAACGGCGAATGCTTTGCAATGAACGCAAGGATGTCCGCTTTGCTGGATGGCAAACCGAGCTGGGCGAACAGGTCAGAAAACTGGTGAAATGGGGTGTCCATGGGAAACGTCCGGGAAGCGGGGTTTTGGCGGATGAAATGAAAGTGTGGCCGTAGGACTGCGCTTTTCTTACCAGGGAGCGGCGCTCGCGTTAAAGGGCTGTTCTGCCCAGCTATGCATGGCCCGCGCAATCAGCGCGCAAACGGCGAGGGTGCCTGAGACAACGCCCAGTGACGAAGACGTGTGGGCGTGTGCATTAAAGCCGGTAAGGAATGCAAACGCCGCCATTTCCCACTTTGTGGCGATCTTCTTGTCGTGTGTCATTTTTCAGTGAGCCGTGGCGGCGTTGCAGCCGAAGGTTGTATGGCGCCGAAAACTACAGAAAGCTTTCGGCGCAGACTGGAGTTGTTTAGTTCTCGATCACTGGCGCATGCACGGGCGCGATCGACTCGTGCGTGGTTGCAGTACGTTGCGCGGCCTTGTGGACCATCGTGTAGGCATAGTCCACGCCCATGCCGTAGGCGCCAGAGTGTTCCTTGACGAGCTTCATCACGGCGTCATAGGTATCGCGGTGTGCCCAGTCACGCTGCCATTCGAGCAGCACCTGCTGCCAAGTCACCGGTACCACGCCGGCCTGGATCATGCGCTGCATCGCGTAGTCGTGGGCTTCTTTGGTCGTGCCGCCCGAGGCATCGGCCACCATGTAGATTTCATAGTCGCCTTCGAGCATCGCACTCAGGGCGAAGGTGGTATTGCAGACTTCGGTCCACAGGCCTGCCACGACGATCTTCTTGCGGCCATCAGCGGCCAGCGCGTCGCGCACCTTCTGGTCATCCCAGGAATTCATCGAGGTGCGCTCCAGCGTTTCCTTGCCGGGGAACACGTCCAGGATCTCTGGGTAGGTATAGCCGGAGAACGACTCGCTCTCCACCGTGGTGATGGTGGTCGGCACGTCGAAGATCTTGGCCGCCTTGGCCAGGCCCACGACGTTGTTCTTCATGGTCTGGCGGTCCATCGACTGCACGCCAAAGGCCATCTGGGGCTGATGGTCGATGATGATCAGTTGGCTGTTGTGCGGGGTCAGGACTTCCAGCTTGGCGTTCGACATGATTTCTCTCCAAAAAATTTGATTCAACGATTTGAGTTTTGGTTGCCGGCGTGAATTCGCAAAACTGCGTTGTTGCGCTCTCCATGTGCGGAACTATACCGATCGACACATCCCAGAGAGCGGCCTATCTCCGCAATAGTTATTCAAAAAAATTGAATTCCGTTCGTCGAGACGCGAGAGAACCCTGTCTTGGTGGGTCCATCGCCCTTGGAAGAAGCGCAACATGAGTTCCGCGGCGTCGAGCGTCATCGTCTTGCAAGTGCGTACCTTGTTAAGGTCGCTGGGTGACCAGCCGTTTGTTGAAAATCGCCGCGCGAGCGATATAGCGCGACAAATAGGGAGCAGGTCCCTACGAATGGACGACCGGCGTAGACCGCCCAATCACATGTGCGTATGCAAGGCACTGGGTGAAGCCGGATGGCCAGAGTGGCCGCCGAAGAAGTGCAACCGGCCACCGGCGATACGCCACGTCGAGAGCTTCGAAGTAGCGGCGGCAGCCGTAAAGTACTGCCTCGTTGTACTAGGCGATGGCCTTAATGGGTGCCGGCAGCGGCAAGAGCGCCAATTGTCGACCCTGTGAGCCGCAGCGCGTACATCGTCACCGGCTCGTCTACAAGGCTTTCAGTGCGCGGCAAAGGAAGTGAGCGGCGCGAACCGCCAGGTCGAAGGACGGGTCACGCGCCAGTTCGCGACCGGCCACGCAAATGATCCAGTCTCCCCTTTTGCGTTCGCAGCTCATCATCTGGTCTTCCATCTGATCTGAGAACCAGCGCCACAACGTCGCGTCTTGTTCATTGGCATGGGCCGCTGCCTGGAGCTGGGCCGTCTTTAAGCAGATGTTGCCATTCATGGAATCTCCGTGTTTGCTCATCCCGTGTCTGTCTCAAGTGCCGGGCTAGCGCGGCCAAATGTTGACTTGGGGCTTGTGCACTTTATTCGGATGAGCCCACAGTTTCCATCGTCTTCTGGTATGACTGGCCTACACGCTTGGCGCGTCTGTAACGTATTCGGCATCCAGGCCGGCAAGCATGTCGCGATCTGCTTGAAGATCGGGGGGCGATATCAGCAGCCTTAATTCCTTCGGAGTTGGCGATGATAGTATGTTCTCCAGGCAGTCGTCTGACTGCGGGAAGGCGGGCGCTTTACGAGCTGCCAGCGTCAATGGTATTTTCAGTAACGCAAGGTCGCCCGGTCGTGTCTGGCTTGGCGCGACGATCATGACTACCTGGCCATGCGACTCTCCACATCTACTCACGAATCTGCCAAGCCGGCCATTCAGCGCGACTCATTGGGGTGCTTGTCGGAGGCATTGCGATACGATCAGGCGCTTGCCGCCGGCGATCTCAATTTCTACCGCAAAAGTTCCGTGATTGAGCGGATGAGTCAGGTAGTGACCCCAGCTTCAGCACGAGGGTTTCTGGTTGGCGTCTCCCTGATGGAAGGCCATCGTCGACGCATTTTTCGTCCGAATCAGGCGAACATGCATGCATTCGAGGCAGGTTCCATCTATCTGCGGAACTTCCAGGATGACTACAAGGCGGACATGTATGGGACGTTTGATTTCGTACTCATCGAACTGCCGCGCCCCTTCATGGAGCGTACAGCCCTGGAACTTGGCTGCCCCGCAGGTCTTGAACTGCGGCATGCCGCGGCGCAGACGGACGCCGTGCTGGCCCATCTCGCCCAGGCACTCTTACCCGCGCTCGCGCGGCCTGAAGGCGCGAGCAGGTTGTTTATCGATCAACTCGGACACGTGATCGGCACATACCTGGTCGAACACTATGGAGGTGTCAATCGGGGACGCATTCCCTCCATTGGCCGGCTTTCGCCTCGCATACTTGCGCGGGCGCAGGAGTTCCTCGCGGCGCGGCTGGACGACGGAAACGTGTCCATTGCCGAGGTTGCGGATGCGTGTCAATTGTCCCGAAGTCATTTTTCCCGGGCATTTCGGCAGAGTACCGGCAAAACACCGCATGAATGGCTGCTGGAGCGTCGCCTCGAGCGCGCGGCGGCACTGCTGCGCACCACGGACTTGCCGATAGCTGGGATTGCCGCGTCGTGCGGCTTTGCGGATCAGAGCCATCTCACACGCAGCTTCTCTAAGAAGCTTGGCCTGACGCCGGGTGACTGGCGGAGCGGTCGGCAGGACTAGGCACGCCTGGTGCCAGCACTTGCCAGCCATTATCTGGCCCGCGCTGAGCACAAAAAGACAATGGAGCGCACACGCGTTCAAGCCAAAGGGCTGGCGTAACACTACATTGCTGTCGGGTGCGTCGTATCTCCCCACATGGAGTCATGGGGTGATCGCGCCTCTGATGTCGATGCTACGTGGAGGGCCCTACCGTGACTGCTGTATTACCGATGCGCGCCGAATCAGCGCCGCAGGACGACGCGGTGGTCCTTGTTGTCGATGATGACTTGCAGGTGCGAAACGCGCTGGGAAGCCTATTTCGTTCAGTCGGCATCCAAGCCGTGCTGCTCGGCTCGGCGGCCGAGCTCTTTGCCTTCGGCTTCCCAGATGCGCCTTGTTGCCTGGTTCTCGATGTGCGCCTGAAGGGGCAAAGTGGCTTGGATGTGCAAGCCCGCATGGCAGAGCTCGGCATTCATATTCCCATCATCTTCATGACCGGCTACGGGGACATTCCGATGACGGTTGCTGCCATGAAGGCGGGGGCAGAACACTTTCTTTCCAAGCCGTTCCGTGAACAGGAACTGCTCGATGCCGTCACGGAGGCACTACAGAAGGAGGGCTCGCGGCGTGAGCGCTTGTGCCGATTGGCTGCAGTGCGCGACTGCTTCCGTTCCCTGACGCCGCGGGAGAGTGAGGTCATGGCGCATGCCGCATCAGGTTTGACAAACAAGGAGATTGCCGCCGCCATGTGCATCAGCGTGGTGACTGTCAAAGTTCATCGATGCCAGGCAATGCGAAAAATGAGAGCTCGGAGTTTCGCCGATCTGGTGCTTCTTGCGCAAACTCTCGGTCTCGTGCTGCTTCCCTCTGAGTCCGAAGCTGATGAGCAGCCTGCCATCCGGCTGCAGCCTAGACAGCTTGGAACCGCAACCATAGCGTAGGGACGGCGTCGGGCAGCGTGCAGAGGATGAAGGTGATGTAAGGACGTCTCATCGATCCACTGCACGACACACTCACGATGGAGGAGAGTCCGTCTTGCGAGGACGAATTGCTTTTTCAATGCATCGGATCATGTCCGTGTCCTGAAATGGCTTGTAAAGAACGCACGTCGCACCCATTGCCTTGGCACGCTGATCGAATCCCTCATGCGCAAATGCTGTCATGAAAATGACAGGCATATCGAGATTGCGTGCGCGCAAGGCCTCTATCAAAGCGAAGCCG
>Ga0209051_1002782_pt1 | contig 12062 bp, 13 predicted proteins | sample AraplaCvi_mMS_r2_2_FD_184286 | JGI IMG/M metagenome (GOLD analysis project Ga0209051, IMG submission 184286) | Arabidopsis root microbial communities from North Carolina, USA - plate scrape MF_Cvi_mMS_r2 (SPAdes) (version 2) | ecosystem: Host-associated > Plants > Roots > Endosphere | place...
GTCGGTGACGACTATCAGGGGCGCGGCATTGGCAGTTTCTTGATGGAGGCGATCGTCGTCGCCGCGCGGAGTGAGGGCATAAGACGGTTCACCGCACGGGTGTTGGCGGACAATCTTCCGATGCGATCGATCCTCAACCGCTACGGCGCTCAATGGCACCGCGACGACATGGGTGTCGTCACCACCGAGTTTGACGTCCCGGTGATGCGCGAATTGACGATGTCGTCCGAGCTGTACCGGGAGATCCGAGCCGCCGCGCGCCAGGTGATCCGGGCGGTGGGCTGATGAGCCGGCCACCGCTGAACAAGGACACCAAGCTCTGCATCTCGCTGGCCGCCCGTCCCAGCAACATCGGCACCCGGTTTCACAACCACCTCTACGACGTCCTCGGCCTCGACTTCGTCTACAAGGCGTTCACCACGACCGACATCGCCGCCGCCATCGGGGGTGTGCGGGCGCTTGGGATCCGCGGGTGTTCGGTGTCGATGCCGTTCAAGGAGGACGTCATCGCGCTGGTCGACGACGTCGAGCCGTCGGCGGAGGCGATTCACTCCGCCAACACCATCGTCAACGACGACGGACACCTGCGGGCGTCCAACACCGACTACCTTGCGGTGCAGCGGCTGATCGACGAGCACGGACTCGACGCAGGCGGGCGGGTGTTGATCCGTGGCAGCGGCGGCATGGCAAGCGCGGTCGGCGCGGCGTTCCGCGACAAGGGCTTCGACTCGGGCATCGTGATCGCCCGCAACGTCGACAGCGGCCGCGCGCTGGCCGACCGACTCGGTTACGACTACGCATCGGAGGTCGGCGCGCACGTCGCGGACGTCATCGTCAATGTCACGCCGATCGGGATGGCCGGGGCGCCGGAGTCCTCCGAGCGGGCGTTCGACGAAGCTACGATCTCGCACGCCACGACGGTGTTCGACGTGGTGGCGCTGCCGTCGGAGACGCCGCTGATCAAGGCCGCCCGGGACGCGGGGGTGCACGTGGTGACCGGCGCCGAGGTGATCGCCCTGCAGGCCGCCGAGCAGTTCGAGCGCTACACCGGGGTGCGGCCGACGGCGGAGCAGGTCGCGGAGGCGTCGGCGATCTCTCGGGCGTGACGCCTAGGGCGCGTTGACCACGGTGATGGGACGGCGCACCCGTTCCATCACGTGCCCGTCGAAGCCCTTGTACATCAGCCGGGCCTGGATGAACCAGTTGATCGAGGAGTGCACCGCCGCCGCGGTCGGGGGCGCGTCGTCGGGAAGCTCGACTTCGAAGGCGAAGTCCACCGGCGTGCCGGCTCGTAACTGAATTCGCTTGTCCAGCTGGACGATTCGACCGTCCAACTGGCCGCCGGGGCCGGGTGTGCGGGTCAGTGGATGGGACTCCCGCTCGCGCTGCCACGACACGACGAGGTCGCCGTCGGGCAAATCCACGGTGGGGGTCAGGGTCACGCGGCCGGTGACGGTCTCCCCGGCTTGCCACACCGGCTTGGACAACGAGACGTCGACGACGGTTTCGGTCGCACCCGAGACGTGTTCGAGCGGTTCGAGATAGGACTCGACGTCAGCGGTGCCGATCTGGACGGTGAACTCACCACGGGTCTCGACGTCGAGCCCCTCACGGTCGACGGTGAGCCGGCACTCCCAGCGCGCGATCGCCGGTGAGGACGCGGGTGCCCAGGACGGGATGCGAAACGACGACGACGCGCCGGTGAATTCGCCTGCGGCAACGGGCAACTCCTCGACGACGACGCTCACCCAGTCGTCGGTGTCGCGGTCCCCGCCGTAGTTGGTGCCGACCTGGTCGGCCGTCCAGATCGTGTCGTTACCGGCGGCCGCCGCGGAGTCGACGCGACCGGCCCAGTGGTACTGGTAGAAGTTGGTGTAGCCCCAGTCGAGGCGGGCGGACCTGACCTTGCGGATCGGCTTGTCGGTGGTGACCGCCACCTCAACCGTCTGGCGTGGGGTGACGACGGTCGGGGTGACGACGACCGTTGCGTCGCCTGAGCGATCGAAGAGTCCCACTACGTCCCAATCTCTATGTCTGGTACCACTTCTTGTTCGCGTACTTCGCGCGATTCGCGGCGTACTCCTCCGGGTGGTTCCTCTTCTGGTGCGCGCGCGCCGGCCAAAACAGCAGCCACAGCAGCGGGTAGACGGTCACGTAGAAGGCGAGCTGGAACAGCCCGCCGACCAGAACCGCGAACACCCACGCCGGGTAGACGAGGATCAGGCAGAACTGGATGAACTGCTTGAGCACCACCGGGTAGCCCTCGGCCATCGACCAGACGAGGCGCGGACTCATCAGGTGGAGGAACTGCTGCCACTTCGACCGGTGCGCCTCCGCCTCGGCCTGAGCGTCGCTGACGTCGCGGCCGCGCTCCTCGCGGGTCGACCCGCGCTGCGGCGGCGCTGGTTCGCTGGGATCCGGATGCTGGGCTGAGGCCATGGCGCTAGGGCGTGATCTTGGTTTGCTCGTCGATCTTCGAAGTGGCTTCCATCAGAGGGTTGATCTGCTCCTCGGTGCCACTGGCGTTGAGCTGGAGGACGAAGATCCCGTCCTTGTCGGCGGCCGGGATGACCACCGTCTTCTGCGCGATCAGCTTCTTGGTGCCGTCCTGCACGTACGTCGCGCCGATCTGGTACGCGTCGAACCCGCCCAGTTTGGCGTCGCCGCCGTCACCGGCACTCTCGTATCCGGGAAGGTTCTGCAGCTCACCCGGTGCGAACTTGAAGATCTCGGCGGGATCCACGTTGCCGGTCAGCTTCGACATCACCGCGACGATCGTCGGTGGATCGGCGGCCACCGACGGGTCGGCGAAGACGATCGCACCGTAGGCGCCCGGCGGCGTCTTGGCGCCCGCGTCGGCCCATCCCTCCGGAGTCGGCAGGTCGACCGTCGGCGTGCCGGGATCGCCACGCTTGACAGGAGTCTCGGTGATCCCGTTGTCCTTGATGTAGTCGGCGATCGTGGGGTGGGTGCCGGCCTGAGTGGCCGTCGGCGCGGCACTGCTGGTGGCCGCGCTGCTGCTTGCCGAGCTGCTCGACGACGAGGACGAGGACGACGAGGTGGCCTCGGTCTTGGAGTCCGAACCGCACCCGGTGAGCGCCAGCCCCAAGGCGATCAGGGCGGCAGCGGAACCTGCGGCCGTGCTGTGAGTTCTCATCTGATCCCCTGTTCGTCGACGAATCGAAGGTACACGTCGAACGGGGCGATTCATCAGAATCCGATGTCGCGAGCCGCGAAGCTCTGCGTCACGTTGCCCGCCAACGACTCGTCGTACGGGTCGACCGCCGTCACCGGTGCGCCCTCGGCGAGGTCGAGACCGTCGAGGCCCACCCAGATGAGGCTCGGGCTGGTGGTCAGCTCGAAGAAGTATCGACGATTGGTCAGATCGCAGACGGAGCGGTACTCCGTGTTGTAGACGCCGAATTCGGCGTACGGCGCGCCGAACGGGACCGAGACGTTGCGCATGATCGCCATGACGCTCGCGACGGCCTGTCGCTCGTCGGCCGGCTTGGGAAGCAAGGCCGAGTAGTAGGCGGCGCGCTGGAATCTGTCGACGGCGTTCACGTTGCCGGGCAATGGCATGTCCCTGCTCGGATGGGAGAAGTCTTGCGCAGCAAGCAGAGCCAACTGTTCGTCGTAGGTTGGGTCGTTGGTCATCAGAGTGAACTCGCGGCCGTGGTGGACGACGAGCTTGCCGTCGGCGAATTCCAGGATGGCCGAATCCCCGTCGGCGTCCTCGACCGCGACGTGAATCGTCGCGTCGAACCCGTGCGCGCTGACCATCACCAGCTGCACGGCCTCCATCAGGTCGAGCGCCTCGGCAACCGTCGACGCCTGGTCGAGGAGGTACTGAACCCAAAGTCCGGTGTGCAGGCCGGGCAATTCGGGCTTTCGTGCGCCCAGTTCCGTCGTCTTGAGATACAGCCCATGGGCCGCGAGGCCGCGCTCGTTGAGGCCGTCGATCGTGCCGATGCCGTAGACCGTGGTCGCCAGGCTGGCGTAGGTACTGGTCCAGCGCAACGGATTCTCTGCGACGACGACCTGGCCGGCCATCAGTCCGCCGTCGCGATCCCGGCCGCGAGGGAACGCGACGAGCAGGGGTTCGGTCGACTCGGGCCAGTCCATGGAGCGACCGGCGAGGACGGCGATGTCATTGTCATTCCACAGGACTCGGGTGCACATGACGGATCCCTTCGGCGCGTCCACCCACGATGTGGGGGAGCCGTCAGCGTAGCCGTGGTAGCAAGGCTTCATGCGCGTCTTCGCGGCATGGCTGGCGCTCGCTTCGGGTGTTGCGGCGTGCTCGCCCGCGCAGGCGCCTGCGTCCACCGAGGCGACGAGTCCGCCCGCGGCGCGCGCGGGCTTCGACCCCATGCGGGTCGAGCGCGTCCGCTCAGATCTGCCAACGGGTTACGAGTTCACGCCACTGCCCGCCCGCACGGCGCCGATCGCGCTGTGGGGTCTCGGTCCGCAGTGGACGGCCAACCCGGCGTCGTGCGCCGGGCTGGGTGATCCCGCCGGTGACGGCCCCGTGCACGGCTGGTCCGCCTCCGGTCCCGGCAGCATCGTCTACGCGGTGGTGGCCGCCACGAAGATGGGCCTCGACCAAGCCGCGTTGGACGCGTGCGGCTCGTGGAGCCTGTCTGCGGGCCACACCGCGGGCGTCGTCACCGTCGTCGACCCACCGGTGGTCGAGGGCGCGCAGACGCTGGGGTTGTCCGCCGATGCGACCACGACGGTCGAGGGTGGCATCGAAACCCGTTCGCAGGCCGAAACATTCATCGCCTACCTCGCCGATCACGTCGCCTACGTCACCGTGGTGACCGATCCTGGTTCGTCGGCTCCGTCGCTCGGACCGGGCTTCGCCTCGGATTTGCTCGTCAAGACCGTGGCGGCGCTGCGCGGCTGACCGACCGTGGCCGGGTAGATTGGCGCCGATGTCCAGGACGCTGCTCGCCGCCCTCGTGTGCTGCGCCGTCGCTACCGCGTCGGCCGGATGTTCGGCCAAGCCGGCCGCGGACGAGTCGAAGGCCGACATCGCCAAGGTGCTCGACGTGAAGTCGGACTTCGGACCAGAGTTCAAGGTCAGCACGGTCGCACCGACGGGAATCGACCCGCGTCTGCTTGCGCAGCAACCCCTTCCGCCTGGCACGGTGTTCGACCCGCCGGGGTGCGCGAAGGTGGCGGAGGGCACGACCCTTCCGCAGGGACTCAAGGGCAACATGGCCGCGACCACCGCCGAGGGCGACGGCAACCGGTTCATCGCGATCGCGCTGGAGACGTCCGAGGCGTTGACGACGCCCGACCCGGGTGACGCCTGCAAGAAGGTGGCCTTCGCCGGTGGCGGAATCAGGGGACTTGTCGAAGTCGTCGAGGCCCCCGCGATCGACGGCGTCCGCACCCTGGGCACCCACCGCGTCCTGCAGACGATGGTCACCGGAAAGCCCGCGACGGGCGAGATCTACAACTACCTCGCGGACTTCTCGACGTTCAGGGTGATCGTCACGGCCAATCCGCTGGTCGAACCGAACAAGCCGGTCAAGCCCGTCGACACGCAGCGCGCGCGCGACCTGCTGTCGGCGGCCGTGAAGGCCGTCCGCGGCGGTTAACGCACGTCCCGCGGCCGGAACTGGATGCTGATCCGCGGACCCGTGGGCTTGGTGGTCTTGGGCACGGAGTGCTCCCACGTGCGTTGGCAGGAGCCGCCCATCACCAGCAGGTCGCCGTGGCTCTGCGGCAGTCTCAGCGACCGGCCGCCGGAGCGAGGGCGCAGCGCTAGGACCCGCGTCGCGCCGAGGCTGAGGATGGCGACCATGGTGTCCTCGGTGCTGCTGCGGCCGACGGTGTCGCCATGCCAGGCGACGCTGTCGTTGCCGTCGCGGTAGAGGCACAGGCCGGCCGAGGTGAACGGTTCGCCGAGTTCGCCTGCGTAGATGTCGTTGAGCCGGACACGCAATCGCGCGATTTCGGGATGCGGGGCGGGTTCGGACGTCAGGTCGTGAAAGCTGACCAGCCGCGGCACGTCGAGCACCCGGTCGTACATCTGGCGCCGCTCGGATCGCCAGGGAATGTCGGTCACCAGGTCGTCGAAGAGGTCCTCGACGCGCTCCTGGCCGCCGGTGAGCCACCCGGCTCGGACGTCGACCCACGCGCCGTCGCCCAGCTCGCGCCGCTCGTCGTGACCGAACAGGGCATCCTGAATCGCGAGATCGATTCCAGTCACGTGTCGTAGTTTATCGCACAGGCGTTCGAATCTACAGCCTGGCGGCGCCGGGCCCGCTGTTGGCGAGTACGTCACCGGGGTTCGTGAGGGCGCAAGTCTTCAGGCTCATGCAGCCGCAGCCGATGCAGCCGGTCAGGTTGTCGCGCAGGCGTTGCAGATGCAGGATGCGCTCATCGAGGTCGGCGCGCCATCCCGCCGAAAGGCGACCCCAGTCCTTGCTGGTCGGGACGCGGTCGGTGGGCAGCGTGGCGAGTGCCTCGCGAATGCGGGCCAGCGGGATGCCGAGGCGCTGCGACATTCGGATGAACGCCACCCGGCGCAGCGTCTCGCGAGCGTATCGCCGTTGATTGCCCGACGTGCGTCTGCTGACGATGAGGCCTTCGCGCTCGTAGAAGTGCAATGCGGATACGGCCACACCGCTGCGGTGGCTCAGCTCGCCGGGAGTCAGCTCCAGCACGTCCATGACCTAAACCATAGTTGGGGTGACGATTCGCGTTACGGTGCTACGCATGACAGCCACGACGCTGGGCGCGAATTCAGAGGTAGGGCCGCTGAAGGTCGTCATCCTGCACCGGCCGGGACCCGAACTGCAGCGACTCACCCCGCGCAACAACGACCGGTTGCTCTTCGACGGGATGCCGTGGGTGGCGCGAGCGCAGGAGGAGCACGACAACTTCGCCGCGCTGCTGCGCTCGCGTGGCGTCGAGGTGCTGCTGCTTGCCGACCTGCTGACCGAGGCGCTGGCCAGCGGCGCGGCGCGGATGCAGGGCATCTCCGCCGCAGTGGACAGTCGCCGGTTGGGACTGCCGCTGGCACAAGAGCTTTCGGCCTATCTGCGGACGCTCGACGTCGAACCGCTGGCACGAATCCTGATGGCGGGCATGACCTTCAACGAGCTGCCCTTCCTCGGTGGTGAGCTGTCGCTGGTGCAGCGCATGCACCACGACGCGGACTTCGTCATCGACCCACTGCCCAACCTGCTGTTCACCCGCGACTCGTCGTTCTGGATCGGACCGCGGGTGGCCATCACGTCACTGGCGTTGCCCGCGCGCATTCGGGAGACGTCGCTGACCGACCTGATCTATGCGCACCACCCGCGATTCCTTGGCGTGCGGCGGGCCTACGAGTCGCGATCGGCCCCCGTCGAGGGTGGTGACGTCTTGCTGCTTGCGCCGGGCGTGGTCGCCGTCGGCGTGGGGGAGCGGACGACCCCGGCCGGGGCGGAAGCGTTGGCGCGCAGCTTGTTCGACGACGGCCTGGCCCACACCGTGCTCGCCGTGCCGATCGCGCAGGAGCGAGCGCAGATGCACCTCGACACGGTGTGCACGATGGTCGACGTCGACGCGGTGGTGATGTACCCGAACATCGTCGACTCGCTGTCCGCGTTCACCATTCGGCAGAAGTCCGACGGAGTGACGATCGCCAGCGCAGCGCCGTTCGTCGAGGCCGCGGCCGATGCGATGGGGATCGGCAAGTTGCGCGTGATCGACACCGGTCTGGACCCGGTGACGGCCGAACGCGAGCAGTGGGACGACGGCAACAACACCCTGGCCTTGGCGCCGGGCGTGGTGGTCGCCTACGAGCGCAACACCGAAACTAATGCCCGCCTTGCCGATTCGGGCATCGAGGTCTTGCCCATCTCGGCCTCGGAGCTTGGGACCGGCCGAGGGGGTCCGCGCTGCATGTCGTGCCCCGTCGCCCGCGACCCCCTGTAGGACGCGACCCGCCGCACCCCGCGGTTACGGCGCGCGCCGCATGCGCCGACGCAGTTCGTCGCGGACTCGGTACACGATCGACCGCCCCTGCGTGACGGTGACGAAGCCGATCTCCGTCCATCCCAGCCGCGCGACGAGTTCGTGATGGCGCAGGTCTTGCACCGCCGCGCAACCGCCGGGTCGAGGCGGCTCGAAGAAGCTGACCCCCAGCTTCACCTCGTCCCAGCCCATGCCGATGGTCGTGCTGTCTCGGCCGTCGCGGAGGGTGATGTTGGTGCGAGGCGGCGGTATGCCGGCGTCGAGCAACAGCAGACGTATCCGAGTCTCCTGCCGGCATCGGGTACCGCCATCCATCTGCGAGAGCGCGATTCGGGCCTGCGGGATGCCGCGTGCGCCGCGATACCGCTCGACCAGCGGCGCGACGTCTGCCTCCATCAGTTCGGCGGCCCGGGCCAACGCGTCCAGATGCTCGACGGCAAGGTCGCGGGGCAGTCGCCGGCCAAGATCGAGGGCGGTGCGCGCGGGCGTCGTCACTCGCCACGAGCCGTTCGATCGGACCTCGTCTGCTTCGATTCGCTCCTCTCGCATCACAATGCCCCGTCTGCGTCTGGTGTGTGTTCCGATCATCTCGATCGGCGTGGCGGCGTCGACTTCCCGCACGCCGTACTGGGCGGCTGCGGCGAGTCCGGCGACGATCCCCGTCCGCCCCGTCCACAGCCAGGCGGCCTCGGTGTTGACGACGAGTGTTCGCTCTTGGCCCTTGGCGAGGTAGACGTCCGGGTGAATCCGGTCGTAGTTGTGCCTCAGACGCCCTCGGGTCAGCTCGCCGCGGGCGAGTGCCTCGGTGCCGATGAAAGGTTCCATGGCCGCGATGGTGTCGGCTTGCGCCGACAGGCGGGGTCAGGCGCCCGCGTTTCCGCCACTCGCCTGTGGATGGTGGGCCGACTGGGGATGGTCCGACGAGTCTCCGAGTCGGCATGCGTTTGGGACGCTACGGCGGTTTTCTGCGCCATGGCTGTGGATCTGGAGCGCGGCCGGTGGATCGCGACCGTGGTGCAGAAAACCGTCGTCTGTCGGGGAAGGGGTGGACCCGGAGAAGATGCAGGATCGCCGGCGGAGCACGGTTTTCTGCTTCATGGCCGTGAACGTGGAGCGCGGCCAGCCGTTCGCGACCGTGGTGCAGAAAACCGCCGTAGCGCGCAGAAGAGGTGAATGCCGACAGCCCGGCGCCAGCGTGCGACGACAGCCAACGGAGGCGCGGTTCAGCGCCAGCTGGGCAGCCAGATCTGCATGTGCCAGGTCGACTGGGAGATCGGCAGACCCGTCAGGATCGGGTACATCCACGCGAAGTTGGTGATCACGGCCGCCACGTAGAAGCACACGACGAGCAGGCCGAGCGTTCGCCGCTCGGCGTTCTGCCGTGGCGCGTACAGGATGTCACCGAGGATCAGCGCAATCAGCATCACCATGAAGGGCGCCATCGGCGCGGCGTAGAAGAAGTACATCTGCCGGTCGATGTCGGCGAACCACGGCAGGTAACCCGCGCAATAGCCGGTCAGCGCCACCGCATAACGCCAGTCCCGCTTGACGAACGACTTCCACGCCGCCCACACCAGAATCGGCACCGCCAGGAACCACATCGCCGGCGTGCCGACGAGCATGACGGCCTTGACGCACGACTGCGCACCGCACCCCGCCACGCCGTCCTGGTCGATCGCGTACAACACCGGCCGCAGCGACATCGGCCACGTCCACGGCTTCGACTCCCACGGGTGATGGTTGCCCGCCGCATTCGTCAACCCGGAGTGGAACGTGAACGCGCCGTAGGTGAAGTGCCACAGCGACCGGATCGCATCCGGCATCAGCCCGCCCTCGGCGAATGACTGACCCTCCTCGTGGCGGTTGATGCCGGTCTCCGAGGCGAACCACGGCGCATACGAGGCGAGGTAGACCCCGAGCGGGATCAGACCGAAGACGTAAACGGCAGGGGCGAAGTCGCGCCGCAGCGTTCCCAGCCATGGGCGTGGCACGCGGTACTGCCGCCGCGCGTTGACGTCGAACGCCAGCGTCATCACGCCAAAGAACAGGATGAAGTACAGGCCCGACCACTTGGTCGCGACCGCCAGGCCCAGCAACACGCCCGCCCCGAAGCGCCACCACCGCACGCCAAGGCGGGGTCCCCACGGGGTCTCCGCGATGCGGCCTTCGACGAGGGCATTGTGCATCCGCGCCCGCACCTGGTCACGGTCGACGATCAGCGCGCCAAAGGCCGCTACCGCGAACACCACCAGGAAGATGTCCAGCAGCGCCGTGCGGGCCGTCACGAAGCTGACACCGTCGGCGATGATCAGCAGCCCCGCGATGCCGCCTATCAGCGTCGACCGCGTGATCCTTCGGACGATGCGGGCCACCAGCACCACCAGGACGACGCCGCACACTGCGCCGGAGAAACGCCAGCCCAGGCCGCTGTACCCGAACAGCGCCTCGCCAATGGCCAGCAGCTCCTTGCCGACCGGGGGGTGCACGATCAGCCCGTAACCGGGGTTGTCCTCGACACCGTGATTGCCAAGCATCTGCCAGGCCTGCGGCGCGTAGTGCTTCTCGTCGAAGATCGGGGTGCCGCCGTCGGTGGGTGAGCCCAGGTTGAGAAACCGGGTCAGCGCGGCAAGCGCCATGATCACCGACGTCATCGCCCAGCCCTGCATCCGGTCCATCGGGCCGAAGTCGCCGACGGGTGCCAGAGGGCCCGGGCTGATGACCGGCACCGGCTGCTCGGTCTCCATGGGCGGGGCGGTCACGTCAGCGATCGTATTCTGTTCGGTGTGACACCCGGTCGACTGCTACTGGCCGCCACGCCGTTGGGCCAGGCTGGCGACGCTTCCGCACGCCTCGTCGAGGCATTGGGCAGCGCCGACGTCGTCGCAGCCGAGGACACTCGACGCATCCGGACGTTGGCAGCGAGCCTCGACGTCGTGCCAGCGGGCAAGGTCGTCAGCTTCTTCGACCAGAACGAGGCGGCTCGCGTGCCGTGGCTCGTCGAGGAGATCACCGCGGGGGCGACGGTGCTGGTGGTCAGCGACGCGGGCATGCCGCTGATCAGCGATCCGGGGTATCGGTTGGTCGCTGCCTGCGCGGCGGCCGGACTGACGGTCAGCTGCCTGCCCGGTCCGTCGGCGGTCACGACCGCGCTCGCGGTGTCGGGCCTGCCGTCGGATCGGTTCTGCTTCGAGGGCTTCGCGCCGCGCAAGCAGGCCGCGCGGTTGACGTGGCTGGGGACCCTCGCCGGCGAACGCCGCACGTGCGTGTTCTTCGAGTCCCCTCGCCGACTCGCCGAATGCCTCGACGACGCCGTCGACCGGTTGGGTGCCGACCGGCTCGCGGTCGTCTGCCGAGAGCTGACCAAGACCCACGAAGAGGTCAAGCGCGGCACCCTCGCCGAGCTCGCCGCCTGGGCCGCCGACGGCGTGCTCGGCGAGATCACCGTCGTGGTGGCCGGCGCCGAGCCGCGTGCCGATCTCGACACCCTGGTGGCGGCGGTCAACGAACTGGTCGAGGAGGGGGCCGGGGTCAAGGACGCGTGCGCCGAGGTGATCGCCGAGCACCCGGGCGCTCCGTCACGGCGTCAGCTCTATGACGCGGTGCTGCGCGCTCGACAGTGACCCGACGATCGGGGCCGCCTTGTGCAGGCACTCCTGCCACTCCCCGGCGGGGTTCGAGTCGGCCGTGATGCCGCCGCCGACACCGAGCACCGCGCCGCCCGCGTCGTCGAACTCAACGGTGCGGATCGCGACGTTGAGTTCGGTTCCCGCCACCGGTGACGCCAAACCAACGGTCCCGCAATAGATTCCGCGTCGATCGGGCTCCCAGGTGTCGAGCAGTTGCCGGGCGCGCCCCTTCGGCGTCCCCGTTACCGACGCAGGCGGGAACGTCGCGGCCAAGATGGCGGCCATCGGTACGTCGGGGTCGACGCGGGCCGCGACCGTCGACACCAGGTGCCACACGCCAGGGGCGCGGCGCACCACCAACAACTCGGGAACCGACACCGAGCCGGTGACCGCGACGCGGCCGAGATCGTTGCGGACGAGGTCGACGATCATGATGTTCTCGGCCACGTCCTTCACCGA
>Ga0209051_1002783_pt1 | contig 12059 bp, 10 predicted proteins | sample AraplaCvi_mMS_r2_2_FD_184286 | JGI IMG/M metagenome (GOLD analysis project Ga0209051, IMG submission 184286) | Arabidopsis root microbial communities from North Carolina, USA - plate scrape MF_Cvi_mMS_r2 (SPAdes) (version 2) | ecosystem: Host-associated > Plants > Roots > Endosphere | place...
GCCCTCGGCGGGCCATGCGTGCATCCGCAGGGCCGAACACGTGAACTCAGGACGCGGGTCGAGCGGGTGCGCCGTGTTGGCCAGCGACACGATCGCGTCGACGTGAAGGAGCAGGTCGACGTAGGCGCCTGCGCCCGCGGAGCCCTGCCACTCGAACGCGCCGTCGGAATCCACCCGGACACCCTTGAAGAACGACGGCGACGGCGGCAGGTCACGCGGTCCGAGGCCGTTCTTGAGGGCCGCCAGCAGTAACAGCTCTCGACCTGCGGGTGACGCGGATTCGGGAGCCCCGGCGCCGTAGCGCGCGTGGTTTCCGTCGCGAGTGGTGGTGCCCGCGAGCGCATCGTGGCGTCCCGAGGTGTCGGCCACGACGGTCGCGAGCACCCGCCCGAACCCACTGAGCAAGGGGTGTCCCGTTCCGAGGTACGCCTGCCAGGGCACCTTCACCGTGTCGGCGACGTTGAGGCGCTCGTGCGGACCGTCGGCGCGGTGGATCAGAAGGTGTGCGCACGCGTCACCGTCGAGATCGGTCAACCGAATGCGCGTGCCGCGGGCCAGTACCGCGGTCGTATATCCGCCTGGCGCAATGGTTTCCGACCACAGCAGGCTGGCGGCAGGCACTCCGTCGGGTGTCGTCGGGCTGCTCGTCGCCGGGACGTGGCGCATGGCGTCGGCGGTACGGCCGTGTTGGGCCCTCGCGTGCGCCTTGGCACCAGCGGTCGTGGCGGTATCCGGATGGTCGCTGTGGTGCGAGTCGCGCACGTGGCTGGTCACTGCTACTCCATCGGCTCGTGGCGTCGGTCGTCCACCGACATATCTGTCAGATGACAGTTTTCTCGGCCCGTCGCCGTTGGTGGTTGCCGCGGTGTAACCGATCCCAGGCGGCTGGTTAACAACAGGCTTCTCACGTGACCGGCGTGTGACGAGTACCGGGTCACCCTCACGACATGGTTGGATCGACGTGGGTGCCGAGCATCGGAAACCCGCCGCGGAGAATCCCCACGCTGTGAATTACTCGGGCTGAGGATTAATCCGTCACCGGACCCGGTTGGCACTCACGGGGGCGCAACGGTGCGCCCAATTCTGGTGCCGCCGCCACGACTGGCGGCGACGAACGCTTGCACGAGACGACAAGAGGGTACGAAGAGAAGATGACCACGACTGTTTCCGCCATGGCCGCCACCTCGGCGACCGAGCCGCTGACCAAGACCACCATCGAGCGCCGCGACGTCGGCCCGCACGACGTGGCATTCGACATCAAGTTCGCCGGTATCTGTCACTCCGACATCCACACCGTCAAGGCCGAGTGGGGCCAGCCCAACTACCCGGTCGTCGCGGGCCACGAAATCGCCGGCGTCGTGACCGAGGTCGGCTCCGAGGTCACCAAGTACAAGGTCGGCGACCACGTCGGCGTCGGCTGTTTCGTCGACTCCTGCCGCGAGTGCGACAACTGCAAGGCCGGTCTGCAGCAGTACTGCACCGGCGAGGGCGGCATGGTCGGCACCTACAACGCCACCGAGCGCGACGGAACCCCGACCTACGGCGGCTACAGCCAGGCCATCGTCGTCGACGAGAACTACGTCTTGCGCATCCCGGACAGCATCCCGTTGGACAAGGCCGCTCCCCTGCTGTGCGCAGGCATCACCCTGTTCTCCCCGCTGCACCACTGGGGCGCCGGACCCGGCAAGAAGGTCGCCATCGTCGGACTGGGCGGCCTTGGCCACATGGGCGTCAAGATCGCGCACGCGATGGGCGCCGAGGTGACGGTCTTGAGCCAGTCGCTCAAGAAGATGGAGGACGGCCTGCGCCTCGGCGCGGACGAGTACTACGCCACCAGCGATCCGGACACCTTCACCAAGCTGGCGGGCAAGTTCGACCTGATCGTCAACACCGTGTCGGCGACGCTCGACCTCGCCGCCTACATGGGTCTGCTGGCCACCGACGGCACGCTGGTCGAGGTGGGTGCGCCGGAGAAGCCGATGGTGGTGCCGTTCTTCCCGCTCGGTGCGCAGCGCCGCAGCCTGTCGGGCTCCATGATCGGTGGCATCCCCGAGACCCAGGAGATGCTCGACTTCTGCGCCGAGCACGACATCACCCCCGAGATCGAGGTCATCGCGGCCGACTACGTCAACGAGGCCTACGAGCGCGTGCTCGCCAGCGACGTGCGGTACCGCTTCGTCATCGACACCTCGACCCTGTGACGCTGTAGCTCTGTAACGCGAAGCGTCATCTAGCGTCAAACACGTTGCGGCCCAAGCCTTCGGATGTCATCCCGGGGCTTGGGCCGCTTCGTCGTCCGGTCCCGATTCGCCAAGCCCGGACAGCGGCCACCCCGCCGCGGCGAGCTTTGCCGCGACCCTGCGCACGTTCTCCGCGCCTGCGTCGTGATGGGTGACGTCGGTGATGAAGTGCTCGATCTCGTCGACCGCGATGCCGCCGTCCTTGACGGCCGGCGAGTCCGCGGCGGTGAGGTTGCCGACAATCTCCTTGATCTCTTCCTCGGTGAGCGGCGTCGCGCGCAGCAACGCCAGCAACGGGACCCGGTCGGGTCCCGGCACTCCTTCCGGGTACCCGGCCCGGAGCCAATTCAGAATCGACGTCAACAGATTGGTGATGGTCACGCGGCCCAGTCTCGAGGCTGAGCCGCACAATCACCAGCACGCGCCCGCGGTGAACTTCGCCGTTCGAGTTGTCGGATCCGGTGGTGAGTGCGACGCTCTGGAACAGACCGCAGCGTCGCGGACCTCATTATGCGTTGATTCCGAAGCTTGGAGGCCCTAGTGGGTGCCGATTCCGCAACTACCGACGACCCGGCAGAGGTCCGGGCGACCGGCCTGAAGAAGGGGTCCATCGGCATGGTCGCGGTCATCTTCATGGCCGTCGCCAATGCCGCGCCGATCACCGCGATGACGGGCAACGTGCCCATTGCCGTTGGATTTGGCAACGGACTCGGCGCGCCGGCCGGATTCCTGTTCGCGACGATCATCCTGACCCTGTTCGCCCTTGGATACGTCGCCATGGCTCGCCACATCACCACCACGGGCGCGTTCTACGGCTTCATCTCCCACGGCCTCGGCCAGACCTGGGGCATGGCAAGCGGAATGCTCGCCACCTTCGCCTACGTGGTGTTCGAGGGGTCGCTGATCGGTGGCTGCGCGTACTTCGCCAACGACGCCCTCAAGACCATCTTCAACGTCGACGTCCCGTGGGTCGTGATCGCCGTCGTGGCGATCGTCGCCATCGCGGTGCTGTGCTACTTCGACATCAGCCTCACCGCAGCCATTCTCGGCATCACGCTCACCGCGGAGGTGCTGATCCTGCTCGCGCTGGCGTTCTCGGTCATCTTCTCCGGTGGCGGTCCCGACGGCCTGATGCTGAACCAGACGGTGCTTCTCAACAACGCGTTCGAGAGCCTGCCCGCCGGCGCGTTCGGCACGGCCGCCGCGGCGGGATCGATGGCCATCGGGTTGTTCTTCGCGTTCTGGTCGTGGGTCGGCTTCGAGACGACCGCGGTGTACGGGGAGGAATCACGAAACCCCAAGAAGATCATTCCCAGGGCGACCATCATCGCGGTGGTCGGTCTCGGCCTGTTCTACACGTTCATCTCGGCCATGGTGATCGCAGGCAACGGCGCGAAGACCTCCGTCGAAACCTCCATCAGCGCTTCACCTCTCGACCTGTTCTTCAACCTGGTGCAGACCAACCTCGGCGGCGTCCTGCTCGACGTCTACAAGGGCCTGCTGGTGATCGGCTCCTTCGCCTGCGCGCTGGCGTTCCACAACGCAGCGTCGCGCTACCTGTACGCACTGGGCCGCGAGGTCCCTTCGGAGAAGGTCAAGGCCACGGTCGGCGGCACGCACCCCAAGCACGGCTCGCCGTACATCGCCTCGACGATTCAGAGCGTCATCACGCTGCTGATCGTGCTGTCGTTCGCGTTCTTCACCGCGGTCCAGGTTCCCGACGCCGACGGCACGCCGGTCGACACCCCCACCCTGGTGCCCTACGTCAACGTCTACGGACTGCTGGCGCTGATCGGCACCGCGGCGATCCTGCTGGTGCAGGCCATCTGCTCGGCGGCGGTCATCTGGTTCTTCTGGGTCAAGAAGACCCACCGCGGCAACGTGATCACCACGCTGCTGTGCCCGTTGGTCGGCGGTCTGGCGATGCTGTACGTGGTGTGGCTGCTATGGGACAACCGCGAGTTCGCGGCGGGACTCGCGGCGAAGTCCGACGTGTTCAAGGCCGCTCCGTACATGATCCTGGCGGTCTTTGCGATCGGCCTCGGCTATGCGGTGTGGTTGCGCACCACCAAGCCAGCCGTCTACGCCGAGATCGGCCGCACGGTCATGGAGGATGCGCACGAGCGCAGCGACGCCTAACCTGAACATCGCTTCAACGGAAGATCCCCGCACGCCCGGCGTGCGGGGATCTTCCGCGTTCACCACAATTTCCGGCGGCGTCAAACGTTGGTGCGCAATCCCTTTCGAGAACTCATCTGACAGGGACTGCCAATTGTCCGGCGCCGCTCGATGTTTCCGTCTGCGCGGGATCGGCTACAGGGGTCTCGGCGCGATGACGCGCCGTTGCCGGCGCCAGCGCGTGCGTCGGCGAGCACCCCCACCATCGGCGGACCCCACACCGTGGCTTCGGCCACCGCGTGTCCGCACGTCTCGACCAAAGGACACCATGGCAAGCAAGGCGTTTCCGGCCGACGACACGACGAGAACCTTCTTCGCCGTCAGCCTCGCCGTGGTCGCCGGCGTCGCCGACACCATCGGCTTCCTCGAGTACGGCCAGTTGTTCATGTCCTTCATGAGCGGCAACACCACCCGATTCGGCGAGGCGGCCAGCTCACTCGACTGGGTGGGCGTGGCCCGCTTCGGCTCGGTCATCGCGCTGTTCTGCTTCGGGGCCTTCCTCGGCACTCTGATTGCCGCGTGGTCCGGACCGTGGCGGCTCTCCACCCTGCTCGTCATCACCGCGCTGCTGCTCACCGTCGGACTGGTCATGCCGCAGGGTCCCGAGGCGGTGCCGCTGCACGCCTACCCCGTCGTGCTGGCACTCGGCCTGCAGAACGCAACCCTGCAGGACGAGGCCGGCCGCAGCCTGGCACTGACCTACGTGACCGGTACCGTCATCAGGTTCGGCGCCGGGCTGGCCAACATCCTCCTGCACAAGCCGGCTCCGTCATTCTGGATTCAAGGTCCGCTGTGGGCGGGCCTCACAGTGGGCGCCATCTGCGGCGGCGTGCTGCAACACCACTTCGGGGAGGCGGCGTTCCTGGCCCCCGCGGCCCTCGCGGGCGCCCTGGCCGCGATCGCGCTGGTCATGACGTTGTTGCGGCCCGCCAGCCCAATGGTGCTCAACGACTTGGCGCCCCAGCCGGACGCCGCTCCCGACGCCCCGCCCACAGTGGTGATCCCGGCGGGGCAGCCCCGCCGTTAGCCCAAGGGGCCACGGTCGCTAGGCCCGAGGACTGCCGGTGGTACCGCGCACCACCAGCTTCGGTTCGAGGACGACGTCGTCGTGTAGCTCACCGGTCTCATCCTCCATCATCTGAACGGCCAACCGCACCGCGTGTTTGGCGAGGCCCGACGCGTCCTGGTGCACCGTCGTGAGGTCGATCAGCGGGTAGTCCGACAGGCGGCTGTCGTCGAACCCGATCAGGGACAGCTCCGACGGCACCTTGACCCCGGACCGGGTGAACACGTCGAGCAGGCCGAGGGCGCATCGGTCGTTGCTCGCCAAGATCGCCGTCGGCAACGGCGATTCGGCGAGCATCGTGCGCGCCGCGTGAGCGCCGGCTTCCTCCGTGTGGCCGCCGGCGACCACTCGGGTGGCGGCATCCAGTCCGTGGCTGCGCATCGCGGAGCGGTAGGCACGTCGGCGCTCGGCCGACCCCGGGCCGCGTCCACCGTCGACGTGGGCGATGTCGCGATGACCGAGTTCCACCAGGTAGTCCACGGCCTGACGGATTCCCTTGGCGTCGGCGGTGCGCACCGAACTCATGCCGCGAGCCAGCGGTTTGGCGGTCGCGTCGGCGCCCACCACGACGACGGGCAGTCGCTCCGTGAAACGTTGCAGCGCAGTGCGATCCGACGTCGGACCTAGGAGGATGAGACCGCCACACCGATGGCTGATCAACGACTCGACGGACTCCGCTTCGTCACGGTCGGGCAAGTTGGCGGTCAACAGCACGTCGTAGCCCGCGGCTTCGGCGGCGGGGTAGACGTCGGTGACCATCTCGGCGTGGAACGGCTGCCGGATGTCCATCAGCACGCCGACCGTCCGACTCCGGCCGCGGGCCAGCAGCTGCGCCGCGGAGTCCGGGCGGTAACCGATCTCGTCGGCGACCTCGAGCACCCGGCGACGGGTCTCCTCGCTCGCGCCGGGCTTACCGCTGAGGATGAACGACACCAACGTCCGCGACACCCCGGCGCGGACGGCGACGTCGGCCATGGTCGGTCGCTGGGTGGCCACGGGCAGTCCCCTCGCTGTGACGCTTGACACGTCTCGGTCGTCGCGTCCATAGTAGACCTCACGCGCGTTACTAACGCGCTTTAGTGCCGTGGAAGGGACCCGCACGACAATGAGCACCATCCTGGTCGGATCGGCCCCCGACTCCTGGGGCGTCTGGTTTCCCGACGACCCCAACCAGACCCCGTACACCCGCTTCCTCGACGAGGTCGCCGCGTCGGGCTACGAATGGATCGAGCTGGGCCCCTTCGGTTATCTGCCCACCGACCCGGCGCAGCTGTCCGACGAACTCGCCGCGCGCAACCTCAAGTTGTCGGCGGGCACGGTGTTCGAGCACCTGCACCGGGACGGGACTCGTGCGGCCGACAATTGGAACGAAGTGTGGACGCAGATCGAGGACGTCGCCAAGCTCACCGCGGCGGTCGGCGGCAAGCACGTCGTCGTCATCCCGGAGATGTGGCGCGACCCCGCCACCGGCGCCGTGCTCGAGGACCGCAACCTGACTGCCGAGCAGTGGGCCAAGAAGACCACCGGCATGAACGAGCTTGGCAAGGCCATGTTCGAAAAGTACGGCGTCCGTGCGCAATACCATCCGCACGCCGACAGCCACGTCGACACCGAACAGAACGTCTACCGCTTCCTCGACGGCACCGACGGCGAATTCGTCAACCTGTGCCTCGACACCGGGCACATCAGCTACTGCGGCGGTGACAACATCGCCATCATCGAGCGGGCACCCGAGCGCATCGGCTACCTGCACCTCAAGCAGGTCGACCCGGTGGTGCGCGCCAAGGTCGAGGCCGAGGACCTTCCGTTCGGCGAGGCCGTCAAGCTCGGCGCCATGACCGAGCCGCCGCTGGGCATCCCCGACATGCCGCCCCTGCTGGCTGCCGTCGAGCGCCTCGGCATCGACGTCTTCGCGATCGTCGAGCAGGACATGTACCCCTGCGCCGTCGACGCGCCCCTGCCCATCGCGCAGCGCACCCGGAATTATCTTGGGTCGTGTGGCGTGCCGTCCGTTCGCTTCAGCTAGGAGTTCGAGAGCATGTCTGACTTGAGAATTGCCGTCCTCGGCGTCGGAATGATGGGCGCCGACCACGTCGCACGCATCGGGTCGAGGATTGCCGGTGCCCGGGTCACCGTCGTCAACGACTACCTGACGGAGAAGGCCGAGAAGCTCGCCGCGACCATCCCCGGTTGCCGGGCGATCGCCGATCCCCTCGACGCGATCGCCGACGCGGACGTCGACGCCGTCGTCCTCGCCACCCCCGGCACCACCCACGAGAAGCAGCTCCTCGCCTGCCTGGAACACGGCAAGCCGGTGATGTGCGAGAAGCCCCTGACCACCGACGTGGCAACCTCGCTGGAGGTGGTCAAGCGCGAGGCCGAGCTCGGAAAGCGGTTGATCCAGGTCGGATTCATGCGCCGCTTCGACGCGGAGTACGTGGCGCTGAAGACGCTGCTGACCGACGGCGCGCTCGGCACGCCACTGGTCATGCACTGCGTGCACCGCAATGCCGAGGTGCCACCGAACTTCGACAGTTCGATGATCGTCAAGGACTCACTGGTGCACGAGGTCGACGTGACGCGCTTTCTGTTCGACGAGGAAATCACCTCGATCCAGGTCATCAAGCCCGCCGCCAATCCCAATGCGCCCCAAGGTCTTCAGGACCCGCAGATTGCGATCTTCCAAACCGCCTCCGGCAAGCACGTCGACGTCGAGGTGTTCGTCACCACCGGCGTCGCCTACGAGGTCCGCACCGAGGTCGTCGGCGAGCAGGGCAGCGCCATGATCGGTCTCGACGTCGGGTTGGTGCGCAAGAGCGCGCCCGGGCACTGGGGTGGTCAGATCACGCCCAGCTTCAAGGAGCGGTTCGGCCTGGCCTACGACGTGGAGATCCAACGCTGGGTCGACGCCGTCCGCTCGGGGGTGAACGTGGACGGTCCGAGCGCGTGGGACGGGTACGCCGCGGCTGCGGTGTGCGCGGCCGGCGTCGCCTCGCTCGAGTCGGGTCTGCCCGTCGCCGTGGAGATGGTCTCGCGCGAGTCGATCACGGGAGCCTGAGCCGGCGTATTCCTGCTAGCAGGGGGGCGGTGCGGCGGCTAGCGGTGAGGACAACGGGGCGGCGCGCTCGAATGATGAGTGAATGGCAGGCGATCGCTCCAAACCCGTGCTGAACTGGCGCGGCACCACGGTCACCCGGCGTTCGATACTCGCTGGCCTTGGTGCCGTAGGCGCCTTCGTCGCCGTCGACCTCGGCTCCGTCGCATTCGCGAACGGGTGGGTCGGCGGGGGCGGTGCGTTCACCCGGCAGACCTTCGTCGACGCGTTCCGCACCGTGTACGGCAACCACCCCGGCTTCCGCAAGAACCACGCCAAGGGCGTTGCCGTCACCGGGCACTTCGACGGCAACGGCAACGGGGCCGAGTTGTCGTCGGCTGCAGTCTTCGGCTCGGGGCGGACGGTCGTCACGGGCCGGTTCTCGTTGGCCGGCGGCAACCCGTTCATGGCCGACACGCCGTCGGCGGCGCGCGGCCTCGGCCTGGTGTTCGGCTTGCCAGGGCCGGACCAATGGCGAACGGCCACGCTGAATCTGCCCGTCTTCCCCGACAATTCGCCACAAGGCTTCTACGACAGGTTGCTGGCGTCGAAGACCGTCGCCGGCAGCGGAAAGCCCGACCCCGCGGCGATGGCCGCCTTCCTCGCCGAGCATCCGGAGACCGCGGCCGCGATGGCCGTCATCAAGAAGCACCCGCCGACGACGGGGTTCGCCGACAGCACCTTCTCCAGCCTCAACGCGTTCTTCCTCGTCGACGCCGCTGGCCACCGCACCCCGGTGCGATGGTCGTTCGAACCAATGCAGGCAGCGCTGCCCTCGGAGGCGGGTGACGACGGACTGTTCGACGCGCTCGTTCGGCAGCTGCGCGCCGGCCCGCTCAGTTGGCGACTGCACCTGGTGGTCGGCGAACCGTCCGACCCGTTGACGGACGCGACGCTGCCGTGGCCGCCAGACCGGCGGGTCGTCGACGCCGGGACGCTCACCCTGACCGCCGCGGCGACCGAAGCGCCGGGCAACGCCCGCGACGTCAACTTCGACCCCCTCGTCCTCCCGCCGGGCATCGAACCCACCGACGACCCGCTGCTGAGTGCCCGGTCCTCGGTGTACGCGGCGTCCTACCGGGCTCGCACCGGCGAACCGAAGTCGGCGTCAGCCGTCCAGGTCGGAGACGTGTCATGACCACCCGCTTTCCGCTCCGAACGCGAGTGTTGCACTGGCTCACCGCGATTCTGGTCTTCACCGCGCTGCTCATCGGGTTCGTGATGGTGAACTCGCTGGGGTCCTACGCGGCGTTGGTCGGCGTGCACATGACGTTGGGGATCGCCATCCTGGCGATCGTCGTGGTCCGCGGGCTCAACCGGTTCACCCATCGCACTCCCCCGTTGCCGGACACCGTCAGCGGGTTCGAGCACAAACTGGTCGTCGGTTCGGAGCTGTCGATGTACGCCCTGCTGCTGGCACAACCGCTCGTCGGCTGGGCGATGGTGTCCGCAGAGGGCCTGCCCGTCGAGGTGTTCGGCGCGTTGCGGCTGCCGCGCATCGCACCCGCCGACGCGGACGTCTTCTTCCTGCTGCGGCAGACCCATTCGGTCCTGGCGTACCTGTTGGTGGTGGTCATCATCGCGCACGTCAGTGCGGTGCTGCTGCACACGCTGACGTTGCGAGACCGGATGCTCTCGCGGATGACGTTCGGTCGGGGCTAGGAGTCCCCGTCACCGCAGATTGGGAAGAAGGGTCTTTCGACTCCATCGGCGTCGCCCGCGGTCGACATAGGTTCGCACCATGACTCAGACGCTCGATTCACCGACCACACCGCAGACCGTCGCCACGATGCGCGCCGCCGTGGTCACCACATTTGGTGACGCGCTTGAGGTTCGGGACGTCGAACTACCCACGCCCGGTTACGGCGAGGCGCTGGTGAAGCTGGAGACCTCGGGCATCTGCCACACCGATCTTCATGCCGCACATGGGGATTGGCCAGTCAAGCCGCAGCCGCCGTTCATTCCCGGCCACGAGGGCTGCGGTATCGTCGTCGCACTCGGCGACGGCGTGACGGACCTCGAGATCGGCGACAGAGTCGGCAACGCCTGGCTCTGGTCGGCCTGCGGGACCTGCGAATTCTGCCGCACCGGTTGGGAGACGCTGTGCGAGACCCAGCAGAACGGCGGCTACAGCGTCAACGGCAGCTTTGGCAGCTACATGCTCGTCAACGCCGCCTACGCCCCCCGAATCCCTGCCGACGCCGACCCGCTGGAGATCGCACCCATCCTGTGTGCAGGCGTGACCGTCTACAAGGGTCTCAAGGTCACCGACACCCGGCCCGGTCAGTGGGTGGCGATCTCCGGCATCGGTGGCCTCGGCCACATCGCAGTGCAGTACGCCCGGGCGATGGGGTTGCGCGTCGTCGCCATCGACGTCGACGACGCCAAGCTCGACCTGGCCACCAGTTTCGGCGCCGAAGTCGTCGTCAACGCCCGCACCAGCGACGACGTGGTGGCCGAAGTGCAGAAGGCCACCGGCGGCGTGCACGGAGTGCTGGTCACCGCCGTCCACCCCCAGGCCTTCGGGCAGGCCATCGGATTGGCTCGCCGTGGCGGCACCATCGTGTTCAACGGACTGCCGCCCGGCGACTTCCCGGCGCCGATCTTCGACATCGTGCTCAAGGGCCTGACCATCCGTGGCTCCATCGTCGGAACCCGCCAGGACATGGTCGAAGCGCTCGACTTCTACGCCCGCGGTCTGATCCACCCGACGGTGGCGGGCGCGCGACTCGACGACGTCAACGAGGTGTTCGGCCGCATGGAACGCGGCCAAATCGACGGCCGCGTCGTCATCGACTATCGAGCGCCCTGACCGAGATCTCGGGTTAGAAGTCCCAGTCCTCGTCGGTGGTGTTGACGGCCTTGCCGATGACGTAACTGGACCCCGAGCCGGAGAAGAAGTCGTGGTTCTCGTCGGCGTTGGGGCTCAACGCCGACAGGATCGCCGGGTTGACGTCGGTCTCGTCCTTCGGGAACAGCGCCTCGTAACCGAGGTTCATCAGGGCCTTGTTGGCGTTGTACCGCAGGAACTTCTTGACGTCCTCGGTGAGCCCGACCCCGTCGTACAGATCCTGGGTGTACTCGACCTCGTTGTCGTAGAGCTCGAAGAGCAGCTCGTAGGTGTAGTCCTTCAGCTCGGCCTTGCGCGCCTCGTCGGCGAGCGCCAGACCCTTCTGGAACTTGTAGCCGATGTAGTACCCGTGCACGGCCTCGTCGCGGATGATCAGCCGGATCATGTCGGCGGTGTTGGTGAGCTTGGCGCGGCTGCTCCAGTACATCGGCAGGTAGAAGCCGGAGTAGAACAGGAAGCTCTCCAGAAGCGTCGAGGCGACCTTGCGCTTGAGGGGATCGTCACCCTTGTAGAAGTTCATCACGATCTCGGCCTTGCGCTGCAGGTTGACGTTCTCCTCCGACCAGCGGAACGCCTCGTCGATGTCCACCGTCGAGCACAGCGTGGAGAAGATGTTGCTGTAACTCTCGG
>Ga0209051_1002785_pt1 | contig 12056 bp, 9 predicted proteins | sample AraplaCvi_mMS_r2_2_FD_184286 | JGI IMG/M metagenome (GOLD analysis project Ga0209051, IMG submission 184286) | Arabidopsis root microbial communities from North Carolina, USA - plate scrape MF_Cvi_mMS_r2 (SPAdes) (version 2) | ecosystem: Host-associated > Plants > Roots > Endosphere | place: USA...
CCAACCTGCAGGAAGGCGTCATGGTCCACACCGACCCCGGCTTCCCCACCACGATCGGCGATCACTGCACCATCGGCCACCACGCCATCATCCACGGCTGCACGATCGGCAACAACACCCTCATCGGCATGGGCGCCACCATCCTGAACGGCGCTAGGATCGGAAACAACTGCCTCGTCGGCGCCAATGCGCTCATCACCGAAGGCAAGGAATTCCCCGACAACTCCCTCATCGTCGGCTCGCCTGCCAAGGCGATCCGTACACTGGATGACGAGGCGATCGCCAGGATCACCCAGTCCGCAAAGAAATATGTCGGCAACTGGCAGCGCTTTGCGCGGGATCTCGAGCGGATCGATTGATAGTCGACCGCGGGCGGATCTGACAGCGAGGCGGTTTTCAGTCGGTCGTTGCCGCGAGAATCCTGCCGCCCCTCGGCTCCTGGACGATGATGGCACTCTTGAGGTCGCCGGCCGCAGCCGGGATCGGCAGCTTCAGCATCTTGCCGTCCCAGGTGCCGAGACGCGTCAACTCGTGCACGACATGGGCGTGCGGCAATGTCTCGCCGGCATTCTCGCCTCTGGCGACCGGAACCTGCACGGTGCCCGGAGCGTAGCGGACGAGCCAGACGTCGGCCGGAGCGCTCCGGCCCTTCGCAGCGTAGATGACAGCCACGTTCGGGGCCAGCGCGATCCCGGGGCCTGACAGTGCGGGCTCGGACGCAATCACGCGCCGGATCTGGTTGAGATCATAGCCAACGGTCGACTGGTGGCCGTTCACCACCATCTGCGGCGTGAAAGGGCCGGATTGGCCGAGTGCGGGCTCATAGGTCACCTGCCGCTCGGTGAATTCCTTCTTCCCGAAAATGTCCTTCCATCCGAGATAGTCCCAATAAGTCACCGAGAAGCTCAGGGCGAGCACATCAGGATCGTTGCTGAGCCTGACGAGATTGGCATTGGCCGGAGGGCATGAGGAACAACCCTGGCTGGTGAACAATTCCACGACCGCAGGCGATTGCCCGGCGAAGGCCTGAGCGGTGGAACCAAGGCCGAAGATTGCGGCGATGATCGCAAGATTGAACGGGGCTGAATATGTCATGGCGCTGCTCCCTGATGATCTGCATCTCGTTCTCCTTCGCAGGTGGAACGCCATTCGTTACAGCCTCACGCACTTGTGACGGTGCCCGGAAAGCCGCACCGCCAGCCTTTCCCGGCCAAAGGCCTCCGGCCGCAGCGAAAAAACTTCGGGACGCCTGTAACAAATCCCGCTTCGCCTACGTACATGCAGTAGGGGCGTGACGGTATCGGACATCGAAAACGATCATGGCAACACTCGACGATCACAGCCAGGCCACTCCAGCAGGCCCGACAATAACAGTCATCCGCCGGCACTCGCTGGCGACCCGCATTACACACTGGATCAACGTTCTCTGTCTCAGCCTGCTTTTGATGAGCGGGCTGCAGATTTTCAATGCCCACCCGGCGCTTTACTGGGGCCAGTACGGTGCGGATGCAGACCCATCCTGGCTGTCGATTGGCGCCGTTGATGGCGGCACGCGCGGCGTGCTTCGCATTGGCAATCTGCAGATCACCACGACAGGCGTTCTCGGCGTTTCGGGAACGGGCGATGATGCGACCGAGCGTGGCTTCCCTTCCTGGATCACCATTCCGAGCTACCAGGATCTCGCAACCGGCCGCCGCTGGCATCTGTTCTTTGCCTGGCTCTTCGTCATCAACGGATCGATCTATGCGCTCATCGGTTTCCTGTCGGGCCATTTCCGCCGCGATCTGGCGCCGAGCGGCGAAGAGATCTCGCCGCACCATCTGGGCCAGGAGATCGCCGACCACGCGCGCCTGCGCTTCCCGAAGGGTGAAAAAGCAAGGCGTTACAATGTGCTGCAGAAACTCGCCTACCTGATCGTCATCTTCATCCTGCTGCCGCTGATGTTTGCAACGGGCTTGACCATGTCACCCGCCATGGATGCCGGCTATCCCTTCCTGCTCGACCTCTTCGGCGGCAGACAAACGGCCCGGTCGATCCACTTCATCTGCGCCTGGTCGATCGTCCTCTTCGTTTTCGTGCATATCGCCATGGTGATCCTGTCCGGCCTCTGGAACAACATGCGCTCGATGATAACGGGCCGCTACGTGATCGAAACCGAAAGGGACGATCGATGACCTTCTCCATTACACGCCGCGGCCTGCTGATCGGATCGGCTGCCGGACTCGGTGCATTCGGCCTGACCGGCTGCGACGATGTCGTCCAGAACCCCAACGTCCAGTCCGTTCTCGACATGGCCGAGACGCTGACGATGAAAAGCCAGCGGCTGCTCGTTCCCAAGGACAAGCTGGCGCCCGAATATACCGAAGCCGATATCTCGCCGACATTCCGGCCGAACGGCACCAGCCAGCCAGACAGCGAAGCCTATGCGCAGATGATGGCAACCGGCTTCGCCGACTGGCGACTGAAGATTGACGGGCTGGTAGAGCGTCCCGTCGAGCTTTCGCTCGCAGATCTGAAAAAGCTGCCCTCGCGCACCCAGATCACCCGCCACGACTGCGTCGAGGGCTGGAGCGCGATCGGCAAGTGGACGGGCGCGCAGCTCGGACCGCTCCTGCAGAGCGTGGGGCTGAAACCCCAAGCCCGCTATGCCGTCTTCTACTGCGCAGACCAGCTCGAACAGACGCTGGACGGCAGCGGAACCTATTACGAAAGCATCGATCTCATCGACGCCTTCCACCCGCAGACCATCCTCGCCTACCAGATGAACGGCAAGGATCTGGAGGTCGCCCACGGCGCCCCGCTTCGCCTGCGCGTCGAGCGCCAGCTTGGCTACAAGCATGCCAAATACCTGATGCGGATCGAGATGAAGGACAGCTTCGCCGGCCTGTGGGGCGGCAAGGGCGGCTTCTGGGAAGACCGGGGCTACGAGTGGTACGCCGGAATCTAGGCACTCGTGCCCCCGAACAGTCTTACTGCGGGACAGTCTCGCCGCGCGACAGACTTGCAAAGGGCAATGGCGCCCGCAAGGAGGAGGAGAAGACCATGTTGAAATGCACAGCAGCAGCAATCGTTCTCGCAGCAGCGTCCGCGCTGCCTGCCTTTGCACAGGACGCGATGATGTCGGCGAAATGCGACGAGGCTTCGATGATGAAAATGCAGGCCGACATGGATGCCATGACGGATCCGGCCATGAAGGAAAAGAAGGAAATGGCGTCCAAGGAAATGATGATGGCCAAGGATTCCATGAAGGCCAACAAGATGGAAGAATGCAAGACGCACATGGAAAAAGCCATGAAAAGCATGAGCAACATGTGAAGCCTGCCGGACAGATGCGGGCGGCCCTGGGGGCTGCCCGCAAGCGACTGTTACCACTTCAATTTGATGTTCAAAGTCGCATCCAATGAGCTCTTGGCAAGGATAACGCCTGCCTCCCCCGAGAATTTTATCCCGAACGAAACTTCCGTCTCGCTGGGCTTCTGAGCAAGGGAGCTGATAGCGGATATGATCTTGTCGGCGATCGGTTTGATGCCGTCGACGGCATCCTCGAATTTGGATTGCGCCTGGACAACGCCGTCCGAAGACCGGGCGACGAGACGTTCTCTCCCCTTTTCCGGAGCTTCGATTTCGACCAGAATTTCTCTACCGTTCTGCAACGGGTAACTGACTACTGGCATTTGTCCTCCTTCAGAATTCTCCGGCGATCGTCGCAGGTGAGTTGGGTGGGGTATCGCGTGAAGACGATGTCGAGAAGCGTTTGCGAAATCGGCGGCGACAGTGCGATGCGGTCGTGATCTAAAAGCTCCACAGGAGCGACATTCCAAAGCCGGGCAGTCCCGTCTTCAGACACGGTGACAATGCGCGATCCGTCGGGGGAGAAGACGGCCTGATTGACGGCACCTCCATGTCCTTTCAGGACTGCGATTTCACGACCGCTCTGCGCATCCCAAAGCCGTGCGGTGTTGTCGTACGAAGCAGTGACGATGCGGGATCCGTCAGGGGAAAAGACGGCCTGATTGACGGCACCTCCATGTCCTTTCAGGACTGCAATTTCATGACCGCTCTGCACATCCCAGAGCCGTGCAGTCTTGTCGTCAGACACGGTAACGATACGGGATCCGTCAGGCGAAAGAGCGATCTGGTTGATGACATTTAGGTGCTGTTCCATGACCGGGATTTCACGACCGCTCTGCGCATCCCAAAGCCATACGGCATCGCTTGAAGCGGTGACAACGCGGGATCCGTCAGGGGAGAAAACGACCTGATTGACGCCACCTTCATGTCCTTTCAGGACCGCGATTTCACGACCGCTCTCCACATCCCAAAGCCGCGCGGTCATGTCATCGGAGGCGGTAGCGATTCGGGATCCGTCACGGGAGAAAACGGCCTGATTGACGCCACCTCCATGTCCTTTCAGGACCGCGATTTCACGACCGCTCTGCACATCCCAAGCCGCGCGGTCATGTCATCGGAGGCGGTAGCGATTCGGGATCCGTCACGGGAGAAAACGGCCTGATTGACGCCACCTCCATGTCCTTTCAGGACCGCGATTTCACGACCGCTCTGCACATCCCAAAGCCGCGCGGTCATATCATCGGACGCCGTGGCGATGCGGGATCCGTCAGGCGAAAAAGCGGCCTGATTGACGCCACCTTCATGTCCTTTCAGGACCGCGATTTCACGACCGCTCTGCACATCCCAGAGCCGTGCGGTGTCGTCGTCAGACGCGGTAACGATGTGGGATCCGTCAGGTGAAAAAGCGGCGTGATTGACGGTGTGTTGATGTCCTTCCAGGGCTACGATTTCACGCCCGCTCCACGCATCCCAAAGCCGCGCGGTATCGGCGTAGGAAGCGGTAACGATGCGTGATCCGTCGGGGGAGAAAACGGCCTGTTTGATCGCGATTTCGTATCCCTTCAGGACTTCGATTCGGCGGCCGCTCTGCGCATCCCAAAGCCGTGCGGTCATGTCATCGGACGCAGTGGCGATGCGTGATCCGTCGGGCGAAAAAGCGGCCTGATTAACAGTGCTTTGGTGTCCTTCCAGGACTGCAATTTCACGACCACTCTGCACATCCCAAAGCCGTGCCGTCTTGTCGGCAGACGCGGTAACGATGCGTGATCCGTCAGGGGAGAAGACGGCCCATTTGACAGCGTCTTCGTGTCCTTTCAGGACCGCGATTTCACTACCGCCCTGCGCATCCCAAAGCCGTGCGGTACTATCGCGCGAAGCTGTGAGAATGCGTAATCCGTCGGGGGAGAAAACGGCCTGATTGATGCCACCTCCATGTCCTTTCAGGATCGCGATTTCACGACCAGTCTGCACATCCCAAAGCCGTGCGGTCCGATCGGCAGACGCGGTAACGATGCGTGACCCGTCAGGCGAAAAGGCAACCTGATTAACAGTGCGCTCGTGCCCTCTCAGGATCGCGATCTCACGACCGCTCTGCACATCCCAGAGCCGCGCAGTCTTGTCGTCAGACGCGGTAACGATGCGCGATCCGTCAGGGGAGAAGACGGCCTGTTCGACAGCGCGCTCGTGGCCTCTCAGGATCGCGATCTCACGACCAGTCTGCACATCCCAAAGCCGTGCGGTCCGATCAGCAGACGCGGTAACGATGCGTGACCCGTCAGGCGAAAAGGCAGCGTAATAGACGGTGCTTAGGTGTCCTTCCAGGACGAAGGTTTCACGCCCACTCCACGCATCCCAAAGCCGTGCGGTATCGTCGTAGGAAGCGGTAACGATGCGTGATCCGTCGGGTGAGAAGGTTGCCTGATTGAGGAGGCTTTTATGTCCTTTCAGGATTGCGATTTCGCGACCACTCCGCGTATCCCAAAGTCGTGCAGCATCATCATCAGATACGGTAACAATACGCGATCCGTCAGGAGAGAATGCCGCGCCGGATAATGGAGATCCATGTCCACGAAGGATTGCTGGATTTTCATGCATTGCCTGATACGCCCCAGCAAGGCCCACAAATGCGATCTCTTTTCGAATACGAAGGTCGTCGGAGATCATTCTAGGAAGAACATCGCGCAGTACCAAAAGCGCCTGCAAATAATCTCCCTGCTCTACCAACCGACCAGCCACCGCCGTCGCATAGACAGACTTATCTGTGTCTGCCTTTTCCCGCGCTACCTCAGCCGCTGCTTTTTCTTGCTCGGCACGAGCGCGTTCAGCCTCCGCTCTTTCCGCTTGCAATATTGCGTGCGCCTCGCTGATTGCTGCGTTTGCGGCGTTTCTTTGGTATGCGGCAGCACCCCAGACCGCTACAGCCGTAACCACCGCCAAAAACACAACGAACAAGATAGTTAGCGTCCGGACACGCTGTACCTGCCTACGCTTCGCGGCGTCCTCCTGCGCAAGCAGCTCCGACGAGCCCTTGATAAACTCCCGCTCGCCCGGATTGAGAAAATCGGCCCATTCTTCAAGCCGTCGTGATGCAGCGGCAAGAGCACCGCCTTTGAGGAGAAACTCACTGGAGCGACCGTTTTCTACCCAGCGGTCGTAATCGACACGAAAAGCCTTTGCCCATTTCATGAAGTCACGATTTTCGATGATCCAGTCGTGCAGCGAGCGCCAGTGAATCAGCAACGCCTCATGAGCAACTTCCGCCGTATCGGGCCTCCCCTCGCCGCCTCGAATAACAACCAGCCGCGCATCGGCCAACGTCTTTGCCGACTCCCACAACTCCTCATCGCCGAGCTCTTCCCGGCTGACAATCCGCCGCGTCGCGCCGCTCGCCTCTCCCGGCTCCACAAGCCGGAAAAACAGGCGTCTCAGGAGCATTCGCCGCTCACCGGGGAAATGCTTCTCCGCAATGCCTTCAGCATATTTGTCGAGCGCGCCGCCAAGCCCGCCAAGCTCATCATAGGCCGCGCGTGTGACCGTCCGATCTGACAATCGATTCCAAAGCTGTTCCAGCACATGCTCCAGAAGCGGCAGAGAACCGGCGTTTTTACCTGCGTCGTCGGCCAATTGGTCGCTGAGGTCCTCCTGGGTCTCCGCATCAACTTCAAACTGAACCTGCAATTCTTTCGCAGGCCGCCAGATTGCCATGCGCATTTCCTGCGCTGTCATCTCCGACAGTTTGATTTCGCCATCGCCGAGCCGATCGATAAACGCCCGGTGCGGAATGAGCTTGCCGGTAAAATCGGCCCGGATGGAATAGCACCACTGAATTTTGGGGTCGCCATCGAGCGTGGCGGTCTCCGCCATCAGATCACGGAAGTCCGGTTTCTCGACCGGGAGATTCTCCTTCGAACCTCCCGCGCTTTGAGATTTGTCCCCGACAGTTAAATCGTGCTGGCTGTTCTTATGGCCGGCAAGCGTAAACAGCTCTTCGAACTGGTCGACATAGATGAAGATACGGTCGGCAAATCCGTCACCGGCAAGCGCTGCCCGAACATAGTCGCGCAAAGCCTCGGCACTTTCTTTCCGGTCCGGAGATTTGATTTTCGAGACGATTTTCTCGTGAATATCGATCCGCTCGGGTTCCGTCATATGCGGATGGATGAGCGCCGCCAGTTCCCGCGCAAGCGCTTTCCATGGATCCGCGCCCGGACGCATTTTCAATATGTGATGCCGTCCGTCGATGCGGAGTTTCGGGATCAGTCCCGCCTTCACCGTTGAGGATTTGCCGGCACCCGATGGTGCCGAAACGCCGATGATCGGATAGGCGGCGGCCTTTGCCGTGAGCTCGTCGACGAACCGGTCACGACCGAAGAAAAACCGCGCGTCGGTTTCTTCAAAATCGCGCAAGCCTTTGTAAGGCTTGGCAATCTGCGGACATGCCCGCCAGAGGTTTTCGGTCGGCTGCGCGTAGGCGACACGCCCGGTGCCTTCGTCCAGGGCAACCACCATTCCCACGATGACGGACCGGTTCTCGTCGAAAAGCGGCGCTCCGCTGAAACCGGGTTCGATGAATTTCCTGAGATCATCTTTTGCGGCAAAATTCAGCCAGCCGCCGGCATCCTTTCCAAGCAGTTCTCCGAACGCAAACGAACCATTGTCCTCCGAAAAGCCAAACCCCGTGACTCTCGTCCCGCCTAGGTCACGAACCTTGAAGTGGTCCGGCTTCACCACACGCCTGTCGCCCGGCAACTTGCTCTCGACTTTCAAAAGCGCGACATCGCTGACCGGCTGATCAGTGCGCGCCAGCCCGGTACGCGGCGGAAACCATTCAAGGATAGAAGAAGAAAAAAGCTTGCTGCCGGACACGGATGGAAGCGTAAAGGTCAATTCGAGTTCTTCGCCTGGACGCGCCTCGGCATATGGCGAGCGCCCCATGAATTCGTTGACCACATGCGCGCACGTCAGCAGCGCGGACCCGTCCTGTTCGGTCTGAACAACAACTCCGGTCCCGATAACCACATCGCCACGCTGAATGCGAGCAATCGGTTGCTGCCATTGCCCACTCATGCTGCCCCCCAGTTACATTTATGGACAAAATCAAAAGGGAGATGAATCTATTCTAGTTCTAGAAAATACATCTCGCGTCAACCTAAAATGGTAATTGCCGATTTCACAGAAATCAACGCAATTTCCATTTTGCCGACAGCAGAAATTTATCGATTGGTTGTAAAACTGAAGCTGTTTCGAGATCGAGCGAATATGGGTATACTCCACTCAACGCCGGGGAGCGCATTACTATGCGCGGAACATCTGGCATCCGCACACCGACGCTGGCATAAATGAGCTTCATCGAGGGAGGCATCATGATGCAGAAGAACGCGCCGGACTTCAGCCTTGCGGGCAAGGTGACTTTGGTGACGGGAGCGAGCCGTGGCATCGGTCGGGCTTGCGCACTTGCCTGTGCCGCAGCAGGCTCCGATATTGTCCTGGGGGTCCGTGATGTCGCCGCCTCAGCGGGCCTGGTTGCCGAACTCGAGGCCACGGGCCGAAAAATTCTCCCGGTTGAACTGGATATTCCCAACAAGGCCCATATCGCACAGGCCGTCGACGCGGCGCTGGCCACGTTCGGTCGGATCGACATCCTCGTCAACAATGTCGGCGTGGCTCCGGGCAATCTCGCGGAACTCGTCGAGGAGAAGGACCTTGACGAGATCCTCGATGTCAACATCAAGGGCACCTTTCTGATGACCCAGGCGGTTGGCCGTCACATGATCAAGCGCAATGGGGGCCGGATCATCAATATCAGCTCGCAGGCCGGTACCGTGGCCCTGCGTGGCGAAGCCATCTATTGCATGAGCAAGGCGGCAATCAATCACCTCACGCGCTGCCTTGCAGCCGAATGGGCGCGCTACGATATCACCGTGAACACCGTATCGCCGACCTTCATTCATACCGACGGTACGGCACCTTTTCTATCCGATGCCGACAATCACAAAGCGACCCTCGGTCACATTCCGCTCGGTCGGATCGGTGAAACCGATGATGTGGTGGGTGCCGTAGTCTTCCTTGCCTCACCGGCTGCAAGCCTGATCACCGGCGCGAACCTGCTGGTGGACGGCGGATGGTCCGTCGCCTGAGACCCAGCAGGCCCTGCAACACCAGTCCTAGGCAAGCGAGAGCGACGTTCCCTGACAAGGGCGGCGTTGCGTCATCCGCAATGGCGATGGTGATCCAGGATTTCGACCATCGCACTGGCAATTTTTCAGGCTGTCGCGCGGCCCCTCACCCGGCCACCTTTACCTTCTTGGCAAACGGCACCCACAGCAGCGCGCAGGCCGTCAGCACCGCAACCACCATCCACGCCTCGTTGATTGCCTGAACACTCGCCGCCGTCTGCACCAGCGGATCGAGCATCGCCGTCGTATCCGCATCGAACTCGCCGTGATGGCCCGCAACCGCCTGCAGCGGTGCGCCGACAAAGGCGGCAATGCCCGTGTCCCCCGCCTTCAGCCGCTCCCAGAGGCTGTCGCCGAGCGGTCCCGAGCGCGTGTAGACGATGGTGTCGATCAGCGCGATGCCGATTGCACCGCCAAGGTTGCGCATCAGGTTGAACAGGCCGCTGGCGTCTGGAATGCGCTCCGGCGGCAGCGTGCCGAGCGCGAGGCGCGTCGGCGGCAGCAGGCAGAACATGATGGCGGTGCCGCGGATGACCTGCGGCCAGAACATTGCGTCGAAATCGGTCTGCGGGTCCTGAAAGGCGCTCATGCCGATGCCGATGGCAAAAAGCGTGAAACCGGCCGCAGACAGCAACCGCGCATCCATCCGCTTTTCGAGCGCCACCGCGATCGGCGCGGTGATGAGCTGGGCAATGCCCGTCACCAGCATCGTCATGCCGATTTCGAGCGCATTGTGCCCGCGCACGAAGGCGAGAAAGACCGGCATGAGATAGACCGAGCCGAAGAGGCCGATGCCGAGAATGAAGCTCATGGCCGAACCCGCCAGAAAATTCCTGTCCCGGAAATTCCCGAGTTCGACCACGGGCAAGGCGCGATGCAGCGACCGCCACGCGAAGACAGCTCCCGAAACTACCGACAGGCCGATGAGGCCGGCGACGTAAAGCGAAGTCCAGCCGCTCGTCGGCGCTTCCTTCAGGCCGAGTTCCAGTGCCGCGAGGCTCGCCGCCATCAGGAGCAGCGAGACGATATCGAGATGCCACAGCTCGGAGAGATTGACGCCGTCCCGCGGAAGCGCGCGCATGGCAACGAGTGCCGCGACAATGCCGGGGATGACATTGATCAGGAACAGCCAGTGCCAGGAATAGGTCTCGGTCAGCCAGCCGCCGACGATCGGCCCGATGGTCGGCGCAAGCACCGCCAGAACGCCGGCGATCGTTGTCGCCAGCGCCTGCCGTTCATCCGGAAACAGGATGAAGACAGCCGAAAACACCGAGGGAATGAGCGTGCCGCCGGAAAATCCCTGGATGACTCGCCACGCGACGAGCCCGACAAAGCTGTCGCTCGCCGCACAGCCCGCCGAGGCGATCACGAAGAGCGACAGCGACACGACGAAGAGCCAGCGCATCGTCAGCAGGCGTGTGAGAAAACCCGTCAGCGGTATCGCCACCACTTCGGCGATGAGATAGGCAGTCTGCACCCAGCTCATCTGATCCGGATGGATATCGAGTGCCGACTGGATGGTCGGCAGCGAGGTCGCGACGACCTGAACGTCGAGGATGGCCATGAACATGCCGAGGCACATCGCCATGAAGCCGATCCACCGGAGGCTGTGGGGAACTGCTGATAAAACGGTTTGAGACCGGTCCGGCATGCAATGATCCTGCAAAAGCGTCGTTCTCAGGCGCGGCCTGGATGGCCGGAATCAACGCATGGCAGGCGACAATAGCAGGGCATGGCGCAGCATGCCAAAACACAATGGCAGGAGCCGCTTCGCCGCGCCGATGACGCGCTGCGGAACCCCATTATCAGCCGCGTCACCAGGGGCGCATGGGCTTCGAACGGGAAGCGCCGTCATCGAGGAAAGGCGCTTCCATTCCCGGCAGCCCATTGCATGGGTGACAAGCTGTAACATGTGCGTTTTGCGAACATCATGTGTTCGATCATATCGGTTTTCACATTGCCGCAAAGCATGTTTCATACCCCTCGCACAAATGATCTGATCCATTCGGGAACAACAGCGCTGCCGTGAACGGCTCCGGCGCGACCACGCCCGCACGACCGCAAGAGGAAATGCCATGAAGGATGAACTGCGCGCGCTGGCTTCGCTTGCCGGCCCCTTCCCGCCATTCGATGCCGATGCCGTGCCCGACGACCCGCGCGATCTCTTCTCCGACTGGCTGCGCGATGCGATAGCGGCAGGCATCCGCGAACCGCATGCCATGGTGCTCTCGACGGTGGACGGGAACGGCGCGCCCGATGCCCGCCTTCTCATCCTGAAGAACCTCGATGCCAGGGGCTGGCATTTCGCAACGTCAGGCAACGGCCCCAAGGGCCGCCAGATCGCCCTCAACCCCTACGTTACGTTGACCTTCTACTGGCCGGCGCTCGGCCGGCAGGTGCGGCTGCGCGGCACGGCTTTCGAAGCCGGCGAGCCGGAACGCCTGGCCGATTTCCGCAGCCGCTCGGCAAGTGCACGGGCCGCAGCCCTTGCCGGCCGGCAGAGCGAGCCGCTATCCTCCCGCAGCGAAC
>Ga0209051_1002786_pt1 | contig 12055 bp, 12 predicted proteins | sample AraplaCvi_mMS_r2_2_FD_184286 | JGI IMG/M metagenome (GOLD analysis project Ga0209051, IMG submission 184286) | Arabidopsis root microbial communities from North Carolina, USA - plate scrape MF_Cvi_mMS_r2 (SPAdes) (version 2) | ecosystem: Host-associated > Plants > Roots > Endosphere | place...
GCTCGGGGTGGTTCCAGCGCAGCAGCGCCTCGACGCCGTGGATGTGGCCGCTCTGGCCGTCGACCTTGGGCTGGTAGTAGAGCTGCAGCTGGCGCAGCTCGACCGCGCGCCGCAGGTCGGCCTGCAAGCCCAGCTGCTCGCGCGCCTCGGCCTCCATGCGCGCCTCGAACAGGGCGGCGGTGTTGCCGCCGGCGCGCTTGGCGGTCTGCATGGCGGCGTCGGCGCTCGCGATCAGCTTGCCCTTCTCGCCCTGGTCGGGGTGGACGACGATGCCGATCGAGGCGGTGACCGAGACCTGGCGCTCGCCCACGGCCAGGGGCCGCGCCACGGCCTGCAGCAGGCGCCCCGCGAGGGCGGCGGCCTCGGCCTGGTCGGCGACGTCCTCCATCAGCACGAGGAACTCGTCGGCGCCGATGCGGGCGACGGTATCGCCCTGGCGCGCGGTGGCCTGCAGCCGGCGGGCGGTCTCGCGGATCACCTCGTCGCCGACGGCGTGGGTGTACTGGTCGTTGACGGGCTTGAAGCCGTCGAGGTCGACGAAGAGCACGGCCAGGCGCGCCGGCTTGCGCTCGTGCTGGCGCTGGCGGCGCAGGAGCGCGTGCATCAGGCGGTCCTCGAACATGCCGCGGTTGGGCAGGCCGGTGAGGGGATCCGCGTTGGCGCGCCGGCGCAGGCCCTCGTCGGCCTCGTGCACCTTCTGCTGCGCCTCCTTCAGCGCGCGCCGCAGCGCGCCCGCGCGGCGGGCCTGCACGACGGCGACGGCGCACGCGGCGCCGGCGGCGGCCAGGCAGGCGCCGACGAGCCAGGGGTCGAGGGTGGACGTGAGGAAGGGCATGCCGTCGTCGTTGTCGTGGGTCGGCTTGGCGCTCGGGGTTCCGCCCGGGGGGGCAACGCCCGATTCTCGACCGGAAGGGATGCGAATGGACGCGTCCGGGGGCGGTGAAACGTGAGAGGTCCCACAATCCGGGGCTGAATGGAACCCCCGATCATGGAACTCGACCCGTACGTAGCCCGCTGCGGCGGCCTGGAAGGCGCCGGTGCTGGAACCGGTTTCAAGGAGGCCGTGCAGCGGCACCGCGCGGCCCTGCGGGCCTTGCTCGCGCCCGAGGCGCTCGCCGCGGCCGAGGTGCGGTGGAGCTACCGCGTGCCCGAGCTGGGCGAGAGCGGCGCCTGCTCGCTCTTCGGCCAGCTGGCCGAGGCGCCCTACGACCTCGCGGCGGCGCTGGGCGGGCGCACGCCCGACAACCGGCGCCGGGTCGCGGCCGCGACGCTCGTCGTCGACCACTATCGCAGGCACAGCCGCAGTCACTGGTTCGGCCTCTACCAGGCGCGGCGCGACGCCGCCGGCCCGGGCAGGCTGGTCAAGCTGGCCTACTTCGGCGCCGAGAGCCGGGCCGAGTTCCCGCTGACCGAGGAGTTCGCGCGCGGCAGCAACAACAGCGCCGTGGGCCTGAGCGGGCGCGGGCGCGTGATCAACGACGTGGCGGCGTTCGTCGCCGAAGGAGGCGGCTACTACACCTGCGACCCGAAGGTGCGGGCCGAGGCCTGCCTGCCCATCTTCGCGCGCGACGGCTCGGTGGCGGGGATCCTCGATTCGGAAGCCTTCGAGGCGGGGTTCTTCGCGGGCGAGGAGCTGGCGCTGGTCGTGGCCGTGGGGGTGGAGCTGTCGGGCGGCGGGCTGGACGCCTGAAGTCGAAGGGCCTCGCGGCGTCCTGAACCTGCATCTCGGCACGGGCCCGCGGCGCAGGCGCCTCCTCGTCGCGCCGCGGCCATGGCCGCCCTGGCGGCGTCGTTCCTGGCCGGTGACATGACACCCCCCATGGCCAGCGCCGCGGGTTCGGTTCGGGGGCTGGTCAGGGGAACGTCGCCTCCAATCGAGACCTCCTCGCTTTCCAGAAGGCGAGATAGCGGGCCTCGGCCGCCTTGTAGGGTTCGAACGCGACGTAGTCCCCGTCCTTCGTGGCGGCGGCCAGCCCCGTGGTTGCCAGGTACCTTATCTCCTGGTCCGGATCCGACAGGCCGCGCTCCAGCAGTGGGCGGACGACCGCGGGCGACGCGATGTCTCGCATCGCACTGGCCGCAGCACGCCGGACGAGTCGGTCACTCGCGCTCAACCAAGGTACCAGATCCGGCACGATGGACGCGGGCGGTGTTTCTGCGTCCGACACGGCCCAGGCCGTGTAGCGGCGAGGTCTGGCCAGGGCGGCGTCCTCTGCGAGCATGAGCGACGACACACCCCTCAGGCGCGAGTAGTCGCCGACGTGAACCCCCAGGCCCGCCAGTTGCAGCGCGACTGCAGGAGTCGAAGGCGACCCGACAGCACGGAGCGCATCCAGCACCGCCTGCTGGGGCAGTGTCTCGAGCGCCCGGCTCGCGGTCTCGCGCAACTGCGCCGCCTCGTCCTCGGACAGTACGCCTCGAGCGGTCGACGCGGCCAGTTGCGCATCCCCGGCCGCGATGACGGACATCAACTCGGCGACCACGCCCCGGCTCACGCGGTCGCCGTCGTCCCTCGACGTCGGGGCCAGCGCGCCGGTCTGAACCGCGGGCCATGAAGGCTGCGCCCCGTTCAGGACCGTGCACGGAGCGTCGCGCGACGTGCAATGCACGAGAAAGACGCCTCGCGCACCCGACTGCACGCCCGGTGGCATCGCCTGCGTGAGCCGGATCTTCAGAACGCCGCCCGCGCGGAGGTTCTCATCGCCTTTCAGCACTTGGTCTGCGCGAACTTCGATGATTCCGACACCGGGCGCCGGACCCTGCAGCACTTGCCCGGTGAAGACGGTGTCTGCCTGCTTCAGCAGTTCAGACGAGTCGAACGACGGCACGACCGTCGCGCCGCACGAGGGCGCGAGTGCCGCAGTGATACAGGCGCCAGCCAGAAATCGGAGCAGTGTCATCTTGTTCTCGTGCGGGCATGCGGGGCGCCGTCAAGGCGTGTGGATTGCCGCCGTCGCCCCGGATCCAGTTCGTTGCAGGGTAGGCTTCCTGGATCGTCTGGGTGGGATTCGGAGGGAAGGCGTGCCTGACCAGTATCCGGCGTGCCTGAGGCAGTCCACGTGAAAGTGTCCGTCACCGGATTCCCCTGGGCGTCATGGCAAGTCGCATGGAACTGGTCGGAATAGGACTCCCCGACATTCATTGGCGATGACGCGTCGAGCTCCCGTTCCTGTGCACTAGGGGTTTGTCGTGCGCCGCGCCTTGCCACGCCCGGCCCGCTGCGCGCATGATCGTGGTCTCCCCGGCAAAGAGAGCGACCATGAGCGAACAGTTCGACGTGCAGCGCCACGTGCTCGGACCCCTCCTCACGTACGGGCTGTGGTCGTGGAGCCACCACGTGTTCCGGCCGGCGCTCGTGGCCAAGAGCCTGGGCCTGTACAAGCCGAACACGCTGGGCACGCCGCCCGGGCCGCACAAGCTGCCGGGCGGCGGGCCCGCGCTGTCGCTGCGCCACGACGAGCCCGTGCTGCTCGAGGTCACGCCCGGCCACTACGACTCGGTGGTGGAGTTCGACCACTGCTCCGACGACTACGAGCAGGCCGTCAAGCCCTTCTCGCAGCCGGTCTTCGACGAGCTGCTCGCGCAGATGCTGCCCCACCTGGTGCCCGACGCGCGCATCCTCGACCCCTCGTGCGGCCCCGGCATCGAGGCCATCGCGCTCGCCAGGCTGGTGCCCGCGGGCGAGGTGGTCGCGGCCGACCTCTCGCGCGGCATGGTCGAGACGGCGTGGCGCAACGCGCGCCAGGCCAGGCTCGCCAACATGGCCTTCGTGCAGGCCGACGTGGGCGATCCGCCCGCCATGTTCGAGGGCTACTTCGACGCCATCTCCTGCTGCCTCGCCTTCCACCACTACCCGGACGGCGAGGCGGCCACGCGCGCCTTCCGCAAGGTGCTGAAGCCGGGCGGCATGGCCTTCGTGGCCGATCCCGGGCCGAAGTGGTTCAACGACATGAGCCACCCCTGGGCCAAGCTGGCCGACCCGGGCTTCGTGCAGCACCGCACCGGCACCGACTTCCAGGCCCTGTTCCGCCAGGCCGGCTTCTCGGACGTGTACTGGATCGAGGCGCTGCCGGGCATCGGCATCACGGTCGCTTCGGTCTGAGACCCGGGATGACGATCGCGGCCGTCGACGTCGGGCGCGCCTCGCTCGCAGGCTGAGCGGAGCCCATGGCCGACGCCGCGCCGCCCTACGACGCCGGCGTCATCAACGACGCGCTCACCTGCGTGCGCGCGGCCATCGCGGCCAAGATCGGCGCCTACCTCGACGCGCAGGCGGCCGAGCCGGGCGCCTACGGCGCGCTCTACGCGCTGCTGCGCGACTACCCCTTCCGCCAGGGCAAGATGCTGCGGCCCGCGCTGTGCATCAGCGCGGCGCGCGCGGTCGGGGCGATGGGGCATTCCGCCCTGACGGTCGCCACCGCGCTCGAGCTCTACCACAACGCCTTCCTGATCCACGACGACATCGAGGACGAGTCCGAGAGCCGCCGCGGCGGCGAGACGCTGCACCGCCGCGTGGGCGTGGCGCGCGCCATCAACGCGGGCGACGCCACCAACGTGATGTCGATGGGCCTGCTGCTGGAGAACCTCGCGGTGGTCGGCGTCGCCAAGGCGCTGCACCTGCTGCACGAGATCGAGCTGATGGCGCGCCAGTCCGCGGAAGGCCAGGCGATGGAGCTCGACTGGGTCAAGGACAACGCGCCCGCGCTGAGCGACGACGACTACTACGCGATGTGCATGAAGAAGACCTGCTGGTACTCCTTCATCACCCCGCTGCGCGCCGGGCTGATCGTGGGCTGGCCGCTCGGCCTGGCCGGCTCGCTGGCGCCGGCCGTGGAGGCCATCACCGGCCTGGGCGCGGCGATCGGCATCGCCTTCCAGATCCAGGACGACCTGCTCAACCTGCTGGGCGAGGCCGAGGCCTACGGCAAGGAGATCCACGGCGACCTCTACGAGGGCAAGCGCACGCTGATGCTCAACCACGTGCTGCGCGAGAGCCCGCGCGCGGGGGAGATCCTGGAGATCCTCGCCACGCCGCGCGAGCGCAAGACCGCGGCGCAGTCGGCCTTCGTGTTCGACGAGATGAAGCGCTGCGGCAGCATCGCGCACGGCTGGGAGGCGGCGCGCGCGCATGCGGCGCTCGCCGCGCGGCTGCTCTCGGAGCTCGACTTCCTGCACCCCCTCACGCCGCGCCGGCCCGACGAGGCCTGGCACTGCGAAGTGACCGACGTGCGCTTCCTGCGCGAGTTGGTGAACTACGTCATCTACCGTAATCTCTGACCATGCCTCACCTGCCCAGCGTCGACCTGGAAGCCCGTCCCGGCATGGCCATCGCGCTGCGCGTGCGCCTGGCCAACCGCATGATGGCCGCGGCGCTCGTGCGCCCGGCGGTCGACGACTGGGTCGCGAGCGACGGCGAGATCCTGCCGTCCGCCGCCCGCATCGAGCCGGCCTACGTCTACCTGCTGCAGGGCGCGGAGGTGCGCCAGACGATCGCGCTGCGCGTGCCGCTGCACATGAAGGCGGGCACGCGCCTGACCACCGCGCTGCGCTTTCCCGGCATCGGCGAGGAGTCGGTGCCCATCGCGCTCACCGTGCTGGAGGGCGACGACGCCACGCCGCAGGCCGCGCTGGAGCGCGAGCTCGCCGTCTCGCTGCCGCTGGGCGACGACGCGCCGCGCGCCGGCCGCGACGAGTTCGGCGCCGCCGCCGAGGCCAGCTACAGCCTGGTGGCCGGCCTCGCGGGCCTGGACATGCTGCCGGCGCGCTGGCTGGTCGCCGAGCTGCTCACCGCGGTGTGCCAGGCGGGCGAGGCGCAGGCCGAGACCGAGGCTGGGCGCGCGCTGCTCGGCCGGCTGGGCCGCACGCGCTTCTTCAAGAACGGCGTCGTCGCCTTCGCGTCGGCGCAGGCGCCGCGCTGGATCCTCTCGGGCCTGTCGGCCACCTCGGGCCTGCACGCCGCGATGGGCGGGCAGCTCGGCCAGGGCCAGCTGCTGCACATCTGGGAGCGCTGGCTGCTCGGCCTGGCCGACGCCGACATCGAGCAGGGCGGCGCCGCGCCCGAGGTGCGGCTGCCCGACGCGCACCTGCAGGCCTTCGCCTCGACGCTCGGCACGCAGGCCGACCGCTGGTTCGCCAACCTGCTGCTCGGGCTGGCGGTGCTCTCGCCGCGCGTGGGCTCGGTGCTGGCGCAGATCGCCGCGCGCGCGCCCGAGGCCGCGAGCGTGCCGGAGGAGGGCGCGCCGCCGGCGGGGGCCGACGACGTGCTCGGCGAGGACGGCTCGCTGGGCCGCTGAGCGACGCCCATGGCCACCGCGGCGTCCGACCTGGCCTCGCACGTCGAGGCCCTGCGCATCCCCGCCTCGCCGCAGGCCGCGGCGAGCGACTGGAAGGACTGGTACCACGTCGTGCTGCTGCACGCGGCGAGCGGCTGGCGCGCGATCGTCAACGTCAACCTCGCCGGCGGCGGCGAGGCGGCGCAGGTGCAGCTCACGCTCGTGGTGCACGCCCCGGGCGAGCCGCCGCGCCTGCACGGCGCGAGCCGCTCGGTGCCGTGGCTGCCCGGCATGGCGCGCATGAGCCCGCCGTCGATCCGCACCGACGAGGTCGAGTTCTCGTTCGAGCAGCAGGTGGTGCGCCTGCGCGTGCGGCCGCGCGGCGCCGACCTCGCGCTCGACCTGCACGCCCGCCCCGACGCCACGCCGCTGCTCGTCACCGAGGGCTCGAGTTTCGGCAGCGGCTTCATCGGCTGGGGCGTGCTGCCGCGCCTGCTCGCGCGCGGCGAGATCCGGGCCTGCGACCGCGGCGCGGCGATCGACCACGACTGGTTCTGCTACCAGGACCACAACTTCGGCCGCTTCCGCTGGGGCGAGGACTTCGGCTGGGAATGGATGGTGGCGCACGCCCGCCCGGCGCAAGGCCCGGAGGTCACGGTGGTGGTCGACCTGCGCACCGATGCGACGCACCGCCGCGGCGGCCTGCCCTATCTCTTCATCGTCATCGGGCGCGAGCTGCGCAAGGTCTTCCTCGGCCCGGCGATGCGCCTGCGCTGGACGTGGTCGGACGAGGCGCGCGTGCCCGTGCGCCTGCCCGGCGCGATGGCCACGCTGCTCGCGCACCGCGCCGAGCGCGCGCCGGTCGCGGTGCAGGTCGAGGCGGCGGACGAGCGCGACCGCGTCTCGCTGCGGCTGGCGGTCGACGCGCACCTGCAGGTCGTCGCCACCGACTCCCGCGGCCCGCCGGCCTATACGCGCATCGGCGAGGCGAGCGGCGAGGTCGAGCTCGCGCTGCGCCTGGGCGACGTCGAGATCGAGGCGCGCGGCCTCGCCTACGCGGAGTACACGCGATGAGCCGCCAGGTCGAGGGGACTGGCCTGCGGCCTGTCCCCGTCCCGCGACGCCGCCAGTTCGAGGGGACTGGCCTCCGGCCTGTCCCCGTGTCGAGGCGCCGCCCCGGCGAACACGGGGACAGGCCGAAGGCCAGTCCCCGCCGCTTGCGCGCCCGCGTGGAGGCCGCGTGATGCGGCCGGCGACGGAAGACGAACTGCTGCTGGCCGGCTGGCTGGAGCGCCTCGTGACGCTCCTGCGCCAGGCCGGCGGCGAGCCCGCGCGCCTGTTGCGCCGGGTGGTGCAGGGCCGTCACGCGGTGCTCGAACTCGACGGCGCGCGCCTGCGGCTGCGCGCCGACGCCGACGAGGACGCCGCGGTGCACATCGAGCCCGCCGACGCCGACGGCGCGATCCACGTGCGCACCCGCGGCGACGTGCTGCGCGACGTGATGGACGGCGTCGCGCTGCTCGACGCGGTCATCGCCGACGGCCGCCTCGACGTGTGCGCGCCGCTGGCCGACCTGCTGGCCTTCCACGAGCTGGTGCTGCACGCGCTGGCGCTCGGCACGCGCGAGCCGGGCCTGCGCGCGCTGTGGGCGGCGTTCGACCGGCGCTGGCACGGCGCGCCGGCGCGCGGCCTGTTGCTGGACGGGCAGGTGCCGGGCCACGGCGCGCTGCGCGGGGCGGTGCCGCGCTCGGTGCAGCTGGCGCGCAGCCCCCTGTTCGAGGCCGGCCGCCTTTCTTGACGGGGCGGGGCAGTTCACAAAGAATCGGGGTTCGCCCCGCAGGGCGGGAAGGCTGGTGGTGATGGGGTCGTTCCGCCGCACCTCGTTCGGTTTGAAGCAGGTCGTCCGGCCGCGCATCGAGCGGGCGTTCGCCAGCCTGCTGGTCGACCACATGCGCGCGCACGACTGCGTGCTCGAGCTGGGCGAGCTCACCGTGCGCCTGCCGCGCAGCTTCGGCCTGTGCCACGGCGTCGAACGCGCCATCCAGCTGGCCTTCGAGACGCGCCAGCGCTTCCCCGCCGCGCGCCTGTTCCTCACCGACGAGATCGTCCACAACCCCACGGTCAACCAGACCCTGCGCGACATGGGCTACCTCTATCTCGGCGGCCGCTACGCGGGCGACGTCACCCTGCAGGACCTCGGCCCCGACGACGTCGTGCTGCTGCCCGCCTTCGGCGTCGAGACGCCGCTGCTCGAGGCGCTGCGCGGGCGTGGCGTGCAGATGGTCGACGCCGTCTGCGGCGAGGTGATGGTGGTCTGGAAGCGCGTGCGCGAATACGCGCGCGCGGGCTGCACCACGGTGATCCACGGCGCGCCGCGCCACCAGGAGACGCGCGCCACCGTGAGCCGCGCGCAGCAGGCCGACCCCTTCCTGCCCGCCGCGCCCGACCTGCACGGCGCCTGGCTGGTGGTGCGCGACCTGGACGACGCGCGCGTGCTCGCGCGCTACGTGCGCGGCGAGATCGCGGCGCCCGAGCTCGAGGCGCACTTCGCCGGCTGCACCTCGCCCGGCTTCGATCCCGCGCGCGACCTGGAGCGCATCGGCATCGCCAACCAGACCACCATGCTCGCGCGCGAGACGCTCGCCGTGCAGGCCCTGCTGCACGAGGCCTACGTGGCGCGCCACGGCGTCGAGGGCGCGGCCGCGCGCGTGCGCCTGGCCGACACCGTCTGCTCCGCGACGCAGGACCGGCAGGACGCGCTCGCCGACCTGATGGCCGATCCGCCCGACCTGCTGCTCGTGATCGGCGGCTACAACAGCGCGAACACCGGGCACCTGCTCGCGCTCGCGCACGCGCAGCACATCGCCGCGTTCCACGTCGAGGGCGCCGAATGCCTCGAGAGCGCCGCGCGGCTGCATCACTGGGACGCCTCGGCGGGCGAGTCGCGCATCGCCGCCGACTGGCTGCCGGCGCGGCGTCCGCTGGAGGTCGGCATCGCCGCCGGCGCCTCCACGCCCGACGCGCGCATCGGCGAGCTGGTGATCCGGCTCGCCGCGCTGGCCGGCTGCCCCGAGCAGGCGCTGCGCGCGCTGACCGAACCGCGGACCGCCGCGGCCCTTCACTAGAGACCACGGAGCACTCCATGGGTGGCGTCACGATTCCCAAGGCCTACGACATCACGCTGCACGGCGGCGCGGACATGGATCTCGACGACATCCACATCAAGGAGATCCCCGAGATCAGCCTGGCCATCAAGGAGATGCCCCAGGTCGACCTCGCCATCAAGGAGCTGCCGCCGCTCACCCTCGCGGTGACGCAGCTGCCCACCATCAAGCTCGAGCTCTCGGTGAAGGAGCTGCCGACGATCAAGCTCGACGCCGACGTCGGCATCAAGCCGACGCGGGTGTCGATGCCGATGAACACGCACGTCTGCCTCAAGCTGCTGGGGCTCAAGCTGCTCGACCTCTCGCTGTGCGGCGAGAACATGGTGATCATCGAGCCCTACGTCCCGCGCCAGGCCGAGATCGGCTGTGCCTGAGGTCATCGCCATGGCCGAAGCCCCTACCCAAGACCGTGTCGTCCTCATCGGCACCCCCTCGCTGCTGCAGGGCCAGGTGCGCGTGTCCAACCCGGGCCAGCACAAGCTCAAGATCAAGACCGCGCGCCTGAGCCTGGACGGCGCGGCCGCCGACGGCGTGCACGTGGCGCTCGACGCGCGCCTGGCCGCGGGCGCGACGCAGCACGCGTCGGCCACCCTGCGCCTCGACCCGCGCACGCCGCCGGGCGAGCTGCGCGGGCGCGTCGACGTCGGCGGCGAGGAGCGCGAGGTCGTCATCAAGGTGCTGGAGCACCGCGAGGTCGGGCTCGCCCCCGACCGCTTCGCGATCCACGGCCCGCCGGGGGCGAGCGTGCAGGTGCCGCTGCACCTCACCAACCTGGGCAACGTGCCGTTCGACGTGCCGCGCGTCGCGCTGGTCGCGCTCGGCCAGGCCAACGCCTTCGAGCAGCTGTTCCACACCGCGGTCGCCGAGGCGGGCTCGGGCGGCTACCAGGCCGCGCTCGACGTCTTCGCGCGCATGCTGCAGGGCGCCGAGGTCGCGGCGCCCAAGGTGCTGTTCGGCGAGGGTGCCGGCCAGGCGCTGGCGCCGGGCGCGGCGCTCGAGACCACGCTCACCTTCGAGCTGCCGGCGGGCCTGGCGCGCCACCGCCTGTACCTGGGCAGCTTCCACGTCGGCCGCACGCAGTGCGCGGTCGAGATCGAGGTCGACACGCCCGCCTTGGAGGACGCGTCAACGCCGTCCGCGCCGCGCGCCGCCAAGAAGCCCTGAAAGGAACATCGCGATGAGCCAAGCCACCGTGCGCTCCCTCGCCGGGAACACCGTCCAGCAAGGGCTGGAGGGCCTGATCGGCGGCCTGCCCGGCCTCGTCAACACGGCCACGACGCTGTACGTCGACCTGCTCAAGCGGGGCCTCGGCCTGGCCGGCAGCGCCATCCCGTCCGACCTGCTCGCCAAGGTCGCCGGCGGCAACGACTGCTGCGGCGTGCCGACGCAGGACTGCCCGCCGCGCTGCGTCGCCGAGATCGCGTGGGAGGCCTGCCCCAACGAGCCGCAGCGCGCCGTCGTCAACGTCAAGAACACCGGGCAGCAGTCGCGCGACTTCTCCTTCACCGCCACGCCGCTCGGCCCCGCGCAGGTGGACGTCTCGCCCTCGAGCGCCGCGCTCGCGCCCGGGCAGAGCGTCGCGGTGACCGTGGTGGTGCCGCCCAACGAAGGCTTCAAGGCGGGCGCGACCTACACCGGCGAGGTGCTGATCCGCGGCGCGTACGAGCAGTGCGTGTGCCTCTCGCTGAAGATCGCGACCCCGGCCACGGCCACCGTGGACGTGAGCCAGGGCGAGGTGCCCCGGCACGTGACCGAGCTGAAGTGGTACCGCCACTGGCAGTGCGAGGAGCCGTGCTTCACCGACCGCCAGCGCGGCGGCGACGGGCAGGACACGGCGCCGAAGACGCACGGCTGAGCACGATGATCGGCGACGAACTCAAGGCGCTGTTCGACCGCAGCATGCGGGCCAACGCGCAGATGGTCGCGCGCGTGGGCGGCGTGCTCAACGAGGCGGTGCAGGTCGCGCGCGACCCGCAGCGGCGCAACCAGGAGGAGGCCAAGGGGCTGCTCGGCCACCTGCTGAGGCTGCAGCTGGACTACCTGAAGGACCTGTCGGAGAGCAGCACGCGGTACCTGCATGCCGTATCGGCGATGGCCGGGAGCGCGGCGCCGGCCACGGCGCCGGCGGCCCCCGCGCCGACCGCGCTCACGGGCCGCCCCGGCGAGACGCTCGCGTTCCAGTTCCAGGTCGACAACCCCAACCCGCAGCCCGTCGCCGCGTCCATCGAGGCGCAGGACTGGGTGGCGCGCGACGGCGGCGCCGGCGTCGGCGCGGACAGCATCGCGCTGCAGCCCCGGGCCACCGAGATCCCCGCGCAGGGCGCCGCGACGGTGTCGGGCCGCCTCCTGATCGACGAGCGCTTCGCGCCCGGCCGGACCTACGACACCGTCATTCGTGTCGCCGGGTTCCCGGGCCACCAGGTGGCCCTGAGCCTCGCCGTCGTCTAGGCCGCGGGCGGGGACAGGCTTCTCTTTCAATCGGGACGGAGGCCGCTTCGCGCGTGCCGGCGGCACGCGGCGCCGATGTGGGTAAGGTTTTTTTTCTCCGGCTCCTGGGCATCTGGTCTCGGCCTGCACGGCCGAGCCCCGCGGGCCGGGATCAACTAGGCACCGCGCAGC
>Ga0209051_1002790_pt1 | contig 12052 bp, 10 predicted proteins | sample AraplaCvi_mMS_r2_2_FD_184286 | JGI IMG/M metagenome (GOLD analysis project Ga0209051, IMG submission 184286) | Arabidopsis root microbial communities from North Carolina, USA - plate scrape MF_Cvi_mMS_r2 (SPAdes) (version 2) | ecosystem: Host-associated > Plants > Roots > Endosphere | place...
TGAAGCACGAGATCCGGATTGGCGAAGCGGGCGCGAAGCCGGATCGTGCCGCTCTGGTTGTCGATCCTGTTCTCCGCAAAGTCGAGCTTTCCCGTGAAGGGCTTGGCGTTCGGGTCGCTGATCGTCACCGTCACGTCGACGCCTCCGCCGCCCTGCTGAAGCACCTGGCCCTTCCTGCGAGCAGTGTCAGCGAAATTCAGGAGCCGGCGCTCGTCGACATCGAAGTAAAAGTCGATCGGGTCGAGTGAAACGATTGTCGTCAGTACCGATTGGTCGGCTTGAACCAGGTTGCCGATCGAGATCAGGCGGCGATCGATACGGCCGCTCAAGGGTGCCGTGATTTTGGTATAGTCCATATCGAGAGCAGCACGGTCGGCAGTCGCCTGGGCACCGCGGACGTTCGCCTGCGACGAAAGCCATTCCCGGCGACGGTCGTCCAAAGTAGAGACCGACTGGCTGCCGCTGGTCGCCAGCGACTCCGCGCGCTTGAACTGCGCTTCAGCATAGGTCTGTGTGGACTTGGCCACCTCCAGCGCAGCGTTTGCCTCATTAAGCGCAGTGATGAAAGGCCGCTGATCGATGACGAAAAGCAGGTCGCCTTCTTTGACAATGGCGCCGTCCGTGAAATGCACTTCCTGCAGGTAGCCGCCGACGCGAGAACGGACAGACACCTCATCCACCGGTTCGAAGCGGCCGATGAATTCATCGTTGTCGACGACATCGCGCACGACAGGCTTGGCAACGGTGACGGGTGGGGGAGGCGGGGCACCCTGGGCGACTGCGCTTGCTGCAGGCAAAAGGATCATGCTGCTCAGCAAAAGCATGTTTCTAATTGAGAAAGGCATAGCAGTCTCCCAATTTGGGCCGCTGCCAGCGAGCCCACTATGTCGATAAGATAATGCGTGTCACGTCTTGCTGCGTCCGAGCGAAAAAGCGTCGCCCGTATCGATATTCTGCACCTGAGCGCCATTCTGGGCGCGCGGACGATCTGCGATTGCTAGAAAAGAATAATGCGGAGACCCGCTAAGTACCTGTAGGACGTATATAAACTGCCTCCGGCAGAAATTGCAAATGCCGACCGGTTGCAATTTCACGGGCTGCTGGAAGCCATGCGTGTAAGTCCGACCAGAATGCTGGTGCGGCATTTTGCTCGCAACACACGATTTCGTGGCCGACAGACTTGTGCAGCGCACACGCTTAATATATCTGAGCGTATTATAAGTGTGCTTACAATTGGCGCGAATATCAAATGAACGACAATCCCACTCTCGGCTTTCTGCTGCACGACGTTGCACGGCTGCTTCGCAAGCGGTTCGAGCAGCGCGCGCGTTGCCTTGGGCTGACGCGGTCGCAGTGGCAGACGCTCGCCTATCTCCGCAGCAATGAGGGAATCCACCAGGGCGGACTTGCCGAGATCCTGGAAATCGAACCGATCACGCTGGTCCGCATTCTCGACAAGTTGGCCGATCGTGGTCTCATCGAGCGCCGCCAGCATCCGACTGACCGCCGCATCTGGCTTCTCTATGTGCGCGAGGAAGCGCATCCGCTTCTGGCCGAGATGCGTGAACTGGGCGACCTGACACGCGGCGAAGCTTTTGATGGCATCCCTTCCGAGCAGCGCGATCAGCTGTTCGGTATCCTAACCGCAATGAAGACGAACCTAGCGCAGGCTTGCCGAACCCCGGTAGCCGAAGATGAGACAAAACATGGCTGAGAAGTCCTCCCTGCGCGTCGTAGCAGACGCAAATGCCAAGAACCCAGTTGAAGAAAACGAGGCTTCCCCCCGCGGGGAGACGGTAGCCGAGGCGCCTTCATCCAATTCAGCGCCCGCTACTGCAGTGGCTGCGCCCGGCGGCACACAGGTCCGCCGCCGGCGCAGTCTCACGCGGCCCGTTCTCTTCGCCCTGCTGCCGGTCGCGCTCGTCGTCGGTGGATACTACTATGTCAACGGCGGTCAGATCATGTCGACCGACAATGCCTATATCCAGGCCGACATGGTGGGGCTGACGACCGACGTTTCCGGTATCGTCGACCAGATCAACGTGCATGAGAACGAAGCGGTGAAGAAGGGCCAGGTGCTCTTCAGCCTGCAGCAGGATGCCTTCAAGATCGCCCTTGAAGGCGCTGAGGCGCAGCTTGGCGCTGTGCGCAACCAGATCCTGAACATGCAGGCCAGCTACCAGCAGTCTCTTGCCGAGATCACCCAGGCGGAAGCCGATATTCCCTATTATCAGACCGAGTTCGATCGCCAGCAGAGCCTGCTGAACAGCTCTGCCGCGACGCGGACCGCCTATGATCAGGCCAAGCACAATCTCGACGCCGGCCGCCAGAAGGTCGCCGTTGCGAAGGCCGAGGCAGCAGCGACGCTGGCGCAGCTCGGCGGCAATGCCGATCAGCCGGTGAACCAGAACCCGCTTTACCTCGAGGCCAAGGCGAAGGTCGATGACGCTCAGCGCCAACTCGACCACAGCGTCGTCAAGGCGCCGTTCGACGGCGTCGCGACGAACGTCAACTCGCTGCAGCCGGGCTCCTATCTGCAGGCGTCGACACAAGCCTTCTCGCTGGTTTCGGACAACAATCTCTGGATTGCGGCGAGCCCCAAGGAAACCGAGCTCACCTACGTCAAGCCCGGCCAGCCGGTGACGATCTATGTCGACACCTATCCGGGCGTCGAGTGGAAGGGCAAGGTCGAGAGCATCAGCCCGGCCTCAGGTTCCAGCTTCTCGCTGTTGCCGGCGCAGAATACGACCGGCAACTGGGTGAAGGTCGTGCAGCGTATTCCGATGCGCGTCAGCATCGATGACGCTGCCGGCAAGCCGCCGCTTCGCGTCGGCATGAGCACGGTCGTCGACGTCGATACGGGTCGCGCCCGCGGTCTTCCGGATTTCGTTTCCAAGCTTTTGGGCCGCTCAGGCGGCAAGGACCATGAGTAACGCTGCATCATCTCCGGCGACCCCGGTTGCCAACCGCGGCGCGATCACGGCCTGTGTCATCCTGGCCGTCATCATGCAGGCGCTGGATACGACCATCGCCAACGTCGCGCTGCCCTACATCCAGGGCAGCGTCTCGGCGAGCGCCGACCAGATCAACTGGGTGTTGACTTCCTACATCGTGGCGGCTGCGATCATGACGCCGCCGTCGGGCTTTCTCGCCGCCAAGTTCGGGCGCAAGCGGGTGTTGCTGGCGGCGATCGCCGGCTTCGTCTTCGCCTCCGTCCTGTGCGGCCTTGCGCAATCGCTGAACCAGATCGTCGCCTTCCGCCTGTTGCAGGGCCTGTTCGGCGCGTCTCTGGTTCCCCTCTCTCAGGGCATCCTCCTCGACATTTATAGTGTCGAGGAGCGCGGCTCGGCCATGGCCTTATTTGGCGTCTCGGTCATGGTCGGGCCGGTCCTTGGACCTGTCATCGGCGGCTGGCTGACTGACAACATCAGCTGGCGCTGGGTGTTCTATATCAACGTCCCGATTGGTGCGCTGGCATTCGCTGGCATCGTGATCTACGTCACGGAAACGAAGCTGGACGCGTTGGCGAAGCTCGACTGGTTCGGGTTCGGGATGATGAGTCTCGGCATCGCGTCGCTGCAGCTGTTTCTCGATCGCGGCGAACAGCTCAACTGGTTTGCATCGGGCGAGATCATGATCGAGGCAATCGTCTGCGCCGCCGCCTTTTACCTGCTGATCGTGCATACGCTGACGGCGGAGAAGTCCTTCGTGAATCCGCGGCTGTTCCTTGACCGGAACTTCTCGGTGAGCATGCTCTTCATCTTCGTGATCGGCATAACCTATCTCGCCTCCCTGGCGCTGATGACGCCATACCTGCAGACGCTGATGGGCTACCCCGTCATCACCGCGGGCATCGTTATGGGGCCGCGCGGGCTTGGCACAATGCTTTGCATGTTCATCGTCGGCAAGCTGATCGGCAAGGTCGATACGCGCCTGCTGCTGGTGCTGGGCCTCGGGCTCACGGCCTGGGCGATGTACGACATGACCGGCTGGACGCCCGATGTTTCGCAGTGGACGATCGTGTCCGTCGGCTTCATTCAGGGCGCCGGGCTTGGCTTCCTGTTCGTGCCTCTGACGACGATCGCCTTCTCGACGCTGCCCGCGCACATGCGCGGCGACGGCACCGGTCTTTACAACCTGTCGCGCAACATCGGTTCGAGCGTCGGCATCTCGATCGTTTCGGCGCTGCTGGTGGAGAACGCCCAGGTCAATCATGAGAACATCGCTGCTTATGTGACGCCGTTCAACCGCGCCTTCGAGGCAGCGGCGGCGCAGGGGATGAACCCGCTGACCGCAGCCGGTCGCGCGGCGCTCAACGAAGTGATCACCCTGCAGTCGACGATCATCGCCTATATCGACGATTTCAAGCTGCTGATGCTGATGTCGCTTGCGGTCATTCCGCTTGCGCTGCTGCTGCGCAAGCCGAAGGTAGCGCCTGTGATGGACCACAGCGCCGTCATGGAATGATGCTCAGCGAAACGGTTTGCTGAGATAGCGAGACCCGGAGATGCCGAAGCGCCAAGGTGCTTCGGCATTTTTCGTAATGCCTATGCGTTTGCCGGCGACAATCTCGACGGGGGCGGAAGGGGCGATCGAAAAGGGCGGCTCGTCGAGGAGCCTGTCGTTCAGGGACAGATCGATGCCGAGCGCCTGGCAGAGCTTGCCAGGGCCGCTGCAGAGTTGGGTTAACGCATCGTTGTTGCGCCGGTCGATCATGGTCGCGATGCCGGCTTCCGGCTCGAGTGCGCGGATCAGCACGGCGGAGCCCGTCGTGCACACGAAATTTACGCACCAATGCATGCCGTAGATACGGTAGATGTAGACGTTGCCCGGTTTGCCGAACATCGCGCCGTTGCGCGGTGTAGGGCCGCGGAAGGCATGCGAGGCTGCATCGTCGGGGAAATAGGCTTCGGTTTCGGTTATGCGACCGCCGACATCACCGACACGGAGATGGCAGCCAAGCAAATCACGGGCAACAGCAATCGCATCGCGTTCGAAAAAGCGCGTGAGATCAGGGCCGGTGAGGGGAGCGGCGCCGATCGCACCGGCGGCATGTGTCATCTGGTTCAGGCTTTCGATCGCTCGGACACTCTAGTGGCCGACCTTCGGGTCGTGCGCGGAAATCGATGATCCGGTGACCGATACGGGATCGCTGGCGGGGAAGGTGTCCTCGAGGCCTTCTTCCAGTTCCTCTTCCAGAAGTGCGGCATCCTTGCCGCGTGCTCCGTCGACCTGCGAACTCTGTAGCGTTGCGGCAAGCAGCGCCCTTGCGCGAGTAATCGCGTTGTCGCTCGTCAGTCCGGGAGAGGCTGCAGCATAGAGCGTGACCGATATGTTGTTGCCGGACTGATCCGTAAAGATGACAACGAAGCCGCCGTCCTTCGGATGTACGGTGACGTCTGTGATGGCCATGGAAATCTCCGGGTTCTGAGAGTTGCTCCAAGTGAAACGCTTTTCGCTAGGATTGTCGAGCAAAGACCTTCACCAGCCAGTCGATGAAAACGCGAACGCGCGGAGAGAGCTGCCTGTTTCGCGGATAGAGCAGGGAGACGGGTGTCTCCGTCGGCGGAAAATCCGGCAGCACATGAACCAGCGTCCCATCGAACAGATCCTTCTCGGCATGATACCGCGGCACCTGAATGAGACCGAGGCCGAGCCGGGCTGCCGACATGAAGCTTTCGGCGGCGTTGACGGTGACCGGCGCCGGCAGGGTGACGTTGTGGATATTGCCGCCGACGAGGAATTCCAGGGGCAGGACACCACCCGTCGCGGTCGAGCGAAAGCCCACCATGCGATGACCGTCGAGCCTGTCGGGATGCTCGGCCACACCATGCTTTTCAAGATAGCCGGGAGACGCCAGCGTGATCTCTTCCAGCATGGCGACGCGTCGCGCCACCATGTCGCTGTCCTGGGGAACGCCGACGCGCAGCACGCAATCGATGCCTTCGCGGACGACGTCGACGAGCCGGTCACCCTCGCTCATGTAGAACTCGATATCGGGATAGGTCTCGAGGAAGGACGGAAGACTTGGCAGCACGAAATGGCGGGCAAGCGTGCCATGCACGTCGACGCGCAGCATGCCTTTCGGCTTGGCGCCGGCGAAGGCGCCCTCTGCGTCCTCGATGTCGGCGAGTATGGAAAGACAGCGCTGGTAGTAAGCTTCGCCATCAAGCGTGGGGCTGACATGGCGCGTCGTTCTCTGCAGCAATCGTACGCCGAGGCGGGTTTCCAGCTGCTTGACCGCATCCGTGACCGTGGAGCGCGGAAGGCCGGTGTCCTCGGCGGCGAGCGTGAAGCTCCGCCTCTCCACGACGCGGGAAAACACCCGCATGGCATCGAATCTGTCCATCTTGTTTGTTCGTCATGTCCGGATAGTGATGCCGAATAATGGCTGATTATCCGCTATTCGAAAAGTGGCATCTTCTCCTCATCCAAAACGCGGCGAGCCGCACCCAGTGAAGGAGAAAGGTAATGAGCAACAACGAGAACAAGGTCGCACTGGTCACAGGCGCATCGAGGGGCATCGGTGCCGCAATCGCCGAACGGCTGGCCAGAGACGGTTTCACCGTCGTCGTCAACTATGCCGGCAACGCAGCACTCGCCGAGGCGCTGGTGGAAAAGATCGAGCAGAGCGGCGGCAGGGCGTTGACGGCTCAGGCCGATGTCAGCGATCCCGCAGCCGTCCGCCGCATGTTCGATGCTGCGGAAGCAGCCTTCGGCGGTGTTGATGTGCTGGTCAACAATGCCGGCATCATGCAGCTCTCGTCGATTGCCGATGCCGACGATGCCAATTTCGATCGCCAGGTCAGCGTCAACCTGAAGGGCACCTTCAACACTCTGCGCGAAGCCGCAAAGCGTCTGCGCAACGGCGGCCGCATCATCAACTTTTCGACGAGCGTCGTCGGTCTGAAGCTTGAAAACTACGGCGTTTACGCCGCGACCAAGGCGGCTGTCGAAACGCTGACGGCGATCATGTCGAAGGAAATGCGTGGTCGCGAAATCACCGTGAACGCAGTGGCTCCGGGGCCGACAGCGACCGACCTTTTCCTCGATGGCAAGTCGGATGAACTGATCGCCCGCATGGCCAAGATGAACCCGCTGGAGCGCTTGGGGACGCCCGAGGATATCGCCGCTTCTGTTTCGTTCCTGGCAGGCCCCGATGGTTCCTGGATCAACGGTCAGGTGCTGCGCGCCAACGGCGGCATCATCTGACTCCAGCCTTGCAGCGGCGGGGTCGGCCCGGCGCCGATCTCCCGCATCGGACGTCATCGGTCACTTCTCGAAGGAATAGGACAATGGAAAAGCAGGTCATCGTCATTACTGGAGCATCCAGCGGCTTCGGCGCTCTCACCGCCCGTACACTCGCCAAGGAAGGGCACATCGTCTATGCTGGCATCCGCGATACGGCGGGCCGCAACGCAAAGGCCGTCGCCGATATCGCAACGTTCTCGGGGGACAACAAGGTCGATCTCCGCTCAGTCGAGCTCGATGTCGTCTCGGATGCTTCCATCGCAGCCGGAATTGCCAAGGTGCTCGAAGAGGCGGGTAGGCTGGATGTCATCATCCACAATGCCGGTCATATGTCCTTCGGACCGGCCGAAGCATTCACGCCGGAGCAATATGCCGAGCTGTTCGACATCAACGTGCTATCGACGCAACGGGTGAACCGCGCCGTGCTTCCCCATATGCGCAAGCGGGGCAAGGGGCTTGTCGTCTGGGTGTCTTCTTCCAGCACGCGCGGCGGCACGCCGCCCTATCTCGCACCCTATTTCGCGGCCAAGGCGGCGATGGACTCGGTTGCCGTTTCCTACGCGTCCGAGCTTACCCGCTGGGGCATCGAGACCGCGATCATCGTGCCCGGCGCCTTCACCAAGGGCACCAACCACTTCGCGCATTCCGGCTCGCCGGCCGATGCGGCGCGCGCGGCCGAATACAACGACGGACCTTACAAGGGTGTGCCGGAGCAGGCGCTGCAGGGGCTTGCTGCGCTCGAACCTATTGATGCCGATGCCGGTTCGGTTGCGACGGCAATTGCAGAGGTTGTCGCGATGCCTTTCGGCAAGCGTCCGTTCCGTACCCATGTCGATCCGTCCGAAGATGGCGCCGAGGTGGTCAATGGTGTTGCTGATCGTGTTCGCGCCGAAATGTTCCGGCGGATCGGGCTGGAAGATCTCCTCAAGCCAGCTGTTCACTAGTCGTGATATTTGCCATTGTTCCGTTTTTGCGAACCTGCTGTGCAGGAATCAGCACTTAACAAACGGCAAAAAGCAGGCTTATATTTATGATGTAAGGGCGACTGGAAGACCTCCAACTCCGGGCGCCAACCTCAGATACCGGCCGAGCCATTTCCCTGGTGGCGCGACGAGGTCTGAAAGGAATTTGAAGACAGACAGTTGCGGCCCGTCGAAGGAACTCCCTTCCGGGCCGCAACTGCGTCACGCATCGTTCAACTTCGCATCCGAGAGCAGTTTCACCAGCCAGTCGACGAAGACGCGGACCTTGTTGCTGAGGTGCCGATTCGGCGGATAGACGATGTAGAGAGGAAGGGGTTCGCGGCTCCATTCCGGCAGGATTTCCACGAGGTCGCCCTTGGCCAAGGCGTCGCGGATCATGAAGCGCGGCAGTTGAGCAATGCCGAGCCCCCTCAATGCCGCTGTCACGAAGGTCCGGCTGTCGTTGACCGATAGCAGGTAGCGCGGATTGATCTCCAGATCCTCATTGTCCTTGCGGAATTCGAAGGGAAGCGTCCGGTTCGTCTGGGCGCGGAAGTAACTTACTGAATAGTGGTCGTTTTCCAGCTCCTCCGGACGGGCGGGAACGCCGAATTTCTCGATGTAAAGTGGTGCTGCACAGGTCACCAATTCAACCTCTGATACCCGCCTCGCGATTAGTGACTGGTCGGCCGGCGTGCCGCCGCGAAGGGCGCAGTCGACGTTCTCCGCGAGGTAGTCGACGGTGCGGTCGCCGACGCCGAGATCGACACGAATATCAGGATATTTCTGGTAGAAATCGCAAAGTGCCGGCACGACGATCCAGTCGGCGAAGGCGCCTGCCATTTCGACGCGCAAGCGGCCGGTCGGCAGGCCCTGGGAGTTCGAAAGGCTGCCGTCCAACTCTTCGAGTTCGGAGACGATCTGCGCCGCTCGCTCATAGTAGAGTGCGCCATCGGTCGTCACCATGACGCGGCGTGTGGTGCGGTTGAGAAGCTTGGTGTGCAGATGCGCTTCAAGCCCCTGAATGAGATTGGTCACCGTCGCCTTGGGCATGGCGAGTGTGTCGGCGGCCCGTGTGAAATTGCCCGTCTCTACGACGCGGATGAAAGCGCGCATTGCCGAGAGCTGGTCCATCGGAAATCACCTAAGCAGGTTGCACTGCGGTATTGTTCGAAATTCGGAACAGTGTAATTGCTCTATCGCTTCTTATTCCGACAATGGAATAACAATATGTTTTCTTCAGAAATTGCAAGCCGTCTTGGCTCGCAATACGTTATGTGGGTCAGACGCGAGCCGAAACGATGACGGTGCAGGTGAAAGACATAGTGATGGAAAAGGTGGCCACGGGCCCGGTTTCCGCACGCGTCTATCAGGGCGCCGAGTTCGGCAAGGGGTCGCCGATCGTGCTGTTTTTCCACGGCGGTGCTTTTCTGCAGTCGGGCGTTAGGGACAGCGTTGTTGCCGAGAGCCTGGCGAAAGCGGGCGCCATCGTCGCCGTGCCCGACTACAACGCCCCACTTGGCAACGTCTTTCCGAAGCCGCTCGAAGTCGGCTACTCTGTTTTTTCCTATCTCGCCAACAAGCGGGCGTCCGGCATTGGCGATCGCAATTCGTTGCTGATCGTTGCTGGCGAAGAGGCGGGCGGCAATATTGCTGCCGGTGTCGCTTTCAAGGCGCGAGACCATTATGCGGATGCGCTCGATGGCCAAATTCTGATTTCGCCACTGCTTGATCCTTTCATGGGTACGTCGTCTATCCGCAAGGCGGACGGCATCGGCATGCGTCAGCGCTGGGCCGAGGGCTGGAGTCATTATCTGAGCGGCGGCGGTTGTCATCCCTATGCGGCGCCGTGTCTCTGTTCGCGGATTTCAGGGGTCGCGCCCGCGCTCGTTCTGACCGCAGAAGATGATCCACTTCGCGACGAAACGCTCGGTTACGCAGACCGCCTGAAACAGGCTGGCGTTCCAGTTCGCCGGAATGTCCTCCCCGCCGGGGCAGGCTGGCCGTTGCTTTATGGCGGGAAGTGCGAACAGGCCCCGAATTGGGAACGGACGATCACGGACCAATTCGAAAGCTTCGTTCGGGATATTAGCAGCCAACCTATTGCATTGAAGACGAACTGATTGAATTCGGCCACTGAGAGAGGGCCGTAAGGAGAGTACCAATGACGTCCAGTAAAAAGCGCTGGGCCCTTGTGGGCGCCGGCTTGGGACTTGCTGCGTCCGTTTCGGCCGCAGCCATCTTTTTCGAACTGCCGATGAGCTCGACTGCTACGGCGGCTTCTGCACCTGCGCAGGCTCCCGCTGTGCCGGTCACTGTTGCCGTCGTCGCCAGCCGTGACGTCACAACATGGCAGGAGTTCTCGGGACGGCTTGAGGCCGTCGACCGCGTGCAGGTCCGTTCACGCGTGGCCGGCGCCGTCCAGTCCGTGCACTTCCGCGAAGGCGCGCTGGTAAAGGCCGGCGATCTGCTCTTCACCATCGATCCGGAGCCCTACCAGGCGGCGGTTTCGCAGGCTGAAGGACAGACCGCCTCTGCCGAGGCCAAGGTCAATCTTGCTCAGATCGAGCTGGAGCGTGGCCGCAGGCTTTCCGACAACAAGACGATTTCGCAAAGCGATTTCGACCAGCGGCAGAACGCCTTCACCGAGGCACAGGCCGGTCTCCGCACCGCCCAGGCAGCCCTTCGTTCGGCACAGCTTGAGCTCGGCTACACCGAGGTCCGCGCCCCGGTTGCCGGCCGTGTCGGCAAGATCGAGGTGACTGTCGGTAACCTCGTTGCCGAAGGCAGCGCATCTCCCGCGTTGACGACGCTCGTGTCCGTCGATCCGATCTACGCCAGCTTCAACGCGAGCGAAGAGATGGTGACGAATGCGCTTGCCCAGCTTCCTGCTGGCGACGGTGCCGTTCCCGCTGTCGAGCAGATCCCCGTCGAGGTCGGTACGCTCGCCGACCAGGGCACGCCGATCAAGGGCAAGCTGCAGCTGATCGACAACCAGGTTGACGCTGCCAGCGGCACGATCGGCGTTCGCGCCGTCTTCGACAATCCCGGCGGCAAGCTGATCCCCGGCCAGTTCGTCCGCGTCCGCATGGGCGAGCCGAAGGCCGAGAACAAGATCCTGATCAGCGACCGTGCCATCGGCACCGACCAGGACAAGAAGTTCGTGTTCGTCGTCGATGCCGAAAACAAGGTCAGCTACCGGCCGGTCCAGCTCGGCCCGTCTGCGGATGGCCAGCGCATCATCGAAAGCGGCCTGACTGTTGGCGACAAGATCGTCGTCAATGGCCTGCAGCGTATCCGTCCGGGTGCGGTGGTTGCGCCGCAGGCGGAAGAGAAAGTCGCGACGGCTCAGTAAGCCGACATATCCGGAGCGTTTCGGCGCTCCGTGCAATTCCGAAATGACCTGACCCACCGGCGGCATCCCAACCGCCGGAGAGGGTCGTTGCATCCAAAATTTCATCCCGGAGAGGGCTTTGAAATGAATTTCTCCAGATTCTTTGTCGACCGTCCGGTGTTCGCCGGAGTTCTATCGGTCCTCATCGTGGTCGCCGGCCTGCTTGGCCTGCGTTCACTGCCGATTTCCGAATATCCGGAAGTCGTTCCGCCATCGATCGTCGTGCGCGCCACCTATCCCGGTGCAAACCCGGAGGTCATCGCGCAGACGGTCGCGACACCGCTCGAAGAGCAGATCAACGGCGTCGAGGGCATGCTCTACATGTCCAGCCAGGCGACATCGGACGGCGTCATGACGCTGACGGTCACCTTCAAGCTTGGCACCGACCCCGACAAGGCACAGCAGCTCGTCCAGAACCGCGTTTCGCAGGCAGAACCGCGTCTGC
>Ga0209051_1002791_pt1 | contig 12047 bp, 8 predicted proteins | sample AraplaCvi_mMS_r2_2_FD_184286 | JGI IMG/M metagenome (GOLD analysis project Ga0209051, IMG submission 184286) | Arabidopsis root microbial communities from North Carolina, USA - plate scrape MF_Cvi_mMS_r2 (SPAdes) (version 2) | ecosystem: Host-associated > Plants > Roots > Endosphere | place: USA...
GCTGCACGTGTGGATCGAGGAGCGCCTGATCGCGCTGCGCGGGCGGCCGCCCGAAGAGGTCTCGCGCGCCCTCGAGGACTGCTGGGACGAGCTCGACACGCCGGGCCGCTTCCTGCTCACCAAGCTCATCGGCGGCGCGTTCCGCGTCGGCGTCTCGCGCCTGCTGGTCGTGCGCGGCCTCGCGGAGGCGACGGGGCTCGACCCCAAGCTGCTCGCGCAGCGCCTCATGGGCTACACCGACAAGCAGCACGTGCCGGACGCCGCGCGCTTCGAGCGCCTCGTCGACCCCGCGCCCGAGCCCCAGGGCGACGCCGGGCAGCCCTACCCCTTCTTCCTCGCGCACCCGCTGCAGGCCCCCGTGGAGTCGCTCGGCGAGCGCGCGCACTGGATGGTCGAGTGGAAGTGGGACGGCATCCGCGCGCAGTTCCTGCGCCGCGGCACGCAGTCGTGGCTGTGGTCGCGCGGCGAGGATCTGCTGAACGGCCGCTTCCCCGAGCTCGACGCGATGCACGCCGCCCTGCCCGACCAGACCGTGCTGGACGGCGAGATCGTGGTCTGGCGCGAGGGGCGCGTGCAGCCCTTCGCCGAGCTGCAGAAGCGCATCGGGCGCAAGAACGTGACGAAGAAGATCCTCGCCGAGCAGCCGGTCGCCTTCCTCGCCTACGACGTGCTCGAGGCCGGCGGCGAGGACGTGCGCGCCTGGCCCCAGTGGCGCCGGCGCGAGCGGCTCGAGGCGCTGCTGCCCGCGGGCGACACGGCGCTGCGCCTGTCACCGCTGGTCGACGCGCCCGACTGGGCCGCGCTCGCGGCGCTGCGCGAGGAATCGCGCGCGCGCGGCGTCGAGGGCTTCATGCTCAAGCAGCGCGAGGGCCGCTACGGCGCGGGCCGCACCAAGGACGTGGGCACCTGGTGGAAGTGGAAGATCGATCCGTACAGCGTCGACGCGGTGCTGGTCTACGCCCAGGGCGGCCACGGGCGGCGCGCCAACCTCTATACCGACTACACCTTCGCCGTCTGGGACGGCGTGGCCGGCGACCCGGAGCGGCCGCGCCGCCTCGTGCCCTTCGCCAAGGCGTACTCGGGCCTGACCGACGACGAGATCCGCCTCGTCGACCAGCGCGTGCGCCAGACCACCACCGAGAAGTTCGGGCCGGTGCGCAGCGTCACGCCGACCCTGGTGGTGGAACTCGGCTTCGAGGGCATCCAGGCCTCGCCGCGCCACAAGTCCGGCATCGCGGTGCGCTTCCCGCGCATGCTGCGGCTGCGCTGGGACAAGCCGGTCGACGAGGCCGACACGCTGGCCACGCTGCGCGAGCTGGCAGGACTCTGAACGGGTCCCGCGCTTGCCGTGCCGGCCTCAGTGCCCAACCGGAGAACACCATGCTCGACACCCATCCCCTGACCGACAACGAGGCCGCCGCGCGCGACGCCAACCGCGACCCCCTCTCGGGCGAGCCGGGCGCGCACCCGGTGGGCGTGGGGGTCGGCGCCGCCGCGGGCGGGTTGGCCGTGGGCGCTGCGGTCGGCGTCGTCGCCGGGCCGCTGGGCATGGCGGTGGGCGCCGCGCTCGGCGCCATCGCCGGCGGCCTCGTCGGCAAGAGCGCCGGCGAACTCATCGACCCGACGGCCGAGGGCGCGTACTGGGCGCGCAGCTGGCATGCGCGCCCCTACGTGCGGCCCGAGCGGCAATACGACGACTACGCGCCCGCCTACGCCTATGGCATCGAGCACTTCCAGCAGGCCGGCGCGCAGGCCGGCGCGCGCGCGTTCGAGGACATCGCGGCCGACCTCGGCGCCGGCTGGATCGCGGCGCGCGGCGCTTCGCGGCGCGAGTGGGAGGAAGCCAGCCACGCCACGCGCGACGCGTGGGAGCGGCTGCGCGAACGGGACGGCACCGCGGCCTGACGGCGTGCGGGCACCGGGCCTGTGGGCGGGTGTGCCCGGGGTCGTCGCGGTCGCCCTCCAGGAATCACGGGGACAGGCCGCAGGCCAGTCCCCTTCTGCCGGTCATGCGGGCGTCAGGAAGGCGGCGACGAACGTGCGCTCCCGGCGATCCGCGAAGCGCACCGTCACCTCGTCGCCCGCCCGCCGCGTGACCTCGCCGGCGCCGAAGCGCGGTGCCACGACGCTGTCGCCGACCTGGATCTGCGGCACGTCGCTCGCCGGGGGCGTGACGGGTTCGGCGAGGCGCTCGACCGGCAGCGCCAGCCGCGTCAGGCAGTTGTCGCAATGGCCGCAGCGCTCGACGAAGGGCAGCGGCTCGTCGAAGGCCTCGAGCAGCACGCGCCAGCGGCAGAAGCCGGTCTGCGCGTAGAACACCATGCGCTCCAGCGCGGCCTGGTCGCGCTCGCTCTTGGCGGCGTAGTCGGCCGCCAGCGCCGCGAGCAGCGGATGCGTCGCCTTCGGCCCCTCGGTCGCGCGCCGCCAGCCGTGGGCGGCGTCGCAGCGCGCGAGTCCGGCGTCGCGCAGCAGGCTGAGCGCCACCGACAGGCGGTTCTTCGACGTGCCGGGCACGCGATCGGCGAGCGCCGCCAGCGTCGAGCCGGCGGGCGCCGCCTCCAGCGCATCGATGGCCCCGCGCAGGTCGTCCACGCCCGGATAGCGCCGCGCGAGGAAGAACTGCTGCACCTGGCGATCCTTGCGGTGGAAGACCAGCACGCAGTCCGCGGGCTCGCCGTCGCGGCCCGCGCGGCCGGCCTCCTGGTAGTACGCCTGCAGGCTTCCCGGCACCTGCCAGTGCACGACGAAGCGGATGTCGGGCTTGTCGATGCCCATCCCGAACGCGTTGGTCGCGACCATCACGCGGCGCGCGCCGGTCATGAAGGCGTCCTGGTGGGCGTTGCGCTCGGCCGCCGGCAGCTTGCCGTGGTAGAGCGCGACCGATTCGCCGAGCGCCTCGAGGCGCGCGTGCAGCTCGACGCAGGCCTTCACGGTGGCCGTGTACACGATGCCGCAGCCCGGCGTCGCGCGCAGCACCTCGAGCAGGGGGTCTAGCTTGCCCTCCTCGCCGGTCACCGGCGCCACGCGCAGGCGCAGGTTGTCGCGGTACATGCCGGTGTTGATCACCTGCAGGCCGGGGCGGCCGAGCTGGCGCCGGATGTCGTCCTCCACGTCGGCCGTGGCCGTCGCGGTGAGCGCCAGCACGGGCGGGCGGCCGAGGGCCTCCAGCGCCGCGCCGATCTCGAGGTAGGCCGGGCGGAAGTCGTGGCCCCATTGCGAGATGCAGTGCGCCTCGTCGACCACCAGCAGGGCGATGCGTTGCGCCGCGAGGGCGGCGCGGAACTCGGGGTCGGCCAGGCGCTCGGGTGTCGCGAACACGATGTCGCTCGCCTCCTCGGCGATGCGGTCCATCGAGGCGTCCTGCTCGCTCGCCTTCTGCGCGCTGTTGAGCTGCTCGGCCGCGAGGCCGGCCTCTTCCAGCTTCTCGGCCTGGTCCTTCATGAGCGAGATGAGCGGCGAGACGACCACCGTCGTGCCCTTCAGGTGCAGCGCCGGCAGCTGGTAGCACAGCGACTTGCCGGCGCCCGTGGGCATGATGGCCAGGGTGTCCTGGCCCTTGAGCACGCGTGCGATGACCTCGTGCTGGCCGGCGCGCAGCTCGGTGAAGCCGAAGGTCTCGCGCAGCGATCGCCGCACCGCGGCCGGGATGGGAGGTGTCATGCAGGCCGGGCGGCAAGCGATGTGCCGCCCCCGCGCCCCGCTGCGGCCGCCGTCAGGCGGTGAAGCCGCCGTCCACCGTCAACGACGCGCCGTTCACGAACGCGGCCTGCGGCGTGCACAGCCAGGCCACCAGCGCGGCCACCTCCGAGCCGTGGCCCATCCGCCCGATGGGCATCATCGGCACGAGGATCGCCTGCGTCTCGGCGTTCGTGATCTCGGTGTCGGTCGGGCCGGGCTGCACGTTGTTTGCCGTGATGCCGCGCGGTGCCACGTCGCGCGCCAGCCCGCGCGTGAAGGCGGCGACCGCGCCCTTGGCCATCGAGTAGACCGAGGTCCCCGGGAACCCCGCGCGCTCGCCTGCGATGCTGCCGATGTTGACGATGCGCCCGCCCTGGCCGAGGTGCGCCAGGGCGGCCTGCGCGCCGACGAAGACCGCGCGCACGTTGACGTCGAGGATGCGGTCGAAGGCCTGCAGCGGGATCGCCGCGATGTCGTCGTGCACCAGCACGCCCGCATTGTTGACGAGGATGTCGAGGCCGCCCAGGCGCTCGACGCCCTGCGCGATCGCCGCGCGCAGGGCGTCGGCGTCCGCGCTGTCGGCGTGCAGCGCGAGCGCGCGACCGTCGAGCTCGGCCTCGAGTGCCGCGGCCCGGTCGGCTGCGCTCACGTAGGTGAAGGCGACGGTGGCGCCGTCGGCGACGAGGCGGCGCACGATGGCCGCGCCGATGCCGCGGGAGCCGCCGGTGACGAAGGCGCGCTTGCCGGTGAGAGGGAGCGTCATGAAAACTTCCTTTTCTGGATCAATCAGTCCATAACTGGACAAAAAAAGGCGCCCGCGGACGGCGCCTCAACGAAAGCTGCGCAGCGCCATGCGGGCGATGCCCTCGAGCGCCGCGGCGTCGGCACCCATGCGCGCCGCGACCTTGATGCCCGTCAGCGTGGCCAGCACGAAGCCTGCCGCGGTGGCCGGGTCGAGGTCGGCGCCGAACTGCCCGGCGGCCACGGCCTCGCGCACGCGCCGCTCGATCGCGCCCGTGAGCATGCGGCCGAGGGCGTCGTTCAGGTCGACGATCTCGGGCGCCGAGCGCCCGAACTCGCAGATGGAGGACACCCCGAGGCAGGCCGGATTCGCCTCGGCGGCCGCGACGCTCGCGGCGCGCAACAGGAGCGCCTCGACCCCGGCCGCGCCGTCGCGGGCGCCCTCCAGCACCAGCAGTTGTGCCCCCACGCTGTCGGACGAGTAGCGTCGCAGCGCCTCGAGATAGAGCTGCCACTTGTCGCCGAACGTGTCGTACAGGCTCTGGCGCCCGATGCCCATGGCCTCGAGCAGCGCGGGTGTGGACGTGCCCTCGTACCCATGCTGGGCGAAGAGCCCGATCGCGCGGGAGAGCGCCTGGTCGCGGTCGAAGGCCTTGGTGCGTGCCATGGGTCGGTATTCTGTCGATTCTGGATCGACCAGTCAGGAACAGGGGGATTGTTGGCGCTATCCTCCGCCGCATGACCTGCCCTGGGCCTGCCCGCCCCGTCCCCTCCGACATGGTCGCGGCCTGGCGCCGCTACGACGAGGCCGAGCAGCGCCTGTCCGCGCACGTCAGCGAACGCATGCTGGACCTCGCGGGCGTGCGGCAGGGATCGCGCGTGCTCGACATCGCCACCGGTCGCGGCGAGCCCGCGGTGCGTGCCGCCGCGCGCGTCGCGCCGGGGGGCGGCGTCATCGGCACCGACATCTCGGCCGACATGCTCGACTTCGCCCGCGCCCGCGCCGCCGCCGCGGGCGTCACCCTGGACCTGCGCGTCACCGACGGCGAGACGCTCGCCGCGGTCACCGAGCGGGACTTCGATGCCGCGCTGTGCCGCTGGGGCATCATGTTCTTCGCGCAGCCGCGCGCGTCGCTGGCGGCGATCCGGCAGCGGCTGCGGCCCGGCGCGCCCTTCGTGGCGGCGGTATGGGGCGCGCCGGCGCAGGTCTCCTGGTGGGCCCTGCCCCGCGAGGTGCTGGCCCGCCACGCCCGCCTGCCGCCCCTCGACCTCGCGCAGCCCGGCCCCTTCCGCCATGCCGCGCCCGAGACGTTGCGCGCCGACCTCGCCGCCGCCGGCTTCGAGCTCGAGCACGAGGAAGACCTGGGCACGGCCGTGATGGAGACGGCCACGATCGAGGGCGTGATCGACTGGTGCCTGGCCTTCGGCCTCGCCTGCCTGCTGGCCGACCAGCCGGCCGCGGTCGATGACGCGTGGCGACGGGACATGGCCGAGGCGGCGCAGCGCCATCGCGACGCCGACGGGATGTTCAGGCTCGGCGGCGTGACCCGCCTGGTCGTCGCGCGCGTGCCGGCCTGAAGCGACGCGGGGCGGCGCCCGGCGGCCACCGCCCCGTCCCGGGACGTCCTTCGCAGATCGCCGCGTCAGTGCGCGGGATAGTCGGTCACGGTCACCGGCACGGTTTGCGTGCCCTGCGCCGCGGCGCCGGTCGAGTTGATCACGTGGTCGATGGTGCCGTTGCCGCCGAGCGAGACGGTGGACAGGTCGTGCATCTTCACGCCCGGCACGTCCGGCACCTCGAAGCCGCGATCGGCGTGGATGCCGGGGTCGACGTTGAAGAAGCAGTACGCCCCCAGGCCCCAGGCCTCGTGCGACGTGACCTTCTTGCCCACCTTGTAGGCCGCGTAGCCGTTGGCATCCGTGCGCCAGGCCGACTGGCTCGGCGGGTCGTAGGGCATCTCGTTCTGGAAGAACACGGTGCGGCCGCCGTTGCCGTTCCAGGTCACGTCGAACTTCTTGTAGTGCTCGACGAACAGGCCGTAGGCGGTGACGTCGTCGCCGTTCACGACCAGGCCCTGGTCGGCGGGATTCACCGTCCAGCCGTAGGTGCCCGCGTTGCCATGGTCGGCGCGCCAGGCCCAGATGTGGTCGATCAGCACGTCGCGGCTGTTGACCACCAGGCTGGTCGTCGCGCTGCCGGCCCGCGCGCCGCCGATTCGGAAGAACACGTCCTGGATGGAGGTCGGGTCGCCCGCGTGGCTCGCGGTCGACGTGCCCGGGCCGACCTGCAGCAGGCTGGGCGAGTTGGCCGTTCCCGCGTCGAACAGCAGGCCGGCGATCTTCACGCCGTCGACGTCGGCGACCTTCATCGCCACCACGCCGTTGTCCGGTACGAGGGTGGCGTATCCCAGCCCCAGGACCACGGTGTCGGCCTTGGCGACGTTCAGGGTCTTGTCGAGGTGGTAGACACCCGGCGTGAACAGCAGGTGCTTGCCGTTCTTCAGCGACTTGTTGATCTGCGTCGCCGTCGCGCCCGGCTTGACGATGTCGAACTGCGCGATGGGGATCGATGTACCGGGGGTCGCGCCGTTCGCCCACGTGGTGCCCTGGGAGTCGTGGCGCAGCGCGGGCACGAAGACCTCGTACTGGCCGGCGGTGTCGAGGTACAGGTACGGCTTCTCGCGCGTCACCGGACTGGTGGCCAGCGTCGTGTAGACCGGGTTCGGGAAGCCCTGCGCCGGCGCGCCGATCACGCCCGAGAACACCATGTTCCAGACGCCGTTCGACCAGCCCCCGATCTGGCTGTCGCGGGTCAGCCACTGCTGCTGCGAGATCGACTGCACGACGCCGCTCACGCGCGAGTCCGCGATGTAGCCGCCGCTGGCCCAGCCGTTGCTGCCGGGTGCGAGGCCGAGCTGGCCGCGCACGTCCACGCGGCGCATCGGCGCCGCCTGCGCCACGGCCCAGCGCTCGAAGCCCCCCGGTGGCGCGATGGTCAGGTTCTCGACCGAGCGCCAGAAGTTCTGCGTGGCGTTGCCGCCGAACCAGCCGGCGTCGACGGTCACGCCCTGCACGGTCACGTCGCCGACGTTGCGGCCCAGGCCGGAGACCGAGGTGTAGAAGCCGACGTTGGCGTTGACGGCATAGCTCCCCGGCTTGAACAGCAGCGCGTAGCGCTGGTCGCCGAACTGGTTGGTCTCCTGCGAGGCGAAGACCTGGTCCAGCTGCGACTGGATCGCGGCCGTGCCCTGGCCCGGGTCGAGGATGATGACGTTGGGCCCGAAATCGACCGCGTGGGCCGCGGCGCCCGCCGCCAGCAGGCAGGCGGCGGCGACGCGCGTACGGGTGAGGATGGCATGCATGGTGGGGTGTTTCTCCAGGCTTCCGGCAGGCCGCGGCTGCGGCGCTCGGAGCGACACGAATCCTGAATTTGGAATCGGTTCCACCGTATCTGGAAAACCCTGATGAACCGTGCTCGAATGGTTTGCAAATGCGTCTTCTGTAAACCAGGCTCACCCGCAGGCTCGCCTGGCCTGCTCGAGGGCGACCATGCGAAGGCCACGCGCAGTGTAGGAACCGATCCCGGCCCTTTCAGCTTCGATTTGTTCGCAGCTGTGTCTGCCTGTTCCCGGCCCAGCCGATGCCGCGCGCCGGGTTGCGCGCCTGCGCCACCGCCCGCCACCAGGGTTCCACGCCGTCCGCGTGCGCCGGCTCGAAGGCCTGGCCCAGGCGCGGCATCAGCAGGCCCTCGGGCGAGTTCTCAAGCAGGACCTCGGCCGGCTGGTGCCAGTCGTGCAGCGCGAGGTCGAAGGTGCCCCAGTGCACGGGCAGCAGGCGCCCGCTGCCCAGCTCCTTCCAGGCCTGGAGCGCGTTGACCGGGCCGAGGTGGATGTCGCCCCACGCCGGGTCGAACGCGCCGACCTCGATGGCCGCGAGGTCGAACGGGCCGAGGCGGCGTCCGATCTCGCCGAAGGCGGACGACAGGCCCGTGTCGCCGCTGAAGAAGACCGCGTGGCGCTCGCCGCGCAGCGCGAAGGACGACCACAGCGTCGCGTTGCGATCCGACAGCCCGCGGCCCGAGAAGTGGTGCGACGGCGCGGCGGTGATGACGAGGCCGCCGGGCAGGCGCGCCTCCTCCCACCAGTCGAGCTCGACGATGCGCTCGGGCGGCACGCCCCAGGCCTCGAGGTGCCGGCCGACGCCCAGCGAGGTCACGAAGGGCACGCCCAGCGTGGCCAGCGCACGCACGCTGGCGCGGTCGAGGTGGTCGTAGTGGTCGTGCGAGATCAGCACCGCGTCGAGCGGCGGCAGCGAGCCGATGCCGACCGGCACCGGCTGGAAGCGCTTCGGCCCGGCGAACGAGAACGGCGAGGCGCGCTGGCCCCAGACGGGGTCGGTCAGCACGCGGGCGCCGTCGATCTCCAGCAGCAGGGTCGAGTGGCCGAGCCAGGTGGCGCGCAGGCCGGTGTCCACCCGGCGGGCCCAGCCCTCGAGCGGCGCGGCCACGGGCAGCGCCTGCACCGGCCGGCGGCCGGTGCCGCCGAACATCATCTCGCCGATCATCGACAGGGTCATGCCGGCGTGCGCCGCCTCCGGCTCGGTGGAGGCATAGGTGTTGACGAAGCGGCCGCCGGCGAACTGCGCAGAGGCCTGGATGCGCTCCTGGCGCAGGCCCTGGGCGTGGCGGGTCGAGGGGGTCATGGTCGGTCTCCCGGTTGCGATTGCTGTCATCTTGACGTTTTGAGATAATTTGTCAAAGCGTCAGGTCGCAAAGACCCTGACATTTCTACGGAAACTGTCAAAATGATCACCATGCAGCCCCCCCTCCGCGAACGCAGCGAGAAGGAACGCCAGATCCTCGAGGCCGCGTACGGCGTCTTCTACCGCTACGGCTTCGCCCGCACGACCATGGCCGACCTGGCGAGCGCGGCCGGGCTCTCCCGCCCCGCGCTGTACCTCGTCTTCCCGGGCAAGGCCGAAGTCTTCGAGGCCGTGGTCGACTGGTTCGTCGAGCGCACCCTCGAGCAGATCCACGCCACGCTCGACCCGAAGTGGGCGCTCGAGCGCCAGCTGCTGCACGTCGCCGAGCTGGCCGTCGCGCAGGGCTACGACATCCTCAAGTCCAATCCCGATGCGGCCGACCTGATGTCCCCCGAGCGCCATGGCCCGGCCTTGCAGGCGAGCTTCGCGCGCCTGCAGGCGTTCCTGGCCGACCTGCTGCGCGTGCCGGTCGAGCGCGCGGCCATCGGCACGACGGCCGACGAGCTCGCGCACACGCTGATGGCGGCGATGAAGGGCTTCAAGATCGCCGCGAAGGACGGCACCGAGCTGCGCCGGCTGATCGCGACGCAGGTGCGGCTGACGGTGGTGGCGCTCGGGGAGCCGGTGGCGAAGCCGGCGCGGGCGCGCAGGTCCGCCTGAGATGCGGCTCCGGCCAGTCCCCTTCGGTACGGGCGGTCAGGCCATGAGCTTGTCGGGCGTGATCGGCAGCGAGCGGATGCGCCGTCCCGTCGCGTTGAACACCGCGTTCGCCACGGCCGCGGCGACGCCGGTCATGGCCACCTCGCCCAGGCCCTTGGCGCCGAGCGCGTTGACGTGGGGGTCGACCTCGGGCACGACCTGGATGTCGATCTCGCCGATGTCGGCGTTGACGGGCACGTGGTACTCGGCCAGGTTCGCGTTGACGAGGCGGCCGGTGCGCTCGTCGAGCACGGCCTCTTCCATCAGCGCGGACGACAGGCCCCAGACGACGCCGCCCATGAGCTGGCTGTGCGCGGTCTTGGCGTTGATCACGCGGCCGACGCCGTAGACGCCGACGACGCGCGGCACCCTCACCACGCCGAGGTCGGCATCGACGTGGGCCTCGACGAAGCAGGCGCCGAAGGTGTTCATGGACCAGGCCTTGTCTTCTGGTCCGGGGGCGCTGTCGCCGTCGGCCTCGACCGGCTGGCCGCCGGCGCGCGCGAGCACCACGGCCACCGCCTCGCGGCGCGCGGCGTCGCGCGCGGCGTGCACCCAGCCGTCCGCGACCGCCAGCTGGTCGGCGGCCAGGCCGTGCAGGGGCGAGGCCGCATCCGCGCGCGCGATCTCGACCAGCTTGCCCCGCGCCTTGGCGCACGCGTCCAGGATGGCACTGCCGACGCTCTCCATCGTCATGGAGCCGGCGGAGATCGGCGCCTCGGGGAAGTCGGTGTCGCCCAGCTCGAAGCGCACGCGGTCCACGGGCAGGCCGAGCGCGTCGGCCGCCACCTGGGCCATCACGGTGTAGGTGCCGGTGCCCAGCTCCGCGGTGCTCGATTGCACGACGGCGCGTCCGTCTGCACCCAGGCGCACGCGCGCCTTGCAGGGGCTGCGCTTGGCGGGCCGCGTCGCGCTGGCGCAGCCGAGTCCCACCAGCCAGCGCCCCTCGCGCCGCACGCCGGGCGTCGGCTCGCGGCGCGACCAGCCGAAGCGCTGCGCGCCCACGCGCCAGCACTCGGCCAGCGCGTTGCTGGAGAACGGCAGGTCGTGGTGCTCGTCGCGCGCGGCGGCGTTGCGCGTGCGCAGCTCGACGGGGTCGAGGCCGAGTTCGTGCGCGAGCTCGTCGAGCGCGCTCTCCAGGGCGAACATGCCCGTCGCCTCGCCGGGCGCGCGCTGGAAGGTCGGCGTGCCGACGTTGAGCTGGACCAGGCGGTGCGAGGTCGCCAGGTTCGGGCATGCATAGAGCATGCGGGTGACGACGGCGCAGGTCTCCGTCCAGTCCTCGATCGTCGAGGTGCTGGAGACGGACGCGTGCTCCAGCGCCGTGAGCCGGCCCTGCGCGTCGGACGCGACCGCGACGGTCTGCGCCGTGCGCGGCCGCCCGCCCACCGGGCCGAACAGCTGGGGCCGCTGCAGCGCGAGGCGCACCGGCCGCCCGCACTGGCGCGCGGCCATGGCGGCGAGCACCACGTGCGACCAGGCCGAGCCCTTGCCGCCGAAGGCGCCGCCGACGAAGGACGAGCGCACGTGCACGCGCTCCAGCGGGATGCCGAAGGTCCGGGCCAGCGTGCGCCGGCATCCGGCCGCGTGCTGCGTCGAGTCCTCGATCTCCAGCCGGTCGCCCTCCCAGCGCGCCAGCGTCGCGTGCGGCTCCATCGGATTGTGGTGCTGCAGCGGCGTGGCGTAGTCCCACGACGCGCGGTGCGCGGCCGCGGCGCGGCCGCCGGCGAGGTCGCCGCGCGAGGAATCGGTCGGCTCCTGGTTGGCCTTGGGCGGCGCGTAGGCGCGCGCGCGCCCGGCCTCGAAGTCCAGCCGCGCCGCCTCGCGGCGGTACGCGACCGTCACGAGCGCGGCGGCGCCGAGGGCCTGCTGCAGCGTCTCGGCGACGACGACGGCGATCGGCTGGTTGGCATACGCGATGCGGTCGTCCTGCAGCAGCGACAGCACGCGGCCCGCGGGCGGGTCGACGGCGGCGCGGCCGCCCTGGGGCAGCCGCATCGCATCCAGGTGCGTGAGGACGGCGACCACGCCGGGCGCCCGCTTCGCCGCGGCGACGTCGATCGCCGCGATGCGGCCGCAGGCGATCGTGCTGGTGACCAGCGCGGCGTGCGCCATGCGCGGGACCGCGATGTCGCCCGTGTAGCGGGCGCGGCCGCAGACCTTGAGCG
>Ga0209051_1002792_pt1 | contig 12044 bp, 10 predicted proteins | sample AraplaCvi_mMS_r2_2_FD_184286 | JGI IMG/M metagenome (GOLD analysis project Ga0209051, IMG submission 184286) | Arabidopsis root microbial communities from North Carolina, USA - plate scrape MF_Cvi_mMS_r2 (SPAdes) (version 2) | ecosystem: Host-associated > Plants > Roots > Endosphere | place...
GTGAACGCGGTCGCCCCGGGCACCATCGCCACCGACCTCGCGCGCGACGCGGTGCTCACCAGCGACGCGGCGCGCCAGCGCATCCTCGGCCGCACGCCGATGAAGCGCCTGGGCGAGCCCGAGGAGATCGCCGACGTCGCCGCGTTCCTGCTGAGCGACGCGTCCAGCTACATGACCGGCGAGATCGTCTACGTCGACGGGGGCCGGCTGGCGCTCAACTACTCGGTGCCCGTCTGAAGCGCCGGGGACTGGCCCGCCTCAGCCGCGCAGCGCCGAGGCCGCCTGCGCCAGCGCCGTCACGCGCGCCCAGTCGCCGTTCTTCAGCGCGTCGGCGGGCGTGAGCCACGAGCCGCCGACCACCTTCACGTTGGGCAGCGCCAGGAACTGCGGCGCCGTCTCGGGCGTGATGCCGCCCGTCGGGCAGAAGGCGATGTCGGCGAGCGGGCCGGCGAGCGCCTTCAGCAGCGGGATGCCGCCCACGGCCGTGGCCGGGAACAGCTTGAGGAAGGAGAACCCGTCGTCGAAGGCCGTCATGGCCTCGCTGGCGGTCGAGACGCCGGGCAGCAGCGGCACGTCGAGCGAGCGGCAGGCGGTGCCGATGGCCGACGTGTAGCCGGGGCTGACGATGAAGCGCGCGCCCGCGGCATGCGCCGCGTGCGCGTCGGCGGCGTTGCGCACCGTGCCTGCGCCGACGACCGCCTGGGGCACCGCCTTGGCGATGTCCGCGATCGCCTGCAGCGCCACCGGCGTACGCAGCGTCACCTCCAGCACGCGCACGCCGCCCGCGACGAGCGCGTTCGCCATGGGGACGGCGTCCTCCAGGCGATCGATGACGATGACGGGGATCACGGGGCCGTAGCCGGCGAGTTCGAGCGGATTCATGCGGGCTCCTTGGATTCGGGGGCTGTACGGTGCATCACCAGGTGCAGGCGCCTTCCTCGGCGGTGGTGACGTTGCGGCGCATGCCGGAGAAGAGATCGCGGCCGAAGCCGGTGGCATGGGCCTCGGCCAGCGCGCGCGGCCTCTCGGCCGGGGCGCGGGCGGCCCATTCGGCCGCGTCGACGAGCACCTCGAGCGTGCCGGCGGCGGCGTCCAGGCGCACCAGGTCGCCGTCGCGCACGCGCGCCAGCGGCCCGCCGCCGAGCGCCTCGGGGCTGACGTGGATGGCCGCGGGCACCTTGCCCGAGGCGCCGCTCATGCGGCCGTCGGTGACGAGCGCGACGCGGAAGCCGCGCCCCTGCAGCACCGCCAGCGGCGGCGTCAGCTTGTGCAGCTCGGGCATGCCGTTGGCGCGCGGGCCCTGCCAGCGCACGACGGCGATGAAGTCGCGCTCGAGCTCGCCCGCCTGGAAGGCCGCCAGCAGCGCCTCCTGCTCGTCGAACACGCGCGCGGGCGCCTCGACGACGTGGCGATCCTCGGGCACCGCCGAGACCTTGATGACCGCCCGCCCCAGGTTGCCCTGGAGCAGCCGCAGCCCCCCGGTGGCGCTGAAGGGCTCGGCGACGCCGCGCACCACGCTCGCGTCGCCGGAGGCGGCGGGCAGCGGCGTCCACGCGACCCGGGCGCCTTCCAGGCGCGGCACCTCGCCGTAGGCGGCCATGCCGCGCTCGCTGACCGCGCCGGCATCGGCGTGCGCCAGGCCGGCGTCGAACAGCTCGCGCAGGACGAAGCCGGGGCCGCCGGCCTCCTGGAACTGGTTCACGTCGGCGCTGCCGTTCGGATAGACGCGCGCCAGCAGGGGGATCACCGTCGACAGCTCGGCGAAATCCGACCAGTCGATCACGATGCCCGCCGCGCGCGCGACCGCGACCCAGTGGATCAGGTGGTTGGTGGAGCCGCCCGTGGCCAGCAGCGCGATCATCGCGTTGACGATGCTGCGCTCGTCGACCAGCACGCCGATCGGCAGGTCGCGCCGGCCCCGCGTGAGCGACAGCACGGTCGACACCGCCTCGCGCGTCAGCGCGGGCCGCAGGCCGTCGTGCGGGTGCACGAAGGCGGCGCCGGGCACGTGCAGGCCCATCGCCTCGAGCAGCATCTGGTTGGAGTTGGCGGTGCCGTAGAAGGTGCAGGTGCCGGGGCCGTGGTAGGCCTGGCTCTCGGCCGCCAGCAGTTCGGGCCGCCCGACCAGGCCCTGGGCGGCCTGCTCGCGCACCTTGGCCTTGGCGCCGTTGGACAGGCCGCTCGACATCGGGCCCGCCGGCACGAACACGCATGGCAGGTGGCCGAACTGCAGCGCGCCGATCAGCAGGCCCGGCACGATCTTGTCGCAGATGCCCAGCAGCAGCACGGCGTCGAACACGTCGTGCGAGAGCGCGATCGCCGTCGACATGGCGATCGTGTCGCGCGAGAACAGCGACAGCTCCATGCCGGGTGCGCCCTGCGTGACGCCGTCGCACATCGCCGGCACCCCGCCCGCGACCTGGGCCGTGGCCCCGAGCGCCTGCGCGGCCTCGCGGATCTGCTGCGGGTAGCCCTCGTAGGGCTGGTGCGCCGACAACATGTCGTTGTAGGCGGTGACGATGCCGATGTGCGGAGCGCGCTCGGCGACCACGCGCAGCTTGTCGTTGGCGGGCAGCGCGGCGAACGCATGCGCCACGTTGGCGCAGCCCAGGCGCTCGGCACCGCGCGCGCGCGTGCGCAGCGCCTGCACATGGCCGAGATAGTCGGCCCGGGTGTCCGCGCTGCGGCGGCGGATGCGGTCGGTCACGGCGGCCACGGTGGCGTTGAGTGGGGTCATCGTCTGGGCGGGGCGGTGTAACTGGTGGGTCGATTATCGAGTAACCCGGTTACAGCGTCAACGCGACGCCTGGACAACCGGGCCCGCGGCAGGGGCGGCCACCGCCGCGCACGCGGCCGACGGGCCGCCGATGAGGACCGCTAGCATTTGGAACCGGCTCCACGCCGCTCGTCGGCAGGCGGGGCGCAGAGCGACCGGGCGATCAGGGCGCCGTGTGGGACGCGATGTCGAGCCGGCGCTGCGCCTCGGCCAGGTCGTCGACGGTGTCGATGTCGAACAGGACGCCCGGATCGTCGAGCTCGACGGGCGCGGTCGGGTAGCGCGCGAGCAGGCGGCGCGCGCCTTCGTCGCCCTTGAGCATGACGAGCTCGGAGAACAGTTCCGCCCCGAACCCCACGGGGTGCCCGCGGCGCCCGCGGTGCTGCGCGAAGGCGATGGGCTGCTGGTCGAGCGCGGCGGCGACCGCGCGCAGGCTGGCGGGACGCACGAAGGGCATGTCGCCCGGCAGCACGAGCCAGCCGCTGGCGCTGGCGTGGATGGAGACGCCCGCGGCGATGGAGTCGCCCATACCCCAAGTGGTTTGGGAGCGGGCATCGACGACGACCATGTCCTCGCCGGGGATCAGGCCGCGCGTCTCGGCGACCAGGGCCTCCGACACGACGAGCACGACCGCCATCTCGGAGGCGATCGCATTGCGCAAGGTGCGCACGAGCACGCTCTCGGTGCCCAGCTTCTCGCTGAGCTTGTGGCGCGACCCGTGGTATCGGCTCCCTGCGCCAGCAGCCAGCACGACGACGGCCGGTTCATTGTTCATGGCGCTCTGTGCCGGCAGGCCTCGACGGCGGCCCGACGTGCGGATTGGTTATGTGCATGAAGAATCGGCGCCAACGGACATTTGTTCCAGTGGGACGTTTACCTAAGGCGTTCCCCTAAACTTGTCGCATGGACGACATTTCACGCCTGCGCAAGAGCTACGAGCGCGCCGAACTCGACGAGGCCGCCTCCGCGGCCGATCCGCTGCGCCAGTTCGATACCTGGCTCCACGAGGCGATGGCCGCGCAGGTGCCCGAGCCCAACGCGATGACGCTCGCCACCGTCGACGCCGACGGTCGTCCCTCCACGCGCGTCGTGCTGGTCAAGGGTTACGACGCCCGCGGCATCGTGTGGTTCACCAACTATGACAGCCGCAAGGGGCGCGAACTCGCGGCGAATCCATTCGCGGCGCTGCAATTCCACTGGGTGGAACTCGAGCGGGTGGTTCGCATCGAGGGTCGCGTCGAGAAGGTCGACGCCGCCGAGTCGGACGGCTATTTCGACTCCCGTCCGCTCGACTCGCGCATCGGCGCGTGGGCGTCGCCCCAGAGCCAGGTGATCGAGTCGCGCGCGGTGCTCGTCGCCAACGCCGCCCGATACGCCGCCCAGTTCCTGCTCAAGCCGCCGCGGCCGCCGCACTGGGGCGGCTTCCGGCTCGAGCCCGACGCGTGGGAGTTCTGGCAGGGCCGGAAGTCGCGCCTGCACGACCGCCTGCGCTACCGGCGCGACGGGCAGGCCTGGGCGCGCGAGCGCCTGGCCCCCTGAGCCGATACCCCAGGCCCCAGACGTGTCCGCCGACTGGCTGACCGGCACGCCCCTCGCGGTCGCGAAGCCGGTACTCACCGCCCTCGTCCTGCCGCCGACGCCCCTGCTGCTCCTCGTCCTGGCCGGCGCCTGGCGGCTGCGCCGCGGCCAGCGGGGCGGCCTCGCGCTCGTGCTCGCCGCCTGCGTCGGCCTGTGGCTGTGCACCTGCGACGGCTTCGCCGGCTGGTTGCAGGACGCCATCCTGCGCCCGCCGCCCGCGCTCGACGCGGCCGCGCGCGCCGGCCTGCGCCGCCAGGCCGCCGCGGGCACGCCCATCGCGATCGTCGTGCTGGGCGGCGGCGTCGATCCCTTTGCGCCGGAGCTCGCCGAGGGCGACCTCAAGCCGCCTTCACTGCAGCGCCTGCGCTACGGCCTGTGGCTCGGAAAGGAAACCGGCCTGCCCGTGGCCATGTCCGGCGGGGCCGGCTGGGCGCTGGGCAACGGCAGCGAGATGTCCGAGGCCGCCGTGGGCGCCCGCGTCGCCGCCCGCGAGTTCGGGGCGCCGCTGCGCTGGACGGAGGAAGGCTCGCGCGACACGCGCGGCAATGCCCGCAACACGGTCGCGCTGCTGGCGAAGCAAGGGGTGCGCGAGATCGTGCTCGTCACGCACGGCTGGCACATGCCGCGCGCGCTGCGCGAGTTCCGCGCGGCCGCGGCCGGCGCCGGGGCGGCGGTGCCGGTCATCGTCGCCGCGCCCATGGGCCTCGCGCCGCGCGCGGAGATGCCGCTGCTGCAGTGGCTGCCCTCGGGCGACGGCGCGCGCAACTGCATGCTCATGCTGCGCGAGATCGCGGGCGGCCTGCTCGCGCCGTCCGCCTGACCTGCGCGGCCCGCCAATGACGAAGCCCCGATCGCGGTGAAGCGATCGGGGCTTCCGGGAGGCCTTGAACGCCGCCCAATGGGGCTCCGGTGCAGAACGACAGGGGCCCCGAGTGCGCATCGACTGCGCAGAGGGGTTTGCCTCGGAAGAGGCAGTTCCAAGATAGTCCCGTTCTCGCAGGGGTGCAAGGAAAACGCGCCGAACGCTGCGCGCGGGGCGATAGCCTCGCCCCGTAACCTGCGCGCTCAGGGGCCCATCACCCGCGCGAACATCGCATCGAGCCGGGCCTGCGCGTCGGCCCCGAGCGCGCCGGCCATCGTGATCGGCCGACCCCACTCGCGACTCGTCTCGCCCGGCCACTTCGAGGTCGCGTCCAGGCCCATCTTGCCGCCCAGTCCGCTGACGGGGGACGCGAAGTCGAGATAGTCGATGGGCGTGTGGTCGACGAGCGTGGTGTCGCGCACGGGGTCCATCCGGGTCGTGATCGCCCAGACCACCTCGTTCCAGTCGCGGATGTCGATGTCCTCGTCGACCACCACGATGAACTTGGTGTACATGAACTGGCGCAGCACGCTCCAGAGCCCGAACATCAGGCGCTTCGCGTGGCCCGCGTAGGCCTTGCGCATGGAGATCACCGCGAGCCGGTAGCTGCAGCCCTCGGGCGGCAGGTAGAAGTCGACGATCTCCGGGAACTGCTTCTGCAGCAGCGGCACGAAGACCTCGTTCAGTGCCACGCCCAGCACGGCGGGCTCGTCGGGCGGCTTGCCGGTGTAGGTCGAGTGGTAGACCGGGTCGCGCCGGTGGGTGAGCCGGTCGAGGCGGAACACGGGGAACCAGTCGCGCTCGTTGTAATAGCCGGTGTGGTCGCCGTAGGGGCCCTCGAGGGCGTGCAGGTACCCCCCCTTCTCCTTGAGCGGGATGCCGTGCTCGCTCACGCCCTCGTAGCCGGGCTCGGCCACGGGGATGTGGCCCTCCAGGACGATCTCGGCGCGCGCGGGCACCTGCAGCATGAGGCCGTCCTCGCCGACGCCGGTCTCGGCCAGCTCGGTGCGGCCGCCGCGCAGGAGGCCTGCGAACTGGTACTCGCTCAACGCGTCGGGCACGGGCGTGACGGCGCCGAGCGTCGTCGCGGGATCGGCGCCGAGGGCGACCGCGAGCGGGAACGGACGCCCGGGGTTGACGCGCGCGAAATCACGGAAGTCGAGCGCGCCCCCGCGGTGCGCCAGCCAGCGCATGATCAGCTCGCGCCGGCCGATCACCTGCTGGCGATAGATCCCCAGGTTCTGGCGCAGGCGCGGCTTCGGCACCTTGCGCGGCCCGCGCGTCACCACGAGGCCCCAGGTCACGAGCGGGCCGACGTCGCCCGGCCAGCAGGTCTGGATCGGCCAGCGCGACAGATCGATCTCCGCCGCGTCCTGCACCACCTCCTGGCAGGGGCCGTTGCGCACGACGGCGGGCTTCATGTCCCACACCGCCTTGCCCATCTGCCACAGGTGGCCCGCGTCCTTCAGCGACTTGGGCGGCTCGGGCTCGCGCAGGCTGGCGAGGAGCTGGCCGATGGCGCGCAGCTCGGAGACGTCCTGCGCGCCCATGCCCAGGGCGACGCGCTTCGGCGTCCCGAACAGGTTGGCCAGCACCGGCACCGTGTGGCCAGCCGGCTTCTCGAACAGCAGCGCCGGCCCGCCCTGGCGGAGCACGCGGTCGGCGAGGGCGGTCATCTCCAAATTAGGGGAGATCGTCGCATCCACGCGCCGCAACTCGCCCGCAGCCTCCAGGCCGGTCATGAAATCGCGCAAATCCCGGTACTTCATATATTTTGGTTATGACTTCGAGAGTCCATATTGTTGACGGGTTATTTTGAGGCTGCCTAGAATCGCGCCCAGACCTGAACCCGGGGTTCAACGCGCCTTCCCATCAGGCCGTCCCGGGCGCTGCCGCCGGCTGCGAAACGCAGACCTTCCCGGCCATGAATCGCAGCGATCCATTATCGCCAGCGTCGCCCCAGCCCGCGACACGCGCCTTCTGCGCTGTCTGCCGGAGCTCGACGGCTGAAGAAAGGAGAGAGATGCAACCCCAGGCACTCATGCGCTCTGCGCTGACGACCGGGCGGGAGTCGATCACGGTGTTCCTCACCGATGTCGGCCACGGCCTGCTCGACGTCAGCCACAGCATGTTCGCCATGGTCGGGCTCGCGGTGGTCGCCGGCGCGCTGTTCATGGCGGGTCAGGACGACCTGCGCGACACCCTCGAGGCCCGCGCATGGGGCTGGCTCGAGGCGCGCCACCTGGCGCGCAGCGGCGGCGAAGACCTCGCCGCCGTCGCCGAGAGCGAACCCACCAACGCCGGCGGCGCGCAGCCGCCGGGCCCCGGCAGCACGATGACGGCCGACATGGCCGAGCTAACCCGCGCCCAGGCCAACCTGGCGCGCTGGATCACCCGCCGCTACCACGTCGCGCCCGAGCCGGTCGCGCGCCTGGTGCAGGAATCCTGGTCGGTCGGTCAGCACACCAACCTGGATCCGACCTTGATCCTGGCCGTCATGGCCGTCGAGTCGAGCTTCAACCCGTTCGCACAGAGCCCGGTGGGCGCGCAGGGGCTGATGCAGGTCATGACCAAGGTGCACAACGACAAGTACGAGGCCTTCGGCGGCCGCCTCGCGGCGTTCGACCCGGTCAGCAACCTGCGCGTCGGCGTGCTCGTCCTGAAGGACTGCATCGTCAAGGCGGGCGGCCTGCAGGGCGGCCTGCACTTCTACGTCGGCGCCGGCGCGAACGACGACGACGGCGGCTACGCCTCCAAGGTCATGGCCGAGTCGGAGCTGATGCGCCGCGTCGCCGCCGGCCAGAACGTGTCGCCGACGGTACCGCTGGTGGCCGCCGCGCCGGCCGCCCCCGCGGTGCCCGCCCAGGCCGCCAGCACCTCCGGCGAGCACGACGGGGCGCCGGCCGGCGAAGTCGCCGAGCATCCGGCCCGCGAGCGCGTCGCCCTGGCGCGCTGATCTCCCCCTCGCGGGCGGCCGTTCCGCCGCCCGCACCCCGCCCCCCGCCTTTCCCTTCGTTTTCGCCGCCGCGGCGCTGCGCCGCGCGTGGGGCTGTCGCGGGCAGGCTAAACTCGAGACTTCGCGCGACTGGCGACAGGACGCGCCCGCGGCGCCGGCTTCCCGTGCCGGCCCGGGCGTGTTGCGAGGTGGGCCACCACCGGGAAGCGCGAAGGGCGGCCGGCCCCTCCCCGTGCGGGGCCCGCCGCTTGTTCAGCCGTTCGCCTGGGCAGCGCGTGCCACGCGCACCGCCGTCTCCCGACCCCGCGCAGCGGTCCTGCCGCCGCCGTCCGGGTCCCGGGCCGGCGTCGCCCGTCGCCATGCGCCTCACCCGACGCTAGCCCCAAGGAATCCTCATGTTCGACCGCCATCAATCGACGATCGCCAGCATCGACCCCGAGATCTGGAGCGCCATCCAGGCCGAGAACCAGCGCCAGGAGGAGCACATCGAGCTGATCGCCTCCGAGAACTACACCTCGCCCGCCGTGATGGCCGCGCAGGGCTCCCAGCTCACCAACAAGTACGCCGAAGGCTACCCGGGCAAGCGCTACTACGGCGGCTGCGAGAACGTCGACGTGGTCGAGCAGCTGGCGATCGACCGCGTGAAGCAGCTGTTCGGCGCCGAGGCGGCCAACGTGCAGCCCAACTCCGGTTCGCAGGCCAACCAGGCCGTGTTCTTCGGCCTGCTGCAGCCCGGCGACACGATCATGGGCATGAGCCTCGCCGAGGGCGGCCACCTCACGCACGGCATGTCGCTCAACATGAGCGGCAAGTGGTTCAAGGTCGTCAGCTACGGCCTGAACGCCCAGGAAGAGATCGACTACGACGCGATGGAGCGCCTCGCCCACGAGCACCGGCCCAAGCTGATCATCGCCGGCGCGTCCGCCTACGCGCTGCGCATCGACTTCGAGCGCTTCGCCCGCGTCGCCAAGGCCGTCGGCGCCTACTTCATGGTCGACATGGCGCACTACGCCGGCCTGATCGCGGCGGGCGTCTACCCCAACCCCGTCCCGCATGCCGACGTCGTCACCTCCACCACGCACAAGAGCCTGCGCGGACCGCGCGGAGGCATCATCCTGATGCGCGGCGAAGAGGTCACCAAGAAGATCAACTCGGCCATCTTCCCGGGCATCCAGGGCGGTCCGCTGATGCACGTGATCGCCGGCAAGGCGGTCGCCTTCAAGGAGGCGCTGGGCGCCGACTTCAAGAGCTACCAGCAGCAGGTCGTGAAGAACGCCGACGCGCTCGCCAAGGGGCTCATCGAACGCGGCCTGCGCATCGTCTCGGGCCGCACCGAGAGCCACGTGATGCTGGTCGACCTGCGCGCCAAGGACATCACCGGCAAGGAAGCCGAGCGCGTGCTGGGCCTGGCCCACATGACCTGCAACAAGAACGCGATCCCGAACGACCCGCAGAAGCCGATGGTCACCAGCGGCATCCGCCTGGGCTCGCCGGCCTTCACCACGCGCGGCTTCAAGGAGGCCGAGGCGCGCATGACGGCCCACCTGATCGCCGACGTGCTCGAGGCCCCGAACGACGAGCGCCGTCTCGCCGAGGTGCGCGCCAAGGTGGCCGCGCTGACGCGCGAGTTCCCGGTCTACCGCTGAAATGACCACCCCCGCTCCCTCCGGTCGCCGCCCCCCATGGGGGCTGGGCCGCTCGCTCCGGAGCGGCCGAGCGCTCGCGGCCTTCGAAGTCAGGCTCGCTTCGCTCGCAGGCCGGGACGACGCGCCCTCGTTGCCGTAGCGCCATGCGTTGCCCCTACTGCAGCCACGACGAGACGCAGGTCTCCGAGACCCGCGAGTCCGACGAAGGCGACGTCATCCGGCGTCGTCGCCGCTGCCTGAAGTGCGACAAGCGCTTCACCACCTACGAGCGTGCCGAGATCGCCCTGCCGGCGATCGTGAAGAAGAGCGGCGCGCGCGTCGAGTTCGATCCGGCCAAGCTGCGCGGCTCGATGACGCTCGCGCTGCGCAAGCGCCAGGTGAGCATCGAGCAGCTAGACGCCGCGATCGAGCGCATCCAGGACAAGCTGCTGGCCACCGGCGCGCGCGAGGTGCCCTCGACGCGCGTCGGCGAGCTGGTCATGCGCGAGCTCAAGCGCCTGGACAAGGTCGCTTACGTCCGCTTCGCCTCGGTCTATCGCAGCTTCGAGGACGTCGACGAGTTCAGCCGCCTGATCAAGGAAATCTGAACCGGCGCCGCCGTGACGGCGCCCGCCTCCACGAGCGTCAGCGCCAGCAGGTGGCCGCGGTCTGCCCGGAACCCGACACCTCTCGTATCTGCTGGTCGGTGTAGGTGAAGTTGCCGCAGCGGTCGGCGGCCATGGAGTTCGTTGCGGTGGCGATCAGCTTGAACGTCGTGGCCGTGGTGTCCGGAGCCGGCGCGATGGTGATGGTGTAGTTCACCGCCGACCCGGTCGCGTTGCGCGGCGAGTTCGTGTAGGGCAGCGCCGGCGCCGGGGTGGTGCCGTTGTAGACATTGTTGGCGGCGTAGTAGCGCTGCATGTACTGCGCATCCTCGAGCAGCACGGTCTGCACGTCCGAGCGCTTGCTGCGCGCAATGCTTTCCTTGTACGCCGGCAGGGCGATCGCGGCCAGGATGCCGACGATCGCGATCGCGATCATCACCTCGATCAGCGTGAAACCGCCAGGCCGGCGCGCGCGCGGGAGAGTCTGCTTGTCCATCGTGAGGGTGCTTTCGTGAAGGTCAGAACGGCGGCGTCATCAGCTGCTGCCAGACCCGCTTCTGGACGGAGCTCGAGCAGTTGGTGACGCACGGCGTCACGAAGCTCTTGCCGCCGTCGCTCGACCCCGGGGTGACGTTGCGGTAGGTCGCCGTGCCATCCGGCTGGGCGGGCATCCCGAAGATGTTGGTGTCGCCACCGAAGCTGCCCGGCGTGTAGCCCGCGGCCTGCTCGCCGCCGCGCTTGTCGCCGTCGTTGAACTGGCCGTCATCGTTCACGTCCCACACCGGCGAGGTCTGGTAGGAGGCGCCCGTCTCCGCCGGCAGCAGGAAGTACGCCGACGTGGCCGGGTTCTGGTCGCACGACTGGGCCACCGGCGTGGGGCCCGGTGCCATCGTGTTGACGAGAACGAACTGGCCCACGATCAGCGGCGAATAGATCACACGCTGCGTGGGACTCACCGGCGCCAGGTCCATGAACCAGCCGAGCTGGGTCGAGAAGTCGACCGAGTTCTGTGTGACGCCGTAGGTTCCATCCCCGAGCGACGAGATGACCTGCTCGGTCAGTTGCGAGCGCACGGTGCCCGACAGGATGGTGGCGGCGAACGGGCTGGCCGCCGTGGCGTTCGTGCCCGCGGGCGTCGGATCCCAGACACTGTAGAAGGACTGCGGGGTCGTCGAGTCCGCGTCGGTCGCGTCGATCAGCTTTCCCGTGCCGAACAGCACCATCGCCCCGACGCCGCCCACGCGCGGATAGATGGCCGGCGCCTCGACGATGGGCTGCGGATTGTGGTCGCTGCCGAAGGCGCGGAACAGCGGCTTGCCGCCGAAGCCGACGCTGGGCGCACCCGAGCCCGTCAGGTCGATGCGCCAGAGGTTGCCCTGCAGGTCGCCCGCGTAGACCGCCACCGCCTGCTTGTCCGTGTCGGTCAGGATCTTCACGCCCATCAAGCCGTTGGAACCCGAACTGTCCAACTGGATGTGGGCGTCGATGTGGCCCGTCTCCATGTCGACCACGAGCAGCACCGCGTTGCCGTTGGCGCTGTAGGCGCCGTTGCCGACGAAGGCCTTCCAGCGGCTGCCCGTGGCGGCGAGCGGGCTGCCCTCGGGCACCACGCCCACCGGGATCTTGGACATGACGTAGCCGA
>Ga0209051_1002796_pt1 | contig 12038 bp, 16 predicted proteins | sample AraplaCvi_mMS_r2_2_FD_184286 | JGI IMG/M metagenome (GOLD analysis project Ga0209051, IMG submission 184286) | Arabidopsis root microbial communities from North Carolina, USA - plate scrape MF_Cvi_mMS_r2 (SPAdes) (version 2) | ecosystem: Host-associated > Plants > Roots > Endosphere | place...
GCGCTGATCGAGCGGCATGCCACGCCGCAGTGGAGCCAGGGCCGCCCGATCGGGCGCGTCTTCTCCTTTCGCGAGCTCAACCCGCGCCGCAGCGGCGCGCCGCGCGAGCCGGGCTTCGACGGCGTCGACCAGCTCACGCGCCTGCCGAACCGCACCGGCTTCCTGCGCGCGATCGACGAGGCGCTGCGCGCGGGCCGGACCTCGGCCGGCTTCGCCGTGCTGTGCGTCGAGTTCGACCGCGACGCGCTGTTCGGCGACGGCTTCGACAGCGCCGCGGGCGCGCGCCGGCTCTCGGAGTTCGCGGCCCAGGTGCGCGGCGCCCTGCGCCAGCCGCACCACTGCGCGCGCCTGGGCGGCAGCCGCTTCGGGGTGCTGGTCGACCAGGCGAGCGAGGCCGCCGGCGAGGCGGCGGCGCGCCGCCTCGTCGAGGCGCAGGAGCGTGACGGCGGGGTGCCGGTGGCGATCGGCGTCGGCGCCTATCCGGGGGCCGGGCTGTCGTCCGACGAGATCCTGCGCCACGTCGAAATCGCGATGCACCGCGCGCAGCAGCAGGCACCGCGCTCGGCCGTCGCCGTGCACCGCTTCGGCTTCGAATCCTGGCAGCGCCGGCGCGACCGTCTCGAAGAGGGGCTGCAGCGCGCCGCCGCCGAGGGCCGCTTTCGCCTCGCCGCGCAGCCGCGCTTCGACGCGGCCAGCGGCACGCCGGTGGCGCTCGAGGTGGCGCTGCGCTGGCGCGACCGCGAGCTGGGCGAGGTGGCGCCGGCGCAGTTCCTGTCCGTCGCCGAGGAGCGCGGGCTGCTCGGGGCGCTCGACGACTGGGTACTCGAACGCGGCCTGCTCGCCGCCCGCCGCTGGCGCGACGCCGGCCACGCGCTGCGCCTGAACGTGCCCGTCTCGGGCTGGCAGCTCACGCAGCCGGGCTACGCGCGGCGCGTCGGCGCGGCGCTGGAGGCCGCCGGCTGGGCCCCGGGCCAGCTCGAGGTCGACGTGACCGAGGCCGCGCTGCAGGCCGACCCCGACGCCGCCGTGGCCGCCGTGCGCGTGCTCGCGCGGCTGGGCGTGCGGGTGCTGCTCGATGCCTTTGGCGCGGGCGCCGGCTCGCTCGCCTGGCTGCAGCGCCTGCCCTTCGCCGGCGTCAAGCTCGACCCGACCCTGGCGCAGGCCTGCGCCGGCAGCGGCGCCGAGGCGCGCTGGATGCCGGCGCTGGTGGCCCTGGCGCACGCGATGCAGCTGGAGGTGCACGCCGGCGGCGCCGACACGCCCGCCCAGTGCGAGGCGCTGCGCCGCGCCGGCTGCGACGGCCTGCAGGGCCGGCGGCTGGGCGCCTGGATGGAGGAGCGGGCGCTGGAATCGTGGCTGGCGGGGCCGGCCTCGCAGGCAGCGGGCTGGCCTCCGGCCTGAGCCCGCGTCGTCGCGCCGGCGCCTCGGACACGGGGACAGGCCGGAGGCCCGTCCCCGCCGGCGCGGCGCGGGCATCCTGCATCGCGCGGGCACCTCGCGGGCGGGCCGGAGGCAGTCCCCGCCGGCCCGGCTCAGGCGTCCTGCATCTGCTGCTCGCCGCCCAGGTTGGGCGCGACGTCCTGTTCCGGATCGGCGTCCTCGCCGATCGATTCGCCGACGCGCGCCGGCGTGAGCGGGGTGCGCGCGGGGCGCGTGCCGTCGTCCGGCGCCGGGGTGGCGGCGCGCGGGTCGGTGGGGGCGGAGGCGGGGGCGGACGGGTTCATGGCGGATCTCGCGCGAGCTGGCGATGGCGCCATGCTCGCACGTCCGGGGCAGCCCCATGCGTAGGACAGGTACGACATGGCGTTGCGGGAACGGCCGGCAGCGCGGCGCGCCCGCGCACGGCATCCTGGAGACCTCCGACAAAAGACCGTCCGTCCGGGCCCCGAAGGCTCCGGAGATCCCCCATGAACGCCTTCTCCCGCCTGGCCGTCCCCTCCGCCTCCGCCGCCGCGGTGCTGGCCCTCTCGACCTCCCTCGCCGCCGCGCTGCCGCACTTCGTGGTGCCGCTGGTCGCCGGCCATGGCGCGCTCGTCGACGTCGCCGAGGCCGAGACGCTGGCCTGCATGGTTCGCGGCGGGCGCAGCTGGGACGACTGCGATGCGGAGACCGCCGGCAAGGCCCTGATCCGCGACGCGGAGCGCGCGGCGGTCTCCGCCCGGTCGCGCGAGCGCGCCGCCGACGCGCGGAGCCGCTGATGGGCGCCCGCGACACCGCCGCCCTCGGTGCAACCGCCCTGCAGGCCTACCTGGTCGAGGACAACGTGCACGTCCGCGACAACCTGATCGCCGCGCTGGAGGAACTCGCGCCGCTGCACTTCGTCGGCAGCGCCGCCGACGAGAGCGTGGCGCTGAAGTGGCTGGCCGCCGACGGCGACGTCTGCGACCTGGTCATCGTCGACATCTTCCTGCGCAGCGGCTCCGGTCTCGGCGTGATCGCCGCGGCGCGCCGCCGCCTGCCGGACGCGGCGCTCGTCGTGCTCAGCAACTACGCGACCGACGAGATGCGCGCGCGCTGCCTGGCCGGCGGCGCGGACCGCGTGTTCGACAAGTCGCGCGACATCGACGTGCTGGTCGCGTACTGCACCGCGCTGGCGCGGCGCGGGGACGCCGCCGCTGCGCACTGAACTCTTTCCGGGAGCTGAACGGGTGCGCACGCCGTTTGCCCTGCCGCCGGGCGTCCGGCGGCGTAGTCCCCGGCCGACGCCCGAGCCCGACCCCGCCCGACGAGCGGGCAAGCCGCAGCCCGACAGGCGGGTCGCGCGACGGCGGCGCACACTCGACCAATATCTTCTTTCGCCCCGAATCGCCAACGCCAAGGAGCCCACCATGAGCCAGAACGTCATCTCGACCACCTCCGCCGAACACTTCAACCGCGCCGCCAGCGCGCTCAAGGCCGCCGAGCGCGATGCCCACGCCGCCATCGACAGCGCCATGGACGGCCTGGCCTCGGCCTATGCCGACACCAAGCCGCTGCTGTCGCGCATGAGCCAGCGCGCGCGCGGCTACGCCAGCGACGGCGCGGACGCCGCCCGCCAGGCCGCGGCCGACCTGCGCGACCGTAGCGCGCGCGCGGTCGACTCGACCCGCGGCTACGTGCGCGACGAACCGCTGAAGTCGCTGCTGATCGCCGCGGCCGTCGGCGCCGCCGTCATCGCGCTGGTCGAAGTGGTGCGCGTGCGGCGCGGCCGCTGAAGCACCGGCCCCCGCGCGGGGGCACCTCCCGCGGCCGCGGCGTCCTGCACGACAATGGCGTCCGGAACTCGCGGATCATCGCGGCCAGGGCACCCCCGGCCGCTTTTTCATGGCGGCACATCATGATCTACACCTTCAAGAGCCGCGCGGCGGCCGACCTCAAGATGACCGGCCCGGTCGGCGACCGCGTGCTGTCGCTGATCGGCAAGGGCCCCTCGGCGCAGGGCATCATCCCGGTCGAGCAGATCCCCGAAGCGCTGCGTGCGCTCGAGGCCGCCGTGGCGGCCGAGTCGCCGCGCGGCGCCGACGACGACGATGACGACGCGTACGACCGCGGGCGCGGCACGCCGCGCGCGGAAGACCACGTCTCGCTGCGCCAGCGCGTCTGGCCGATGGTGGAGATGCTGAAGATCTCGCTCGCCGAGAACCAGCCGGTGACCTGGGGCGTCTGAGCGCATGGAGGCGACGAGGCTGATCGCGGTCCGCCACGGCGAGACGGCGTGGAACGTCGAGGCCAGGCTCCAGGGCCAGCTCGACATCCCCTTGAACGAACGCGGCGCCGACCAGGCCCGCCGCGCCGCGCGCTCCCTGGCCGACGACCGGCCGGACGTGGTCGTCAGCAGCGACCTGGCCCGGGCCCGCGCCACGGCCGAGGCGATCGCCGCGTACAACCAGGCGCCGCTGCTGCTCGACCCGGGGCTGCGCGAGCGCAGCTTCGGCAGCTTCGAGGGCATGACCCACAACGAGGTGGCGCAGCGCTGGCCCGAGCAGTCGCAACGCTGGCGCAGCCGCGACCCGGACTTCGCGCCCGGCGACGGCGAGACGCTGCGCGTGTTCTTCGAGCGCTGCGTCGAGGCCACCCTGCGCATCGCCGAGGCGCACGCCGGCAAGACCATCGTGCTGGTGGCGCACGGCGGCGTGCTCGACTGCCTCTACCGCGCCGCCTCGCGCGTCGACCTCGACGCGCCGCGCATCTGGCAGCTCGACAACGCGGCGATCAACCGCATGCTGCACACCGAGTCCGGGCTGACGCTCGTCGGCTGGAACGATGTCGGCCACCTGGCCGACCCGGCGCTGGACGAGGTGAGCTAGCTGGCCTCCGGCGGCAGGGCGCCGAACAGGTCGGGCCCGCTGCGCGCCGGCGGCGCCAGGCCCAGGTGGCGGTACGCCGCCAGCGTGCAGATGCGGCCGCGCGGGGTGCGCTGCACGAAGCCCTGCTGGATCAGGTAGGGCTCGATCACGTCCTCGATCGTGCCGGCCTCCTCGCCGATGGCGGCCGCGACGTTGTCCAGGCCCACCGGGCCGCCGTCGAAGCGGTGCACGATGGCTTCGAGCAGCTTGCGGTCCATCACGTCGAAGCCCTGCGGGTCGACGTCGAGCATGGCGAGCGCGCGGTCGGCCACCGGCACGGTGATGCGGCCGTCGGCCTTCACGTCGGCGAAGTCGCGCACGCGGCGCAGCAGGCGGTTGGCGATGCGCGGCGTGCCGCGCGAGCGGCGGGCGATCTCGAGCGCGCCCGCGGCGTCGATCGGCACCTGGAGCAGGCCGGCCGAGCGCACGACGATGCGCGCGAGCTCCTCGGCCGTGTAGAACTCGAGCCGCGCGACGATGCCGAAGCGGTCGCGCAGCGGGTTGGTGAGCATGCCGGCGCGCGTGGTGGCGCCGACCAGCGTGAAGGGCTGCAGGTCGAGCTTGATCGAGCGCGCAGCGGGGCCGTCGCCGATCATGATGTCGATCTGGAAGTCCTCCAGCGCGGGGTACAGGATCTCCTCGACGACCGGCGACAGGCGGTGGATCTCGTCGATGAAGAGCACGTCGTTGCGCTCGAGGCCGGTGAGGATGGCGGCGAGATCCTTCGGCTTCTCCAGCACCGGGCCGGAGGTCTGGCGCAGGTTCACGCCGAGTTCGGCGGCGATGATGTGCGACAGCGTGGTCTTGCCGAGGCCGGGCGGGCCGAACAGCAGCACGTGGTCGAGCGCCTCGGCGCGCATGCGCGCGGCGCCGACGAAGATCTCGAGCTGCTCGCGCGCCTTGGCCTGGCCGACGTACTCGCCGAGGCGCTTCGGGCGCAGCGCGCGCTCCAGCGCCTCCTCGTTCGGCGATGCGGGGGCTGCGGAGACCACGCGCGCCGGGCGCGGGCCGCCGGTGCCGCCGAGATCGTCGGTCTGTATGGACATTCAGTGATTATCCGCTGCGCGGCCGGCGCGCGCGCGTAGGATCCGCGACGTCTCCATGCAACGCCGTCCGTGCCCGATGTCCAAGCTTCCGCTCCTCGCCGCCGCCCTCGTCTTCGCCAGCGCCGCCGCGCACGCGCAGGTCACCGTCGACAAGCCCTGGGTGCGCACCACCGTCGCCCAGCAGACGACCACGGGCGCGTTCATGACCATCACCTCGGCCAAGGGCGGCAAGCTCGTCGCGGCCAGCTCGCCGGTCGCGGCGAGCGTCGAGGTGCACGAGATGAAGATGGACGGGAACATGATGAAGATGCGCCCCGTCGACGCGCTGCCGCTGCCCGCGGGCAAGCCGGTCGAGCTCAAGGCCGGCGCGTACCACATGATGCTGATGGGCCTGAAGGCGCCCGTGAAGTTCGGCGACGTCGTGCCGATCCGGCTCGTGGTCGAGGACGCGCAGGGCAAGCGCGAGACGGTGGACGTCCAGGCCACCGCGCGGCTCGTGCTCCAGAACTAGGACAGCGCCTTCATCGCCAGCTTGATGCCGTCGCTCACGCCCACGTCCTTGGGCAGGCCCTTGATGGCGAGCGCGGCCTCCTTCTCGTTGTAGCCGAGGGCGATCAGCGCCTGGACGATGTCGCCCTGGGCGTCGTTGGCGATCGCGACGCTGCCGGCGGCCAGGTCGGGGCCGAGCTTGCCCTTCAACTCCAGCAGCAGGCGCTCGGCGGTCTTCTTGCCGATGCCCGGCACCTTCTGCAGCCGGCCGCCCTCCTGGCGCGAGACGGCGCCGGCCAGGTCGGCCACCGACAGCCCGGACAGGATGGCGAGCGCCGTGCGCGGCCCGACGCCGGCGATGCGGATCAGCTGGCGGAAGGTGGCGCGCTCCTCCGGGGTGAGGAAGGCGAAGAGCTGGTGCGCGTCCTCGCGCACCACGAGGTGGGTGAGCAGCGTGGTGCGCTCGCCGAGCCCGGGGAGGTTGCAGAACGTGCTCATGGGCACGTCCACCTCGTAGCCGACGCCCTGCACGTCGAGCAGGACCTGCGGGGGCGACTTTTCCGCGACGATGCCCGTGAGACGTCCGATCATGGCCATGATTATCGGAGGACAATCCGCGCTCCCCCAACCGCCCGCCCCGTCCCGTGATCGTCCGCCACACCTTTCCGCCGCACGACAACGAGCGCCTCGCCCACCTGTGCGGCGCGCTCGACGAGAATCTGCGGGCGATCGAGCAGGGGCTGAACGTCGTCATCACGCGGCGCCAGGAGGCCTTCAAGGTCGAGGGCGGCAAGCTCCAGGCGCCGCGCGCGCTGGCGCTGCTCGAGGCGCTGCACGAGCGCGCCGCGCAGCCGATCGAGGACGACACGCTGCAGCTGATGCTGCACGACGCCCAGCGCGACGTGATCCAGGGCCACGCCAAGCCGAGTCCGCCCGCGCCGGCGGCCGAGGGCGGCGAGATCGTGTTGCACACCCGGCGCGCCAACCTGATCGGGCGCACGCCCAACCAGGTGCAGTACCTGCGCCAGATCCTCTCGCACGACATCACGCTCGGCATCGGCCCCGCCGGCACGGGCAAGACCTTCCTCGCGGTGGCCTGCGCGGTCGACGCGCTGGAACGCAGCGGCGTCCAGCGCATCGTGCTCACCCGGCCCGCGGTGGAGGCCGGCGAGCGACTGGGCTTCCTGCCCGGCGACCTGACGCAGAAGGTCGATCCCTACCTGCGCCCGCTGTACGACGCGCTGTACGACCTGATGGGCTTCGAGCGCGTCATCAAGGCGTTCGAGCGCAACGCCATCGAGATCGCGCCGCTCGCCTTCATGCGCGGGCGCACGCTGAACCACGCGTTCGTGATCCTGGACGAGGCGCAGAACACCACGCCCGAGCAGATGAAGATGTTCCTCACGCGCATCGGCTTCGGCACCAAGGCGGTGGTCAACGGCGACCTGTCCCAGGTCGACCTGCCGCGCGGCGCGCGCAGCGGCCTGACCGACGCGGTGGAGGTGCTGCGCAACGTGAAGGGCATCGCGACGACGCGCTTCCTGGCGACGGACGTCGTGCGCCATCCGCTCGTGGCGCGCATCGTCGACGCCTACGACGCCGCGAGCGAGCGCGCCGCGGCGCAGGAGTCGACCGAACGGCCCGAGCGGCCATCCGCGAGCTTCCAGGAGGGCCGGCGCAACGGCCGCGGAGGGCGCGCCTGATGGCCCGCCCCGAGCTCACGCTGAGCCTGCAGTTCGCCGACACGGCGCACCGCGCCGCGCTGCCGCGCCACAAGGTGACGCGCTGGATCCGCGCCGCGCTCGAGGTGCCCGGCACCATCGCCGTGCGCATCGTCGGCGAGGACGAGGGCCGCACGCTGAACCGCGAGTACCGCCACAAGGACTACGCGACCAACGTGCTGACCTTCGACTACGTGCAGGAGCCCGAGGTCGAGGCCGACCTGGTGCTGTGCGCGCCCGTGGTGGCGCGCGAGGCCGCCGAGCAGGGCATCACGCTGGAGGCGCACTACGCGCACCTGCTGGTGCACGGCACCCTGCACGCGCAGGGCTACGACCACGAGGACGACGGCCCCGAGGCCGCGGCGATGGAGGCGCGCGAGACCGCGGTGCTCGCGGGCCTGGGCTTCGCCGATCCCTACGCGGCGCGCTAGCCGCGGCGCAGCTTCTTCGCGGCCTCGAGCGCGAAGTAGGTGAGGATGCCGTCGGCGCCCGCGCGGCGGAACGCCAGCAGCGACTCCATCATCGCGGCCTCGCCGTCGAGCCACCCGTTCTGCGCCGCGGCGCGCAGCATCGCGTATTCGCCGCTCACCTGGTAGACGAAGGTGGGCATCCGGAACTCGTCCTTCACGCGGCGCACGATGTCGAGGTACGGCATGCCGGGCTTGACCATCACCATGTCGGCGCCCTCGGCGATGTCGAGCCCGACCTCGCGCAGCGCCTCGTCGGAGTTGGCCGGGTCCATCTGGTAGACCTTCTTGTCGCTCTTGCCGAGGTTGGCGGCCGAGCCGACCGCGTCGCGGAAGGGGCCGTAGAAGGCGCTCGCGTACTTGGCGCTGTAGGCCATGATGCGCGTGTGCACGTGGCCGCGCGCCTCCAGCATGCCGCGCACGGCGCCGATGCGGCCGTCCATCATGTCGCTGGGGGCGACGATGTCGACGCCGGCCTCGGCCTGCACGCGCGCCTGCTCGGTGAGCACCGCGACCGTCGGGTCGTTGACGATGTAGCCGGCCTCGTCCAGCAGGCCGTCCTGGCCGTGCGAGGTGAAGGGGTCGAGCGCGACGTCGGTCATCACGCCCAGCTCGGGGAAGCGCGCCTTCAGCGCGCGCACCGTGCGCGGCACCAGGCCGTCGGGGTTGAGCGCCTCGGCGCCGTCGGGCGTCTTCAGCGCGGGGTCGATCACGGGGAACAGCGCGAGCACGGGCACGCCGTGCTCCAGGCACTGCTCGGCGACGCGCAGCAGCGGCTCGAGCGCCAGGCGCTGCACGCCGGGCATGCTCTTGATGTCCTCCACGCCGTCGCGCCCCTCGTGGACGAAGACCGGCAGGATCAGGTTCCCGGGGGCCAGGCGGTGCTCGCGCACGAGCTCGCGCGTGAACGCGTCGCGGCGCAGGCGGCGCGGGCGGCTGGCGGGGTAAGGGGGCAGGATTGACACGGTGGAACGGTCCTTTGACTGAAATCTAGGCATCTACCCGCATTCGGCGACGAGGCCCTGCCGTGGGCCGTCATTGTTCTGCTACATTCCGTTTCGGATGATGTCCGCGAGGGCATTGTCCCCTGCTTTTCCTCCCTGAGCAGGTGCCTTGCGTGATGACAGCGTCAAGGCTTTGCAGCCTCGGCCCCAGGGCCGGGGCTCTTTCTTTATGACGGTTCGGGCTCGCTCCGTTCCCCGCCCCCAAGGGGCTGAAGCCGGCCCGCCACGGGCGGCCGGGCGCGGGCCGGCTCGGCGACATCTCGGCCGGCCCGAGAGCCGTTGCGTGTGGGCCCGATAATGACCCGATGAGCGGATATCTCTGGGTCAAGGCCTTCCACATCGTCTTCGTCGCGAGCTGGTTCGCGGGCCTGTTCTACCTGCCGCGCATCTTCGTCAACCTGGCGCAGGTGCCCAACGACAGCCATGCCGAGCGCGAGCGCCTGCTGCTGATGGCGCGCAAGCTCTATCGCTTCTCCAGCTTCCTGATGGTCGCGGCCATCTTGCTCGGCTTCGTGCTGTGGCTCGTCTACGGGATCGGCCGCGCGCCGGGCGAGCACTGGCTGCACGCCAAGCTGCTGCTGGTCGTCCTGGCGATCGGCTACCACCACCGCTGCCGCGCGCTGCTGCGCGACTTCGAGAAGCTCGAGAACCGCCGGCGCGAGCGCTGGTTCCGCTTCTTCAACGAGGCCGCGGTGCTGCTGTTCGCGGCCATCGTGGTGCTCGTCGTCGTCAAGCCCTTCTGAGGACGCAGGGCCGCGCGATGGCGACGTCCCCGCGCCCCCCCGCGCCGGCGGGCGGCCCGCGCGAGAGCGCCGCGCTGGTGCTGACGCTGCTGTTCGCGGGCCTGATCGTCTACGCGAGCCTCTATCCCTTCACCGACTGGACCTGGCCCGCCGGCCAGCCGCCGGCGGCGCTGCTGGCGCTCTCGTGGCCGCGCTGGCACGTGAGCTTCGACGACTGGTCGAACTTCGTCGGCTACATGCCGCTCGGCGCGCTGGTCTTCGCGAGCGGGCTGCGCGCGCACCGGGGAACGCTGCTCGCAGGCGTGCTGGCGACCCTGCTCCCCGCCGCGCTGTCGTGGACGATGGAGGTGCTGCAGCACTTCCTGCCCGGGCGCGTCTCCTCGCTGATGGACTGGGTGCTCAACTCGCTCGGCGCGGCGACCGGCGCGGCGCTGGCCATCGCGGCGCACGCCGCCGGCGGCGGGGTGCGCTGGGGTGCGCTGCGCGAGCGCTGGTTCGCGCCGGGCAGCGGCTCCCTCGTCGCGCTGCTGGTGGTGTGGCCGCTCGGCTTCCTGTTCCCCACCACGGTGCCCTTCGGCCAGGGCGTGTCCTGGGAGCGGCTGCAGGAAGCGGCGTTCGACGCGCTGTCCGACCACCCGCTGGCGCCGTGGTTCGAATGGATCTGGGCCAGCCTCGGCGACAGCCCGGCGGCGATGTCGCGCGCGGCCGAGGGGCTGGTCGCCACGCTGGGCCTGTTCGGGCCGGTCATGGTGGCCTTCTCCATCACGCGGCGGGGGTGGCGGCGCGTGGCGATGGTCGCGGTGGCCTGCGGCGCTGGGCTCGCGGCCAACACGCTGTCGGCCGCGCTCAACTTCGGGCCCGTGCACGCCTTCGCCTGGCTCACGCCCAGCGTGCCGATCGGGCTGGTGTGCGGCGCGGCGCTCGCCCTCGCCTGCCTCCCCTCCGGGCCGCACGCCGCGGCGGCTCTCGGGCTGGTCGCGCTCTCGGTGCAGGTCGTGCTGGTGGCGCAGGCGCCGTCCGACCCGTACTACGCCGAGAGCCTGCAGGCCTGGGAGCAGGGGCGCTTCATCCGGTTCCACGGGTTGGCGCAGTGGGTGGGATGGCTGTGGCCGTTCGCGGCCCTGGTCGCGCTGTTCGCCCGGCTCATCCGGGCCGAGCCGGCGCGGCAACCCTGATGGCCTGCGGCCGCGCGGGGCCTTCCTACAATTGGCGGATGTACTACAAGCACCACGTCTTCTTCTGCCTGAACGACCGTCCCAACGGCGAGGCGAGCTGCGCCCACGTGGGCGCGCAGGCGGGCTTCGATCATTGCAAGTCGCGCGTCAAGGCCGCGAAGCTCGCGGGCCCGGGCGGCATCCGCGTGAACAAGGCCGGCTGCCTCGACCGTTGCGCCGGCGGGCCGGTGGCGGTCGTGTATCCGGAGGGCACCTGGTACACCTTCGTCGACGAGCACGACATCGACGAGATCGTCGACTCCCACCTCGTCGGCGGCAAGCCCGTCGACCGCCTCCTGCTGCCGCCCGACGTGGGCCGCTGAGCCACGCCCTCTCCGAGATCGCCACCACCATGAATGCATTCACCCGCCGCGGCGAGGTCGAGGGGCCGGCCGGCCGCCTCAGCGTCGCCGTCGACACCATCGAGGGCCTGCCGTCGCGGGGCCTCGCCGTCGTCTGCCATCCCCACCCGCTGCACGGCGGGACGATGGACAACAAGGTCGTGCAGACCGTCGCGCGCGCGCTCGCGCAGCGCGGCTGGCGCACCGTGCGCTTCGACTACCGCGGCGTGCGCGAGTCCGCCGGCGCGTACGACGAGGGCCGCGGCGAGACCGAGGACGCGCTTGCCGTCATCGCCGCGCACCGCGTGCTCGGCGAGCCGCTGGTGCTGGGCGGGTTCTCGTTCGGCGGCTTCGTCGCGGCCAATGCGGCCACGCGCCTGGCCGAGGCCGAGCGGCCGCAGCGCCTGGTGCTGGTGGGCCCGTCGACCGAGAACTTCACCTTGCCGGCGGTGCCGGCCGACACGCTGGTGATCCACGGCGAGCACGACGAGGTCGTGCCGCTCTCGGCGACCCTCGACTGGGCGCGGCCGCAGGCGCTGCCAGTGGTCGTCGTGCCCGGCGCCGGGCACTTCTTCCACGGGCAGCTGCCACTGCTCAAGTCGCTCGTGACCCGCCACTTCGCGGAGTGACCCCCGCGCGTCCGCTCCGATGAAGAAGTTCCTGGCCCCGCTGGCCCTGTGCGCGCTCG
>Ga0209051_1002803_pt1 | contig 12029 bp, 12 predicted proteins | sample AraplaCvi_mMS_r2_2_FD_184286 | JGI IMG/M metagenome (GOLD analysis project Ga0209051, IMG submission 184286) | Arabidopsis root microbial communities from North Carolina, USA - plate scrape MF_Cvi_mMS_r2 (SPAdes) (version 2) | ecosystem: Host-associated > Plants > Roots > Endosphere | place...
AACGGTCGCAGCTCCGGCGTCTTCTTGTGCTGGTGCACCGCCATCCGCTGCAGCAGGGTCGACAGCGCTTCGAGTCCGTCGCCGAGGAAGGGCCCCTTGTTCAGCATCACGCATTCGGCGCGCGCGGCCATCGCGGCGTCGGTCATCTCGCCGCGCAGCGGGGTGCCCTTGCTCACGAGGTGTTCCAGCACCTGCGTGGCCCAGATCGACGGGACGTGCGCCGCCTCGGCGAGCCAGAGCATCTCCTCCTGCATCTCGGCCATGCGGCCGAAGCCGATCTCCACCGCCAGGTCGCCGCGCGCGATCATGACGGCGGTGGGCTGCTGCGACGCCGCCTGCACCAGGATCTCCGGGAGCCGGTCGATGGCATGCTGCGTCTCGATCTTGAGGACGACCGCCATCGTGCGCCAGTCCTCCCGCCGCTGCGCCAGGGCGTCCTGCAGGTGGGCGACGTCGGCGGCCGACTGCACGAAGGAATACTCGATCGCGTCGGCGTGGGCGGCCACGAAGTCGAGGTCCGCGAGGTCCTTCCTCGTCATCGCGTCGACCGCGAAGTCGGTGTCGGGGAAGTTCAGGCCCTTCTCGCGCTTGACGCGCACGCCCTTGTTGCCGGTGGTCTCGATCCGCGTGAGCAGCCCCCAGGGCGCCGTGCGTTCGACCACGGCCCCGAGCTTGCCGTCGTCGTAGAAGACGCGTTGACCCGCCGTCGCGGCGCGCATGGGGCTGTCCAGCGTGCATTCGACGGCGACGCAGCCGGCCTCGCGCGCCGCCGTCTCGCCCTCGCCCGCGAACGCGATGGCCAGTGCGTCGCCGCGGTGCAGGCGCTGGTCTCCGGGGCCGGCCACCTTGCCGCTGCGGATCTTCGGGCCGGCGAGATCCATGAACACGCGCAAGGCGCGCCCGCCCGCGCCGGCCGCGGCGCGCGCGTGACCGACCATGCGACCCCACGCGTCGGGGTCGTCGTGCGCGCAGTTGATGCGGATGGCGTCCACCTCGCGCTCGACGAGCCGGACGAAGAACGCCGGGTCGTCGGCCGCCTCGCTGGGGCAGGTGACCAGCACCGCCACCGGGCGCCGCTCGCAGCGCGGCCCGAAGAGCGCCGCCGACCGTTGGAGCAGCAGGTGCTCGCCGGCGAAGAAGCGGTCCGCCGAGGGGCGCTCGCCCGGCGCTTCGCCCGCGATGGCGGCGAGCGACGAGCGCACGGCCTGCAGCCCCTCCAGCACGCGGCTCTCGAGCCGGCCGAGCGACGACAGCCCCAGCACCATCAACGACTCCTGCAGCGAGCGCAGGTCGTGGCGGCGCAGGGCGAGGTAGGCGGCCATGTTGGCCGCGCTCTCTCCAAAGGCAGGGGTCGGCGCCGGCCAGCTGGCGGCCTCCTCGGCCGAGCCGGCCCGCACCGCGGCGATGAGCGCGTCCAGCGCCGCCAGCACTCGCCTGGGGTCGTGGCCATCGGCACGCTGGGTGGTCATGCGGCGATGCTAGGGGCGCTGCGCGACGGCTCGGTGACGCGGCCACGCCCTGTCGACCGAGAGGTCATGCGGCGCCCGGAGAATGGCTCGCGCGCGCAGCGGATGCTCGAAGCGTCGGGCCGTCGATTAAGCTGCGTGTCGGCAAAGTCTCGGACCCTTGCCGCGCCGGCTCCCGGCGCGGGCGAGGTTTCCGATTCCCGGGGCGACTGGAGGACTGCATGGCAGGCACTGTTTCCGATGACGTCGTCTTGATGCGGACGGAAGCCGGCCAGGAGTCGGTGTGGTCGGACTTGGAGCTCACGGCGGCTCCGCGCCGCCTGCTGCTGCTCGTCAACGGCTTCACGCCGCTGCGCGACTTGTCGGCGCGCCTCGACGCGGTCGCGGCGGTGCTCGCCGAGGAACTGTTGAGTCGCGGCCTGGTCGCGCCCGTCGCGTGGGTCGGCGAGGACGCTGCGTGATGGACGCCACCTCGCGGCCAGTACCGGCCGACGCCTGAACACGATGCCGGACGAACCCAGGCTCTACCCGACGCCCCAGGCCGACCGCGGGGCCATCGTCGTCCGCGGCGTCTGCGGCGCCGTGCTGGGGCTTGTCGTCGCGATCGTGCTCTGGATGCGCTGTGGTGGCATCGGGCCTTGGGGCTCGGCGGCACTGTTCGCCGGATGCGTCCTCGTGGGCGCGATCGGTGCCGTCCGCCACGGCGACGCGTTCTGGTACCGGCTGCTTCGCCGGCCATGATCCCGGCCGTGTGCCGACGCCACCGCGACAGATGCGCGACCGGCACGGGCATGAACGCCGCGAGGTGCTCGCTCGCCCCGGACAGCGGCGGCGCGCTGCGGGTGAGCGGGCCTTCGACGGCCGGCCCCGGTCGCGGGGCGGACGGGCGGCATTCACGGTCTCGCTAGAGGGCGCGCTGGTTCACCCGCCGGGACAGGGCCTCGGCGCTCTCCTTGCGCTCGCTGTAACGGTCGACGAGGTAGGGGCTGAGGTCGCGCGTCAACAGCGTGAACTTGAACAGCTCCTCCATCACGTCGACGACACGGTCGTAGAACGCCGACGGCTTCATCCGCCCGTCCTCGGTGAACTCATTGAAGGCCTTGGCGACCGAGGACTGGTTCGGGATGGTGATCATGCGCATCCAGCGGCCCAGCACGCGCATCTGGTTGACCGCGTTGAACGACTGCGAGCCCCCGGAGACCTCCATCACCGCCAGCGTCTTGCCCTGCGTGGGACGCACGGCGCCCACCGACAGCGGGATCCAGTCGATCTGGGCCTTCATGATCCCGGTCATGGCGCCGTGGCGCTCCGGCGAGCACCACACCATGCCCTCCGACCAGGCGGCGAGCTGGCGCAGCTCCTGCACCTTCGGGTGCGTGTCGGGCGTGCCGTCGGGCAGGGGCAGGCTCGCGGGATCGAAGATCCTCACCTCGCCGCCCATGGCGGTCAGCAGGCGCGCGGCCTCGTAGGTCAGCAGGCGGCTGTAGGAGCGCTCGCGCAGCGACCCGTACAGCAGGAGGAAGCGCGGCGCGTGGCGCGAGGGCTCGCGCGCGGCCAGGTCGGCCGGGTCGGGCACCTTGAAGCACGCGACGTCGAGCGACGGGAGGGTGGGATCGAGTTCAACCATGGGTTCGGACCTTCGGCGGATCCTGGCGTGCCGGCTCGAGCGCAGGAGCGGCCGGCGTGATTGCGAAGAAGCGGTGCACCGCGACCGCGGCTGCGGCACCCAGCAGTTCGGCCAGCACGAACCCCGGCACGCTGGCCGGCGCGATGCCGGCGAAGCTGTCGCTGAACATGCGGCCGACGGCGGCGGCGGGGTTGGCGAAGGACGTCGAGGCGGTGAACCAGTAGGCGGCCCCGATGTAGGCCGCGACCATGGCGGCCACGCGCGGCGCGGGCGCGCGCAGGATGACGAGCAGCAGGCCGAAGGTCGCCACGCCTTCGGCGATCCACTGGCCGCCGCCGGCGCGCACCTTGGTGGAGAACTGCAGCAGGGGCAGGTCGAACATCGCGTGCGCCAGCCAGGCGCCCGCGATGGCGCCGAGCAGTTGCGCGACGACGTAGCCGGGCACGCGCGGCCACGGCAGCTCGCCGCGCCAGGCCATGACGAGCGAGACCGCGGGGTTGAAGTGCGCCCCGCTGATCGGGCCGAACACCTCGATGAGGATGTACAGCCCGCCCACGGTGGCCAGGGTGTTGGCGAGCAGCGCGATGGCGACGTTCCCGCCCGCGAGCCGCTCCGCCATGATCCCGGAGCCGATGACGACGGCGAGCAGCAGGGCGGTGCCGAGCGCCTCGGCGCCCAGCATCTGGCGGCGGCTGGTCGCCATGGTCAGGCGTGGGCGATCGCCGCCAGCGCGCGCTGCAGCTCGTCGTCCTTCATCCGGTCGAGCGGCAACTGCAGCAGCTGGAGCATGCGGTAGCCGATGGCCTCGCGCGTCAGGTCGAAGGCCGCGGCCTTGCCGGCTTCCGGCGCATGAGAGGGGTCGGCGTAGCCCCAGTGCACCTGGACCGGGCTGCCCGGCCAGTACGGGCACGGCTCCGCCGCCGCGCTGTCGCAGACGGTGATGACGATGCGCATGTGCGGCGCATCGGGCGCCGTGAACTCGTCCCAGCCCTTGCTGCGGTAGCCTTCGGTCGGGATGCCGGCTGCCTGCAGCGATTGCAGCGCGAACGGATGAATGCGTCCGCTCGGGGCGCTGCCGGCGCTGAACGCGCGGACGTCCTTGCCCAGCCTGGCCGCCCAGTGGTTCAGCATGCCCTCGGCCAGCACGCTGCGCGCCGAGTTGTGGGTGCAGAGGATCAGCACGTGGGTGGTCATGTCGGCGCTCGCGGATGTGCGTGGATTCTCGTCGGAGGGCCCGGCCATCAGCAGCAGGAGCCCGGCGCGGCGCTGACGGGAACGCCGACGGGCTTGCCGCGCGGTGCCTTGGCGGCGCAGCAGGCGGCGGCCGGTTCCGGGCTCGCGGACGCCTGCTCGCTGAACACGGGGATGCTGCCCAAGGTATGGAACTGCTCCCAGGCGATGCCTTGCGGGTCGGTGACCCAGTACTTGTCGCTGCGCGCGTAGCAGCAGGTCGTCTCGCCGACGTCCTGCAGGGTCAGGTCGGCGGCCTGGGCCTGCGCCTTCAGCGTCGCCAGTTCTTCCTCGGTGTCGGTCTGGATGCCCAGGTGGTCCACGCCGGGCGTGCCGCCGCGGGTCGAGATCGCGAAGTTGATGCGGGGGTCGTCGAGCATCCATTTCGCGTAGTCGGCTTCGACGCGCGTCGGCTCGGCGGCGAACATCTTCGAGTAGAAGGCGATGCTGGCGGGCAGGTCGTCGACATGGGCGTGGACGTGGAATCGCTTCATGGGGATCTCCGGTGGGGCAGGATCAGCAGCCGCAGGCGGCCGCGCGCGCCGCGGCGACGCACTCGGCGCCGGCGCAGCAGTTGTCGGTGAGGTAGCCCAGGAGCTCGTTCATGCGGTCGTAGGCGGCGCGGTAGACCAGGTTGCGTCCGAGCCGCTCCTGCGTCACCAGCCCGGCATGCATGAGCTCCTTGAGGTGGAAGGACAGGGACGTCGGCGCGATGCCCACGCCCTCGGCCATGACGCCGGGCGTCATGCCCTGCGGGCCGGCGACGACGAGGGCACGGAACACCTGCAGCCGATGGGCATGCGCCAGGGCGGCGAGGGAGCGGACGACGCTTTGTTCTTCCATGGTTCAATAATACTTGAAGAATCTACTAGATGCAAGGACTGCGTCCGGCCTGCCTTCCCGGACGGTGCCGCGCCCATCCCACCCCACCGACCGCCCGTCCGCGCCCGCTGCAGTCCGTCGCACCGCCCGGACGCCGACGCCCGTGCCCGCCAGAATGGCCGCCACCATGAACCCCCGCAGGCTCCGCATGCCCGTTCGTCCGCTCCTCCACGCCGCCGCGCTGCTCGCCTGCGGCGTGGCGTCCGCCCAAGGCGCGCTGCCTGCGCCGGCGCTGCTGGCCGTCGACCACCGGCAGGTCGAGATCGTGAACGGCGGGGCGCCTGTCTCCGCCGGCACGGTCGTCTTCGAGAACGGGCTGCGCGAGACGCTGGACACCTGGACGCCCGTGCTGAAGGCGGTCGCCCCGCGGGCGCACGTGTTCGCGTACAACCGCCCGGGGTACGGGCGCAGCGACGCCGTCGACGGCGCGCGCGAAGGCGCTGTGGTCGTCGAGGAGTTGCGCCGCGCGCTGCGCGCCGCCGGACTGCCGCCGCCGTACGTCCTCGTGGGCCACTCGCTGGGCGGACTCTACGTGCAGGTGTTCGCGCGCGCCCATCCCGACGAAGTCGCCGGCGTGGTGCTGGTCGATTCGCTCTACCCCGGCGTCATCAAGCGCGCGCAGGACTTCCCGCTGTATGCGCGCGTCGCCCGGCACGTGTTCTTCAGCGGCGCGGTCAACCGCGAGATCGAGGGCATCCACGCGACCGGCGACGCCGTGTTCGCGCTGCCCGCCCACGACGAGATCCCGATGATCCGGCTGTTCAACGTGCCGAAATCGGCGGGCGCCGTCGCGGTGGACTTCGGCACCGTCGACGAGGATCCGGCCGTGCGCACGCGCGTCGAGGCGCTGTATCCGCGGGCACGCAAGCGCGTCGTCGACTCCGACCACCGCATCCAGGAGGCCGACCCGGAGATCGTCGCCACGGCGATCGACGACGTGCTCCGGCCGGCGGCGGGGTCGCGCGACGAGGCGTCGGTCGGTCGCTGAGGCCGCCGCGACTCGGCGGGAGGGCCGGCCGTCCGCCCTGCCTGGCGAGCCCGTCGTCCCTTCCGCCCGCCGACGTCGGTCCTCGATCGGCAGCTGCCCGCAGCCGCGCTGCCCGGCCTGCGCCCTCAGGGCGCGTCGTGGCAGACGGCCTCGATGTTGTTGCCGTCCGGATCCAGCACGTAGGCGCCGTAGTAGTTCGCGTGGTACTGCGGGCGCAGGCCCGGCGCGCCATGGTCGCGGCCGCCGGCGGCCAGCGCCGCGGCATGGAAGGCGTCCACCGCGGCCCGCGAGCCCACGCGGAAGGCCAGGTGGAACGGCCGCGTCGGTTCGCCCTGCCTGATCCACACGTCCGAGCCGTCCTCGTGGCAGAAGCCGGCGCACGGCTCGCGTCCGTCGTCCAGGGTCATCTCCACGACCCGGGCATGGCCGGTCGGGCCGAGCGCCTGCGCGTAGAAGGCCTTGCTTCTCGCGAAGTCGCTGACGACGATTCCGATGTGATCGATCATGCGGGCACCTCCTGAAGTGCTGGAACGACGGGGACACGCCGAGAGACTGGTGGACATCGTACGACAGGCCCGCCAGGCTCGTGCCGGGAGCGCGACGGCGCTCGCGCGCTGCCTGCGCGCGAAGGCGACGAGGTGGGCCCGCCGCCGGGCCGTGGGCAGGAGCGCGATCGCCGCGCCGGGCCTGCGGCGCGCGCCATGGCACCATCCACCCTGGCCCGGCGAGCCTGGAGGGCGCCGGGCGAAGGAACTTTGATGGCCCGGCGGGCACTGACCTGTCGCCGCCAGGCGTGCTTCGGCCCCTGCCTGGGGCCGGGGGTGCGGGGTTTTCATGGGCCGTTCAACGGTGGTGGAGTGACATTGAAAAAGACGCTGATCTGGTTCGTGCTGGCGCTGACGGCTGCCACGCAGGTGGCCGCGGTGGATGCGGAGGCGGCCTTCCCGCCGGTGCTGAAGCCCCTGGCGCAGGAGGGCCGGGCGGCCCATCTGGCGGCCGACCTGCTGTCGCGCTACCACTACAAGCCCGTCCCGGTCGACAACGCGTTGTCGACCAGGGTGTTCGACCAGTACCTGAAGGCGCTCGACCCCGAGAAGTCCTACTTCCTGCAGTCCGACATCGATCGCCTGGCCGTCGACCGCACCCTGCTCGACGATGCGGTCCTGGCCGAGGACCTGCGCGCGCCGTTCGAGATCTTCAACCTGTACGAACGCCGGGTGGCCGAGCGCCTGGCCTATGCCCGCGGCCTGCTGCCGAAGGGATTCGATTTCGAGCGCGACGAGTCGCTGACGATCGACCGCAAGGCCGAGCCCTGGCCCGCGAGCGAGGCCGATGCGCTCGAGCTCTGGCGCAAACGCGTCAAGAACGACTGGCTGCGGCTCAAGCTGGCCGGGCAGGACGACCGGGCCATCGCGAAGATCCTCGACCGGCGCTACGAGAGCGCCACCAGGAGCCTGGGCAAGGTCACCAGCGCCGATGCCTTCCAGGCCTTCATGAACGCGTACACGACGGCGATCGAGCCCCACACCAACTACCTGGGGCCGCGTGCCGCGGAGAACTTCGACATCTCGATGCGGCTGTCGCTGGTGGGCATCGGCGCGGTGCTGACCGAGATCGACGGCTACACCACGGTCCGCGAACTGGTGCCGGGCGGGCCCGCGAGCCTGTCGGGGCAGTTGAAGGTCGGCGACCGCATCGTGGGCGTCGCGCAAGGCGCGGCCGGCGCGATGGAGGATGTCGTCGGCTGGCGCCTGGACGACACGGTCGCGCTGATCCGCGGCACGATGGGTTCGACGGTGAAGCTGGACGTCCTGCCGGCCGACAGCGGACCGGATGCGTCGAACAGGTCCGTGGTGCTGGTCCGCAAGACCATCACGGTGCAGGACAGCGTGGCCAAGGCCAAGGTCTATTCCGTGGCGACGGGCGCCGGCAAGCGCCTGGTCGGCGTGATCACCTTGCCGTCGTTCTACGAGGACATCGAGGCGCTGCAGAAGGGCGACAAGGACTACCGCAGCGCGGCGCGCGACGTGGCCCGGCTGCTGGTCGACCTGAAGGCCCGGAAGGTGGACGGCGTGCTGATCGACCTGCGCAACAACGGCGGGGGCTCGCTGCGCGAGGCGGTGAAGCTGACGGGCCTGTTCGTCGGCCGGGTGCCGGTGGTGCAGACCCGCAATGCCAAGGGCGAGATCACCGTGGAGAAGGACGTCGACACCGACCTGGCCTGGGACGGGCCGCTCGGCGTGCTGGTCAACCGGGCCTCGGCGTCGGCGTCGGAGATCTTCGCCGCGGCGATCCAGGACTACGGCCGCGGCGTGATCATCGGCGAGGGCAGCTTCGGCAAGGGGACGGTACAGACCGTGGCCAGCCTCGACCAGATCGCCAAGAACGCCACGCCGGCGTACGGCGAGCTGAAATTCACCATCGCGCAGTTCTTCCGGGTGAACGGTGGAACGACCCAGCTGCGTGGCGTGACGCCGGACATCGTCTATCCGCAGACCGGCGACGACACCCAGTTCGGCGAATCGAGCTACGACAACGCATTGCCCTGGACCCGCATCGAGCCGGTCGACTACAAGACCGTGGGCAACGTGTCCGCCCAGCTGCCCCGCCTCCTGGCGTGGCACGAGGCGCGCATCCGGCAGGACCGCGACTTCCAGGCCCTGCTCGAGAACCTGGCCGAGGCGCAGGCCCTGCGCAAGGGCAACGTGATCTCGCTCAACGAAGGGGTTCGACGCAAGGAGCGCCTCGCCTCGGAGAAGCGGGTGTCGGCCCTGCTGGGCGCCGCGGGAACGGGCGCGGGCAGCGAACTCGTCGACGACGGCCTGCAGTTCAACGAACGCAAGCTCGACAAGGATCTCGCCGCGGAGAAGACCAGGAAGACCATCGGCGACGCGCTGCTCGACGAGGCCGTCGGCATCCTCTCCGACAGCGCCGCCTTGAAGGCGGGCAAGTCGCAGGCGGCGGCCAGCGCCTTGCCCGTCCGTCCCGAGGTGGTCGCGACCCTGCCGAAGGAGTCCGCGGAGAAGTAGGCCGGTCGTGCCGGGCGCCGGGCCCGGCCCGGGCTGCCGGCGGTCGACCCCGAAAAATGGGTAGTTCGACCGTATCGGGTCGTCGTCGCCGTTCGTAGTGTCCAGGCATCGCTTCGCGAACCGGAGTCGAGCATGCCCCGCTACCTCGTTGAACGGACACTCTGCGCCTTCGTGCGCGCCGCCGCGGCCGACCATGCCGCCGCGCAGCGCTGCGACGAGGTGATCCGCGCCAATGCGCGCGAAGGCGTGACGTGGATCCACTCGTTCGTCACGCCGGACCGGCGCCGCAGCTTCTGCATCGTCGACTCCCCGTCGCCGGAAGCCATCCGGGTCGCCGCGAAGGCCACCGCCTGGCCGGTCGACCGCATCACCGAGGTGCGGGTCTTCGATCCGTACTTCCTTTGATCGCGCCTCACCCCTCCACGGAGTCTTCATGAGCCTTGTCATCCGCAAGCGCGGCCGCTCGTGCGCGGCAGCGACCTTCGCAGCCCTGTGCCTCTCGGGCATGATCGGCCCGGCCCACGCCGACACCGTGACGGACTGGAACGCGACCGCCGCGGCGCTGCCCATGGCGGCGGCGCCCGTGCTGGCGCGCGTCATGGCGACGATGCACGGGGCGATGGTCGACGCCATCGGCGCCATCGAACCCCGCTACGAGCCGTATCGCTTCCGGGTCGAAGCCCCGGCCGGCGCCTCCGAGGACGCCGCGGTGGCGGCGGCCGCCCATGACGTGCTGGTGGCGCTCGCGCCGTCGCAGAAGGGCGCGCTCGATGCCGCGCTCGCCCAGTCGCTGGCCCGGGTCCACGACGAGCGCGCCAAGGCCGACGGGATCCTCGTCGGCGAGCGCGTGGCGGAGCGCTTCCTGGCGTGGCGCGCGAAGGACAACTTCGACGCCAAGGCCGAGGACAGGCCGGGCACGCGCGCCGGCGCCTGGCAGCGGACGCCTCCCGGCTACGAGCCGGGCGTGCTGCCGCAGTTCGGCGGCGTCACGCCGTTCCTGATCGAGTCGGTCGACCCGGACGTGGCGGAGGGGCGCCCCCGACTCTCGAGCCCGCAGTTCGCGCGCGACCTGGACGAGATCAGGCGCCTGGGGGGCCGGCGCAGCACCGGACGCAGCGCGGAACAGACCGCCGTCGCGGTGTTCTGGACCGGCAACGAGATCCTCCAGCTGAATGCGGTCGCGCGTGCCGTGTCGCAGGCGAGGAAGCTCTCGATGCCCGAGAACGCCCGGCTCTTCGCGCTGGTGCACATGGCGGCGGCGGACGCCTTGATCGTCTCCTTCCGCATCAAGTACCGGGAGAACGCGTGGCGCCCGATCACGGCGATCCGCGCCGGCAGCGGCGGCGCCGCCGCCGACCCCGACTGGGAATCGCTGCTCGTCACCCCGCCCCATCCCGAATTCCCCTCGGCGCACTGCATGACCACGGGCGCCGTCGCCCAGGTGCTGCGCGAGCTCTTCGGCAGCGACGAGGTGAAGGTCGGCTACGTCTATCCGCCGGGCCTGGGGATGGTGCGCGACTACACGAGCCTGACGCAGCTCGAACGGGAGGTGGAGGACGCGCGCGTCTACGCGGGCATCCACTTCCGCAGCACGGATCGCTTCTCGACCGAGCTCGGACGCAGGGTGGGCGCGGAGGCGGTCGCGCGCTATCCGCGACTCGCGCCCGCGCCCGCGCCGGAGACGAGCCTTCGCGCGCCCAAGGCTCGTTTAACATGCACGGAATGCGCGAGCGGCTGAGGTCGACGATGCCGGCCGCGTCGGGAGTTCGTCATGCCGATGCTCGAGCGCGATGGCCTCCTCGCGCAACTCGACTCACGATGGTCGCTGGCGCAGCAGGGCCCGGGGGGCCTGCTGTTCGTCGAAGGCGAGGCCGGCATCGGCAAGACCACGGTGCTGCGTGCGTTCGCCGAGTCCGTGCGGCGGCATTCGCCGGTGCACTGGGGCGCTTGCGAGGCGATGGCCACGCCGCGTCCACTCGGCGTCCTCGACGACATCGCCCTCGGCTCGCGCGGCAGGCTGGCCGTCCCGGACGGCGGTGACGGAGAGCGGCACCGCCTCTTCGTCGCCTTCGTCGAGCTGCTGGCCGAGCGCCCGGCGCTGGCCGTGCTCGAGGACGTGCACTGGGCCGACGAGGCGACGCTCGACCTGCTTCGCTACGCCGGGCGGCGCGTTGCCCGCACGCGTTCGCTGCTCATCGCGAGCTTTCGCAACGACGAGGTCACCTCGACCCACCCGCTGCGCGCCGTGCTCGGCGACCTGGCCACCGCGGGCGCCCCGCGGCTGGCGCCGCGGCCGTTCTCGCTGGCGGCGGTGCGGGCGCTCGCGGCCGGAAGCGGCGTCGACGCCGTGGCCCTGCACGCGCAGGCGGCAGGCAACCCGTTCTTCGTCACCGAAGTCCTCGCGGCGACGGCGAACGGCGTGCAGGGCGTCCCGGCGACCGTCGCCGACGCGGTGCTGGCGCGCGCCGGCCGCCTGTCGCTGTCGGCACGCGCCGTGCTCGACGCGGCGGCCGTCGCCGGACCGCGTGCCGAGTCCTGGCTGCTGCTCGAGCTGACGGCGGCCGAGAGCGACGCGATCGAGGAATGCCTGGCCACCGGCGTGCTGCGCGCCGAGGGCGCGGCGTTCGTGTTCCGCCACGAGCTGGCGCGGCAGGCGGTGCTGCAGGCCATGGCGCCCACGCGCGCGATCGGCCTGCACCGGCTGGCGCTGCAGGCGCTCCTGGCGAGCGACGCGACACGGATCGCGAACCGGCTGGTGCGCCATGCCGAGGCCGCGGGCGACGTGGCCGCGGTGCGCCACTGGGCGC
>Ga0209051_1002805_pt1 | contig 12025 bp, 9 predicted proteins | sample AraplaCvi_mMS_r2_2_FD_184286 | JGI IMG/M metagenome (GOLD analysis project Ga0209051, IMG submission 184286) | Arabidopsis root microbial communities from North Carolina, USA - plate scrape MF_Cvi_mMS_r2 (SPAdes) (version 2) | ecosystem: Host-associated > Plants > Roots > Endosphere | place: USA...
TATTTCCTCAGGGGGTGTTGTATTAGCCACCCTCCCGACAAAGGGACGTCCAACATTGTCTAGCCAGAAGAGTTTCTACGCTCCGGAGACCACTCTGATGGAGTCGTCAACGAATGGGAAATCGCTTGTTGCTGTTGATTTCAGCGGTTTGGTAGGCGCTGCCTAATGCTTGCCGCAAATGGCCCGCTACGGTCTCGAGATCTGGGATGGGGTGCACGCAATCTATGGAAATCGTTGAACGGGCAGTAGGAAAAATGAATCGTATCGATGCTGACTGGTTGCGAGAATTTGATGAGGCGATGCTGGGCTTCTTCGCCATCGACCATGCGGATGCGGGCATGTGCGCCGATGAGATTAGTAGGTACGCGGATCTTTCCCCGAAGGAAGCGGCGCTCACGTATGGCGTGGAGTACGACCTCTGTAGAGTGGATACGTTCTGGTCATAGCTCTCCTTAAGAACTGCGGTCGCGAGAGCGGTTCCGGCCACGTAACCATCCTGCGGGCTTGTCCCTTGAAGGTGCCGCAGGCTTACTGGAGCCAAGTTCTCACTTCTTCAGCCAGCAAGTTGGCGCTTTGCTCTGGATGCGCGTCACTCGATGCATCCCAAGCGAACTTTCGGACGGCAACATCGCCGACCCTGGCTTGTACCGACATCCGAGCATGGGGGCCTCTTCCGAACCCTACGATGAACCCACTCTTTGCACCGAAACCCGTCGCAAACGTCACGATCTGGTTGAGACTTGCGCGGTCCCAATCGCCACCAAAGTGCCTGTATTTGATGTCACCGACAGCTTGTCCTCCCTCAATCAGGAGATCTGGGTTAAGGCTGATGCCCCCTTCAACCAGCCTGAGGCCACGCTTTCTCACATCCCGTGGGGCAAGAGCTCCGGCGATGACGTTGCGCAGCCCGCTTTCAATTAGTCCTGGTGTGGGAATAAGAAACCCTCTGCCGGCGAGATCGCCCGCAGTGATGGACGCACCCTTGCCTGCCAGGACGAGCTTCGCGAGCGGAAGCACTCTCGAGTACCGGGAATGAAGGCGTGTCGGCTGAAAGCGGCTGTCGGAACGTCGCAGCGGACCTACCTGCGCCATTGCTGTAACTAGGCGCCTGGCACGCTGCCTGACGAGCGAGCCAATTCTTGCGTCTGATGCAGCCTCACCACATGCGGCCTTGATCAACCGATTGATCGCCGCGTCCTCATCAAGGTCAGAATATTCGCAAAAAACGGCTGCGCGCCCGCTTAGATTCGCTAGCGCCGTAGGAATGGGATGAATGCTTCCGCGTACCTCTGCCAGCTCCTCGGCGTAATCGCTGTAGTCCCGATGGAGGCCGAGTCGAATGACACGCTCAGCCTCATCAACCAGCCAAGCGATGATCAGTTCCTGAAGTTCGTGCGAGCTATCAATGTCAATCGATGCGCTATCGACCCTTGGCGCGACATCAGACCTGCTCATCAAGTAGAAGAAATGAGCCAACGGAATCTTGGGCCTGATCTGCAGCTTTAGATCTCCGATGCGCAGCGACCCCGCAACGTTCCGGAATACTACAGATTGTCCGCCATCCAACCGGCGCCTGATTCCGATGACCGATGCAGCATCCCCTACAGCCCCCAACTGCTTTGCATTGCGTTCCGAGCCCCACCAGTCGGCGCGGCCTGCCATTCTTCTACCTACTTCTTCCAGCGCACTGAGCTGTCTCTCAGACAAGCGAACAACAGCTTCGCGGTTCTCTTCAAAGATCAGCTCATTCAACATAGTTGGGCCAAAGCTGGTCCACGCTCAATGGATCCATCCCATCTGGCTGGTCGTAGTAATACTCCTCGATGAGAGGTAACAGCTTTCGCTTCCACACCTCCCGAAGAACGGTGGGCGACATATCGGGCCGCATGAAGAAGGAATGCCCAATCGTATGATGCCTATCCAAGTGATTGCCAAGGTGCTCATTCAGACGGGAAAGCCCGTCGAGCAGGTCTTGGGCGCGCGCGACGTTGTTCGCTTCCAGGTACTGCTTCAGGACATCGGTATCTGGACCAAGTTCGAAAATATCGAAACGGCGGCGCATCGCTGCGTCAATCGAGCGCACGCTTCGGTCCGCAGTGTTCATTGTTGCGATGAAGATCAGATTGGATGGAAGCTTGAAGTCCTTTGAAAGCTGCAGGCTGATCCCTTGATCTCGGTACTCCATCAGATAAAGCAGCTCGCCCATTACCCTCGGAAGGTTCGCCCGGTTGGCCTCATCCATGATGATCACGTATGGGTAGTTTGGGTCATTCAGATGACCTGATACACGCATCTCGTGCACAACTTGCAGCACTAAGCCCGGTGTCACCTCAAACGAGACACCCGAGCGACCAGGCACCGGTCTAAGCCCTTCGATGAAGGCCTCATAGGTGTAACTCGGGTGGAACTGAACAACACGGACTGCAGACTTTCGCCCTCTCGTCAGATAGGTGGCGAGGCGCTGTGCCACCCATGTCTTGCTGGTTCCTGGCGGCCCCGCGAGTATCAGTTGCGGCTGACTTCCACGGAGGCTATCAATCATCCCGTTAAGCACGGTATCAGGCAGGAGGGTCTCGGCTGCTAGCCAAGACAGATTTAGGTCCAGCTCTGGCTCCGGGGTGCTGTCCTGTCCACCAGCGAACTGGCCGCTGTCATCGACCTCCCAAGGCGTGAGCACTCGCTCGAAGACATACCCAAAAGCATTTTGGTTTATCAAGTTCTTGGGGGTGGATAGACCCTCAACGAGGCGGAGGGAGTCTGCACTGAAGGACTCTATCAGCTCGATTGCATCTAGCTTGAACCATGTCTTGTATCCCCCGTTCGCGCTGTCATTGAATCGACTAGAACCCTCACCGCTTCCCTGGAGCTCGGACCACGGATTCGCCATACCGTCGGACGTTGGGGCGCAGAGAAGCTCAACAACCCGCGCTCGGGCGACCACCTTACGATCCCCTCCATTGATGTAGAGAGTGAATCCCTTCGAGAGCTCGTCGCGAACTCCCTCTCGAAGCCTGAATGTCCATCCACTCGCCCACGCGCCGTCTGATTCGATGGCGCGCCTCACTCGATCCACGTCGTGACGTATTGAGTTCCAGGTGCCTAAGAGGGCGAGCTTCTCCGAAGGCTCTACTTCTCGCTTGGCTTGAGATGAAACCAGCACATCGTAAGCGTGGAGCACCTCGCCAAGGTCGGCGATGAGCTCGGAATCAGAAGGAATTGCGGCTAGGGGGTAGTACTTTGACGCAATCGTGGAAGCCTCGTACATTCGCGCCTTAGCGTGCTTAGAACGAAGGTCAATACCTGCAGAGAAGTCGAACCCCGCATCAGACAGATGCAGTATTCGGCCTCTAGCCTCATCCGCACGCTGGTTGAGCCTGCGAACGGCCTCCTTCCGATGGAGGGTGTCGAACTCAGTAACACCCTGCGCCAGGGTGAGGTAGACACCGTCACCAGCCTCGCTGAACAGGTACACCACGTAGACACCTCTCTGGGTGCTACTGGTCTCACGACGGTCAAGGACCGAAAGCCAGGGAATGGTCGCCCAGTTGCCTTTGCCATAGCTCGCAACGACTTTGAGGTGCTCGTGAGAGACCACTGGTGCGCTTGCCTCCACCGACTCCCTGAGAACGCGAAACAGCTCAGAGACCTGGTTCTCGCCGCCAAAGGGAAGCTGGGTGCGCGCTTGCTGATACGTTTGCAAAATCGTACCGAGTAGATCCCGGATTGAATGAGCGTTGGAACTAGGGAATTGATCTGTCACTTGACGTTCCTGGTCTTCGTCGGATTCGGCGCGCACCTGGCAGCCTATTGCGACAAAGATATCCGAGCGTCATAGCCTCAATCAATGGGCCGTTCTATTGATCTAGTGGCCGTGGACCAGCGCCGCACTCCCCGAAGACTACCGCCACTCGCCGCATTGAGTGGACTGCGCTAAGGACACGACTCAATCGAACCCTTATGAGCGATTCTATGAGAGGCGATGAGAGCCAGCGAAGCCGAAGTCAACGATAGGCCCTAACTGGCGCCTCGATAGACGACCCTGGACGAGCAAACACTCTACTTAGCATGGAAAGAAACTCAAGCACCTCATCTTCCACTTCAAGAAAATCGATCCTTGGAATGGGCTCCAGCGTAATGTAAACGGACTGGAGAGAGTCGATAAGCCTGCGGCGATGGTCGTCAAATTTAAATATATTTTCGCGGGACTGATATCTCCTCGAGGACTCTCTAACCACATCGTATACGCTGTCGATTGCGCGAGAGAACGCATCCGATGCGTACCTCTGACTATCATTGCCCGAGGGAAACATCAGCGTGTAAACTCCAAAAACGTCAACGTGGCGAGGGGAGAGCCGCCCCCTCCTCAGAATCTCCGATGACACAAATCTTTCATAGAACGTTATATGCGCTATTGCGTTTCCCAACATGCCAACCTGAGAAGTTGCAATGTACGTGCGCATTGCCAGGTAGACACCAGCGACAACTACAATGAACGACACCAACGCACCACCCGCCTTTATGACTTCCACCTGGGCCCCGATAAGATCCCCAAGGGTCCCGAAACAGTCTCCAGTTAGGCATAGGCTGTAGGCTGAATACTCTGGAATTCGCAACATTGTTACGATCAGTGTAATCTGAAAGCAGAGCGCTACTAGGATCGATATGATTGGAAGCAAATACTGGGCTAACCAGCGGTCGAAACGGCTGACCAACCCATCCACACGCATTGAACTCATAAGCTCTCCTTAAACTCTGGACGATAATGTCTCGTCATGTATCGCCGCAAGTTTAGAGCCCATAGTTCGTTTTCAGTCGCAATCAAATCCAATCTAGCCATTAATTTATTGAATCGCCTGAAGTACCAGTAGCCCGACTTCTTTCGACTGTAGACGTCTCGCAACTCGTAAGATGAATCGGTCGCGATTTTATAGTCCTCGAAACTCGGCAACGGCCTCACGCTCTTTAGCTTCTTCAGCAGGCCTTCGTGACTACGGCTACGAACCCTGGACAACTTATTTACGAGGCCCATTGCTCGATAGTATCGCTTCCGAAAGCTATACGATCGCCGCCCTGATTCGACCGCATCCATTACTGTTTGCCGGCCTATTGCCTTGACTCGCTTCACTTCCACCCGAGGAAGGGTAGGACTTGACTGACTGACGTTCAAACCGTGAACGACAAGCGGTTCTAGCCCGGTTCGTGTGATCACAGTTTTTGCTTCGTTGATCGAGAATCCATTGACGAGCAGAGCTTGCCCGATCAGCGCTCGAACCGGGGAGAATTCATAATTCGCCAATTTCGATGAAACGGTTATGTCATCCACGTATCGCGTATAGACGAGTTTCTTGCTCGCCAGGATGCCAACGTACTGCGGCTCGATGTTGTATAGCGACATCAGCGCAAGGTAGCTGGAAGTGATTCCGCCTTGCGGGAGTCGACCATCTCGGCAACACAGTTTAGCCAGAAGCTTAGCTGGCCCGGACCCCCAGCCGAAATGGCTGACGAACATTCTGAATACAATTTCTTCGCTGACATTTCCAAAGAAATCAGTAATATCCATCTTCAGAAGTGATCGCGCGCCACAGTGCATTCGAGCACACTCAACGTGATCGCGCTTATCTCCCGCAGCTAATGCATCGCGGTGGATTCCACCAAATATATATGGAGGCCACCGAACCACTGCGGGCCTCTTCAAGATTCGCGCGACGATTCTTCCCTGGATCAACCTCACGTCACGGGATGGACTGAACACCTCTCGTTTTTGCCCATCCTTCTTTGGAGGCGCATCCGTGGGTCGGTAGCTTTCCGAATCGCTCCTTTCGGCAACTTCACGGAGGAATGACTCGCTTAAGCCCAAGGCTCTCGACAGCTTCGCCACCGTCCTTATGGGCCCTGCAGTTCCACGCATCGATGCTGCCCCCAAGCGCTTCCAGCGCAATTCTCCTGAGTCTATCCAAATACTTACGTCGAGCATTCTATTGAAAGCATACCTAGCCAGTTCTCTATCCAGAACCGCTGGAGGGCTGGAAACCACATTCGTCAACATCGAAGGAGGCAACTGCTTCCAACCCCCCGGCTAGGATGCTCATCCCCCGCTCCTGAGGAACGAAGGACGGGAGACTCGAGGTCTTCCGGTGGAGCCCTTAGGGCGCCTTGAACTCTTTCGAGCCAAGGCAAATCCTCTTCGATTGATATCGTCAACTGCGGTGGTAAGCCCGAAGGCTGCGCGAGGTATTTTTATCACACGGCATCCAGCACGGCAATGACGTAGCTTCAAGATTCCATCACAGGCGCGGAGGCACTGTCAGCTAGTTGCCTTAGCGTTCTCCGCCTGGCTAGCAGCACGGGATACAGGTCGCCCGGTATCCTACAAGTAGATGAACCCCACTTGAGATGCCTCGCCAACTGGATCAAAGGCTTGCCGCTTCCCCCCCCCCCCTGCAAAACAAGCCGTTAGGCGAAGTGCCACAGACGCTCGTACGCGTACTAGGTCCCGCAACTGGTGGTGCAGGTTTCCAGAGGCTCGTGAATGAACGAACTCAAGCATAAGACTGGTGATGACGCGAACCTGGGTGCTTCGAGGCTGTTGGTGCTGGCACAGGTCGCTCATCATCACTCATCTGATAGAGCAAGACCGAAATCGGAAAGGATCAGCCTGAAAAGCTTTCGGGTGGCAAGCGCATCGCCCAGTGCGGTATGGCGACTCTCCGGGTCGGGAGCGATTCCATAATAAGCGAATGCTCCGCTTGAGCTGGTGGCAGACTCTGGAACCTTTCCCATGACGCATAGTGTTGCAAGCATGGAATGGGTATCAATCGTGCGGTGAGACAGCCCTCTAATGCCGGAACGACCCGCGCCTCTTGCAAGCTTCTCCAAGAAGTAACGATCAAAGGCTACGTTGTGACCGACCATTAACAGGTCGCCGCCTGCCGAGATTGACTTGAGGTAATGCTCGATTTCGTTGACCGCGGCGGCAGCAGTCTTTCTATGACGTCGCCATTTCGCTTCGTAGTTCGCAAAGAAGGACTTAGCGGCGTCCTCCCACACTGAATCGACTTTATCGTCAACAAAACCCTCTAGAACAGAATCGTTGCATAGCGGCGCGAACGCGTAGCTAACAATATTATGCTCAAATAGGTTGGTACCCGTGGTCTCAGTGTCCACCACGACAAGTCTACGTAGCAAATCAGCGCGCACCCTAATGCATCCTCTTGTAGGTGTAAATCTCTGTGATCAGAGTATTACCGAACAGCTTCCAGTTGTATTGATAGCTATCCGAGAAACCATAAATGATTGCAATGGCGACACAGGGAGACAGCGCCGTTGGAAACCACTTTGGCTCGACTGGGCACCCCAAAACTGCGAAGATCCCGCCAAGCAACAACACCAGCACACTCCCCCAGAACCAAACTACTGCGGCCGCGGTAAGCGATCGATGTAGCGTGTACTTATTCTGGTAAGTGGACACAAGAGATGATTGCAGCTGGGAGGCCAAGAATGCTTTGGCGACCGGATAGAACTGAGGCCAAGTACTCTCAGGAGGCATCTGTAGGTACTGCTTTCCTTGGATGAATTGAGCCTCCAAGTATGAATCGTATGATTCGATCGGCTTTGGAATAGACAGTCTAAGGCAGCTACATACTCGAATGATTGACTTCTTCCCATGAGATTTGCTCTTCGATGACCTGCTAATCCAATGCAGAAGGTGACCGGAAAAGTAAGCTGCGACTGCCAATCCGGCGATGAAACCGAATTTTATCTCGTTATTCAGGAGGGTTATGAAACCCTTGATGGTGCTCACCTCAGCTGGAGCAACGAATCCAAAAGTGACAACTTCAGCAACGGTGCCTGCGCACCACCACGTGAACACCAGGAACAGAAGCGCGATCATTCCGGGCACAAAGATGCCCCATATCTCGTAGCTGAGGTTTGTAATCTTCGCGAGCAACTGGTCCATGTGCACTCCTTAAGGTGTGTTGATCAAGGCCTGCCCTCTAAAAACTAGGGCGCCATTTACGGCGCCCTAGTTCTAACTGATTTCCTGGAATCAAACCCCAACAGGATTAGCCTTCTCAGGATCAATCTTGTACTGCTTGATAGCCCGGGCCACATCCTTCCCGGTCATCTTCCCGTCTTTGGCCAGTGCCGCAATCGCGGCATGCGCGATGTAGTACCGGTCCACCTCAAAGAAGCGACGCAGGTTCGCACGGGTGTCCGAACGGCCGAAGCCATCCGTACCCAGGACGGTGAACGTAGCCGGCACGAACGCACGGATCTGGTCCGCATACGCACGCACGTAGTCGGTCGCGGCAATCACCGGACCCTGGCGGTCTTCCAGCAGTTCGGTCACGTACGCCTTGCGCTGGGGTTCTTCCGGGTGCAGGCGGTTCCAACGCTCGGCGTCGAAACCATCGCGGCGCAGTTCGTTGTAGCTGGGGCAGCTCCAGATGTCGGCGGTGACGCCGAAGTCCTTCTCCAGCAGCGCGGCCGCTTCAATGGCTTCGCGCAGGATGGTGCCGGAGCCCATCAGCTGCACGCGCAGCTCGTTCTTCTTCGGCTTGCCGGCGTCGGTGAGCAGGTACATGCCCTTGACGATGCCTTCGGCCGCACCTTCCGGCATTTCCGGGTGGGTGTAGTTTTCGTTCATCAGGGTCAGGTAGTAGTACTCGTCTACCTGGTCTTCCATCATGCGCTTGGTGCCGTGCTGCAGGATGACCGTGACTTCGAAGCCGAAGGTGGGGTCATAGCTGCGCACGTTCGGAATGCCGCCGGCCGCCAGATGGCTGTGGCCATCTTCGTGCTGCAGGCCTTCACCGTTCAGCGTGGTGCGGCCGGCGGTGCCGCCGAGCAGGAAGCCGCGGGTACGCATGTCGGCGGCCTGCCAGGCAATGTCGCCCACGCGCTGGAAGCCGAACATGCTGTAGTAGATGTAGAACGGCAGCATCGGCACGTTGGAGACCGAGTAGCTGGTACCGGCAGCCATCCAGGAGCTGATGGCGCCCGGCTCGCTGATGCCCTGCTGCAGCACCTGGCCGCTCTGGTCTTCGCGGTAGAACATGAGCTGGTCGGCGTCGACCGGCTTGTACTTCTGGCCGAACGGGGCGTAGATGCCGATCTGGCGGAACAGGCCTTCCATGCCGAAGGTACGGGCTTCGTCGGCCACGATCGGCACGATGTGCGGGCCCAGTTCCTTGTCGCGCAGGGTGATGTTCAGGCTCTGCACGAAGGCCATGGTGGTGGAGTAGCTGCGCTCGCCGCTGCTCTTGAGCAGGCGCTCGTAGGCTTCCAGCTTCGGTGCGTTGAAGCTCTTGGTGGCCTTGCGGCGACGCTGCGGCAGGTAACCGCCCAGTGCGGCGCGGCGCTCCTGCAGGTACTGCACTTCCGGCGAATCCGGGCCCGGGTGGTAGAACGGCACCTGGCCGTCCTTGAGCTGCTCGTCGGTCACCGGAATGTTGAAGCGGTCGCGGAAGTGGCGCACCGCTTCGTCGTCCAGCTTCTTGGTCTGGTGGGTCGGGTTCAGCGCTTCACCGGCGCTGCCCATGCCGTAGCCCTTGACCGTCTTGGCCAGGATCACGGTCGGCATGCCCTTGGTGTTCACCGCTTCGTGGTAAGCGGCATATACCTTGTGCGGGTCGTGGCCGCCACGGTTCAGGCGCCAGATGTCGTCGTCGGAAAGACCAGCCACCATGGCGGCGGTTTCCGGGTACTTGCCGAAGAAATGCTCGCGCGTGTACGCGCCGCCGAAGGCCTTGCAGTTCTGGTATTCGCCGTCGACGGTTTCCATCATCAGCTTGCGCAGCACACCGTTGGTGTCCTTGGCCAGCAGGGCATCCCAGTAACCGCCCCACAGCAGCTTGATGACATTCCAGCCGCCGCCACGGAACACGCCTTCCAGTTCCTGGATGATCTTGCCGTTGCCACGCACCGGGCCGTCCAGGCGCTGCAGGTTGCAGTTGACCACGAAGATCAGGTTGTCCAGGCCCTCACGGCCGGCCAACGCGATGGCGCCGAGGGTTTCCGGCTCGTCGCTCTCGCCGTCGCCGATGAAGCACCACACCTTGCGGTCGGACTTCTCGATCAGGCCACGGTTTTCCAGGTAACGCAGGAACTGCGCCTGGTAGATGGCGGCCAGCGGGCCAAGGCCCATGGACACGGTGGGGGTCTGCCAGTAATCCGGCATCAGCCACGGGTGCGGGTAGCTGGACAGGCCGCCGCCGTCGACTTCCATGCGGAACTTGTCCAGCTGCTGCTCGTCGATGCGGCCTTCCAGGAAGGAACGCGCATAGATGCCCGGGGCGCTGTGGCCCTGGATGAAGAGCAGGTCGCCGGGGTGGTTGTCGCTGGGGGCGCGCCAGAAGTGGTTGAAGCCCACGTCGTACAGGGTGGCACCGGAGGCAAAGCTGGCGATGTGGCCGCCCAGGTCGCCCGGCTTGCGGTTGGCGCGCACCACGGTGGCCATGGCGTTCCAGCGGATGATGGAACGAATGCGCCATTCCAGTTCGGCGTTGCCCGGGCTCTTGGCCTCCAGGTTCGGCGCGATGGTGTTCACGTACTCGGTGGTGGGAGAGAACGGCAGGTAAGCACCCGAACGACGGGTGAGTTCCACCATGCCTTCCAACAGTTGATGCGCGCGCTCAGGGCCCTCGACATCAATAACGGCCTTCAGCGACTCGATCCATTCCTGGGTTTCCACAGGATTCGGGTCGTTGTTCAGCACCTCGTTCAACCAGTTCATTAGCGCTCCCATGACCGCACGCACGCGCGCGACTGTTTTTGATTTCTAGCCGCAAAGTGTAGCGCACCAATGGGTTTGCTTACTTCGCTACGGGTGCGTATGGAGGTGATGCGGTTGTGTCTTGGGGACATGGGGCGACAGTGGAGCGTGGTGTTGCGGGGTTCCACGGGGGCTTCTGGTTGATGCGTGGGCGGTTTTTTGGGCGGCTGGGTTGGCTAGCGCTGTCATCGGGGGCGTGGAACCTGGGGAGTGTTCTACCTGGGGGACGTACCGTTGTGGTGGCGGCGGGCCGGTTCGAACGAGGCCAGGTCTGGCTGGGTGCGGTCCTTTCGGGGTCAACGGCTGCTGAACGTGCGCGCAGTCACGCGTGGCGTGACCCTACACGGGTGGTCTTTTTCGATATATCGTTATCGCACTTCATTCGATATATCGAAATGACCGCTCCGCGTGATCTGGATGGGCCTGTCCGTCCGCTTACCTCCCGGCCGCTCAGCCGGGGCGACCTGCGCCTGCTGGTGCTTTCGCTGCTGGCGGCGCAGCCGCGCCATGGCTATGAGCTGATCCAGTGCATCAGCGAGATGTTCGTGCGGGTGTATACGCCCAGTGCGGGCTCGATCTACCCGGTGCTGGGGCAGTTCGAGGCCGCGGGCTGGGTGACGGCGCTGGAGGAGGCCGGGCGCAAGCGTTACGAGCTCACCGCGTTGGGCCAGGCCGAGCTGGCGGCGCAGCGCGCGGAGGTGGACGCGGCGATGCAGCGGGTGCGCTACAGCGCGCGCATGATCGCCAAGGCCAACCTGCCGCCGGTGGTGCGCGATGCGATGCGTGAGCTGAAGCAGGCGCTGGCCCTGCACCACGCGCGTTGGCAGGACGACAACGCGGCGGCGGTAGCCCAGGCGCTGGGCGAGGCCGCTGCGCGGATCCGCGCGTTCGGGCGCTGATCTTCCCCTATTCCTTTCGACCCCGCCCGCTTCGCGCCAGCCAGGTCTTTCCCCCATACGCCGCTGCGGCGGCATTGAAACAGGTACATCGCCATGGCTCTGCATGAAAACAAACTGGTGCGCCACACCGTGAAGTTCCGCCCGCTGGAGGTGCTGCGCACCGAGGAGATCAGCCCGTGCATGCGCCGGGTGATCGTGGGCGGCGAGGCGCTGGAAGGCTTTGAGTCGCCTTCGCCGGATGACCACGTGAAGCTGTTCTTCCCGAACGAGGAAGGCCAGTTCGTGGTGCCGACGATGACGCCGGAAGGCCCGCGGTATCCGGAGGGCCAGCAGCCATCACCTGCGCGCGATT
>Ga0209051_1002806_pt1 | contig 12025 bp, 10 predicted proteins | sample AraplaCvi_mMS_r2_2_FD_184286 | JGI IMG/M metagenome (GOLD analysis project Ga0209051, IMG submission 184286) | Arabidopsis root microbial communities from North Carolina, USA - plate scrape MF_Cvi_mMS_r2 (SPAdes) (version 2) | ecosystem: Host-associated > Plants > Roots > Endosphere | place...
GCTTCCCGATGATCCTCATCAGCGGCTCCAGCGAGCGCGAGATCGTCGACCTGCAGCAGGGCGACTACGAGGAGATGGACCAGCTCGCCATCGCCAAGCCGCTGTGCAAGGCCGCGTTCCGCGTGCTGCACGCGCAGGACATCGGCGTGGGCATCGCGCGCGCCATCCGCGCCGCGCTGTCGGGCCGCCCGGGCGGCGTCTACCTCGACCTGCCGGCCAAGCTGTTCTCGCAGACCATGGAGGCCGAGGCCGGCCGCAAGTCGCTCATCAAGGTCGTCGACCCGGCGCCGCGCCAGCTGCCCGCCCCCGACACCGTCGCCCGCGCGCTCGACCTGCTCAAGGGCGCCAAGCGGCCGCTGATCCTGCTCGGCAAGGGTGCCGCGTACGCCCAGGCCGACGCCGACATCAAGGCGCTGGTCGAGAAGACCGGCATCCCCTACCTGCCGATGTCGATGGCCAAGGGCCTGCTGCCCGACACGCACGCGCAGTCGGCCTCGGCCGCGCGCTCCTTCGTGCTGCAGGAGGCCGACGTCGTGCTGCTGGTCGGCGCGCGCCTGAACTGGCTGCTCGCGCACGGCAAGGGCAAGACCTGGGGCGCCGACCGCGGCCCGAAGAAGTTCATCCAGATCGACATCGCGCCCACCGAGATGGACAGCAACGTCGCCATCGACGCCCCGCTGGTCGGCGACATCGGCTCCTGCGTCGCCGCCCTGCTCGAGGGCATCGGCAACGGCTGGCAGAAGCCGCCGGCCGACTGGACGGGCGCGATCGCCGACAAGAAGGACAAGAACCTGTCGAAGATGGCCGAGACGCTCGCCAAGCGCCCCTCGCCGATGAACTTCCACAGCGCGCTCAGCGTGATCCGCGACATCGTCAAGGACAACCCGGACGCGATCTTCGTCAACGAGGGCGCCAACACGCTCGACTTCGCGCGCTCCATCGTCGACATGTACGAGCCGCGCAAGCGCCTGGACGTCGGCACCTGGGGCATCATGGGCATCGGCATGGGCTTCGCCGTCGGCGCGGCCGTGACGACGGGCAAGCAGGTCATCGCCGTCGAGGGCGACTCGGCCTTCGGCTTCAGCGGCATGGAGGTCGAGACCGTCTGCCGCTACGACCTGCCGGTGTGCATCGTCGTGTTCAACAACAACGGCATCTACAAGGGCACCGACCAGAACCTGAGCGGCGGCACCGACGTGGCGCCCACCGTGTTCGTGAAGGGCTCGCGCTACGAGCTGATGATGCAGGCCTTCGGCGGCGTGGGCGTCCTCGCCACCACCGCCGACGAACTGCAGGCCGCCATGAAGCAGGCCATCGCCAGCGGCAAGCCGACCCTGATCAACGCCGTGATCGACGAGACCGCAGGGACTGAAAGCGGCCGCATCACGAACCTCAATCCCGCCAAGGCGGCGATCAAGAAGTGAACCCCGTCCACGAGACGATCTGAACGAACCGAGACGAACGGAGCAATCAAAATGAGCGACAAGCCCCTGGCTGGCATCAAGATCATCGACTTCACCCACGTCCAGGCGGGACCGGCGTGCACGCAGTTGCTGGCCTGGTTCGGCGCCGACGTGATCAAGGTCGAGCGGCCCGGCTCCGGCGACGTGACGCGCAGCCAGCTGCGCGACATCCCGAACGCCGACGCCCTGTACTTCACCATGCTCAACAGCAACAAGCGCTCGCTGACGCTGAACACGAAGCAGAAGGAAGGCAAGGAAGTCCTCGAGAAGCTGATCAAGGAATCGGACGTGATGGTCGAGAACTTCGGCCCCGGCGCCCTCGATCGCATGGGCTTCACGTGGGAATACATCCAGGAGCTGAACCCCGGCATGATCCTGGCCTCGGTCAAGGGCTTCAGCGAAGGCCACCACTACGAGGACCTGAAGGTCTACGAGAACGTCGCGCAGTGCGCCGGCGGCGCCGCCTCGACCACCGGCTGGTGGAAGGGCGAGCACTCGGAGCCGACGATCTCCGCGGCCGCGCTGGGCGACAGCAACACCGGCATGCACCTGGCCATCGGCATCCTGACCGCCGTCATCGGCCGCCAGAAGACCGGCAAGGGCCAGAAGGTCGCCGTCTCGATGCAGGACGCCGTGCTGAACCTGTGCCGCGTCAAGATGCGCGACCAGCAGCGCCTCGACCGCGTCGGCTACCTGGAAGAGTACCCGCAGTACCCGCACGAGAAGTTCGGCGACGTGGTGCCCCGCGGCGGCAACGCCGGCGGCGGCGGCCAGCCGGGCTGGATCCTGAAGTGCAAGGGCTGGGAGACCGACCCCAACGCCTACATCTACTTCACGGTGCAGGGCCACGCGTGGGAGCCGATCTGCGACGCGCTGGGCAAGCCGGAATGGAAGACCGACCCGGACTACACCACGCCGCGCGCGCGCCAGCCGCACATCGACCAGATCTTCGCGACGATCGAGGACTTCATCAAGGACAAGACGAAGTTCGAGGCGGTGGACATCTTCCGCAAGTACGACATCCCGTGCGCCCCGGTGCTCTCGATGAAGGAACTGCTGCACGACGAATCGCTGCGCAAGAGCGGCTCCATCGTCGAGGTGCCCCACAAGGAGCGCGGCAGCTACTTCACCGTCGGCAGCCCGATCAAGTTCTCCGGCCTCACGCCCGAGGTGACCGCCTCGCCGCTGCTGGGCGAGCACACCGACGAAGTGCTGGCGGAACTGGGCTACAGTGCCCAGCAGATCGCGGCCATGCACGAAGCCAAGGCCGTTTGAGTGACGACCCGGCGTTGGCGGCCGGAATGCTCTGAAGGAAATCTGAAATGATGACCGTGTCCGAAACGCTCGACCTGAAGCAACTGCTTTCGGCGATCGGGGACGCGGTCGTCATCACCGACGGCGCCGGGGCCATCACCCTATGGAACCCGGCCGCCGAACGGATGTTCGGCCATACCGAGAAGGAGGCGCTCGGCGCCTCCCTCGACCTCATCATTCCGGAGCGGCTGCGCCAGCGCCATTGGGACGGTTATCACCAGACCATGCGCACCGGCGAGACCAAGTACGGCACGACGCTCCTGCGCGTGCCGGCCGTGCACCGGGACGGATCGGCCCTGTCCATCGCCTTCACCGTGGCGATGCTGCATGACCCTGACGGCTCACCCTCTGCCGTCGCCGCCGTGATCCGCGACGAGACCAGCAAGTTCAACGAGGACCGCGCCCTGCGCAAGAAGCTCGTCGAACTGGAACAGAAGCTAGCGGCGCTCGGACAGACGCCGTAGGACAGCAGCAGAGGGGCCTCCAAGGCCTTGGACAAGAATGAACACCACCGCGGCGCCAAGCCCGCGGGGCGGGAGCGTCTCCGCGTGGAGCGTTCCCTGGCCTGTTCACCGGAGCGGCATCGCGGTGCCTCTGCGGTGAACAGACCTAGGAGACTTCGATGAGCAAGGCATTGGATGGCGTGAAGGTCCTCGACTTCACGCATGTGCAATCGGGCCCCACCTGCACGCAGTTGCTGGCCTGGATGGGCGCGGACGTGATCAAGGTGGAGCGCGCCGGCGAGGGCGATGCGACGCGCGGGCAGCTGCGCGACATCCCCGAGGCCGACAGCCTCTACTTCACGATGCTCAACCACAACAAGCGCTCGATCACGCTCGACACCAAGACGCCCAAGGGCAGGCAGGTGCTCGACACGCTGATCAAGGAGTGCGACGTGATGGTGGAGAACTTCGCCCCGGGCGCGCTCGACCGCATGGGCATCACCTGGTCGCACATCCAGGACCTCAACCCGCGCATGATCCTCGCCTCGGTCAAGGGCTTCGGGCCCGGCAAGTACGAGGACTGCAAGGTCTACGAGAACGTCGCGCAGTGCGCCGGCGGCGCCGCGTCCACGACCGGCTTCGACGACGGCCCGCCCACGGTCACCGGCGCGCAGATCGGCGACTCGGGCACCGGCCTGCACCTGGCGCTCGGCATCCTGGCCGCCCTCTTCCAGCGCGAGACCACGGGCCGCGGCCAGAAGGTGCTCGCGCCGATGCAGGACGCCGTGCTGAACCTGTGCCGCGTCAAGCTGCGCGACCAGCAGCGCCTCGAGCGCACGGGCGTGATGAAGGAGTACCCGCAGTACCCCGACGGCCATTTCGGCGACGCCGTGCCGCGCGCGGGCAACGCCTCCGGCGGCGGCCAGCCCGGCTCGATCCTGAAGTGCAAGGGCTGGGAGACCGACCCCAACGCCTACATCTACTTCATCACGCAGGCCGCCGTCTGGCCGGCCGTGTGCAAGGTCATCGGCGAGGAGGGCTGGATCGACGACGAGGCGTACCGCACGCCCGCCGCGCGCCTGCTGCACCTCAAGCCGATCTTCGCCCGCATCGAGGAGTGGACGATGACGAAGACGAAGTACGAGGCGATGGAGATCCTCAACAAGTACGACATCCCGTGCGGCCCCATCCTGTCGATGAAGGAGATCGCCGAGGATCCGGGCCTGCGCGAGAGCGGCACCGTCGTCGAGGTCGACCATCCCGTGCGCGGCAAGTACCTGACGGTGGGCATGCCGATCAAGATGTCGGACAGCCCGGTGGAGGTCACCCGTTCCCCCCTGCTCGGCGAGCACACCGAAGAGGTGCTGCGCGAGCTGGGCTACAAGGACGAGGACCTGGCCATCCTGCGCGCCGAAAAGGTCATCTGAGCGTTTTCCCGGAAGGCTTCCCGTCGGCGTCCGGCCCGGGCCGGCCGCCGCGGCGGGAGCCATACCCTGCCACCGTACCTCATCCATCAGCTTTTCCTGATGGTCAGAGAAAGAAAGTTTGACTGTCGCCGATGCGGCGGGCTCCCTACAGTCGGATCACGACATCGGCATGACGCCGGCGTCGGGCAACACCCCCAGACCACGAGGAGCCCACGATGTTCAACGACCTGTCGACGGCCCGCCGGAGCGAAGACATGGAACTCCACGCCTACAACGCCGCCTTCTACGAGCTCGGCCTGCGCTTCCACTGGGACAGCGCGACCTGGGAGGAACTGGCCTGCGTGGGCGAATGCCGCAAGGCCCGCCTGCGTCACTACCTGCAGACCCGCCACCCGCACCTGCTGCGCGCCTACGACGCCGACTTCCTGGTCGAAGCCATCGAGCGCGCGCAGGGCGAGCAGCGCAAGGTCTGCGAGTCGAGCGCCAAGCCGACCCACTTCGACTGGTCGCGCGTCCGCGACGACGCCGAACTCGGTCATTGAACCCACATACACACACGAGAACCGATGCGATGAACCGACTCTGGGTCCGATTCGAACACGCCGGCCAGGCCGGCTTCGGCACGCTCGAGGGCGAGCGCGTGCGCGAGCACGTCGGCGAGCTGTTCGGCGCCAACGACGCCACGGCCACGACGCATGCGCTGGCCGACGTCCGCCTGCTGAGCCCCAGCGCCCCGACCAAGGTCATCGCGCTCTGGAACAACTTCCACGCGCTCGCCGCCAAGCTCGGCCTGGCCGACTGCGAGGAGCCGCTCTATCTGCTGAAGGCGCCCAACTCCTGGAGCGCCCACGGCGCGCCCATCGCGGTGCCGCGCAAGGCGGCCAAGGTCGCCTTCGAGGGCGAGCTCGGCATCGTCATCGGCAAGACCGCCGCGGGCGTGTCCGAGGAGGACGCCCTCGCCCACGTCTTCGGCTACACCTGCGCCAACGACGTGACGGCCGCCGACATCCTCAACCGCGACGCGTCCTTCACGCAGTGGGATCGCGCCAAGGGCCTGGACACCTTCTGTCCCATGGGCCCGGCGATCGCCACGGGCCTGGACCCGCGCACGCTGACCGTCACCACGCGCCTGAACGGCGAGGTGCGCCAGCACTACCCCATCAGCGACATGCGCTTCCCCGTCGAGCGCCTCGTCAGCCTGATCTCCCAGGACCTCACGCTCCACCCGGGCGACGTCATCCTCTGCGGCACCTCGGTGGGTGTCGGATCGATGAAGCCGGGCAGCCTGGTCGAGGTCGAGATCGGCGGCATCGGCACGCTCGCGAATCGCTACGGCTGAAGCCGCAGCATTCCCTGCGCGTCGCGGAACGGTTCCCTTATTGACTTCCGGAGATGGCCATGAAGATTGCAGTGATCGGCGCAGGAGCGATCGGAGGACTGGTGGGTGCGCGCCTCGCGCTCGCCGGCGAGGACGTGAGCTTCGTCGTGCGCGGCGCCAACCTCGCAGCGATCCGCGAACGCGGCATCAAGCTGATCGAGCACGACGGCACGGAGAACGTCGCGCGCAACGTGCGCGCGACCGACCGCTACGACGAGCTCGGCCCGCAGGACGTCGTCATCCTCGCGATGAAGGCGCACCAGGTGGAGGCCTGCGCGGCCGACGTGGCGCGGCTGTTCGGACCCGAGACCGTCGTGGTCACGATGCAGAACGGCATCCCCTACTGGTACTTCCACAAGCACGGCGGCGCGCTCGAGGGCAGCATCGTGCGCAGCGTCGACCCCGAGGGCGTCGTCGCGGCGCGCGTCCCCGCCGACCGGGTGCTGGGCTGCGTGGTCTATCCGGCGTCCGAGCTGCTCGAGCCGGGCGTGATCAAGCACATCGAAGGCGACCGCTTCCCGGTCGGCGAGCTGGACGGCACGATCTCCGGGCGCGCCACGCGCGTCTCCGAGTGCTTCGTGCGCGCCGGCTTCAAGGCGCCGGTGCTGGACAACATCCGCGCCGAGATCTGGCTCAAGCTGTGGGGCAACCTGAGCTTCAACCCGATCAGCAGCCTGTCGCACTCGACCCTGGTCGACATCTGCCAGTACCCGCCCTCGCGCGAGCTCGCCGCCGCGATGATGCGCGAGGCGCAGGCCGTGGCGCACAAGCTGGGCATCGAGTTCCGCGTCACGCTCGAGAAGCGCATCGCGGGCGCCGAGAAGGTCGGCAAGCACAAGACCTCGATGCTGCAGGACATCGAGGCCGGCCGCGCGCCCGAGATCGACGCGCTGGTCGGCGCCGTCATCGAGCTGGCGCGCATGACCGAGACCCCGACGCCGCACATCGACTCGGTGTACGCCCTGGTCAAGCTGCTTGCACGCACCATGGCGGACGGCAAGTGCCACGTGAAAATGCGTGAACTCGAAGTGCAATGACGACCCGGCTCGCTCCACTCCCCGCCCCCGAGGGGCTCAGGCCGGCGAGCTCCGGAGCGGCCGAGCGCTCGCCGGCCCGGGGAAGGGTCCGGTTGCCGAAGCCGAGGCATCCGGAGTGATCGAGTGACGATGCGGCACGCCACCTTGCGGCAGCTGAAGGTGTTCGAGTCGGTGGCTCGACACCTCAGCTTCTCGCGTGCCGCGGAGGAACTGCACCTGACGCAGCCGGCGGTCTCGACACAGGTCTCCAAGCTGGAGGACCTGGCCGGCAACACGCTGTTCGAGCAGCTCGGCAAGAAGATCTACCTGACGCCGGCCGGCAGCGAGCTGCTGCGCATCAGCCGCGGGATCTCCGCGCAGTTCGACGAGGCCGAGAACGCGATGGCGCAGTTCCGCGGCATCTGCGGCGGGCGGCTCAACGTCGGGGTGATCAGCGCCGGCGACTACTTCTTCCCGCGGCTGCTGGTCGACTTCGCGGGGCGCCATCCCGGCGTCTCGCTCAACTTCTCGGTCCACAACCGCGAGGGCCTGCTCGCCGCGCTGGCGGGCAACCAGACCGACCTCGCCATCATGGTGCGTCCGCCGCAGGAGGCGGACGTCACCGCGCTGCCGTTCGCACCGCACCCCTACGTGATCGTGGCCGCGCCCGAGCATCCGCTCGTGGGCGCGCCGGTGGCGCGCGAACGCCTGATGCGCGAGGCCTTCGTGGTGCGTGAGAAGGGCTCCGACACCTGGAAATCGATGGAGGACGGGCTCGGACGCGACATGGAGCGGCTGCGCATCGCGATGGAGATCCGCTCCACCGAGACGATCAAGCAGGCCGTCATGGCCGGGATGGGGGTGAGCTTCCTGTCGGCCCACACCGTGAGCCGGGAGTTGCGGTCGGGCAGCCTGTGCGTGCTGCACGTCGAGGGCTTCCCGCTGATGCTGCACTGGTACGTCGTGCACCTGCGCAACAAGCGCCTGCTGCCGGTGACGCAGGCGTTCAAGGACTTCCTGCTCGACCACGGCGCGGGGCTGATCGAGCGGATCGTCCCCTTCGACGCGCCATGCCGCGCCGCGTGACGTCGGGGCCGGCCCGCGGCCTGCCCCCGACGCGTTCAGCGGGTGCGGAAGGTGCGCGTCGCGACGGGCGCCGGGCGGGCGGGGGCGCGGTGGAAGAAGGCTTGCGCGATCGCCTTGGCGAAGATCACGATGGGCATGTGCGCGGCGATCTCGCGCACGGTGTCGTCCGACGGCAGGACGCTGGACGGGGCCTTGAAGGTCTGCGAGTTGAGCGAGGGGGTCATGGTGTTTCCGTTGGGGAGTTGCTGAATCGTTTCTGGATTGCTGCCAGTATAGGGTTAACCCGATACTCGATTCTTGACCGGGGTCAAGATTTTCACAAATTCCTGCTGCACCGCAGCAAGACCATATCTTGCCCGGCCGGGCGGAATTTCGGTAGACGCGGCCGCCGAATCCTTGCGACGGACGCATGCAAGTCCCATGCCCACGCCGCTCCTCCGCTCGGCCGGGCGTGCGGAAGATCACGCGGCCACCCGGGCGCCGATAACCTACTTGCGGTTCGTCGCATATTGCGCAGGCCGCTCGCGCGACCTAGATTGAAGCGTGCCGAAATGGCATATGTCACATGCCCTCGAAGGTATGGACGCCCTGCCACGAGGCTTTCCTCGAATCAATGACCACGGACAACGAATGAGACAAATCGCACCGGCGGACTTCAACGATGCCGTCCAACCGCTCATCGAGGCGCACCGGGACGTGCCCGGCGGCCTGATGCCGCTGCTGCACGCGGTGCAGGACAGGATCGGCTACGTGCCGGACGAGGTCGTCCCGCAGATCGCGCAGGCGCTGAACCTGTCGCGCGCCGAGGTGCACGGGGTCATCACGTTCTATCACCATTTCCGCCGCGAGCCCGCGGGCCGCACCGTCGTGCAGGTCTGCCGCGCGGAGGCCTGCCAGTCCTGCGGCGCCGACGAGCTGATGGCGCACGCCGAGAAGACGCTCGGCTGCGGCTCGCACCACACGCGCGCCGACGGCGCCGTCACGCTGGAGCCGGTCTACTGCCTGGGCCTGTGCGCCTCGTCGCCCGCGATCAAGGTCGGCGAGCGGCTGCACGCCCGCGTCACCCCCGAGAAGTTCGATCGCATCGTCGCGGCGGCGCAGGGAGCGGCAGCATGACGCGAATCTACGTCCCCCGCGATTCCGCGGCGGTGGCCGCCGGCGCCAACGAAGTCGCCGCCGCGCTGCAGCTCGAGTGCGCGCGCCGCGGCCTCGAGATCACGCTGGTGCGCAACAGCTCGCGCGGCCTGTTCTGGCTCGAGCCGCTGGTCGAGGTCGAGACGCCCGCCGGCCGCGTGGCCTACGGCCCGGTCGACGCGTCCGACGTGCCCGCGCTGCTCGACGCCGGCCTGGCGACGGGCGGCGAGCACGCGCTGCGCCAGGGCCTCACCGACGAGATCCCCTACCTCGCGAAGCAGGAGCGCCTGACGTTCCGCCGCATGGGCATCACCGACCCGCTCTCGCTCGCCGACTACGCGGCCCACGGCGGCTGGACGGGCCTGCGCAACGCGCTGAAGATGGACGGCGCGGCCATCGTCGACATGGTCACGCAGTCGGGCCTGCGCGGCCGCGGCGGCGCCGCCTTCCCGGCCGGCATCAAGTGGTCGACCGTGCGCAAGGCGCAGGCGGCGCAGAAGTACGTGTGCTGCAACGCCGACGAGGGCGACTCGGGCACCTTCTCCGACCGCATGACGCTGGAGGGCGACCCCTTCATGCTCGTCGAGGGCATGACCATCGCGGGCATCGCGGTGGGCGCCACCGAGGGCTACATCTACATCCGCTCGGAATACCCCGACGCGGTCGCCGTGATGCGCGAGGCCATCGAGCGCGCCACCGCCGCCGGCTTCCTCGGCGACGACGTGCTCGGCTCGGGGCTCGCCTTCCGGCTGCACGTGCGCATGGCCGCCGGCGCCTACGTCTGCGGCGAAGAGACCGCGATGCTGGAGAGCCTCGAAGGCAGGCGCGGCATCGTGCGCGCCAAGCCGCCGCTGCCCGCCATCGAGGGCCTGTTCGGCCAGCCCACCGTGATCAACAACGTCATCACGCTGGCCAGCATTCCCATCATCCTCGAGCGCGGCGCCCAGTTCTACAAGGACTTCGGGATGGGCCGCTCCACCGGCACGCTGCCCTTCCAGCTGGCGGGCAACGTCAGGCACGGCGGCCTGATCGAGAAGGCCTTCGGCCTCACGCTGCGCGAGCTGCTCTACGACTTCGGCGGCGGCAGCCGCTCGGGCCGCCCCATCAAGACGGTGCAGGTCGGCGGCCCGCTGGGCACCTACGTGCCCGAATCGCAGTGGGACATCCCGCTCGACTACGAAGCCTACGCGGCCGTCGGCGCGGTGGTCGGCCACGGCGGCATCGTCGTGCACGACGACACCGCCGACCTCGCCAGGCTGTCGCGCTACGCGATGGAGTTCTGCGCCATCGAGTCCTGCGGCAAGTGCACGCCCTGCCGCATCGGCTCCACGCGCGGCGTCGAGGTGATCGACAAGATCACCGCCGCGCCGTCCGGCAGCAACGAGAAGCAGCAGCAGGTCATCCTGCTGCGCAGCCTGTGCGACACCATGCTCGCCGGCAGCCTGTGCGCGATGGGCGGCATGACGCCCTACCCCGTGCTGTCCGCGCTCAACCACTATCCCGAGGACTTCGGCCTCTCGGTTCCAGCCACCAAGGCCGCGTGAGCCGCCGGAGACCACGAATGATCGAACACGACCTCAAGCTCGAAATCGACTACGGCACCCCCGCCAGCGCGTCCGCCGAGATGGTGACGCTGGAGATCGACGGCCAGCCGGTGACCGTGCCCAAGGGCACCTCGCTGATGCGCGCCGCGGTCGACGCGGGCACCCGGATCCCCAAGCTCTGCGCCACCGACAGCCTCGAGCCCTTCGGCTCGTGCCGCCTGTGCCTGGTGGAGATCGAGGGCCGGCGCGGCTTTCCCGCCTCCTGCACCACCCCGGCCGAGCCCGGGATGAAGGTGCATACCCAGACCCCCAAGCTGCAGGAACTGCGCAAGGGCGTCATGGAGCTCTACATCTCCGACCACCCGCTCGACTGCCTGACCTGCGCCGCCAACGGCGACTGCGAGCTGCAGGACATGGCGGGCGTCACCGGCCTGCGCAACGTGCGCTACGGCTACGACGGCGCGAACCACCTGAAGGACGCGAAGGACGAGTCCAACCCGTACTTCACCTACGACCCGAGCAAGTGCATCGTCTGCAACCGCTGCGTGCGCGCCTGCGAGGAGACGCAGGGCACGTTCGCGCTGACCATCTCGGGCCGCGGCTTCGAGTCGCGCGTCTCGGCGGGCCAGAGCGAGGCCTTCATGGACAGCGAGTGCGTGAGCTGCGGCGCCTGCGTGCAGGCCTGCCCCACCGCCACGCTGCAGGAGAAGTCGGTCATCTGGCTGGGCCAGGCCGAGCACAGCGCCATCACCACCTGCGCCTACTGCGGCGTGGGCTGCGGCTTCAAGGCCGAGATGAAGGGCAACGAGGTCGTGCGCATGACGCCGTGGAAGGACGGCAAGGCCAACGAGGGCCACTCGTGCGTGAAGGGCCGCTTCGCGTGGGGCTACGCCACCCACAAGGACCGCATCACCAAGCCGATGATCCGCGCCTCGATCGACGATCCGTGGCAGGAGGTCAGCTGGGAGGTCGCCATCTCGCACGCGGCCTCCGAGTTCAAGCGCATCCAGGCCAAGTACGGGCGCGACTCCGTCGGCGGCATCACGTCCTCGCGCTGCACCAACGAAGAGGCCTACCTGGTGCAGAAGCTGGTGCGCGCCGCCTTCGGCAACAACAACGTCGACACCTGCGCCCGCGTCTGCCACTCGCCGACCGGCTACGGCCTGTCGCAGACCTTCGGTACCTCGGCGGGCACCCAGACCTTCAAGTCGATCGAGCAC
>Ga0209051_1002808_pt1 | contig 12022 bp, 9 predicted proteins | sample AraplaCvi_mMS_r2_2_FD_184286 | JGI IMG/M metagenome (GOLD analysis project Ga0209051, IMG submission 184286) | Arabidopsis root microbial communities from North Carolina, USA - plate scrape MF_Cvi_mMS_r2 (SPAdes) (version 2) | ecosystem: Host-associated > Plants > Roots > Endosphere | place: USA...
CGACGGGGCGTCGGGAAGTCCCGGCGCCCTCGGCGCGTTGACCGCCAGGTGCCTACGATCAGCCAAGTGACCGAGCAGCAGCAGACGCCCACCCGCCAGCGGTTCGGGTTCGCCCTGCTCGCGTACGCGTTCGCGGCGGTCATGCTCGGCACCACCCTGCCGACGCCGATGTATGCGCTCTACTCCGACCGCATGCACTTCCAGGTGCTGACGACGACGGTCATCTTCTCCACCTACGCCGTCGGCGTGCTCGCCGCACTGCTGGTGTTCGGCCGCTGGTCCGATGCGCTCGGCAGGCGCCCGGTGCTGCTCGCGGGCGCCGGGTTCGCCTTGGCCAGCGCCGTGGTGTTCCTGTTCGCCGACGACGTGCCGCTGCTTCTGGTCGGCCGGGTGCTGTCGGGCTTGTCGGCAGGCGTCTTCACCGGGACCGCGACCGCCGCCATCGTCGAGACCTCGCCGCCCCATCAGCGCGACCGCGCGACGGCCATCGCGACCGTCGCCAACATCGGCGGTCTTGGCGCCGGGCCGTTGGTGGCCGGCGTGCTGGTGCAGTACGCCCCCGCCCCGCTGCAGCTGTCCTTCTGGGTGCACATCGTATTGGTGCTCCTCGGCGTCGGCGCGGTGCTGATGGCGCCCGAAACGTCGTCGCGCACCGGAACGCTTGGTCTGCAACGACTCTCGGTGCCGGCCGAGATGCGGCCCGTGTTCCTGACCGCGGCGACGGCGGCCTTCGCCGGGTTCTCCGTCACGGGCCTCTTCATGGCGGTGGTGCCGACGTTCGTCCGGTCGGTCATCGGCATCGAGAACCACGCCGTCGCCGGGGTGGTGGCTAGCTCCATCTTCGTCGCCTCGGCAGTCGCCCAACTGTCGGCGCGTCGCATCCCGCCGCGGCGGGCAGTCGCGATCGGCTGCGCGATCCTGGTCGTCGGCATGGTGGTGCTGGCGATCGCGCTGCATCTGGCGTCGCTGCCGCTGCTCGTCGTCGCCGCCCTCGTGGCGGGCATCGGGCAGGGCATCAGCTTCAGCCGCGGCCTGGCCGCCGTTGCCGAACTGGCGCCCGCCGACCGCCGCGCCGAGGTCAGCTCGACGTACTTCGTGGTGGCCTACGTGGCGATCTCGGTGCCGGTGATCGCCGAGGGGTTTGCCTCCCAGCACCTGGGCTTGCGCACCGCCGGGGTCAGCTTCGCGGTCGCCACCGCGGTGCTCGCCGCGATCTGTCTGGTCGCGATCCTGCTGCAGGAACGGCGGATCGCCGCCGCCAAGTGACGGCGGTGGACTACGGCAGCTTGGCTGCGATTTCGCGGGCACCCGCGACGACCTGGGTACCGGCGTGCGCCAAGCTCTCGGCAGTCAGCCGATGGGTCAGGAAGCTGATGCTCAGCGCGTAGCGCGACGGCGACCCGTTCGGCGTGGGGACGGCGGCGGCCACGCAGGTGAGTTCCTCGGCGGCCTCCTCGCGGTCGACCGCGAAGCCGTGCTCGCGAATCTCCTTGATCTCGGTTGCCATCTTCTTCATCGACGTGATGGTGTGCGCGGTCAGCTCGGGGAGTCCCGCCGAGGCGACGACGTCGTGCCAGACGCTGTCGGGCATGGTCGCCAGCAGCGCCTTGCCCAACGCGGAGGCATGCCACGGGTCGGTCTGTCCGACGTCGCTGACCTTCTTGACCGCACGCCTGCCTTCGACGACCTCCAGGATGACGACGCTGCGATCCTTGTGCGCGGCGAAGTTCACCGTCTCGTTGAACTCGTTCACCAGCCGCTCCATGGTGGGTATCACCGCGTCGGAGGGAACCTGGTTGGAGAAGGCCCGCTGACCCAGCCGGAAGATCTCCCAGCCCAGTCGGTACTGGTTCGCGTTGAAGCGCTCCACGTAACCGAGCGCGGACAGGCTGTTGAGGTAACGCAGCACGGTGGCCTCGTTTAGCTCTGTGCGCCTTGCGATTTCGGTGAGATTGCCGATGTCGGAGTCCGCCACCGCGGTGAGGATCCTGGCCGTGCGCTCGACGCCGATCAGGCTGGTGGACTTCTCCAATGCCGCAGCTGGTTTCACTCAGTGAAGGTTACCAGTACTCAGTGAATCGACCGTTCCTGTTGACAGGCGCGTTCGCACCTCCTAGATTTTCATTCAGCGCAGTTAGATATCACTCAGTGAAATTCCGGATCTTGCGCGATCCGGCCTTCGAAGGAGAAGCGATGCCCACCGCAGCCGACAGCCGTAGGTCCAAGGTCGACGGGGCCAGCATCCTGGCCGCACAAGACCTCATGACGGCCGACGACTACGCCCTCACCCCGTCGACCAAGGCGTTCGACGACGGCGGCAAGTATCGCTTGGAAATCTCTGGCGTCGAACGACTTTCGACCCTGGAGGCCATGCTCGACGAGGCCGACGAGCACGGCGTGTTCATTCACCGCGTCATCGCCTTCGGCGGCGGCACGACGTTGCTCACGACCAAGGAACTGGCCGACGTCAACGCCCTGGCAGCGGAGCGCGGCATCGAACTGATCGCCGTCCCCGGGCCGCGCACCGGCTGGGACCTCGGCCGCCAGGCGCTGAGCACCGAGGGCCAGGCCGGTGGGCGACGCGTACGCGGCCTCGACAACATCCGCTACCTGCTCGACGACTACCTCCGCATCTTCTCCACCGGCATCCGCGGCGTATTGGTTTGGGACGAAGGCGTTCTCGACATCCTGAACAAGGCGCGCGACGCCGGCCACATCCCCGCGGACGCCAAGTTCAAGATCTCCGTCTACGCCGGTCACGCCAACCCGGCTTCGATCCGGATCCTCCAAGACCTCGGCGCCGACAGCGTCAACCCCGTCGGCGACCTCTCGCGCCCGATGCTGGCCGCCATCCGCAACTCCGTCGACGTCCCCCTCGACGTCTGGGCGGAGACCTTCGAGTCGTTCGGCGGGATGAACCGACTGTGGGAGGCCGGCGACATCGCGCGCGTCGCGGGTCCGGTCTACTTCAAGATCGAGCCCGGCGAGTCGGAGGCCGTCATGTACAACGGCTGGGTTCGCCCGGAGTTCCACGCCGAACTCATCCGCCACAAGGTCCGCCACGCCGCCATTCTCAACGAGCTGGTGCAGACCAACGCTCCGGACGTCGCGGTGTCGCCGAAGCCGCGTCCCGCGTTGCGCGCGCACACCAACTGACACCGCGGCGACGACGAACGGAGAAGTGATGACTCGACGTCATCGAGCCGCGATCATCGGCTCAGGGAACATCGGCACCGACCTGTTGATGAAACTGCGCCGCTCGAGCGTGCTCGACGTGGCGGCCATGGCCGGGATCGACTCGGGCAGTGACGGTCTCGCGCGGGCCGCCGCGCTGGACGTGGCGGTCACCGCCGACGGCGTCGACGGTCTGCTGAGGCTCGGTGCCTTCGACGACGTCGAGGTGGTGTTCGACGCGACCAGCGCCGCCGCTCATCACGTGAACGACGCGGCGTTGGCGGATTCCGGCAGGCGGGTCGTCGACCTCACCCCCGCCGCCATCGGTCCGTTCGTGGTGCCTGCGGTCAACATGGCGCGGCTGGCGGGTCAGCGGAACCTCAACATGGTGACGTGCGGCGGCCAAGCCACCATCCCCGTCGTCGCGGCGTTGGCCGGGGTAACCGACGTGCACTACGCGGAGATCGTCGCGTCCATCTCGTCGCGGTCGGCGGGTCCCGGCACGCGGGCCAACATCGACGAGTTCACCGACACGACGGCGCGTGCCATCGAGATCGTGGGCGGCGCCACCCGGGGCAAGGCCATAATCGTGCTGAACCCGGCCGAGCCGCCAATGCTGATGCGCGACACCGTCGCCGCGCTGGTGTCCACGACCGACGCGGACGTGATCGACTCCGCCGTCACCGCGATGGTCGCCGAAGTGGCTCGCTACGTGCCGGGATACCGCCTGGCTCAACGGGTTCGCGTCGACCCCGTTCCGTCGACGGATCCGCGCCGTCGCCTGGCCGGGGCGGCCGGCCGACTCGACCTGCAGCAGGTGACGGTATTCCTCGAGGTGGAGGGTGCCGCCGACTACCTTCCGGCCTACGCGGGCAACCTCGACATCATGACGGCCGCCGCCGTCCAGGTCGCCGAGCAATTGGTCACCCTGACACCCGAGCCGGTCCGATGAGCACCGAGGTCTACGTCCAGGACGTGACGCTGCGCGACGGCATGCACGCCGTCGGGCACTCGTTCGGCCTGGACGACGTCCGGCGCATCGCCGGTGCGCTCGACACCGCGGGCGTCGCGGCGATCGAGGTCGCGCACGGCGACGGACTGGCCGGCGGCAGCCTGACCTACGGGGCGGGCAGACACGACGACGGCGCCTGGATCGCCGCCGCGGCCGAGGTGGTCAAGACCGCCCGCCTGACTACGCTTCTCATCCCCGGCATCGGGACGGTCGACGACCTGCGCGCTGCCGTCGACCTCGGCGTCACCTCGGTGCGGGTCGCCACCCACTGCACCGAGGCCGACATCGCCCGCCAGCACATCGGCACCGCCCGCTCGCTAGGGATCGACGTCGCCGGCTTCCTCATGATGTCCCACCTCGCCCCGCCGGACCTGCTGGCCGCCCAAGCCAAGGTGATGGAGGACGCAGGCGCGGAGTGCGTCTACGTCACCGACTCGGCGGGCCGGTTGACGATGACCGGCGTCCGCGATCGGGTGCGCGCCTACCGCGAGGTCCTCTCCCCGACGACGTCGATCGGGGTGCACGCGCATCACAATCTGGCTCTCGGAGTGGCCAATTCACTGGTGGCAGTGGAGGAGGGCGTGCACCGCGTGGACGCCTCGCTGACCGGCCTCGGAGCGGGGGCGGGCAATTGCCCGCTGGAGGCCTTCGTCGCCGTCGCCGAACTCAACGGCTGGCAACACGGGTGCGACCTCTACGCCCTGATGGATGCGGCCGACGACATCGTTCGGCCGCTGCAGCAGCGTCCCGTCCGGGTCGACCGCGAGACGCTCACGCTGGGCTTCGCCGGCGTGTACTCCAGCTTCCTTCTGCACGCCGAGCGCATCGCCGCCGACGTCGGCGTCGACGCCCGCGATCTGCTCGTCGACGCCGGCCGCAGGTCGATGGTCGGCGGCCAGGAAGACCTGCTCCTCGACCTCGCTCTCGGCGCGAGGGGGTGACGGACCGCCGCGCAGCCCGGCCACTGAAGCATCGTCACACGCCCAAGAACACGAAAGATGAACCACTATGGAGAACGTCACCGCATCCCATCTCCCACGACGGCCGGCTCCCCCGACCGGCACCTCGCCTTCGCCCGACACGCCGCTGCCTGCCGGGCGGCGCAACCATGGCCTCAAGCAGAACAGCCTCGGCGTGCCGAGCATCTTCTTCTACATCATCGCCGCGGCGTCGCCGCTGACCGTCGTGGTCGCGCTGTTCCCCATCATCATCGGCTCGGGCAACGGCGTCGGGATGCCCGGTGCGTTCGTCATCGCCGCGGTGGTGCTGATGATCTTCGCGGTCGGTTACGTGGCGATGAGCAGGCACGTCACCAATGCGGGCGCGTTCTACGCCTACGTGACGTTGGGGCTCGGGCGCATCGCCGGACTGGGGTCGGCGTTCCTCGCGATCTTCGCCTACAACGCGATCCAGGCCGGGCTCTACGGCGGTTTCGGCTACTACGCCGCCGAGCTGATCAATCCTCGACTCGGCGTCGAAATTCCTTGGTGGGCCTATGCATTCGTCGGCCTGCTGTTGTGTCTAGGCCTCGGCGTGCAGGGCGTGCACTCCGGCGCGAAGGTCCTCGGCGTGTTCATGACGCTGGAGGTCACCATGATCACCATCCTCAGCGCGTTCAGCCTGTTCGGTGACGCGGTCCCCGTGTCTCAGTTCTCCTTCGAGCCGTTCGCTCCCAGCGTCGTGCTTGGTGGCGCACTCGGCGTCGCCCTGATGTTCGCGCACGCCTCGTTCATCGGCTTCGAGGGGTCGGCGATCTACGGCGAGGAAGCGCGTGATCCGGCGCGCACCATCCCGCGCGCCACGTACCTGTCGATCGCGTTCATGGGCATCCTGTACGCGGTGTCGGGCTGGCTCATCATCAACGCGCTTGGCGTCGACCAGGTCGTCGGAATCGCCGCCGAGACGGGCGGCAACTTCATCTTCGTGGCCAGCGACACCATCATCGGCCACAACATCTCCCTGCTGTTCCAGATGCTGATCGTGACCGCGACGTTCGCGGCCATCGTCACCTTCCACAACAACGTCGCCCGGTACACGTTCTCCCTCGGACGACAGGGCTTGATCTGGAAGCCGCTCGGCTGGACGCTGCCCCGCCGCCAGACGCCGTGGGTCGCGTCGATCGTCCAGAGCGTGACCGTGGGCATCGTCATCGCACTGTTCGCGCTGTTCGGACAGGACCCGTTCGCGACGCTGTTCACCTGGGCGACGGGCATCGGCACCGTCGGGGTCATCCTGTCGCAGCTCGTCGCTGGCATCGCGATCTTCGCGTTCTTCCGCAAGTCCGACGTCGACAAGCGGCCGTGGAACACGGTGATCGCACCGCTTCTCGCGATCGTGGGACTTGGCGGGTTCTTCGTCCTGACCCTCGACAGCCTCGACGTGCTGCTGGGCGTGCAGGGCACCATGGCCGCGATCATGCTCTCGCTGGTGTTCATCGCCTTCCTCGCAGGCGCGGCCTACGGCGTCTACCTCAAGGTTGCGGCGCCGGCGAGGTATGCACTGGTCGGGCAGGCGCTCAACGAGCGGGACGTGCCCGAGCCCGCTACCGAAGCGCCTTAGCACCAACCTCTTTCACCGTTCGCCGCGCGCCGACGCCCGACGTTAAGTACATTTGTCCGCAACGATGCGTACGAATGTTCTTAACGAAGGAGTGGGCATGGCCGCACCGCGGCGAGCACGTCGACACGACCCGGACAGAAAGGAGCGCATCGTGACCGCGGCCCTTGAGGTACTCGCCAACGACGGCGTCGCCGGCATCACCCACCGCGCCGTCGCGGCCGCCGCCGACGTGCCGCTGGGCTCGGTCACCTACCACTTCGCCACGCTGGACGACCTCGTCCAGCACGCGTTCGAAGCCCACGTCGACGCGCTGGCCAGCCGCTTCGAGGCCCGCCTTGCGTCGTGCGGCGACGGAGACGACCTCGTCGAGACCATCGCCTCGGCGATCACCGACGACCTCGGCGCCCATCCCAACGAACTCGCCGTCACCTACGAGTTGTACGGCGGTGCGGTGCGCAGGCCCGAGACGAGGCGCCTGACCCAGCGCTGGATGGAACGCGCCGAGGACGCTCTCGCGGAGCACTTCGACCGCACCACCGCACGGCTAGTCGACGTCGTCGTCGAGGGTCTGATGGTGCACACCTCCATTGCACAACAACCCATGTCGAAGAACGAAGTTCGAGCCCTGCTGACCATGGCGGCCGGCAGCGCACCCACCACCACCGAGGAGTAACCCATGACCTTCCACACCAAGATGTTCGTCGACGGCACCTGGACCGAGGCCGCCGACGGCGGCGTCGACCAAGTCAACGCCCCGACCACCGGTGAGGCCTTCGCCGAAATCGCCCGTGGCGGTGCGGCCGACGTCGACCGCGCCGTCGCGGCCGCCGAAGCCGCCTTCCCGGACTGGGCCAGGACGCCCGTCGGGGAACGGGCCAGGGCGTTCCTCACCCTCGCCGACCGCGTCGAGGCCGACCAGCGCACGCTCGCCGAGATCGAGTCGCGCAACGTTGGCAAGCCCATCGGCCTCGCGCTGGAGGAAATGGAGATGATCCCCGATCACCTCCGGTTCTTCGCGGGCGGCGCCCGCACCATGGAGGGCCGCGCGGCAGCCGAGTTCGTGCGCGGCAAGACCAGCATCATCCGACGCGACCCGCTCGGCGTCGTCGGCTCGGTCGCCCCGTGGAACTACCCGCTGCTGATGGCCATCTGGAAGATCTCCCCCGCGCTTCTCACCGGAAACACGCTGGTGCTCAAGCCTTCCGAGCACACCCCCTACTCGGTGCTGCGGCTCGCCGAACTCGCCGAGGATCTCTTCCCGGCCGGTGTGTTCAACGTGGTGACCGGTGACGGCAAGGAGGTCGGCGCCCGACTGGTCGCCCACCCGCGGGTGCGGATGTCGTCGCTCACCGGATCGGTCGCAACGGGGCGGGCGCTGATGCACGCCGCCGCAGACTCGAACCTCAAGCGGCTGCACCTCGAACTCGGCGGTAAGGCCCCGGTGCTGGTGTACTCCGACGCCGACGTACCGCTGGCCGTCGGCAAGATCATGGAGGGCGCGTTCTGCAACTCCGGTCAGGACTGCATGGCCGCGTCCCGGCTCTACGTCCACGAGTCCGTGCACGACGAGCTGGTCGCCGGCCTCGAAAAGGCGGTCAAGGAACTGGATCTGGGCGACACCGCCGACGAGAACACCTCGATGGGTCCGGTCATCACCGCGGCCCACCGCGACAGGGTCGAGGGCTTCGTCGAGCGCGCCAAGGCCACCGGCCACGTCGAGCTGATCCAGGGTGACAACCCCGGCACGGGCTTCTACACCGCGCCCACCGTCGTCGTCGGCGCCCGTCAAGGCGACGAGATCGTCAGCACCGAGGTGTTCGGCCCCGTCACGTCGGTGACCAGGTTCGGCGACGGCGACGACGTCATCGCCTGGGCCAACGACACCGAATATGGTCTCGCCGCATCGGTCTTCACCAACGACCTGTCGCGGGCGATGACGGCGTCGAGCGACCTCCAGTTCGGCACCGTATGGATCAACGACCACCTGCCCGTCACCCCCGAGATGCCGCACGGCGGCTTCAAGCAATCCGGCAACGGCAAGGACATGTCGGTCTACGCCCTCGAGGAGTACACCGAGGTCAAGCACGTGATGATCAACCGCGAGATCGCCTGATGCCGGTCAGCGCGGTCAACACCTTTCGGCTGCGCTCCGGGGTCACCGCCGAGCAGTTCGAGCGGTTCTCGGCCGACCTCGACCGGCCGACGTGCCTGGCGTTCGACGTGGTGCTCGGCTTCGAGGTCTACCTGGCCGACGGGGCGAGCGAAGCGACGGGGAATGCCGAGGACGGGGCTGGCACCGACGTCGTCGAGATCATGACGGTCACGTCGTGGCCCGAATGGGAACGCGTCCGCGACTCGTCGCCGGAACTCAAGCCCGTGGTCGAGAGGTTCGACGAGCTCGTCGAACCCGGCAGCGTCACCACGCTGCTGACCCACAAATCAACACTGCCACAGGAGATCTGACATGACCGCTACACCGGAGTACGACGCCGTCATCATCGGCGCGGGCCACAACGGCCTGGTCACCGCCAACTATCTGGCCCGGGCTGGCCAACGGGTACTGGTGCTGGAGGCCCGCGACCTCGTCGGCGGGGCCTGCGTCACCGAGGAACTGATCCCGGGCAGCAAGTGGTCGTCGTGCGCGTTCATCGCGGGCCTGCTGCGACCCGAGATCATCGCCGAACTCGAGCTGGCCCGCTTCGGCCTCGACCTGTACCAGGGAGACGCGCTGTCGTTCAGCCTGTTTCGCGACGGCACCTCGTTCACGATGTGGAAGGAGACCGACCGCACGCTGCGCGAGCTGGAGAAGATCAACCAGAACGACGCCCAGGCCTTCCTGGACTTCGGCGTCCGGCTACAGCGCTTCGCCGGGCTCGTCACCCCGTACCTGCTGGCGCCACCGCCGCAGCGCTCGGAGGTGTTCGCGGCGTTCGAGGCTGCCGGCGAGCAGACGCTGTTCGACGAGTTCACCCTGCTGTCGGTCCGCGACCTGCTCGACCGGTACTTCGAAGACGAGCGACTGAAGAGCATGCTGACGTTCTTCGGCATGGTGTCGATCTTCGGCGGACCCTCCACGCCAGGCACGGCGTACACCTACGGGCACCACTCCTGGGGTGAGTTCAACGGCAACTTCGGCCAGTTCGGCTTGGCGCGTGGCGGCATGGGTGCCATCAGCGAGGCGCTGGCCGCAGGCGCCCGCCACCACGGCGCGACGATCCGCACCTCGACCCCGGTCGACACGGTCGTCGTCGAGCGCGGCACGGCCACCGGGGTCCGCCTGGCCGACGGGACCGTCGTCACCGCCGCCCGGGTGATCTCCAACGCCGACCCCAAGCGGTCGCTGCTCAAGCTCCTCGAGCCCGGCGTGCTGCCTGCCAAGCTGGTCCGCGACGTCGAGAACATCGACACCCGCGGCTCGATGGCGCGAATCCACCTCCTGATCGACCAACTGCCGCAATACCTTCCGTTCCCCGACGCCGCCGAGGGCCCGCAGCATCACGGGCATCAGCTGCTCGGTCCCAGCCGGGAGGCGTTCGAGGAGGCCTACGAGGCGCAGCGACGCGGCACCTTCCCGAGCACCTTCGTCATCGAGGCGGTGACGCAGTCGGTGACCGACGACTCGCTGGCCCCCGCCGGACTGCACACCATGACCCTTGGCATTCAACAGCTTCCCTCCGAACTCACCGGGACCACGTGGGCGGCCGAGAAGGAGAAGTGGGCCGACCTCGTCCTCGAGGACCTGTTCGTCTACGCACCGAACCTGCGCGAGCACATTCTCGACCGCGTCGTCATCACGCCAGACGACCTCGACAACGAGTATCTGATCACCGACGGCAACATCTTTCACGGCAGCATGATGCTCGACCAGCTGTTCGGCGCGCGGCCGCTGCCCGAGTTGGCGAATTACCGCACGCCCGTTCGCAATTACTACCTCTGCGGGTCGGGAACCCACCCCGGCGGTGGGGTGATGGGAGCCAACGGGCACAACGCGGCCAAGGCCGTCCTCGCCGACGCGTCGGGTACGGCCGCACCGGTCCGCACCACCACGGGGACGGGCGGTCGCAAGGCGCCGTGGCAGCAACGCGTCGTCGGCGGCCTGATGTCGACCAAGCCCGGACGCTGGGTGGGCTACCGGGCGGCGCGCCAACCCGCGCTGCGCAAGGTCACCGCGTACGCGGCCCGGGTCCGCTGACCGTGACGACGACGCCGCCGGGCGGGTTGCGCAGCGCCAAGTGGTTCGCGGGCAAGGACGTGCCTGGCTTCGTACACCGCTCGGCCATGCGGGCGTCGGGGTTCTCCCGGATGGCCTTCGAGGGCAGGCCGATCGTGGGCATCTGCAACTCGTGGTCCGAAGTCGTCAACTGCAACATGCACTTTCGTGGTCTGGCCGACTCGGTGCGGCGCGGCGTGCTGGCGGCGGGCGGGTTCCCGCTGGAGTTCCCCACCATGTCGCTTGGTGAGCAGTTGATGAAGCCGACCACCATGCTGTTCCGCAATCTGATGGCGATGGACGTCGAGGAGTCGATCCGTGCCTACCCCTTCGACTCCGTCGTCCTGCTCGGCGGCTGCGACAAGACCGTCCCCGCACAGCTGATGGGGGCCGCCAGCGCCGACGTCCCCGCGATCGCGCTGACCGGCGGGCCTGCCGCGCCTGCGGTGTTCCGTGGCAAGCAGCTCGGGGTGGGCACCGACCTCTGGGAGTACATCGACGACGTGCGGGCAGGCCGGATGTCGATGGCCGAGTACGAGCAGCTGGAGGCGGCGGCCGGGCCGTCGCGGGGGCATTGCCCGGAGATGGGGACGGCGTCCACGATGGCCACCCTCGTCGAGGGCCTCGGCATGACGCTGCCCGGCGGTGCAGCCATCCCCGCGATGGACTCGCGTCGGCTGCAGGTCGCCGAGGAGATCGGCGCCCGGGCGGTCGGGTTGGCCGTCGAGCGGCTGCGGCCGTCGCAGGTCATGACGGCCGAGGCGTTCGACAACGCCATCACCCTGATGCTGGCCGTCGGCGGGTCGACCAACGCGATCGTCCACCTGCTGGCCATCGCCGGCCGGGTGGGAGTTCCGTTGTCACTGGACCGCTTTCACGAACTCTCGGCGCGCACGCCGCTGGTGGTCAACGTGCGGCCCGCCGGTGAGCACCTCGTCGAACAGGTCTTCCACGCCGGCGGAATACCGGCGGTGATGAAGTCGGTCGAGTCGCTGCTGCACACCGACGCCGTCACCGTCACCGGCAAGACCGTGGCCGACAACCTTCCCACCGCAGTTGCGACCGAC
>Ga0209051_1002810_pt1 | contig 12010 bp, 12 predicted proteins | sample AraplaCvi_mMS_r2_2_FD_184286 | JGI IMG/M metagenome (GOLD analysis project Ga0209051, IMG submission 184286) | Arabidopsis root microbial communities from North Carolina, USA - plate scrape MF_Cvi_mMS_r2 (SPAdes) (version 2) | ecosystem: Host-associated > Plants > Roots > Endosphere | place...
TGCTCGCCTTCGGCCTGGACTGGGTGACACGCGAAGCCATCAAGGCCGGCATGACGCCGGAACAGGCCTGGGCGATGGGCTCGCTGCACGGCGCGACCCGTTTCGGCATGGAAGGCGAGATCGGAGGCATGGGCGGCGGCCGCCGTGCCGATCTGGTGCTTCTGTCCGACGATCTGAAACCGGTCAGCACCTGGTATGGCGGCGAACTGGTGGTCGACAATCGCAAGATCACGCCGGTCCTTGATGAAGCCCTGTCGAAACCCTATCGTTATCCCGAGGCCGCCTATCATACCGTCAAGCTGCCGAAAAACCTCAAGCTGACGCCCGACCTTCCCATCGACACCGTCACCGCCCATACGATCCGCACGGAGCTTCCCGGCATCACGCTCGGCCACGTGACGGTGACGCTCGAACCCGCCAACGACTGGCAGGCCCATTTCGACCGTCATGACCTCTGCTTCGTCACCGTCGTCGAGCGGCATGGCAAATCGTCCGGCAACGTCGCGCACGGGCTGCTGAACGGTTTCGGCCTGAAAAAGGGCGCGGTCGCCTCCTCCGTCGGCCACGACAGCCACAACATCATCGTTGCGGGCACCAACGAGGCCGACATGCAGGTGGCGCTTGATGCGATCGAGGAAACGCAGGGCGGCGTCTGCGTCGTGATGGACGGCAAGGTCACGGCCATGGTGCCGTTGCCGATCGCCGGCCTGCTCTCCGACAAGCGCGTCCACGACGTCGCCGACGAGGTGAAGGCTCTCAAGCTCGAATGGGAAAAGGCCGGCTGCACCATCGCCTATATGGGCTTCAACCTCATCCCGCTGTCGGTCATTCCGGAAATCCGCATCACCGACAAGGGACTTGTGCTGGTACCGGAAATGGTGATCTCGCCGCTCTTCGAAAAAGCCTAAGCGGCGAAAAGGTCAGTCGGCAAGCTCGGCGAGAATGCGGACCCAGGAGCGGATCCCCTTGTGGAAGCTCGACAGGTCGTATTTCTCGTTCGGGCTGTGAACGCGGTTGTCGAAACGGGCGAAGCCGACCAGCAGGGCATCGCAGCCGAGGCGGCGCTTGAACTCTCCGATAATCGGGATCGAGCCCCCGGTTCCGGCAAGCGCGGCCTCACATTCCCATTCGGTGGAAAGCGCCGCCAGCGTCTTGGTCAGGAACGGGCTCTCGATCGGCATCACGGTCGCCGGCGCAAGGCCGAAATCCTTGAAGGTCACCGAGCAGTCGGCCGGAATGCGCGCCTCGACATGCGCCTTGAAGGCATCGCGGATCTTCTCCGGCACCTGGCCCTCGACCAGCCGGAACGAGATCTTGGCGGTCGCCTTGGCCGGAATGACCGTCTTGAACCCCTCGCCCGTATATCCACCGCTCATGCCGTTGATCTCGCAGCTCGGGCGCGCCCAGACCTGTTCGAGGATCGACCGGCCCGCTTCGCCCGCCGGAATATTCAGCCCGATATCGGCAAGGAAACCCTTCTCGTCGAACGGCAGCCGCTGCCACTGTGCCTTGATCGCCTCCGGCAGCTCCTTCACGCCGTCGTAAAACCCTTCGACGGCGACGCCGCCATCTGGCGTCCTAAGACTCGCGACGACATCCGACAGCACCTGCAACGCGTTGCGAGCGGCATTGCCGAACATGCCGGAATGCAGGTCCCGGTCGGCGCAGGATATCTCGATCTCGGTGCTGTAGAGCCCGCGGAGCATGGTGGTGACGGCCGGTGTTTCGCGGTCCCACATGTCGGTGTCGCAGACATAGACCATGTCGGCCTTCAGCTCTTCGGCGGTCGCGTCGAGGAATGGCGCAAGGCTTGGGCTGCCCGCCTCCTCCTCGCCTTCGAAAAGAATGCTGACCTGCACCGGCAGCTTTCCGGTCACGGCCTTCCAGGCGCGGCAGGCCTCGACAAAGGTCATCATCTGGCCCTTGTCGTCCGAAGCGCCGCGCGCAACGATCGCGGTATCGCCGTTGGGCAGCGGTTCCAGCCGCGGCTCGAACGGGTCGCTCACCCATAGCGCCAGCGGATCGACAGGCTGGACGTCATAATGGCCATAGAACAGCAGATGCGGCCCGGCCGCATCCTTTTGGTGCGCGACGACCATCGGATGCCCCGTCGTCGGCCGGACGGACGCGTCGAAACCGATCGAAGCGAGGTCGCGGCTCAGCCACTCGGCAGCAGCCTTGCACTGCTCGCGATAATCGGGATCGGTGGAGATGCTCGGAATGCGGATCAAATCGAAGAGGCGCGCGAGGCTCTTGTCGATGTCGGCATCGACGAGAGCCAGCACGGCGTCGATCTGGTCCCTGGATAGTCTCGGCATCTTGCACTCCTTGTCCGTTCGTCATTTCGGATCAAGGATGTAGCACTGTTTTCAGCGGCTCAGGAAGCACCAGGACGCCGCCGGCCACCCTTAATTTGAGGACCGGAAATCGAGTCCGATATCCAGCGTCGGCGCGCTGTGAGTGATCCATCCCACGGAGAGCAGGTCCACACCCGAAGCGGCGACAGTCGCAGCGGTCGCCGGCGTGATTCCACCAGATGCTTCGGTAATCGCCCGGCCACCGACGATGCCGACCGCCTCGCTAAGCTCACCCGGCGTCATGTTGTCGAGCAGCACCGCATCGACGCCGACCTGCATGGCTTCGTGAAGCTGGGCGAGCGTATCTACCTCTACCTCGATTTTCACCATATGCCCGACGCCCGACCGGGCGCGGCGGATGGCTTCCGCGATGCCGCCCGCGATCGCCACGTGATTGTCCTTGATCAGCACCGCGTCATAGAGCGCGAAGCGATGATTCATGCCGCCGCCGGCACGTACCGCATATTTTTCCAGCGCCCTCAGTCCCGGCGTCGTCTTACGGGTGCAGACGACCGAGGCCTTGGTGCCTTCGATCGCCGTAACGATGCCGGCCGTGACGCTGGCGATGCCGGAGAGATGGCCGAGGAAGTTGAGCGCGGTGCGTTCGCCGGTCAGAAGCCCGCGCGAGGGGCCCTCGATCGTCGCGATCACGTCACCCGGCTTCACGGCCCCGCCGTCCTCGATATGACGCGTCATGACGATTTTCGGATCGACGAGCTGGAAGGCGAGTTCCGCCGCATCGAGGCCGGCGATGACACCCGGCTTGCGCGCCGCCATGACGACGGTCGAGCGATGATCGGCTGGAATGACGGCCGTCGAGGTCACGTCTCCGGCAAGGCCGAGATCCTCCAGAAGGGCTGCGCGCACGGGCGGTTCGACGAGAAGTCGCGGAAGGGCGGCAAGGGTCATGTCAGGCACTCCGGGCAAGGGGATGGGAGGCGGTCCCGCGGGCAATTTCCAGCGCATCGGCGAAGCACATCCGCCGCCGCTCCGCATAGGCGAGCTTCAACGGAAAATCGGTGCGCGCATGCGCGCCACGGGATTCCTTCCGAAGCGATGCAAATACCGCGATCAACAATGCGACGATCGCCGGATCGGCCGCCGCCCCTTCGCTCTCGACGAGCGGCAACAGGCTGGCAATCGCGCCGTGGATTGCGCCGGCATTTCTCAGAACGCCGAGATGCCGCGACACGATCGGCCGCACGGCGGAAATATCCGCCGGCACCGGCAGTTCGGCGTCGGCGACCCGATGCACTATTAGGGCGGATGTGGCGGAAAGGTCCTGCGCGGCCCGCATGCCCATGACCGCAGCTTCGAGCAGCGAGTTGCTGGCCAGTCGGTTGGCGCCGTGGAGACCGGTCGAGGCTGCCTCCCCGACCACCCAGAGGCCGGACACGGAACTGCGGCCGTTCTCATCCGTCGCCACGCCGCCCATGTGATAATGAACGGCGGGACGAACCGGGATGAGCTCGGAATTGGGATCGACACGCGCCTCCCGGCAAAGTGCGTCGATCGACGGGAACCTCCTGGAGAAACCGCTTCCGAGCGCCGGTCGCGCATCGAGGAAGACACGCCCGCCCCGGGCGATCTCGGCGCTGATCGCCCGCGCCACGATGTCCCGCGGAGCAAGCTCCGCACCCGGTTCACGGGCCAGAAAACGCTCGCCCTTCTCGTTCACGAGAACCGCCCCCTCCCCGCGCACGGCCTCGCTGACCAATGCCAGCGGCCGTCGCGGCGAATCGAGCGCCGTCGGATGGAACTGCACGAATTCCATATCCGCAAGCATCGCGCCGGCGCGCGCGGCAAGCATAACGCCCTGGCCGAAATTGCCGGTGGGATTGGTGGTCGCATCATAGAGCCCGCCGACGCCGCCGGTCGCAAGAACCACGCGCGAAGTCGGCAGGATGGCCGTACCCTTGGCCGTCGCGCAAAGCAGGCCGGATACCGCATCGCCAACCATCAGAAGCCGACGAACCTCGACGCCATCAAGCACGGTGATCGACGGGGTTGTGGAAACGGCCTCGACCAGAGCCCGGACGATCGCCGCACCCGAGCCGTCACCCGCCACATGAACGATGCGGCGGCGTGAATGGGCGGCTTCGAGGCCGAGCGAAAGCGAGCCATCTGCGGCACGGTCGAAACGCACGCCGAACCTTTCCAGGATGGCGATGGCGTTCGGGGCTTCCTTCAGGATCGAAGCTGCAACCGCCGCGTCGCAAAGTCCGTCGCCGGCTGCAAGCGTGTCGGCAAGATGCAGGTCCGCGCTGTCGTCGGCGCCGAGGCTCGCGGCGATGCCGCCCTGCGCCCAGGCGCTCGAAGTTTCCGCACCCAGCGCCGCGCGGGTGATCAGGACGACGGGCTGCGGCGCCAAGGTCAGCGCCGTCACCAGCCCCGCCAGACCGCTGCCGACAATCGCGACGTGGCCGGCGAGATGGTCGAGGATCTCGGTCATATGGCGAGCATCCTCTCGACTGCGCGGCGGGCATCCGCTGCGATCGACGGATCGACGGTCACCTCGTGCTGGTTCTCCTCCAAGGCCTTGCGGATGTTGCCGAGCGTGATGCGCTTCATGTGCGGGCAGAGATTGCACGGCCGCACGAATTCCACGTCCGGGTGATGCACGGCGACATTGTCGCTCATCGAGCATTCGGTCAGAAGCACGACCCGAGCCGGCTTCTTGGCTCCGACATAGTCCGACATGACGGCGGTCGAACCGGCAAAATCAGCCTCGGCGACCACTTCCGGCGGACATTCCGGATGCGCCAGCACCATCACGCCCGGATGCGCCTCGCGCAGATCGCGGACATCCTGCGCGTTGAACAACTCGTGTACTTCGCAATGGCCATGCCAGGCGATGATCTCGACATCGGTTTCGCGCGCCACGTTCTGCGCCAGGTATTCGTCGGGGATCATCAGCACTTTCGGAACGCCGAGCGATTCCACCACCTGCCTGGCATTGCCGGACGTGCAGCAGATATCGGACGCCGCCTTCACCGCCGCAGACGTATTCACATAGGTGATGATCGGCACACCCGGATGCGCCTGCCGCAGCAGGGCAATATCCTCAGGCGTGATCGAATCCGCCAGCGAACAGCCCGCTCCCATGTCGGGGATCAGCACCGTCTTTTCCGGGTTCAGGAGTTTTGCCGTCTCCGCCATGAAGTGCACTCCGGCGAGCACGATGACATCCGCGTCCACATCGATCGCCTTGCGGGCGAGCGCCAGGCTGTCGCCGACGATATCCGCGACGCCATGGAAGATCTCCGGTGTCTGATAGTTATGCGCCAGGATGACGGCGTTGCGCGTTCGCTTGAGTTCGAGGATCGCCGCGACATCCGCCTCGTAGCTCATCCATTCGGCCTTGGGGATGACGCGGCTGACACGATCGTAAAGCGAGGAAACCGAAAGCGGGGAATTCATCAGCAACTCCTTTTATACTCGAAGTGAGTATATCCGGCGCAAAGAGATATTCTCGATTCGAGTTTATGTCAATTGCGTGAAAGCGGAAGTTTCGAACCCGATAGCGCGCGCTCCTCAAGGACCGCGTGACGGTAGCGGAACAGCTTGGCAGGCCGGCCGCCTGTCTCGCTGGTCGCCTCCCCGGTTTCCTCGATCAGCTCCTGCTGGTCGATCAGCCGGCGGAAATTCGGCTTGTGCAGGGTGAGCCCCGCCAGCGCCTCGACGGTGCGCTGCAATTGCGACAGCGTAAAACTCTCAGGCATCAGTTCGAACACGACCGGCCGGTATTTGATCTTGGCGCGCAGCCGCGCGATCCCTGTCGCCAGGATGCGGCGGTGATCGGCAAACATCGAGCGACCGAAACTTTTGGCCGCCGAGCAGCCCGCCTCGATGACGAGCCCCGCCTCGTACATCAACTCATAACGCTGCAGGGCGAGATCTTCGTTCCAGGCAGCCCCATCGAGGCCGAAGGCGAAATCGACTCGGCGCTGGCGGTGTTCGCGGCGGGCGGGTTCGGCCGCCACCCAATCCTGCATCCGGCCGGTAATGCCGGCCAGAATCTCCGGCCTCCCGCCGCGATGATCCTCCCAGGGGAAATATTCGTACCAACCGTGCCAGCCGGGCTTTCCGGCACCGGGGGCTGCCTGTTCGCGAACGAGGCCGAGATAGCTGATCGAAATCGTCCGCTCCCCGGCATCCTCATGGGTGCGGTCGCGATCGGCGAACGTGTAGAGCTGTTCGAGATAGCCGAGCGGATGGCCCGTCTGGTCTCCCACCCATTCGCGGAGCCCGGCCTGCAGGCTTCGGTGCCCGAGCTCGAAAGGGCCTGACGGCAGCGCATCGCCGGAGCGAACTGTCATGACGCGCGGCTCGTCGCCTGTGACGGCGGAAAGAACCGCGATCAGTTCCGCATGGGCAAGTCCGATGGTCAAGCAAACTCCGGGGCGCGTAACGTGAAAAAGTCTCCAATATGGAAGTCACGTTACGCGAACCGGAACCGAAATCCAACAAGATCAGCGACTTGGCCTACCTGATTTCCACTGCGACGTCCGCGACCTGAGGCGCGGCCTTGATCAGCCCGGTCTCCTGCATGAAGGCGGCGAAACGCTGGTAGCGGCCCCGGTCGAGCGCGGCCGGACGCTTGGCGAAACGCGGCAGCGTGTCGAAGAAGGCGGTGCGGTTCAGCTCGTCGTCAAGGTTCGGATAGGCCTTGACGAAAAGCTGCCAGGCCTCCTGCGGGTGGTTGGTGATGAAGATCGAGGCCTGTTCGACCGCATGCAGGAAGCGCGGCAGCCGGCTGTCGGCGACCAGATCACGGCGGGTGACGAAGATCAGCTCGTCATAGGCGGGAACCCCGTGCTCCTCGGGGAAAAAGGCGCGCCCCGCATGGCCTTCCAGCCTCATCTGGGTCAACTCGAAATTGCGGAAACCACCGAGCGTCGCATCCACCTTGCCGCCGATCAGCGAAGGCGACAGCGAGAAATTGACGTTGATCAGTTCCACGTCGTCGTTAGAGAGCCCTTCGGAAGCCAGCATGCGCTTCAGCATGGCATCTTCGAAGCCGGTGACGGAAAAGCCGACCTTCTTGCCCTTCAGGTCCTTGAGGCTCTTGATCGGGCCATCCGCCAGAACCGTGACGGTATTAAGCGGGGTTTCGACCAGCGTGCCGAACCGCACCAGCGGCAGGCCGGCCTCGTGATCGAGATAGAGATTGGGCTGGTAATGAATGCCGATATCCGCCTGCCCCGCCGAGACGAGGCGCGGCACCGCGGAAGGGTCGGACGGCGGGATGAGCTCGACGTCGAGATTGGCATCGGCAAACAGGCCGCGCTCGGCGGCGATGACCATCGGAGCGTGATCCGGATTGACGAACCATTCGAGCAGCACGCCGAGCTTGTCGGCCGCCTGCGAAGAAGCGGGCGCGGCCAGGGTGGCGAGCGCGATGACGGACGCTGTGAGGATACGGATCATGACTGGACGGAGCTCCTTGATGCGGATGAGGATGCAGGATCGGCTTCGCTGGCCCAGGGGGCGAGGCCGGCGGTCAGCCGGTCGATGAGAAGCCTTAAAGCGAGGGTAAGGATGGCGAGGACGACCATGGCGGCGAACACCGTATCGGTCTGCATGCGCGCATTGGCCTGGACCATGACGAAACCGAGCCCGCCGGATGCCCCGACCCACTCACCGACGACCGCCCCGAGCGGTGCCAGAGGCGCGGCAACCCTGAGGCCCGAGACGAGGCTCGGGATCGCCAGCGGCACGCGGATCGCAACCAGCGCCTGCCAGTGGCTCGCGCCCTCCAGCGATACGGCGTCGAGGATTTCCTGATCTGTGCGGCGAAGGCCGTCGGCAAAGGCCGAGGCGACCGGAAAGAAGATGATGATCGTCGTCATCGCCACTTTCGAGGCGAGCCCGAAACCGAGCCAGAGAACCAGGATCGGCGCCAGAACGAAGACGGGAAAGGCCTGCAGGACGAGAACCATCGGCCAGACGAGGCGCCCAAGCCGCGGCAATGCCGCGACCCCGAAGGCGGTCGCGATGCCGAAGGTGCCGCCGATGACCAGGCCGAGCGCGATTTCCGTCAGCGTAACTGCGCTGTTTCTCAGCAGGAACCCCGGCTGACGCAAGAAGGCGGAGACCACCTCAATCGGAGACGGCAGGATGTAGCGGGGCGGCGTAAAAAGCCAGACGCCAGCCTGCCATAGAGCGACAAGCAGGACGAGGCCAATCACCGCGTGGGACGCCCGCATGATGCTAAGCGCCGGATCTGACGACCGGAAACGTGCTTGGGAATGCGGAAAGAATGGATGTCATCGTCGATCTCCAGATCAGCTCAATCACGGAGATCCAGGTGAAGCGGAGAAGAGAAAAATCGTCGGAGGACGCCTGTTTCCGTTCCTACGCCGGCATGACCCGGATCAGGTTCAAGGGTCCGGCTCACCGCCATCTCAGCATCGTCAAGATGCCCCCCTCGGAATATCCCTGAGCTATCGGACGGAGAGGGTTTTTTGTCAATCCTCGAACGGCCGCCAAGATTAGAAGATGCAGCGGCGGAAGGCGCAAAATGCAAAACGCGGACAACCGGGTTGCCCGCGTTTCGAAACTTAAGGTCCGGTCGAATGCGACCGGCTCAGGCAGCCTGGCTGACGGCGTCGAGCGGGATCTCGACATCGATCTCCAGGATCGTGACGTCCTCGTCGCGATCCATCTTGACCTGCACCTTGTCGCTGTCGACCTGCACGTGCTTGGCGATCACCGCGAGGATTTCTTCGCGAAGCACGGATACGAGGTCCGAGCCGTTCGACGAACGTTCGTGGGCGAGAAGCACCTGCAGGCGTTCGCGGGCCGTTGGAGCGGAGCGCTGTTTGCGGAAGAGGTTGAATATCGTCATGCGGCCCTCCGTGCGAAGATCTTGCCGAATATCCCGCGCTTTTCCCCCGGGACCGTGATCGGCAGAACCTCGCCGGCAAGCCGGCGTGCGGCCTCGAAATAGGCCATGGCCGGGGCGCTGCGCGCATCCGCCAGGGTAACAGGCGACCCGATGTTCGACGCGCGAAGCACGTCCATGCTTTCCGGAATGATGCCGATCAGCGGGATGGACAGGATTTCCAGCACGTCCTCCACCTTCAGCATGTCGCCCCGTTCCGCGCGGTTGGCGTCGTAGCGCGTCAGAAGCAGGTGCTTTTCCATGCGTTCGCCGCGCTCGGCCTTCAACGTCTTCGAGTCGAGCAGGCCGATGATGCGGTCCGAGTCGCGAACCGACGAGACTTCCGGATTGGTGACCACCACGGCCATGTCGGCATGGCGCATGGCAAGCGTTGCGCCGCTTTCGATGCCGGCCGGGCTGTCGCAGATGACCCAGTCGAACACCCGCCTCAGCTCGGTGATGACCCGTTCGACACCCTCCGGCGTCAGGTTGTCCTTGTCGCGCGTCTGGGACGCCGGCAGCAGGAACAGCGTCTCCAGCCGCTTGTCACGGATCAACGCCTGCGAAAGCTTGGCTTCACCCTGAATGACGTTGACCAGGTCGTAGACGACCCGGCGCTCGGCGCCCATCACTAGGTCGAGATTGCGCAGCCCGACGTCGAAATCGACGACAACGACCCGTTCGTTTCGCTGTGCCAGAGCCGCTCCAAGTGCGGCAGTCGAGGTCGTCTTGCCAACCCCGCCCTTGCCTGAAGTGACTACGATGACTTTCCCCATCTTGCTCTCCTGTTTGCTGGCCGGTTTCGGCTCAAATAAGTTTCTCTGCCATGATCGAATCCCCTTCGAGCCAAAGCTGGACCGAGTGTCCGCGAAGGCCGGGGGCCATGTCGTCCGCCATCTTGTAGATGCCGTCGATTGCCAGCAGCTCTGCCTCGAGCTTGCGGCAGAAGATGCGCGCCGATGCGTTTCCGAGCGACCCCGCCATGGCCCTGCCGCGCAGGGTGCCGTAGATATGGATCGATCCGCCGGCGATGATTTCAGCCCCGGAAGCGACCGACCCGATGATCGTCACATCGCCTTCGGGAAAGATCACCGACTGTCCTGACCGTACCGGGTCGCGAATGACGATGGACTGCAAGGTCGGACGTGCCTCGGGCGCCGACGGCTTCGGCTCGCTGTTGCGCAGCTCGATGATCGGCTCCTTGGCGACGGCCTCGTCCGACACCGGCCGACCGCCCTTGAGCGCGGGAGGCATGCCCTGCCCCAGGATCGAAGGACGGCCGCCTTCGATGCCCATGATATTGACGTTGCGCCCGGCAAGCTCGGTTATGAGCTCCTTCAGCTGAGCGCGATCGATCGGCAGATCGGTCACGTCAAGCACGACCGGGCGGCCGAGAAAGAAACCTGCGGAACGAGCCGCGAGATCATCCAGCCTGACGAGCCAGTCGTCGAAAGGAAGATCGGGGGCAAGGACGACCGCCAGAAATGAGCGGCCCTTGATGCGGATAGATCGAGCGTCCGTTAGCATTTTGGTCATCTACGTAAAGAAATCGTTGACCGTTTTTTAGCGCCGATATGGTTAACAAAGGGTAAATGAAGGCCCGCACGGGGGCCGGTTTTTAACCGATCGTTACGATCTTCATTGACTGACTGGCGGACCACGGCAGACGTGGTCGCGGCGATGAACGAAGCATCCCCTGGAAGGGCAAAGAAGACAGGTCAACAGGCGATATACGTCCGGAGGACGACACGTCTTCACGCGCTTTGGCGAGAATCGCGATTCTCGGCCGCCGGCAAGGCGGCGTTGCGACGCGAAGGCTGCTCCCGCCTGGCCGGCCGCTCTGTCGACGGGTCTGCGACAGCACCTCATCCCGCCCCTCGAATTTCAGGCAGGAATCGTCGGCACCCGAGCCCGGCAAGGGCAAACGCACGCGACTTTGAGTTCTGGAAAATCCTCGGTCCCGAAACGAAAAAGCCTGCCGCGGGAGGAGGTGCGGCAGGCTTTCCGAAAAGAACCGAACAGCGGCTGGGAGGAGGAGTGCCGCTGTTCCTACAGACGCCCCTGGGAGGAGGAGTGAGGCGCCTGATAACACGAAGCTTTGCGGGAGGAGGTGCATCGCTTCGATAAGTATGACTATACGCCGATCCGGCTGGATTGATAGTCATTATGTTGCAGTGCAGCTATACGAAAATTGCATACCGGAAAATGAGTGCTCACGGCACCGACGAGATCCGGCTGATCCGGTCACCTCCGGACGCGAAAACGCCCGCGGCAATGGCGGGCGTCTTGAAACTGCAGCGCAGAAATATCGCGATCAGCGGCCGACGGCTGCCCGGGCGACATTGCGGATGTCGGCACGGTCGATGCCGAGGTCCTGCAGCTCGCGGCTGGTCATGCGGCCGAGTTCGGTGACGGTCTGACGATACTTGCGCCAGTTGTTGAAAGAGCGTGCTACGTTCATGATCGGGTCCCTTTCCTGAGACAGTCTGACGTCAGCAACCGTTCTTGGCTCCGGCGTCGTTCGATGACAGGGATATAGCCCTCCTCGCCTGCCTGGAAAAGCAACAAAGCCTCACGTCACCCATGCAACGAGCGCAATGGTCTGGCTCATATGCCTGCTATTCCGCCTTGGCGGATGCCGCAGCGCACACCATGATCATCTCCACCTTGAGGTTGGGATTGGCGAGCCGTGCCTCGAAACAGGCCCGGGCCGGCGGAGCCATGCCCGAAACCCAGGCGTCCCAGATCTCGTTCATTTCGGCATAAG
>Ga0209051_1002813_pt1 | contig 12004 bp, 9 predicted proteins | sample AraplaCvi_mMS_r2_2_FD_184286 | JGI IMG/M metagenome (GOLD analysis project Ga0209051, IMG submission 184286) | Arabidopsis root microbial communities from North Carolina, USA - plate scrape MF_Cvi_mMS_r2 (SPAdes) (version 2) | ecosystem: Host-associated > Plants > Roots > Endosphere | place: USA...
GCGGGCCTGCTTGGCCGAGCCGCCGGCCGAGTCGCCTTCGACGATGAACAGTTCGGCGCCGTCCACCGCACCGCCGGCGCAGTCGGCCAGCTTGCCGGGCAGGCGCAGCTTGCGGGTCGCGGAGGCGCGGGTGACCTCCTTGTCCTTGCGGCGCTTCAAGCGCTCTTCGGCCCGCTCGATGACGAATTCCAGCAGGGCCTGGGCGTTCTTGGGGCTGGAGGTCAGCCACAGGTCGAACGGGTCGCGCAGGGCCGCCTCGACGAAGCGCTGGGCCTCGGTCGTGGACAGCTTCTCCTTGGTCTGGCCCTGGAATTCCGGGTTCTTGATGAACACCGAGATCAGGGCGCCGGCCTGGGCGACGACGTCGTCGGCGGTGATGATCGTGCCGCGCTTCTCGCCCTTGAGGTCGGCATAGGCCTTGAGGCCGCGGGTCAGGGCGGCGCGGAAGCCGCTCTCGTGGGTGCCGCCTTCGGGGGTCGGCACGGTGTTGCAGTACGACTGCATGAAGCCGTCGTGCTCGCCAAAGCCCTGGGGCGTCCAGCTGACGGCCCACTCGACCGCGCCGGCCTCGCCCTGGCGCTCGATGCGGCCCGAGAAGCTCTCGGGCGTGATCGTGGTCAGGCCCTTGGTCCGCTCGGCCAGGAAGTCGGCCAGGCCGTTGGGGAAGTGGAAGACCGCCTCGGGCGGGGTCTGGTCATGGATCCGGGAGGGATCGCAGGACCATTTGATCTGCACGCCGCGGAACAGATAGGCCTTGGAGCGGGCCATCCGGTAAAGGCGGGCGGGCTTGAAGTTGGTGCCTTCGCCGAAGATCTCGTCGTCGGGCTTGAAGCGCACCATGGTGCCCTTCTTCTTCGACGGCCCGACCTTCTCGATCGGCCCCAGCGGCTTGCCGCGCGAGAACACCTGCAGGTGCTCGAAGCCGTCGCGCCAGACGGTGACCTCGACGCGTTCGGACAGGGCGTTGACGACGCTGGCGCCGACGCCGTGCAGGCCGCCCGAGGTCTCATAGGCCTTGCCCGTGAACTTACCGCCGGCGTGCAGGACGGTCATGATGACCTCCAGCGCCGACTTGCCGGGGTACTTGGGGTGCGGGTCCACGGGCATGCCGCGGCCGTCGTCCTTCACGGACAGGAAGCCGTCGGCGTCCAGCTTGACCTCGATGGTCTTGGCGAAACCGGCCACGGCCTCGTCCATCGAGTTGTCCAGCACTTCGGCGAACAGATGGTGCAGCGCCCGCTCGTCGGTGCCGCCGATGTACATGCCCGGGCGCTTGCGGACGGGCTCCAGGCCTTCCAGCACCTCGATGTCGGCGGCCGAGTACTCGCCCGGGGCCGAAGCCTTGGACGGCGGCGGGGGCGGGGCGGCCTTGCTGGGCGGCGGCGGCGGGATCGGGCGCGGCGGCGCCTCGACATGCGGCTCGACGCTGTTCAGCAGCGGCGAGGCCGGAACCGGGGCCAGGGCGTCATCGTCGCCGAACAGGGACGGGGTCTTATCGGAGGACATAAGGGGAACTTTAGGCGATTCGAGCGCGGGGGCCTCGTGTGGGCTCGCAGCCTTCCCCTGAAAAGCGAAATCCGCCCCCAGCGAACTGGGGGCGGATCGGGATCTCAGCGATAGGCCGGCGGGTAGCCGCTCTGGTCGCTGGCGGCGTAACGGTCGCGCAACTGGGTCTGGCGACTGTCCTGCGGCTGCTCGACCCCGCCGACGAAGACGTTCAGCGGCCAGCTGGTCGTCTCCAGCGGATCGCCGTTCCAGACCACGACGTCGGCGACCTTGCCCACGTCCAGCGAGCCGATCCTGCCGTCCTGACCCCAGATCCGGGCCGGGATCAGGGTCACCGACGCCAGACCCGCCGCGTAGGGCAGGCCGTTGGCCACCGCCAGGCCGGCGTTCAGCCGCTCCTGCCGCAGATTGTTGAAGTCCCGCGCCCCGTTGATGGCGACCGTGACCCCGGCGGCGTTCAGGCGGGCGGCGTTGTCCAGGCGCGAGCCCAGGGCCTCGAAGCTGTCGGGCAGGTCGGCCTGGGGATCGACGATGACCGGCACGCCGGCCTTGGCGATCTCGGGCGCGACCAGCCAGCCTTCCTCGACGCCTTCGAGGATGATGCGGACCTTCTCGTCGGCCGCCAGCTTCAGGGCCTGGCGGATGTCGGCGGCGCGGGAGACGCGGATCAAGAGCGGCGTCTTGCCCTGCACGACGGGGATCAGGGCCTGGAGATCCAGGCGCGAGAGGCCGAAGTCGCGGGTGGCGCCCTGCTCGAAGGCGGCGCGACGGCTGGCGAAGGCGCGGGCGTCCTCCAGGGCCGAGCGGATCAGGACGAGATCCGCGCCGCGCGAGCCGCCGGCGGCCCGGGCCCCGCTCTCGCCCAGCGAGACGGTGACGGCCAGCTTGGAGGCCTCGACGATGTCGCTGGCGCCGGCCTTGAGGCGGACGAACGCCGCCTGGCCGCCGAACAGCGGCGGATCGCCCGAGCCGTCCTTGCCGGCGGTCATCTCCTCGACCACGCCGTCGTCGGCATGCTCGTGGGCGCCGCCGCCACTGCCGGACAGCACCGGCGTGACCGCCGAACTGGTGATGCCGCCGTCACGGGCCAGGCCGATCATCGGCGAGGCCGGGTTGACGCTGTAGGCGATGTCGAAGGCGGCGCTGAGGGCGCTGCCGGTGCCGTCGTCGCGGGTCTCGCGGACCCCGCCGATCTCGGAGGCCGACAGGTTCGAGGCCGGGGCGACCAGGCCGGGCGTGACGACCCCGCCCTTGGCGTCGATCACCTTGGCGCCGGCCGGAACGGCCACGCCGGCGCCGACGGCGGCGATCTTGCCGTCCTTGATGACGAGGACGCCGTTCGGGATCGCGGCGCTGGAGACCGGCTCGATGCGGGCGTTGACGATGGCGACCGTTTCGGCCGCGGCGGGGAAAGCCAGGGCGCAGGCGGCGCTGGCGAGGAGAAGGGACCGGATCATCAGTTGAACGCTCCCTGGCCGGGCTGGCCGAGCTCGAAATCGGACTTGGGCTGGAAGCGCTTGTCCTGGCGGTCGTAGATCAGCGCGCCGTCGATGAAGACCTTCTCGGCCTGGGCGTAGACGCTGAACGGGTCGCGGCTCCAGACCACCAGGTCGGCGGCCTTGCCGGGCTCGAGGCTGCCGGTCTTGTCGCCGATGCCCATGGCCTTGGCCGGGTTGGCGGTGATCCACTTGATCGCCTCGGCCCGGCTGATGCCGTAGCCCAGCTTGTTGCCGGCGGTCATGGCGATGGCCGCCTCCTGGTTGAGGCGCTGGGTCATGATCGGGTCGTCCGAGTGGATCACGACGCAGGCGCCGTTCTTCCAGAGGATGGCGGCGTTGGCGTCGATGCCGTCCAGGCTTTCCATCTTGAAGCCGGTCCACGACGCCCAGGTCGCCGAGCAGATGCCCTCACGGGCCAGCAGCGGGGCGATCTTGTAGCTCTCCACCGCGTGGTGGAACATCGTGACCTTGTAGCCAAACTCTTTGGCGATATCGATCATCACCGCTTCCTCGTCGGCGCGGTAGCAATGGTTCTGAACCAGGATCTCGCCCTTCAGCACGCCGGCCAGGGTCTCCAGCTGCAGGTCGCGCTTCGGCGCATCGGCCTTCTCGCCCTTCTGCTGCTTGGCGCGATAGTCGTCCCACTTGCGGGCGTAGTCGGCCGCATCGATCCAGGCCTTGCGGTAGCCGTAGACATTGCCCATCGCCGTGGAGGGCGAGCGGCCCTTGCCGCCGTAGACGCGCTTGGGGTTCTCGCCGCAGGCCATCTTCAGGCCGTAGGGCGCGTCGGGGAACTTCATCCCCTGCATGGTCAGGGCCGGCACGTTCTTCAGCGTCACCGAGCGGCCGCCGAACAGGTTGGCCGAGCCGGGGAGGATCTGCAGCGTGGTCACGCCGCCGGCGCGAGCCCGGTTGAAGCCGGGATCCTGCGGCCAGACCGAGTGCTCGGCCCAGACCTGGGCGGTGTTCGGATCGGTGGCCTCGTTGCCGTCCGAGCGGGCCTGGACGCCGGGCGAGGGATAGACGCCCAGGTGGCTGTGGGCGTCGATGATGCCGGGCGTGATCCACTTGCCCTTGGCGTCGATCACGGCGACGTCGGCGGGGATCGGCGTGTCGGGACCGCCGACGGCGCTGATCTTGCCGCCCGAGACGAAGACGACGCCGTTGTCGATCTGCTGGCCGGTCGCGGTCAGCACCGTGGCGCCGGTGAAGACCGTCGGGCTTGAGGGCAGCGGCTGATAGGTGGACGGGAAGCCCGTCGAGGCCTGGCCGTCCAGGCCCTTGGGGAGCGGCTTGGCCTCGGCCTTCTCGGCCGGCTTGCCCGCCCCTTGGGCAGCCGGCTTGGCGGGCGCTGTCGTCCCGGTCGTCGCGCAGGCCGAGAGGCCCAGCGCCAAGAGGCTCGCGGCGGCGGCCGCGTTGCGCCATCTGATCATGAAAAACCCCGACTCTCGAAGAGGCGGGAAGGACAGACGAAAAGAACCGCGTTATCAAGTTAAACGAGACCGGCCGGGGCGACCTGCCGGCAAAATTGTTCCACTTGTCCCTGGAGGTCGCTGATGCGCCGTCTGCTCGCCTGTCTCGCCATGATCGTGCTGACCGCCTGCACCGCGCCGACCACGCCGGGTCCCGGCGCGCCGCCGGCCCAGTCGCCCCGGGCGCCGGTGGCCGAGGGCGGCATGTGCGGCGGCTTCGCCGGCTTCCAGTGCCAGTCGGGCCTGACCTGCCAGATGGAAGCCGGCAGCTGCAAGAAGATCGCCGACGCGGCCGGAACCTGCCGCAGGAAGCCGGATATGTGCCCGATGATCTATGCGCCGGTCTGCGGCTGCGACGGCAAGACCTACGGCAACGCCTGCCAGGCGGCCGGAGCGGGTGTCAGCGTCGCCGCGACCGGCGAGTGCAAGGCCTAGGGGAGGCGGCTGAGCCTGGGCCGATAGGACCAGCTCTCGATCTCGATGCTGTCGACCAATGTGCTGGCCTTGCCGAGCAAGCCGGCCGGGCCGCGTGGCTGGTCGGCCAGCTCGGCCCAGCCCTGTCGCGGAACCAGCGCCAGATAGGCGCCCGCTGAACCGCCGCTGACCGTTCGATACCAGGCGACCGGCCGGCTCTTGGGCTCGGTCCGTAAAGCCGTCTCGAAGGCCGCGACCTTGGCCGGCGCGACGGTGACGGCGAAGGCGTCTAGGACGGCGGTCGGCTTGCGGTCCTCCAGCGACCGGGTCGTGCTGACCTCGGGCCAAAGCTCCAGCGCCGAATAGGTTCGCGCCTTGGCGTACGGCAGCACCCTGGCCGTCATGTCGGCTCCGTCGCCGGCCGGGTCGACCCGCTGGTCCATGGCCGCGAACGGGACGCCGAAGGTCCCGTCGATGAAGAGCCCGGTGCGCGGACCGCTAGTCACGTACCAGCCGTACCAGGCCAGCCGATCGCCATGGTCGGCGTGCCAGCCCAAATGCGCCGTGTAGCCAGCTTCGAAGGCGGCCTCCTTGCCGCGATCTACGTCGTAGCTGAACAGGAAGGCGGCCTGGGCGAGGGCGATCATGAGCGGGGACATCGGACTCTCCTTGCGATGCGGTGAGAGCTAGCCGCGAACGACGCTGGGGGATATTTCGAACGAAGGGCGCCATTCTTTCGGATTGCGAAATCATGCGACACGCGGACCTGCGACGAGCGGCGGTGTTCCACGCGGTGGCGGCGGCGGGCGGGATCGCGGCGGCAAGTCCGCGCCTGGGCAAGTCGCCGCCGGCCATCCACCACGACCTCAAGCGCTTCGAGGCCGAGATCGGCCGGCCGCTGTTCGAACGGGCGGGGAGGGCGCTGCGGCTGACGGCGGCGGGGCAGGCGCTGTTCGAGAGCGTGGGCCGGGCCCTGGACGAGGTCGAGCGCACCCGTCTGCGGCTGGCCCAGGAGGATCCGGCCTTGCGGCCGCTGCGCGTGGCCACGGTCTCGGCCTTCGGGCGCTATCGCCTGGCCCCGCGCCTGATGGCCAGCCTGCCGGCCGAGCGACCGCTGGAGCTGACCTTCGGCGCGCACGAGACGGTGTTGGCGGCCGTGTCGAGCGGGGCGGCGGACCTGGCGGTCACCTATCGTCCGGTCACCGCCGCGCCGGTGCAGTCCAAGCCGCTGGCCGAGGAGGAGATCGTCCTGGCGGTGGCCCGCGGCGCCCCGGCGCCGGCGGATCTCAAGGCCATGGCGACCACCACCTTCGCCACCTATGACGAGTACGCGTTCGTCTTCGGCCACTGGTTCGAGACGGTGTTCGGCCGCCAGCCCGACAGCCTGCGTCGCCTGGACCACACCGGCGAGATCGAGGAAGCGATGGAGAGTTGCGCCGCCGGGCGCGGGGCGATCATCGCGCCGCTGGACCTGGTCGCCGCGCCGGCTTGGCGGGAGCGGGTTCAGGTCGTGCGACCGCCGGGCCTGCCTCCGTGCGTGAACACTCTGCATCTGTTGGGACTGGGCGCGGCCCTGGCCTCGCCAGATGCTGACATGATCCGATCCGCCCTGGCGGTAGAGGATCAGCCGAAAGGGATCGACCCATGATTGAGATCGTTCGACGTGACGTGCTGGCCGGCGGCCTCGCCCTGACCACATTCGCGACTGTCACCAAAGCCCAGGAGAAGACGCCCATGTACGGACTGATCGGACAGATGCTGGCCGCGCCGGGCAAGCGCGATGAGCTGCTGGCCATCCTGGGCGCGAGCACCGGGGACATGCCCGGCTGCCTCAGCTACGTGATCGCCAAGGACCCGAACAACGCAGACGCGCTGTGGATCACCGAGGTCTGGACCGACAAGGAGGCCCACGCCGCCTCGCTGAAGCTGCCGGCGGTGCAGGCGGCGATCGCCAAGGCCCGGCCGATCATCGCCGGCTTTCCCCAGCACTTCGAGACCATCCCCGTCACGGGGCACGGGTTGAAAAGCTGATAGCAAAAGAAAAGGCCGCGGATCGCTCCGCGGCCTTTCCGGCATTCGGGACCCGTGGATCCTAGAAGTGCGCGTCGACCGAGACGCCGACCACGCGCGGTTCGTTGACGAACGCGGTCAGGTTGTTGAAGTCGATCGCGCCCTTGATGTTGCTCTCGTTGGTGATGTTGCGAGCAAAGGCCGCGACTTCCCAGCCGCCTTCCTTGTTGGCGTAGCCCAGCTTCAGGCCGCCTTCGAAGTCGCCCTTCGTGTAGAACTCCTTCGACTGGTACAGGAAGATGTTGGTGTAACCCTGCATCTTCCAGTCGGTGTAGGCGAACAGCTCACCCGACGAGATCGGGTAGGCGTAGCGGGCCGTGAAGTCGAAGGTGTACTTCGGCGCGTTCGGGAACGGATTGCCGTTCACCAGGGCCAGGCCAGTGGCGGTCAACTGATCGGTGACCGTGCAGGCGGCGCAGGGCGCGACGGCCAGCGTGCTGTCCTTGATCTTCGTGTGGGCGTAGCTGTAGCCGGCCGTGACGACGAAGTTCGGGGTGACCACGAACTCGCTGTCCAGTTCCAGGCCGTAGGCCTCGCCCTTCTTGGCGTTGATCAGGCGGTTCGAGTTCGAACCCCCGCCGACGGCGCTGAACTGCGGGTCGTCGATGGTGTAGGCGAACACGGCGCCGTTCAGGCGGACGCGACGCTCGAACAGCTCGCTCTTCAGGCCCAGTTCGTAGGACAGGATGGTTTCCGACTTGGCGGCCGAGGCCGGCGAGCCGAAGGCGATGTCACGGCCCTGGATCGACGGACCGCGGAAGCCCGAGGCGACCTTGGCGTAGACGCTGACGTCCTCGTCGATCTTGTAGAAGGCCGACAGGTCCCAGGTCAGCTTGGAGTCGGACACCGAGACCGACGGCGCCTTGTTCGGACCCGACACGACATTCATGTCCTTGTCGTCGTCGGTATAGCGCAGGCCGCCCGTCAGGGTCAGCTGGTCGCTGACCTTATACGAGGCCTGACCGAACGCGGCCCAGGCCTTGTTCTTCTGGCGCAGCGTGGTGGCGGGCATGAAGAAGGGGTCGGTGCGGATGTCGTACTTGGTGTCGAAGTAGAAGCCGCCGACCTGCCAGCTCAGCGGACCGTCCGTGTCGCTGGCCAGGCGCACTTCCTGCGTCCACTGGAACAGGTTCTTGATGCCGTCCTGGGTGTTCGACTGGAACGGGATGAAGCCCGGGCCGGTCGGGTTGCCGCCGTCGATGTCGCCCAGGCTGTAGCCGTGGGTGTTCTCATAGGCGGTGATCGAGGTCAGCTTGGCGCCGTCGAAGTCGTACTGGATGTTCGCCGAAGCGCCCGTGCCCTTGTAGGTCTGCGGGTTGTTGGCGGTGTTGTCGTAGGCGACCTGATCGCGCTTGTAGTTGCCGTTGAGCTTGTTCGAGCCTTTGGTCAGCACGTTGGCGCGGAAGATGGCGGCGGTGCCGTCCAGGTCGCGGGTGTGGACGTTGAACAGGGCCGACAGCTTGTCGGTCGGGGTGACCAGCACCTGCAGGCGCGCGGCCTTCTCGTTGAAGCCGCCCAACGAATTGGGCTTCTTCAGATAGGTGTTGTCGATCCAGTCGTCGCGACGCTGCAGCAGCGCCGAGACGCGGGCCGAGACCTTGCCGGGGACCACGGCCCAGCCGAAGCCGCCGTCGAAGGTGAAGGTGTTGTAGCTGCCGTACGAGGCCGAGGCGCGGCCCTTGGTTTCGTCCGACGGCTTGATGGTGTCGAACTTGACGATGCCGGCCGTGGTGTTGCGGCCGAACAGCGTGCCTTGCGGGCCGCGCAGGACTTCGACGTGATCCAGGTCGTAGATCGGCGAGCTCTTCAGCACGACGTTCTCGAGGACGACTTCGTCCTGGATGATCGACACCGGCTGCGAGGCGGCCAGGTCGAAGTCGGCGTTGCCCAGGCCGCGGATGTAGAAGCGCGGGGCGGCGCGGCCGTTCGAGGATTCGGCGTAGAGGCCGGGGGCCTTGGCCGACAGGGCCAGGATGTCTTCGCCGGCGGCGAAGGTCGACTGAAGCTTCTCGCCGCCGATGGCGGCCACCGACACCGGGACGTCCTGCAGGTTTTCACTGCGCTTCTGCGCGGTGATGATCACTTCGCCGACCTTGGTGTCCTGGGCGAAGGCGGCCGGCGCGGCGGCCAGGGCCGAGGCGAGGGCGGCGAAGCCGCACGACACCGTCAGGGCGCGACGAAGGGAGCTGTTGAGCTGGGGCATGGAGAGATCCTGTTATGATCTTGGCCCCGCGCCGCCTCTCTATCGGGACGTTTCGCGGGCGATTCCGTTTGCGCTGCGATAGGCCAAGTTTCCGCCCCGCGGATATCTCACGCCACGCGAATTCAGCCCAAAATGGCCGATTGCGGCGGTTATGTTGCGAAGTTGCGACATTTTTGTTCAGTCGCTGCTCATAAGTAATAAGTCATTCCCAGTTTTCGCGCGCGCTGTTCTTGTGCGGCGCAACGAAAAAGGGCCGGAGATCGCTCTCCGGCCCTCGTCCTTGTCCTGAGCGCTTACGCGATCAGCACTTGTAGTACATGTCGAATTCGACCGGGTGCGGGTGCAGTTGCAGACGCATCACTTCTTCCATCTTCAGCTCGATGTAGCTGTCGATGAAATCGTCGTCCATGACGCCGCCGGCCTTCAGGAAGGCGCGGTCCTTGTCCAGGCTTTCCAGGGCTTCGCGCAGCGAGCCGCAGACTTCCGGGATCTTCTTCTGCTCGCGGGGCGGCAGATCGTACAGGTTCTTGTCGGCCGGAGCGCCCGGATCGATCTTGTTGATGATGCCGTCCAGGCCGGCCATCAGCAGGGCGACGAAGGTCAGGTAGGGGTTGCCCATCGGGTCGGGGAAGCGGGCTTCCAGACGCTTGGCCTTCGGCGAGTCGACGTGCGGAATGCGGATCGAGGCCGAGCGGTTGCGCGAGCTGTAGGCCAGCTTCACCGGGGCTTCGTAGCCGGGCACCAGGCGCTTGTACGAGTTCGTCGTCGAGTTCGAGAACGCGTTGATGGCCTTGGCATGCTTGATGATGCCGCCGATGTACCACAGGCATTCCTGCGATAGGCCAGCGTATTTGTCGCCGGCGAACAGCGGCTTGCCGTCCTGCCAGATCGACTGGTGCACGTGCATGCCCGAGCCGTTGTCGGCGAACATCGGCTTGGCCATGAAGGTAGCCGTCTTGCCGTAGGCGGCCGCGACGTTGTGGATGACGTACTTATACAGCTGCATCCGGTCGGCCATGGTGACCATGGTGTCGAACTTCAGGCCGAGTTCGTGCTGGGCCGGAGCCACCTCGTGGTGGTGCTTTTCCGGCTTCATGCCGAGCTCGCCCATGACGGCCAGCATTTCGCCGCGCAGGTCCTGGCAGCTGTCGACCGGGTTCACCGGGAAGTAGCCGCCCTTCGGGCCCGGGCGGTGGCCCATGTTGCCTTCGGCGTATTGCTTGTTCGAGTTGACCGGCAGTTCGGTCGAGTCGAACGAGTAGCTGGTGTTCTCCGGCGAGGTCGACCAACGGACGTCGTCGAAGATGAAGAACTCGGCTTCCGGACCGAAGTACACCGTGTCGCCCACGCCGGCCGACTTCAGGTAGTTCAGCGCGTTCTTGGCGATCGAGCGCGGGTCGCGGTTGTAGGGCGTGCCGCTGTCGGGGTTCACGACGTCGCAGAACAGGGCCAGCGTGGTCTGCTGGTAGAACGGGTCGATGATGGCGCTCGACAGGTCGGGGCGCAGCTTCATGTCCGACTCGTTGATGGCCTTCCAGCCAGCGATCGACGAGCCGTCGAACATCGTGCCGTCGTTCAGGAAGTCGTCATCGACCAGGTCGATGTCGAAAGTGACGTGCTGCATTTTACCGCGCACGTCGGTGAAGCGGACGTCGACGTACTTGACGTCCTTTTCCTTGATCAGGTTCAGGATATCCTTGGCGGTGGTCATTCCGTATCCCCTTTGTAGAACTCTCTAGTCACGTTGACGGTCAGGGCCTTAGACGGCGGCCGGACCGTTTTCTCCGGTTCGGATGCGGATGACCTCCGCGATCTCCGAGACGAAAATCTTGCCGTCGCCGATGCGGCCCGTACGGGCGGCGCGGGTGATGGCTTCCAGCGCGGGCTCCAGCTGGCTGTCCTCGACAACGACCTCCACCTTGATCTTGGGGAGGAAGTCCACGACGTACTCGGCGCCGCGATACAGTTCGGTGTGGCCCTTCTGGCGGCCGTAGCCCTTGGCTTCGAGCACGGTCATGCCCTGGACGCCCATGTCCTGCAGGGCCTCCTTCACCTCATCCAGCTTGAAGGGCTTGATGACGGCTTCGATCTTCTTCATCGGTTCCACTCGGTCCCGTCGGCGGCGAACCGCCTTCACTGAGCGCGCAACCATCACGGCCGCCGGAGCGCCGCAAGCGAGCGCCACAGACATTTATGACCGTTCGGTTGTCTCTTAGGCATGTGATGCATTTTTAGGCGCCTGGCGCCGCCGAAAAGTGCATTTTCGGAATGGCGCTCAAATGGCCTTGCGATGCGCTGTTTCGCACCTACGATCGCGCCCAACGATCGTTTGAATGGGGGTGGAAGTGCGGGACGACACGCCGGTTTTGATCGGGGCGGGCCAATTCACGTATCGAGGCGATGCGGGAAATTCACCATCTCCGCTGGAATTGCTGAAAGTTGCGGCGGAACGCGCGGTTCTCGATGCAGGACTCAAGGGGTCGGTTCTTGCCGATCTCGACGCTTTGGCGGTCGTGGCGTTCAGCATCGACGCGCCGGGAGGTTTGTCAAAGCTGCCGTTGCCGCGCTTGGCGAATCCGCCGGCCTCGTTGGCGCGCGCCGTTTCGGCCTCACCGCGCTGGAGCGTCTACACCGAGACCGGCGGCAACAGTCCCCAGCAGGCCGTCAATGTCGTGTGCGAGCGGATCGCCCAGGGCGAGTCGGAACTGGCCCTGGTGACCGGCGCCGAGTTCCTGGGCTCGCTGATGAAGCGGATGAAGGGCGGCCTGGGTTTCGACGGTTGGGGCGACGACATCACCAGCACGCCCAAGCGTATCGGCGACCCGCGTCCCGGGGTGACG
>Ga0209051_1002816_pt1 | contig 11988 bp, 8 predicted proteins | sample AraplaCvi_mMS_r2_2_FD_184286 | JGI IMG/M metagenome (GOLD analysis project Ga0209051, IMG submission 184286) | Arabidopsis root microbial communities from North Carolina, USA - plate scrape MF_Cvi_mMS_r2 (SPAdes) (version 2) | ecosystem: Host-associated > Plants > Roots > Endosphere | place: USA...
GACCCAGATCAGCATCGCCGGCCGCCTGCTCGTGTTCCTCCCTCACGACAATCACATCGGCATCTCCCAGCGCATCGGCTCGCACGAGCTGCGCGAGCAGCTCCGCGCGCGCATGGTCACCCTCGCGGCCGCGCCCGAGAACGGCGGCGGCGGCTTCATCCTGCGCACCAACGCCGAGGAGGCGTCCGACGAGGAGCTCGCCGACGACATCGCCTACCTGCGCAAGACCTGGGCGCAGATCCGCGAGCGCGCCATGGCGCGGCCCGCGGGTTCGCTGCTGCACCAGGATCTCGGCCTCGCCGAGCGCGTGCTGCGCGACATCGCCACCGAATCCACGCAGTCCATCCGCATCGACTCGCGCATGCAGTACGAGGCGTTGCGCGCCTTCGGCGAGATCTACGCGCCGAGCTCGGTGGGCAAGCTGGAGCACTACAAGGGCGAGCGGCCGATCTTCGATCTCTTCGGCATCGAGGAGGAGATCTCGCGCGCGCTCGCGCGCCGGGTCGACCTGAAGAGCGGCGGCTACCTGATCATCGACCAGACCGAGGCGCTCACGACGATCGACGTCAACACGGGCGGCTTCGTCGGCGCACGCAACTTCGACGACACGATCTTCAAGACCAACCTCGAGGCCGCGGGCGCCATCGCGCGCCAGCTCCGGCTGCGCAACCTCGGCGGCATCATCATCGTCGACTTCATCGACATGGCGCGCGAGGAGCACCAGCAGGCCGTGCTCACCGAGTTCCGCAAGCAGCTCAGCAAGGATCGCACGAAGGTGACCGTGAGCGGCTTCACTCAGCTCGGGCTCGTCGAGATGACGCGCAAGCGCACGCGCGAATCGCTCGCGCACGTGCTGTGCGAGCCGTGCCCCACCTGCGAGGGCCGCGGGCAGGTGAAGACGGCGCGCAGCGTCTGCTACGACGTGCTGCGCGAGATCCTGCGCGAGGCGCGCCAGTTCGATCCGAAGGAGTTCCGGGTCATCGCGAGCGCCGCGGTCGTCGAGATGCTGCTCGACGAGGAGAGCGCGCACCTGGCCGACCTCTCGGCCTTCATCGGCAAGCCGATCTCGCTCAGCGCCGAGCCGACGATGAATCCCGAGCAGTACGACATCGTGCTCCTGTAAGGCGCCGGCTGTCAGCGTTGCCCCGGATGTCCGGGGCCGCCGGGTCGCGGCAGCATGCGGCGCGGGCCGGTCCGCGCGGCGCCGCCCCGCCTGCCCGCAGGCAGATCCGCCGCGCCTCCACACAGGGAGATCCCCGCGATGCACGCCTTCCTCCGCCCCGCCTCCACCCGGCTGCTGGCCAGCCTGTTCGCCGCCGCCGCGTCCCTGCCCATGGGCTGCGGCGCCGCCGAGGGACGCGACGCCGCGCCCGCCCCCGGGGCGACGGCCGACGACGAGGGCCCCGCACGCCACGTGGCGCCGTCCGGCGGCGTCCCCGTCGCCTTGCATCCGAACGCGGCCGCCGCCCTCGCGCGCCCGTACGCCGGCCCGAGGATCGACGTCACGACCTATCACTACGACGCGCTGCGCACCGGCTGGAACCCGGCCGAGGCCGAGCTCACGGCGGCGACCGTCAAGTCTGCGAAGTTCGGCCTGCTCCACACGCTCGACGTCGACGGCACCGTGCTCGCGCAGCCGCTCCTCGTCTCGAGCTTCAGGATGCCCGACGGCAAGAAACGCGACGTGCTGCTGGTCGTCACCGAGCACAACAGCGCCTACGCCTTCGACGCGCAGACCTACGCGCAGCTCTGGAAGGTCAACTTCGGCACCCCGCAGTCGGCGGCGGACGTGGGCTGTAGCCACGTGCACCCCGAATACGGGATCTCGGCGACGCCGGTGATCGTCCGCGACGGCGTCGGCAAGGCCTCGGTCTACCTCGTGGCCGCCACGGAGCCGAAGGCGGGCGAGTTCCACCACTGGATCCACAAGCTCGATCTCGCCACGGGCGCGGACCAGGCGGCGCCCGTGGACATCGCGGCGGAAGCCACCATGAGCGACGGCTCCAAGATGCGCTTCTCCGCGCCATGGCAATGGATCCGCGCGGGGCTGGCCTGGGGCAGCGGCTCGCTGTACGTCGCCGCCTCGTCCCATTGCGACCGCAACGCCGGACAGATCTCCGGCTGGCTCATGCGCTACGGCCCGGACCTGGTGCAGCAGGGTGCCTTCAGCACGATCTATACCCCCGCCGGGTACGAGCTCTCCGCCATCTGGCAGGCCGGATTCGCGCCGGCGATCGACGACGAAGGCAGCGTCTTCGCGATCACCGGCAACGGCGCCTGGGCCAAGGGCGGCAAGGACTGGGGCGAGAGCGTGCTGCGCCTGCCGAAGTCGCTCGCCAGGGTGGCCGACTGGTTCACGCCCGCCGCCTACGGCATGCTCAACGACACCGACCGCGACTTCGGCTCCGGCGGGGTGATGCTGCTGCCCGTGAAGGCCGGGCAGGCCGCGCCGCCGCTGGCCGTCGCGATGGGCAAGGACACCGTGCTTTACCTGCTCGATCGCACCGATCTCGGCCACAAGAAGACGGCGGACGCGGGGGCGCTGCAGTGGCAGCGGCTGGGCAACAGCGGCAACGGGGTGTGGGGCGGACCGGCGTACTACGAAGGGCCGGATGGCGGCGTCGTCTTCTACCAGTTCAGCTCGAGCACCTTGCGGGCGTTCTCGGTATCCACCGGCAAGAATCCCAAGCTCACCCAGACCGTGCAGGGCACGACGAGCGCGGGCTTCGGCGGCTCGCTGCCGATCGTCTCCTCGAACGGGAGCCAGGCAGGCACGGGCGTGGTGTGGCTCGTGCGCCGCAGCAGCCCGCCGCAGCTCGAGGCGTACGACGCCGAGAAGCTCGGGGCGCCGATCTTCGCCGCGGCCATCGGTTCGTACACGAGCGGGTCGGCGTTCCTGACGCCGATGCAGGCGAACGGGCGTGTGTACGTGCCGACGTCCGGGCAGGTGGCGATCTTCGGCCTGGCGCCTTGATCGGGAGGCCGAATGCCGGGGTCAGGTCGGAGACCTGACCCCGCTGGCAGGCCGGCACGCGAACGGGGTCAGGTCTCCGACCTGACCCCGGCATTCCGCGCCCTGCGCACGACTCAGTAACCGTACCCCCGCACCATCGCCGCCGCCAGCATCGGAATCGGCACGAACAGCACGAGCTCCGTCGTGATCCAGCGCCGCACGGCCGCCACCTCGGCCGGCGCGGGGACGAACGCGGGGTCGGCCTGCAGCTGCTTCTTCCAGCGCACGAAGCGGATGGTGGGCATCGCCGAGACGAGCCCCACTGCCAGGAAGAACGCGAGCTTCGCCCAGAACACGGGGTTGTGGAGGAAGAAGGCGGATCCCTTGGCCCCCCAGAAGACGCGGACGAAGCCGACGACCAGGATCACCATGGCCGTGAGCCCGTAGGCGGCGTCGAGCCCCGAGAGGCGGCGCACGTCCGCCGACTGCACGCCGCGTGCCACGATGGCGAGCTCCGCCGCGAGCAGCGCGAGGAGCGCGAAGACGAAGCCGTGGTGGGCGAAGGCGAGCAGCAGGTCGGTCATTGAAAAGCTCCCGGCGTGGATGGAGTCGATGAGGAGGGGTGGATGTTTACAGTGGACACATCTGCATCCTATGAGACAATGTGACCGCCGTCAACATGGAGCGTTCTTCCCATGACACCGACCCGGACGCGCGGCCCGAAGGCACCCCCGCGGCGCGGCTATCACCATGGCGACCTGAAGAATGCCCTGCGCGCGGCCGCCTCGACGCTGCTCGCGCGCCATGGCGCCCAGGGCGTGAGCCTGCGCGAGATCGCCGTCGCGGCCGGCGTCAGCCACACCGCGGCCTACCGCCATTTCGCCGACAAGCAGGCCCTGCTGGCCGACCTCGCGGAAGAAGGGTTCCGGCGCCTGGCCGAGATCAACCGGCGGACGACGGCGGCCACGCCCGGTGGCCCGCTGGCGCAGCTCGAGGCGTGCGGGCGCGCCTACGTGCGCTTCGGGCTGGAGCAGCCGCGGCTCCTGGAGCTCATGTTCGGGCAGGCCGTCCCGGACTGGTCGGCCCATCCCGGGCTGCAGGCGGCGAGCGAGGATCTCGCGCAGACGCTCGCGGGCATCGTGTCGGCGGGACAGGCGACGGGCGAGATCCGCGCGGTGCCGCTCGGCGACGTCACGCTCGCGGCGTGGTCGCTGGTGCACGGCCTCGCGCTGCTGATCGTCGGCCGGCGCATTCCCGTGCCGGCGATCGACGACGCGTTCGTGGCCCACGCCTCGCGCGCGTGCGTGGCGCTGCTGGTCGCGGGGATCGCGACGTCGGGATCGAATCCGGCCGGAATGACCGGATCAGGGTCTTAGCGTCCGCCGTGGGCGGGCAGGGCGCAGGCCGCCTGGGCCGGCTGGGTGCCGAGGAGTGCGGCGGCGGTGGCGAGCATCGCCACGGAGGCGATGAGGAGGGCGCCCATGCGGGCAATGAAGGCGGTGAACGAAGGCATGCGGGCTCGAATCTTCCTGACTTCGACGGGGCCGAACAGTACTCGCCTCCAGCCCTCCAGTGAATACCGCATTTGGGGGATGACACCTCGCGTTTACAGTCCGCCGCCCGCTTGCTCCAATAGCGACGACGCTGAACACCCGCACCCCGTCGACCCTCGATGAACGCCGTCCTGCCCACCCGCATCCTCGTCGTCGACGACGACGAGGCCTTCCGCGATTCGGTGCGCGCCGCGATCGTGCCGCACGCGGGGCTCGTGCTGGAGGCGCAGGCCGGCTCGCTCGCCGAGGCGCGCGACGTGATCGCGCGCCAGGCCTTCGACGTCGCGCTCGTCGATCTCGGCCTGCCGGACGGCAACGGCATCGACCTGATCCGCGAGCTCGCGCGCACCAGCCCGGAGACCGACGTCATGGTCGTCACGGTCTTCGGCGACGAGGCGCACGTGCTGGCCTCCATCGAGGCCGGCGCGACGGGCTACCTGCTCAAGCGCAGCCTGGACGACACGCTCGCCGCCACCGTGCGCGAGCTGCGCGCGGGCGGCTCGCCGATCAGCCCGGTGATCGCCCGCCAACTCCTGCAGCGCTTCAAGCGCCCGGGCGGGCCCGCGGATGCCCCTGCCGGCGGCGTGGCCACGCCTCCCGCGGTGCCCGTGGACGACGGCGGCCTCTCCGAGCGCGAGCGCCAGGTGCTGCAGTACATCGCCAAGGGCTTCACCGTCGGCGAGATCGCCGACATGCTGCACCTGTCCGCGCACACCGTCGCGACGCACGTGAAGCACATCTACCGCAAGCTGGCCGTGCACACGCGCACCGAGGCGGTGTTCGAGGCCGGCCGGATGGGGCTGCTTTAACCGGTGGGCCTGCGCCACGCCTTCCGCGCGGCCCTGGCCGCCCTGGCCATCTGGGCGATGGGGCCGACCGCCGCCCACGCGGCGCCCGAGCCGGGCGGCGTCCAGGTCATCGACTCGGCGGAGTTCTGCCGGCGCACCGGCGACGTGACCCCCGGCGACGACTGCGAATGGAAGACCGTGCCGCTCGCCCACGAGTGGCGCGGCGAGCGCACGGAGCCCACCAACGATGGCTGGTTCCGCCTGCGCTTCCACCTCGACGCGGTGCCCGCGCGGCCGCTCGGGGTCTACATCGTCGGCTTCAACCGTAGCGGCCGGCTGCTCGTCGACGGCCAGCCGCTCGTGGAGCTCGGCGCGATGCACGAGCCCCTGCCGCTGAACTGGAACCGCGCGCAGTACGCGACGATCCCGCCGGCCCTGCTGCACGCGGGCGACAACACGCTGGAGGTGCAGCAGCGCGTCTACGGCTGGGAGGCCGGATGGCTCTCGCCCGTGCGCATCGGCCCCGAGGACGTGCTGCAACCGGTCTACGAGCGCCGCCACTTCTGGCAGAACGACGTCGTGCGCGTGTTCGGGGCCGCGACCTTCGCGATCGGGCTGTTCATGCTGGGCGTGTGGCTGGGCCGGCGCGACCAGTCGATGTACTTCTGGTTCGGCCTGGCGACGCTCGTGTGGTCGGCCATCAGCCTCGACTACTTCGCGCTCGCGCCGCCGCTGCCGGCCCTGCTGTGGGAGCGCGTCATCATCCTGCTGCAGGCGCTGCGCGGGCTCACGATGTACGTGTTCATCCTGCGCTACGCAGGCCGGCGCTCGCCGGTGATCGAGAGCCTGATCTGGCTGTACTTCGCCGTGGGCGCGGCGGGGGTCTTCCTGCGCTGGCTGCCGGGCGTGTTCATCCCCGCGTGGTTCCTCGTCTCGCTGCTCGTCTCGCCGTACTTCTACTGGATCCTCGTGCGCGAGGCCTTCCGCCAGGACGTGGCCGAAGGCGTGATGTTCGCCATCGCCGGCGGCGCCCAGATCGGCCTGAGCGCCTACGACCTCTGGATGTTCTCCCAGTCGGGCTGGACGGACCGCATCTACCTCGCGCACTACAGCGAGGCGCTGTACCTGATCGTCGTCGGCTGGGGCCTGATGCGCCGCTTCATCGATTCGCTCAACGCCTACGAGAAGCTGGCCGGGGTGCTGGAGCAGCGCGTCGACGAGAAGGCGCAGGAGCTCGGGCGCAACGTGGAGGCGCTCGTCGAGGCCCGGCGCAACGAGGCGCTGGCGCGCGAGCGCACCCGCATCATGAGCGAGATGCACGACGGCATCGGCTCGCAGCTCACCATGGCGCTCTCGCTCGTGCGCGAGACGCCGGGCGAGGGCGGGCGCGTGGCGGAGGTGCTGCGCGAGAGCATCGAGGACCTGCAGCTGATCATCGACTCGCTCGAGCCCGTCGAGAACGACCTGCTCACGGTGCTGGGCACTTTGCGCTACCGGCTCCTCGAGCGCCTCGGCAAGAGCGGCATCGCGCTGCAATGGAACGTCGTCGACCTGCCGCCGCTGCCGATGCTCACGCCGCAGAGCGTGCTGTCCATCCTGCGCATCCTGCAGGAGGCCTTCGCGAACTGCATCAAGCACTCGGGCGCGCGCACCATCGTCGTCTCGACGGAGCTCGCCGGCAAGGCGGGGGTGGACGAGACGGCGCGCATCCGCATCGTGGACGACGGGAAGGGCTTCGATGCCCCGCCGTCGCCAATCGATGCGCCGGCCACGCCGAGATCCGCCACGGTGGCCGCGGCCGTCGCCCGGCGCGGCCGCGGCCTCGACAACATGCGCCGCCGCGCCCAGGCGCTCGGTGCCCGGCTCGACATCATGTCGACCCCCGGGCGCACCGAGGTGATCCTGGCGATCCCGACGTTGAGGCCGGCACCGGCTTCGGGGTCAGGTCTCCGACCTGACCCCGGCATTGCCGCAGGCGGCCCGCCGAATGGCGGGGTCAGGTCGGAGACCTGACCCCGTATTCCGGAGGCTCACTGCAGCCGCCCGCCCGCCATGCGCGCCCACGCGCCGAACTCCCGCGCCGGCATGGGCCGGCCGATGGAGTAGCCCTGGGCCATGTCGCAGCCCCAGTCGGCCAGGCAATCGAAGGTCTGCTGGTCTTCGACGCCCTCGGCGACGACCTTCAGGTCGAGGTTGTGCGCGAGCGCGATCGTGGAGCGCACGATCGTCGCCGCGTTGCGGTCGGCGATCATGCCCGTGACGAAGGACTGGTCGATCTTGATCGAGTCGACCGGCAGCTGGCGCAGGTACGACAGCGAGGAGTAGCCGGTGCCGTAGTCGTCGATGGTGAGCCCGACGTCCAGGCGCTTCAGGCGGTGCAAGGTCTCGAGCGCGGCCGCGGGGTCTTCCATCAGGGCGCTCTCCGTCAGCTCGAACTCGATCGAGCCTGGCGCCACGCCCCAGGTGGCCAGCTCGTCGCCGATGCGATCGAGCAGGCGCGGGTCGCGCAGGTCGCGCGCCGACAGGTTGATCGCCATCGGGTGCGTGATGCCAAGCTCGCGCCATTCGTAGATCTGGCGCATTGCCGCGTCGATCACCCAGTGGGTGAGCGGGGTGATGAGCCCCGCGCTTTCGGCCTGCGCGATGAATTCGCCGGGGTTGAGCATGCCCAGCGTCGGGTGCATCCAGCGCACGAGCGCCTCGGCGCCGCACACGATGCGGCCGTCCATCTGCATCTTGGGCTGGCAGTACAGCCGCAGTTCCTCGCGCTCGACCGCGCGCCGCAGGTCGGCCATCAGCGCGATGTGGCGCCCACGCTCCTGGTCGAGCCCTTCGCGGTAGAAGCACATCGACTTGTTCGTGCGCCGCGCGTGGCCCTGCGCGATGCCGGCGCGGCGAAAGAGGATCTCGCTTTCCGTGCCATGGCCCGGGAAAAGGGTGACGCCGATGGTGGTCCGCGAATCGAGCAGCAGCTTGCCGACCTCGACGGAATCGGTGAGCGTCTCGTGGATGCGCTGCGAGAGCAGCCGCGCGGCTTCCGCGTTCATGCCCGGCATCAGCGCCGCGAACTCGCCGTCGGCCACGTGCGTGAGCGTGCCCGCCGGCGCCACGAGATCCTTCAGGCGCGCCGCGACGAGGCGCACGAAGGCGTCGGCGTCGGCGTCGCCCAGGGCCTCCTCGATCTCGCCGTAGCGCTCGAGCTCGATGCGCAGCAGCGCGAGCGGCTGGTGGCGCTCGCGGGCGACGAGCAGGGCCTCGGCCAGCAGCTCGCGCAGGTGCTGGCGGTTGGGCAGGGCGCTCACCGGATCGAAGTAGGTCATCTGCCGGACCTGCGCCTCGACCTGGGCGTGACGCTCGCGCGCCCGCAGGATGCGCAGGCCGAACGAGAGATCGTCCGCCGCCTCCATCAGGGGCTCGCGCTCGCGCGCGCAGAAGGCCTGCGGCTCGGGCGCGAGGATGGTGAGCGCACCGAAGACCTGGCCGTCCACGTGCAGCGGCAGCGACATCAGCGCGCCGAAGCCCGCGTTGCGGACGAAGTCGCGCCACGGCGCGGACATCAGGCTGTTCTCCACGTCGTTGACGATGCAGGGCGCGCCGGTGCGGATCGCCGTGCCCGTGCAACTGCGGCCCTGCTCGCTGTCGGCCCAGGTGAAGTTGTTCAGGCCCTCGTAGGCGCGCGAGGAGCCGGCCTGCGCGAGCGGGGTGATCGTCTTCGCGGCATCGTCTTCCGCGCGCGAGACGACGGCCGCGCTGTAGCCGGCCTCCTCCACGATCACGCGGCAGATCTCCTGCAGCAGGGCGGCCTCGCCGCCCTCGACGCGCAGGAGCGCGCGATTGCTCCCGCTCAGCGTGCGCAGTGCGCGGCCGAGGCGCTGGAATTCTTCCTGCCCGGAATCGTGCTGGGTCATTGGCGGCGTCCCTGCCAGAGTATAGGCACGTCTTTGGGGTCAGGTCTTCGACCTGACCCCGAATGCCGAAGACCCTCAGCCCGCCTCGGCCGTCGGCCGCGCCGCCTCGGGCGCCCCGAACTGCATCGCATGCAGCCGCGCGTACAGCCCGCCCCGCGCGATCAGCTGCGCGTGCGGGCCTTCCTCGGCGATCCGGCCCTGCTCCATCGCGACCACCCGGTCGGCGTGCTCGATCGTGGACAGGCGGTGGGCGATGACCAGCGTCGTGCGGCCCTCCATCAGCACCTCGAGGGCCGACTGCACCGCGCGCTCGGATTCGGAATCGAGCGCGGAGGTGGCCTCGTCGAGGATGAGGATGGGCGCGTCCTTGTAGATCGCCCGCGCGATCGCCAGGCGCTGGCGCTGCCCGCCCGAGAGCTGCGTGCCGTTGTGGCCGATCTGCGCGTCGAGACCGCCGGGCATCCCCAGCACGTGATCGAGCAGGTTGGCGCCGGCCAGCGCCTCGCGCACGCGGGCGACGTCCACCTCCGCGCCCAGCGCCACGTTGGCGGCCACCGAATCGTTGAACAGCACCACGTCCTGGCTGACCAGGGCGAACTGCCCGCGCAGGGCGGCGATGTCGTAGTCGGCGAGCGCCGCGCCGTCCAGGGTGATCGTGCCGCTCGTGGGCTCGGCGAAGCGTGGCAGCAGGTTCACCAGCGAGGTCTTGCCCGCCCCCGACGGCCCGACGAAGGCGACGGTCTCGCCGGCCCGGATCGACAGCGTGACGTCGACGAGCGCCGCGGCCTGCTCGTGCGGCGCGTCGGGCTTCGCGTAGCGCAGGCCGACGCCGCGCAGCTCGATGTCGCCGCGCACCCGCGCGGGCGCGAGGCGGCCGCCGCGTTCCACGGGCGTCTGCTCGATCAGCTCGATGCCGCGCTCCATCGCCGCGGTGCCGCGCGTGATGGGCGCCATCAGGTCCGACAGGTGCTTGAAGGGCTGGATCAGCAGCAGCATCGCCGACACGAACGCGATGAAGCCGCCGACGGTGGTGCCGTCGTGCGAGCTGTTGCGCAGCGCCATCATGATCACCGCCGAGAGGGCGACGGCCGCGAGGGTCTGGGTGACCGGCGTCATCAGCGAGCCGGCCGCGGCCTGCTTGATGCTGAGGCCACGCATCAGGCGCGCGCTGCCGTCGAAGCGCGCCTCCTCCTGCGCCTCCGCGCCGTGCAGGCGCACGATGCGCCAGGCGAGCACGTTCTCCTCGACGACGTAGGCGAGGTCGTCCGTCGCGTTCTGCCCGGCCACCGTGAGGCGGTGCAGCCGTTTGCTGACCACCCGCACGAGCACGCCCACGACGGGGAACAGCACCACGATGAACAGCGTGAGCTTCCAGTCCAGCCAGAGGAGGTAGGCCATCAGCGCGATCGCCGTGAGCGAATCGCGCACGAGGGTGTTCATGGATCCCATCAGCAGGTTGGAGCCCTGCTGGATCTCGTAGACGACGCCGTTGGTCAGGCTGCTGGCGGAGTTCTGCGTGAACAGGTGGGGCGCCGCCCGCAGCAGGTGCGAGAACATCGCGCGCCGCATGGAGAGCACGGCGTTCTGCGAGCCGAGCGTCATCGCGTAGTTCGCGACCCAGGCGGAGAAGCCGCGGATGACGAAGAGGCCGACGATCGCCACCGGCACCGTCCACAGCGGCAGCTCGCCGGCCTGGAAGCCGCGGTCCATCAGGGCCTTCAGCAGCGCCGGGATCGCCGGCTCGGTCGCGGCGGCGACGACGAGCGCCCCGGCCGCGAGGCCCATCGCCGAGCGGCTGTTCCGGAAATAGGGCGCGAGGCGGAGAAGGCGCTGCTTCAGCGTGAGCATGGGCGGGGCGCGCCGCCTGCGGGAGGCCGCGCGATGCAAGGTGAGCCGTGCATTATCGGCCCCGCGGCGCGGGGCCGGGCAGGGGTTCGGCGGCCCGAAACGCGAGCCGGTGGAACCGGGCCCGAACTGTGTCCCGCGTGTAAGCGGAGGGCGCAATCGCGCGGCCGGCCGGCCGGGTACCGATCTTGCTGCCTAAAATGCCTTTGCTTTGCGCCGGCCCCCGGCCTCCCGGACGCCGGCTCGTGCCGGAACTTCTCCGACTCTACAGGACTCACTTCAACTCCATGTGGCCTAGAAGACAAGCCTTGCGCGCCCTCGGGGCGTCCCTCGCCCTGCCGGCCTTCGCGCCGGCGTTCGCCCAGTTCCGGGTCGAGATCTCCGGCGTCGGCGCCACCCAGGTCCCGATCGTCATCGGCCGCTTCCGCGGCGAGGAGGGCCTCCCGCAATCGATCTCCACGATCATCCGCGCGGATCTCGAGCGCAGCGGCATGTTCAGGATCGTCGACGGCCCGACCCCGGTCGACGAGACCGGATCGCCCGACTACGCCGGCCTGCGCTCGCGCAGCGCCGACGCGGTGGCCTCCGGCTCGGCCACGCGCCTGGCCGACGGGCGCATCGACATCCGCTACCGGCTGTGGGACGTCGTCCGGGGCACCGACCTGGGCGGGATGTCCTACCCCGTCGTCGCTGCCGACCTGCGCCTGGGCGCCCACCGCGTCGCCGACCAGATCTACGAGAAGCTCACCGGCGAGAAGGGCATCTTCTCCACGCGCATCGCGTTCGTCACGCACGCGGGCCCCACCTACACGCTCTACGCCACCGACGCCGACGGCGAGAACAAGCAGCGCGTCCTGATCAGCCGCGAGCCGATCATCTCGCCCGCGTGGTCGCCCGACGGCCGGGAGCTCGCCTACGTCTCGTTCAACGAGCGCAAGGCG
>Ga0209051_1002817_pt1 | contig 11986 bp, 10 predicted proteins | sample AraplaCvi_mMS_r2_2_FD_184286 | JGI IMG/M metagenome (GOLD analysis project Ga0209051, IMG submission 184286) | Arabidopsis root microbial communities from North Carolina, USA - plate scrape MF_Cvi_mMS_r2 (SPAdes) (version 2) | ecosystem: Host-associated > Plants > Roots > Endosphere | place...
GGCGATGGCGATGATGTTTTTCATGGGCTGATCCTTCCCGATATCCCGCTGACGCGGTGGACTCACTGAACTTCGCCGATATGCGGGAAGTTCCATGCCACAAGCAGGGCCGATAAATCCTCTACCCATCGACAAAATATCCGATACATCTGTGGGTCGCCAGTAACGGAATGGGGAGAATGACTGCCGTGACGAAATCCTTTGGTGCCATGTCGATCGCCGAACTTTCCGCGCTCATCCAGATGCGCAAGGTCGATCCGGTCGAGGTCACGGAAGCGGTGCTGTCGGGCATAATGGCCTATCCGGACAAGGCGGTATTCGTCTCGCTGCTCGAAGAGCGCGCCACGGCGGAAGCCCGTGCCGCCTCGAAGCGCCTGAAGGAGGGTCGTTCCCTCGGCCTGCTCGACGGTATTCCGATCGCCTGGAAGGATCTGTTCGACATCGAGGGCATGCCAACCACCGCCGGCTCGAAAGTCCTGCGACAGGCACCGCCTGCTGCAAAGGACGCCGCCATCGTCGACCTCCTGAAACAGGTGGGCATGGTCGCGATCGGCCGCACCAATATGAGTGAGTTCGCCTTTTCCGGCATCGGCATCAATCCGCATTACGGCACACCGCACAATCCGCATGGAAAGGATGCTCCACGCATTCCCGGCGGCTCCTCCTCCGGTTCGGCCGTCGCGGTTGCGGCCGGCCTCGTACCCGTGGCGATGGGCACCGATACGGGAGGCTCGATCCGCATCCCGGCCGGTTTCAATGGCATCGTCGGCTACAAGGCGACCCGCGGCCGCTATCGGATGGACGGCGTCTATCCGCTCGCGACGAGCCTCGATTCGCTCGGCCCTCTCTGCCGCACGGTGCAGGACGCCGTCTGGGTGGATGCCGCCATGCGCGGGCTTGCAGCGCCCGACGTGGCCCGCCTGCCGGCAAAGCCGCTCGATATCGTCATTCCGACCAACATCGTCTTCGACGGTGCCGAGCCCGGCGTGGTGGCGGCCTTCGAAGCCACGATCGAACGGCTTGCAAAGGCCGGAGCCAGGATCACCCGCCTCGCCTTTCCGGCCTTCGACGAGCTTCCGAAACTGATGGCCAAATACGGCCCGATGGTCACTGCCGAGGCATTCGCCCTGCATCGGGAGAGACTCTCGGGCCCGGATGCCGCGGCGATGGACCACCGGGTGGTCGCCCGCACCCGCCTCGGCGAAAAGACCAGCCTGTCCGACTATATCGCCATCGTCGAAAACCGCGCCCGCATGATCGCCGAAACCGAAGCCCTGATCGGCGACCGTTTCGTCGCCATGCCCTCCGTCGCCCATGTGGCGCCGCCGATCGAACCGCTCGAAAAGGACGACGAGCTGTTCTTCGCCACCAATGGCAGGACGCTGCGCAATACCGGCTTCGGCAATTTCCTCGACTGGTGCGGCGTCTCCATCCCCTGCGGCACCGGCGAGGCGGACATGCCCGTCGGCTTCCTCCTTTCGGCCAATGCCAACCGAGACGAACCGCTGCTGCAGGCTTCGATGGCTTATGAGGAAATCATTCGCGGTTAGGACGGCGGGCAGCCCGCGCCGCATCGCATCGCGGCGCTCCCGGCATGTTTGGCAATTGCTCGCCGGGTTCTCGCATGGAAGAGTTGTTTCCCCAGGAGGCCAACTAAGGAACCGTTTCCCCGTAACCGGGGTCCCGGCAGTCGCCCATTTCTTGTTCCGAAATCCCCGAAAGCCTAGCCTCTCTTGAATTTCAGGGAGGCGGCTGACCATGCTACTCGATTTGAACGGCAAGACGGCATTGATCACCGGCGGTTCGAAAGGCATCGGACTTGCCTGTGCGCAATCGCTCCTGGCCGAAGGAGCCCGCGTCGTCATCTGTTCGCGCTCCCAGGCGAATATCGACGCGGCGCTGGCTGTCTTGCCGGGCGCTTTCGGCTTTACGGCCGATCTGATTTCGGAAAAAGACGCACTTGACCTCGTCGACAGGATAGAGGCCGAAATCGGAGCGCTGGACATTCTCGTCAACTGCGCGGGTGCCGCGCGCCGCACTCCCCCGCAGGACCTGAGCCCGGCCCATTGGCGTGCCGCGATGGATGCCAAGTATTTCTCCTACATCAACGTCATCGATCCGGTGGTCAAACGGATGGCGGCCCGCCGCACGGGGGTGATCGTCAACGTCATCGGCGGCGGCGGCAAGGTCGCCTCGCCGATCCACCTTCCAGGCGGCGCCGCCAATGCGGCGCTGATGCTGGCGACAGTCGGCCTGGCAAATGCCTATGCCGCCAGCGGCCTGCGGGTCGTCGGCATCAATCCCGGCAATACCGAGACGGAACGGGTGACCGAGGGCCTCAGGGCGGAAGCGGCCCTCCATGGCATCAGCGAACAGGCGGCTCTGGAAAAACTGGTCCAGCGCATCCCGCTCGGCCGCATGGCGACGCCGCAGGAGATCGCCAACGTCGTCACCTTCCTGAGCTCGTCGAAGGCAAGCTACGTCACCGGCGTCGTGATCGGCATGGATGGCGCCCTCAACCCGATCGTCGTCTGACGGGATCGCCCCAAGGCCTCGACCGCCGCCTCGTTCCTTCGGCCCCGGCCGGCTTCACACGCTCCCCGAACCGGATGCCTCCTCACGTCCCCGTTTCAATGTTAACAAATGCAGGCCAGTCACATGAGCAGCAGTTCCGAATTCCTCTGGTACATCCCCAACGACGTCAAAGCCGGCCATCGCGGCGATTCTTCCGGCGAGAACCACAACAGCCTGGATACGCTGACCGCCCAGGCAAGGGCGCTCGAGGAGCACGGCTGGAGGGGCGCCCTCGTCGGCACCGGCTGGGGCCGGCCGGATACGTTTACCGTCTCGACCGCCCTTGTCGCCCGCACCACCACGTTCGAGCCGCTGATCGCGATCCGCCCCGGCTATTGGCGCCCGGCCAATTTCGCCTCCGCCGCGGCGACGCTGGACCACCTCAGCGGCGGCCGCGTGCGGGTCAACATCGTTTCCGGCCAGGACAATCTCGCCGCCTATGGCGATAGCGAAGGCGATCAGGCGCATCGTTATGCGCGCACCAAGGAATTCATGCGGCTGGTCCGCCGGCTGTGGACCGAAGAGAACGTCACATTCGAGGGCGAGCATTTCCGGGTGGCCGGATCCACGATCGAGCCACGCCTCCAGCCCCGCGGTGATCGCAAGCACCCAAGGCTCTATTTCGGCGGCGCCTCGGAAGCTGCCGAGCAGGTGGCCGCGACGGAGGCCGACGTCCAGCTTTTCTGGGGCGAACCGCTGGACGGCGTGCGGGAAAGGATCGAACGGCTGAAGGCGCTGAGCAGGCAGCTCGACCGCGATCTTCCGCCGCTGGAATTCGGCTTGCGGATCACCACGCTGGTCCGCGACACCACGCAACAGGCCTGGGCCGACGCGGAGGCGAAGGTCGCCGAGATGGCCAGGGGCAAGGCCGGCAATTGGAACGACCACGGAAAACCGGTCGCCGTGGGCCAGCGCCGGCTGCTGGCGCTGCACGAGCGCGGCGACGTTCTCGACGACAACCTCTACACCGCGCCCGGAAAATTCGGCGGCGGCGGCGCCGGCACCACCTGGCTCGTCGGCTCGGCCGAGGACGTCGCCCGTTCGCTGCGCAAATACGAGGATCTCGGAATCACCCATTTCGTGCTTTCCGACACGCCTTATCTCGCGGAGATCAGGCGGCAGGGAGATCAGCTGCTTCCGTTGTTGCGCCGCTGACGCCGGTCTGCGTGCGGATCACGACGCAGATCCGCAGCGGATGTTGGCCACCGCCCGGGATCCCAGTCCCGAAGGCTCACGATCGCCGTCGTTCTCAACAGAGGTGTTCCGGCCGGACTGCGCCTGCGATCTGGCCGCAAGGACAATGCCCCAGACCGACATTCGCCGCGCCGGTTCGATCGAACCGAGCGGGTGGATTGAAGACATGTCAGGTAAATGAATGGTAGCGGGAGGCAGAATTGAACTGCCGACCTCAGGGTTATGAATCCTGCGCTCTCACCAACTGAGCTACCCCGCCACAGGGACTGCGAAATTCCGGCGTGGCCGGTTCCGCTTTGGTCGTGCGGCTTATAAGTCCCCCGTCACCGAAGTGTCAAGCAGGGTTCGGGCAAAAACCGGCAGCAATTTCATACGCCCCGGCAAGTGCCGGTTTCAGGCCGCGACCGGCGTCGAAAGCAGTGCCTTCAGAGCGGTTTCGGCGTCGGCCGCCCGTTCCGAACGCTCGATGAAACCGCCGCCATAAACGCGCGCATCGGCACCTTCGGCCGAATAAAGCACGCAAGCCTGGCCCGGCGCCACGCCCGCCTCGCCGATCGCGAGATCCACATAGATCCCCTGGCTGTCGCAATGGAGGGTCGCAGGCGTCGGCGGGCGCGTCGAGCGCACCTTGGCGAAACAGGCGAACCCGCCCTGCGCGTCCTCACCCAGCGAACCGTCGCCGATCCAGTTGACGTCGCGCAGATAGACGCGATGCGTATCGAGCGCTTCCTTCGGCCCGACGATCACCCGGCGCGAGCGGGCATCGAGATAGATGACATAGAGCGGCTCGCCGGTGGCGATGCCGATGCCGCGCCGCTGGCCGATCGTATAATGCACGATGCCCTCGTGGCGGCCGAGCACGCGCCCGTCCATATGCACGATATCGCCGGCGAGTGCTGCGTTCGGCTTCACCTTGGCGATAATGTCGGCATATTTGCCCTGCGGCACGAAACAGATGTCCTGGCTGTCGGCCTTTTTGGCGACCACCAGCCCCATTTCCTCGGCGAGATCGCGCACCTGCGCCTTCGACATGCCGCCGAGCGGGAAACGGAGGTAGTCGATCTGCTCCTGGGTCGTCGCGAACAGGAACCAGCTCTGATCGCGGTCGCTGTCGATCGGGCGGAACAGCGCGCGGCGGTTCGGATTGTCCGGCGACGGATTGGCGGAGGAGCGGATATAATGGCCGGTCGCCAGCGCGTCAGCGCCGAGTTCCCGCGCCGTCGCCAGAAGATCGGCGAACTTGACCGTCTGGTTGCAGGCAACGCAAGGGACCGGCGTTTCGCCCATCGCATAGGCCTCCGCGAACGGGTTGATCACCGTTTCGCGGAACCGCTTTTCGTAATCGAGCACGTAATGCGGGATGCCGAGCGTTTCGGAAACGCGCCGCGCATCATCGATATCCTGGCCGGCGCAGCACGAGCCGGCGCGGTGCACTGCCGCGCCATGATCGTAGAGCTGCAGCGTGATGCCGAGCACGTCATAACCCTGGCGTTTGAGCAGACCGGCAACGACGGAGGAATCCACTCCCCCCGACATGGCAACGACAACGCGTGTGTCTTCCGGCCTCTTGTCAAAATCCAGCGTATTCACGGGTAACTCTCTCGGTATCTCAAGCCGCCGCTCCAAGCGCAGGAGGCAGCCTGTCAAGGGCCTGCGGCGGGATCGGCCGTCGGAGGCAATTGTTGTGGGATATAGAAAGGATTGGCCCTTCGCGCAAGGAGGAGCGCGAATCGGTTCAGCGTCCGGGCAGTTTTTCGAGCCAGGCCCACAGGCTCCGGGTCGCCCGCCCGAATTCGGTCTCCGGCACCAGGCTGCCGACGACAAAGATGCCGGCAAACAGCGTGCAGGTCGCGATAGCGCCGAAATAGAGCTCGACGAGAGTGCTGTGCTCCGAATAACGCAGGAAGAGGGCGTCATCGCCGAACAGTAAAATCTCCTGCCCGGTCATTGCCGAGCCGACCGCATAGGTCAGGTATCCGATGCCGCCGAGGAAGATCACCCAGTTCAGTACCATCACCCCATCTCCGCGCTCCGACAGCCCATTGTGAATCGGTCACGTGAAGAAACGGTCAATTCTCAACCCCGAAGACCGATGCAGTTTCCCCACGGATCTCGGACCTGGCACATGCGCAGTCCGTTCTGGATCTCGAGCGGTCCCCGATAGAGCGCAGCACCGATGGACGTAAAGTGCTTGAGCGCCGCGTCGAAATCATCGACCCGCCAATAGACGACCGATCCGCTGGCGCCCATCCCCACCTTCTCATCGGCAGACACGACCTCGAGGCAGACTCCGTCGATATCGAGAAACTCGAAATCGAAAGCCGCGAGGTTTCGCCGCACTGCATGCGGGAATGCCGCCTGGTACCAGTCCAGTGCCTGCGAAACATCCGCGACATGGATCAGTACGGCGCATATCGGGCTTGCTTCGTTCATCGAGAATAATGATCCAGCGGAAATTTCCATGCCGAGCTGTCTATGACCGGCTTTGTAAAACATCCAGACCAATTTTCGCGCGGTAACGCTCCCCTCAATTGCCGGTGAAGCCTTCGCCGCTCCCCCAGGCCAGGCAATGCGGCATCGAAAGACGTGGCCGCAAAAACTTCACGATTGGGGGGCTTCATGACACCGGGGTGATTTGTGGCAACAGGGCGATCGGGACGGAGAAACAATGCAATTCGACCTTATGCGCTTTGTCGACGCGCAGGCGCCTGTCTATGCGCGCGTCATCGGCGAGCTACGCGACGGCAAAAAACTTTCCCACTGGATGTGGTACATCTTCCCCCAGGTCGCCGGCCTCGGCTTTTCGATCATGTCGCAGCGCTTCGCGATCGGGTCGAGGGCGGAAGCGACGGCCTATCTGGAACACCCGCTGCTCGGGCTCCGGCTCATCGAATGCACCGAAGCGATGCTGTCCCACACGGATCGTTCAGCCCACGCGATCCTCGGCTCCCCCGACGACATGAAGTTCAAGAGCTCGATGACGCTGTTCGAGGCGGTCAGCAAAAAGGGCTCGCCTTTCAGCCGAGCCCTTTCGCAGTTCTTTGATGACGAGCGCGACGAAAAGACCATCGCGCTGCTTGGGAGTTAGGCCGCCGCCTGGATTGCCGAGAGCTTCCAGTCGTTGGCCGGCTTGCGCACGAAGGTCCAGACTTCGACGGTTTCGGTGACCGCATTCGGATCGCCTTCGGCGACGGCGCCGGTATTGCGGTCCTTCATGTAGTCGACGCTCGAATAGCGCATCGCGACGGTCGCATAATCCTGGCCGTTTTCGCGCCAGGCTTCCGCGAGGTCGCCCTGAAGCAGCTTCACGTCCTTCACCTCGTTCTTGACGCCGTTGGTGGCGTTCTCGCCGAGTTCTTCGGCCAGGTAGGACATCGCTTCCGGCGTGGTGAGGCCGCGCAGCTTGGCATAGTCCTCGTCGCCATAGGCAGACTGGACATCGCCGAGTTCTTCGGCCAGGTAGGACATCGCTTCCGGCGTCGTGAGGCCGCGCAGCTTGGCATAGTCCTCGTCGCCATAGGCAGACTGGACATTGGTCAGCAGCTTTTCGAACTGGTCGAGGTCGCGGTTGGTGATGCCGATCTCGTCGGTCTCGGGACCTGCCTGGCGCGGAGCGGCATTATGGCCGCCGCCGAACCCGCCCTGACCACCGCCCAGCGATCCGATCTTCGGGATCTGGAAGCCGGACGTATTCTGGCTCGGCGCATCATAGGCGTTGCGCGGCTGGCCGAAACCGGTGTTCATGCCGCCTGCCGGACCGCCGGCCGTCTGCTGACGGCGGGCGAACCAACGGAAAGCCAGCATGGCGAGACCGCCGATCAGCGCGATCTGCAGCAACATGCCAAGCATGCCGGCCATGCCACCGAAACCGGTGCCCATGAACATGCCGATCAGGCCGCCGAGGGCGAGACCGCCGAGCAGGCCACCGAACATCCCGCCGAAAAGGCCGCGACGGGGCTGCTGCGCCGCCTGCTGGCCAAAACCGTTCTGCGGGGTCGTGGCGTTCTGCTGCGTATTGGGCGTCATCGACCGGTTGATGCCGGTCGGCGCCGCCGGCGCGGTATTGGTGGTCGCCGGGGCCGAGTATGTGCGCGTGCCGCGGCTGCCGAAACCGCCACCGCTGGCGCGACGGGCCTCAGCCAAATCCACGGCGGTCAAGGAAACCGCCATTCCGATCGCCAGGATCGCGAACAGGTTCTTGAAACGCCGAAGCTTCGATAACATCGTTTTCTCCTCATAAACCGCTCGAGTGCGGTATTCCCGGTTTATATAGAGAGGCGGGCTTCGGGATTTTAGGCCCATCCTCAATTTTTCCCGCCGAAGTAGATAACGGAGTTTGAAACGGGAGCCAAGCGGTCAAAATACAATCAAAAGTAGATTATATCGATATGAGCCTGCGACATCCCGGCGCGGGGTCTCCGCACCGAAAGATGATCCCGCAGACCAGATTGCACAGCGGGCCGAATGCCATTACCTTCTGCCGAGGCACACGAAACGCAAAGGAGGTTGCCTATGTCACCGCGGGACGCCTGATCCGGCACTATCGAGACTTCTGCCTGTCAAAAGGCATCGACTTCACAAACATTCAATCCGTAAGGCCGCATGACGCCACCACGCTCTTCTGCAGTGCCGGCATGCAGCAATACAAATCCCTCTTCTCCGATCCGTCCCATAGGGGAACCGTCGCAAACAGTCAGGCATGCCTGCGCCTGGGCGATCTCGATGAAATCGGAGACGGAACACACTTCCTCCACTTCACCATGCTCGGCCTCTTCTCCTTCCGGGAGATGAGCGTTGGCGCCGCTATCGATTTCTGGCTCGAGTTCCTGCGAACGCTCGGTCTTGTGCCGGATCACGTCACCATCCATCCGGACCGCCTGGCCGAATGGACGCCGCTTTACCGCGGACGCATTCCGATCGTCCCGGATCCGGAATGCACGTGGAGCGATGGCAGCATCACCGGATACAGCACCGAGTTCTACAAGGATGGCGTGGAGATCGGCAACATCGTCAATCCGCTCGGAACCTGCATCGACGTCGGCTTTGGTGCCGATCGCCTCGACATGCTCATCAACGGCACGCCACCGGAGAATGCGCTCGAAACGCTGGGCAGCGCGATCGTGAAGGTCATCGAAAGCGGTTATCGTCCGGGAAACAAGGAGCAGGGTTATGTGCTGCGCAAACTGCTCCGCCGGCTGCATCGGATGGGCGGCACGCTCGACCATCCCTTCTTCATCGAAGAGGTCCAGCGCCAGGAACGGCTTCGGACCAGGTACCTGCATCTGCGGGAAAGGCATCCCGGCATGAGCCCGGAATGGTGGTTCGACACGCATGGCATCGAACTCTCCGACATGCAGGATATGCCGGACGGATAAAATGACGAAGGCCTCCGGCGGTTTTCACCGGAGGCCTTTGTCTTATTCAAGAAACCCTCGCGCCTACAGCGGGCGTGAACAGCTTCGGCTACCTCAGTCGACGTTGAATGCCAGCGGCTTGGCCTGGCGGATCGCCGGATTGGCGGTCAGTTTCGCCAGCACGTCGGCCGGAACCGGACCGTCGACATAAAGGAGAGCGATCGCGTCGCCGCCTTCCCTGTCACGGCCGAGATGGAAGTTGGCGATGTTGACGCCGGCATTGCCGAGGGTCGTGCCGATGAAGCCGATCATGCCGGGGACGTCGGTATTGGCGATGTAGACCATGTTGGCGCCGACATCGGCGTCAAGATTGATGCCCTTGATCTGGATGAAGCGCGGCTTGCCGTCCGAGAACACCGTGCCGGCGACCGAGCGGGTCATCGTGTCGGTGGTGACCGTCAGCTTGATATAACCGTCGAACACGCCCGACTTGTCGCGCTTGGCTTCGGACAGGATGATGCCCTTTTCCTTGATCATGATCGGCGCCGAGACCATGTTGACGTCGGCGACCTGGCTGCGGATCAGGCCTGCCAGCAGCGCGCTGGTCAGCGCCTTGGTGTTCATCGAAGCCGTCGAGCCGTCATAAAGGATCTCGATTTCCTTGATCGCATCCTCGGTAACCTGGCCGACGAAGGCGCCGAGCACGTCGGCGAGCCGGATGAACGGCTTCAGGCGCGGAGCTTCTTCCGCCGTGATCGACGGCATGTTGATGGCGTTGGAGACGGCACCTTTCACCAGATAGTCCGACATCTGCTCAGCGACCTGGAGAGCGACGTTTTCCTGCGCTTCGGTGGTCGATGCGCCGAGATGCGGGGTGCAGACGACGTTTTCGAGACCGAAGAGCGGGCTTTCGGTGGCGGGCTCGACTTCGAACACGTCGAAGCCGGCGCCGGCGACATGGCCGGACTTGATGGCTTCGGCAAGTGCCGCTTCATCGACCAGGCCACCGCGGGCGCAGTTGATGATACGGACGCCGGGCTTGGTCTTGGCGAGCGCTTCCTTGCCGAGGATGCCGCGGGTCTTGTCGGTCATCGGCACGTGCAGGGTGATGAAGTCGGCCTGGGCCAGCAGCTCGTCGAGCTCGACCTTGGTGACGCCCATTTCCTCGGCGCGCTCGGCCGACAGGAAGGGGTCGTAGGCCAGAACGTGCATGCCGATGCCGATCGCCTTCTTGCAGACGATGCCGCCGATATTGCCGGCGCCGATGACCCCGAGGATCTTGCCGGTGATCTCGACGCCCATGAAGCGCGACTTTTCCCACTTGCCGGCCTGGGTCGAGCTGTCGGCTGCCGGAAGCTGTCGGGCGACCGCGAACATCAGGGCGATAGCGTGTTCGGCCGTAGTGATCGAGTTGCCGAACGGCGTGTTCATGACGATGATGCCGCGGCGCGATGCAGCCGGGATGTCCACATTGTCGACACCGATACCGGCGCGGCCGATGACCTTGAGGTTGGTCGCGGCGGCGATCAGCTTTTCGGTCGCCTTGGTGGCGGAACGGATCGCCAGGCCGTCATAGTTGCCGATGATCTCGGCGAGCTTTTCCTTGTCCTTGCCGAGCTTCGGCTGGAAATCGACTTCGACGCCGCGATCGCGAAAGATCTGGACGGCGGTTTCCGACAGTTCGTCGGATACGAGAACGCGAGGTGCCATCAGTAGGCCTCCTGAAAAGGTTTCTGTCGTGAATGAGGGAATGGGCTCCGCTTTTTCAGCGGAGCCGATACGCGACTTGGCTAAGCGGCGGCCTTGGAAAGCGCGGCCTTCTGCGTTTCGAAAGCATAGGTCAGCCAGGGCATCAGGGCCTTCATGTCGGCTGCGTCGATCGTGGCACCGGCCCAGATGCGAAGGCCCGAAGGCGCATCGCGATAGGCACCGACGTCGAGCGCGACGCCTTCCTTTTCGAGGATGGACACCATGCCCTTGGCAAAGGCTTCCTGCGCGTCGGCGTCGAGAGCAGCAACATCCGCGTCGGCGATCTTGAGGCAGACCGAGGTGTTGGAGCGCGTCGCCGGATCGACGGCAAGGTTGTCGATCCATGCGTTGGCGGCCACGAAATCGTGGATGACCTTGGCATTGGCGTCGGCGCGGGCGATCAGGCCTTCAAGGCTGCCGACCGACTTCGCCCAGTTGAGCGCATCGATATAGTCCTCGACGCAGAGCATCGACGGCGTGTTGATCGTCTCGCCGACGAAGATGCCTTCGATCAGCTTGCCGCCCGAGGTCAGGCGGAAGATTTTCGGCAGCGGCCAGGCCGGCACGTAGGTCTGCAGGCGCTCGACGGCGCGCGGGGAAAGGATGAGCATGCCGTGACCGCCCTCGCCGCCCAGCACCTTCTGCCAGGAGAAGGTGACGACGTCGAGCTTGGCAAAGTCCATGTCCTGCGCGAAAGCCGCCGAAGTGGCGTCGCAGATGGTCAGGCCCTTGCGGTCTGCCGGGATGAAATCGGCGTTAGGCACGCGCACGCCCGAGGTCGTGCCGTTCCAGGTGAAGACCACGTCGCGGTCGAAATCGACCGTGGAAAGGTCCGGAAGCAGGCCGTAACCGGCTTCGATCTTGCGGACGTCCTTGAGCTTCAGCTGCTTGACGACGTCGGTGACCCAGCCGGCGCCAAAGCTTTCCCAGGAGAGCATGTCGACGCCGCGCTCGCCGAGCAGCGACCAGAGCGCCATTTCGACGGCGCCGGTATCGGAAGCCGGCACGATGCCGATGCGGTAATCCGCCGGCACGTTCAGAATTTCGCGGGTAAGGTCGATGGCCTGCTTCAGCTTCGCCTTGCCGACCTTGGCGCGGTGCGAACGACCGAGCGG
>Ga0209051_1002820_pt1 | contig 11978 bp, 9 predicted proteins | sample AraplaCvi_mMS_r2_2_FD_184286 | JGI IMG/M metagenome (GOLD analysis project Ga0209051, IMG submission 184286) | Arabidopsis root microbial communities from North Carolina, USA - plate scrape MF_Cvi_mMS_r2 (SPAdes) (version 2) | ecosystem: Host-associated > Plants > Roots > Endosphere | place: USA...
CCCACGCCGAACCCGGTTCCCGCGGGGGTGCTCGCGTCGACCGCACGCAGACTCCGCACCGGCGAGCGCGGGGAGGACGGCGGCGGCAACGGTGCCGTCGACGTGTCCACCGGTCGCAGTGCGGCCAACAGGACCTCGTCGACCTCGACATCCGCGTCGACCTGCAACTTGTGCAGCAGCGCCGCGGCGCCCTCCAAGGACTCCACGGACCCCTTGCGGCCACGGGTGGGCGCCTGCCCGTGCGCCACCCGTTGCACCACCTGACCGTAAACGCGCGCGACGACGATCTCGGTGGTGTGGTTGCCGACGTCCACCCCGGCCACCACGACGGTCACCTCAGCAGGCCCCGGCGGGCGTAGGCGGCGGCGGCTTGGCGCACCAACTCGGCGCACCGCGCGGCGCCACGCGTCTCCAGCGAGACCCGCAGCGCCTCCAATTCCTCGGCGGTGGAGCGATGGGGCCGCAGCGCCTCGTAGAGACCCATGACGTCTTCGTCGTCGACGAGTGCGAGTTCGGCTGCGCGCAGGAAGTTCTCGGCCAGTTGCGGATTGCCGCCCTCCTCGGCGACGACGGCCTGGTGCGCCAACGTGGCCGGATCCATCCGCAGATCGGCCAGGCTCAGATTGCCGTCGACCGCCGCGTCGACGGTGAAGTCCTCGGGCTTCATCGGCTCATCCGGACGGTCATCGGTGGTTGGCCCGGCTCGCTCGCCTCACGCTCCAGCGCCACCAGCGCCACGGCCCGGGCGTGGTAGCGCGCGGAGATCGACTCGTCGGTGCCACCGGTGAAGATTGGTATCGGCGCCATCCCCTTGGCGTGCCGGGCGGCATTCTTGCCCAACTCGCGGTACATCCGATCGGTCAGCAACGGTGCCACGCTGAACAGCTCCAGATTCGCCAGGGGCGCCAGGTTACGACGGTGGATGAGCGCGGTTCCCTTGCCCTGCAACCCGATTCCGATACCCGAACCGGACAGTCGGGCGGCGGTCAACCCGATCATGCCGACGTCGATCGTCGAACGAACCCGGACCAACCGGGGCACGCAGCCCTCCTCCTCCAGTCCAGCCGAGATTTGCCGCAACACCTCGCCGACGGTGAGACCGCACAGCGACAGCCACACCGAACGGCCGAGCGCCGGCGAGAGTCCGATGCACACCTCGCGGGGATCGCTTCCCTGACGGGCGATCTCGACGTCGTCGAAGCCGACGTGACCGTGATGCTCGGCTTGGTCGGCGGTCAACTCCTCGGCCGTGCGCGCTTGGCGGATCGCGTCGATCTCGGCGCGCCGCTCGGCCGTCAACGCATACCCGGTGCCCGGGCCGCGATAGTCGTTGGGATCGGTGATCTTCGACAGCACCCGGAACTCGTCGTCGAAGATCGCCGAGGTCTGCAGCTGGTCACCGCGCAACCGTTCCCGGGTGAGTGCCATGATGGCGTCGGCCTCGGCGTCGTACCCGGTGCGCTTGAGCGAGGCGATGACGTCGAAGACGGTCAACTGCTTGGCCTCGATGGCGGTAGCCGCCTCGGCGACGGCCTTGGGGTCACCGGGGTCCAAATCCCGGGATCCGTTGGCCACCACCACCGCGTCGACGCGTTCGTCGTCGAAGTCGGCCAGGCCGAGGTCGCGGTAGACCGCCTGCACCGCCGTGGCGGCCCGCCGCCGCACGCGCGCCAGGTGCTCGACCGGGACCGTCCGCAACCCGCCGTCGACGCCCCAGTCGCGTTGCAGCACCAGGAAGTCGTCCATGTCGTCGGAGTTGAAGTTCGACAGCGCGAAGGCGTTGTCGTAGCGCGGGATCGACCCGAAGCCGGAGAAGATGAAGTCGGCACCGGCCAGCAGCACCGGCAGGGTGTGCGCGCTGCGCCGGACGTCGGACTCGGAGATCAGATTGTCGTTGCCCGCGCATGATTCGAGGTCGCGCAGCATGACCATCAGATTCTCGGCGAGCAGTTCCTTCATGCCGTCGGGCACCGACGCGACGACGCCGACGCCGTCGATGCCGCCGTTCTGCACGCCTTGCGACCCGAGCGCCCTGGCCAACGAGACGCAGCGTGACTCGAGATAGAGAATCGAGCACTTCTCGGCCGCGCCCATCAGCACCTCGGCCCCGCCGCCGCTGGTGACCCGCATCTTGAGCCCGCGCGAGGCGTAGGCCGAGGTGAGGATCGCCTTCGAGAACGGCGTGTCGTCACCGTCGACGAACACCTGCTCGGTGCCGTAGAGGGAGATGGTCTCGGCGTAGCTGGTCAGCCCCCGCAGGCCCAGCCGAAGCTCCAGCGCCTCCTCGATCGAGCACTGCGCCATCGCCCCAGGGACGCCGACCTGGCTGCCGATGAGCAGCGCGACCGCGTTCGACGGCGCATCGCCGAGGACGGGCACCGTGGTCTCGACCTCGCGGAAGCCGTAGGCCACCGCGCTGGCCGCGTCAGCGGCGATGAGCAGTGGATCGTCGAGCTGATTGGTCACGTGGGCCTGGTTGCTCGGCGTGCGCCGGGCCCGCATCCGCGTCATCGCCATCTGCATCTCCACCGGGGAGAGCAGCGCCACGACCCGCGCCAGCTTGGCGGGGGTGAGGCCGGCGACGAGGCGCACCACCTCCGATCGCGGCACGTTGAAGTCGACCGTCATGCGGGCCAGCGCCTGATCGTCCATCGCCATGGCCTCCTCGGCCACGTCGAGGTCCAGCCCGTAGAGCGCGATGAACTCGTCGATGACGTCGAACTGGTCGGCGCCCTTGCCGTCCAGTTCGACGACCCGCCTGCCCTCGGGCCCGTCTGAGATCCTCAGCGAGGGTTCGGGGTCGAACGGGCTGTGCATCGCGACCAGCCCCAGGTCGGGATTGGTGACGCTGAACCCGTCGAGGTTGACCGGTTTGGCGTCGAGGATGCGCATCCGGCCCTGGTCGAGGTCGGCGGTGCGGTCCTCGGCAAGGCCGCCTGAGTCGTCGTCCACGACGGGTACCGCCCTAGTCTCGTACTGCGTTGTCCTCGTACACGATTCGACCGATCAAATCGTACCGGCGCGGGTCCCGCAATTTGAAGTACAGCGCCATGGCCGCACCGAAGACGAACAGCACGACCACGATCCACGGCGTCAGCTTGAACAGCAGGGTGCCCGACGCCGCGCCTGCGGCCGCATCCTTGTGCTCCCAGAGCAGGTAGACGACGTAGAGCATGCCGATACCGCCCAGCAGCGGCGCCAGGAACGTCTTGAACCAGTGCGCGCTGGATGGGTGGTTCTTGTGGAAGTGGAAGTACGCGATCACGGCGAAGGCACACAGCGACTGCACGACCAGGATCGCCATCGTGCCGAGAATGGCGAGCAGTGTGTACATGTGGATGTAGGGATCCATGCCGGCGAAGTAGAACGCCAGGATCAGCACCAGGGTGATGCCGGTCTGGACGAACGACGCGATGTGCGGCGAGCCGTGCGTGGGGTGGGTGGCGCCGATCGACTTCTGCAAGCCCTTCGACAGACCTTCGCGGCCCATCGCATACAGGTAGCGCGACGCGCAATTGTGGAAGGCCATGCCGCAGGCGAACGAGCCCGTCACCAACAGGATGTTGAACAGCGTGATGGCCCACTCACCGTAGGTGCTGCGGACGTTGCCGAAGAAGATCTCCGAAGAGGTGTCGGCGCTTTGGGCCAGCTGCACGGACTGCTCGGGTCCGGTGCCCGCGATGGCCATCCAGGACACGAAGACGTAGAAGAGGCCGACGCCCAGCACGCTGATCATGGTGGCGCGCGGAATGATTCGCTTCGGGTCCTTGGACTCCTCGCCGTACATCGCGGTGGACTCGAATCCGACCCACGACCAGAACGCGAAGAACAGTCCCAGTCCGGCGCTGGCGCCGGCCACGGCGGCGGGGGTGAACGCGCCGATGGGGTTGAGGGTCTCGGCGACCGCGAAGCCGTCGGGGCCACCGCCCTTGAACAGCACCGCCAGCGCGCCAAGGGACAGCATCACGATCTCGGTGACCAGGAAGACCCCGAGCACCTTGGCCGTCAGGTTGACGTCGAAGTAGGTCAGGATGCAGTTGAGCACCAGCATCAGGATCGCGGGCACCAGCCAGGGCACGGTGATGTCCAGTTGCGACTTGAAGAGGTTCTGGAAGAAGAACGAGAAGATGCCGATCAGCGAGGCCTCGAACACGATGTAGGCCATGGTGATCAGAAGTCCGCTGGCCATGCCGATCACCCGGCCGAGGCCGTGGGAGATGTAGCCGTAGAACGCGCCGGTGGCGGTGATGTGCTTGGCCATGGTGGCGTACCCGATGGCGAACAGGCCGAGCACGACGGTGGCGACGATGTAGCCGGCGGGCGCATGCGAGCCGTTGCCGAAGCCGACGGCGATCGGGACGTTGCCGACCATTGCCGTGATGGGTGCGGCGGTGGCCACCGCCATGAAGATGACACCGACGGTGCCGACGGCGTTGCGCTTCAGCCGTTGGACGTCACCGGTGTTCTCGTCGCGGGATACGACTTGATCGGTCATCTGGAAAGTCACCTTCCGGGGGAGCGACGTGGGGTCCGGCGGGACCCGGTGTGCTGCGGCCCACAGTCGAACTTCCGTATATTGGCACCACCAAATAGATCGCGCAACCGTTCCGGTCGTCCATTGACAGAAATGGTCCAACCTTTTTAGGGTGAGGTCCTCGCAGCCAGCGCGTGCGCGAGACGTCTCAGGCAGGGAGTCCAGTTGTTCGACTACGGCACGTTCTCGTTCGAATCCAAGGCCCAGGTGCTCGAACAGGCGAAGAAGTACTGGAATCCCGACAAGACCCAGTTCTGGACCGACGCGGGCGTCGACCTGGTCGTCGACCGTCGCGACGGATACCTGCTGTGGGACATGGACGGCCGCCAACTGATCGACATGCACCTCAACGGCGGCACGTACAACCTGGGCCACCGCAATCCGGAGATCAAGGCCGCCCTGATCGAGGCCATGGACCACTTCGACGTCGGCAACCACCACTTCCCCTCGGTGGCCCGGACCGCGCTCGCGCAGCGCCTCGTCGAATCAGCACCCGCGTCGATCACCAAGGTGGCCTTCGGTTCTGGCGGCGGCGAGGCCATCGACATCGCACTGAAGAGCGCCCGGCACGCCACCAAGCGCCGCAAGATCGTCTCGATCATCAAGGCCTACCACGGCCACACCGGGCTGGCCGTCGCCACCGGTGACGACCGCTTCTCCAAGCTGTTCCTCTCCGACCGGCCCGACGAGTTCGTCCAGGTGCCCTTCGGCGACGTCGACGCGATGGACCACGCACTCTCGGGCGGCGACGTCGCGGCCGTCATCATGGAGACCATCCCCGCGACCTACGGATTCCCCCTTCCCCCACCGGGTTACCTCGAGGCGGTCAAGGAACTCACCGAGCGTCACGACACGCTCTACATCGCCGACGAGGTCCAGACGGGCCTGATGCGCACCGGCGAGATGTGGGGCATCACCAAGCACGGCATCGAACCCGACATCATGGTCTCCGGCAAGGGCCTCTCCGGCGGCATGTACCCCATCACCGCGGCCATGCTCGGCGACCGGGCCGCACAGTGGCTCGACGAAGACGGCTTCGCCCACATCTCGACCTTCGGCGGCGCCGAACTCGGTTGCGTGGCCGCCATCAAGACCCTCGAGATCACCAGCCGTCCCGAGGTGCGCGAGAACGTGCACGCGATCACCGACGTGTTCGCCGCCGGACTGGCCCGCATCCAGGCCGACAACGCGGACTGGTTCATCGGCATTCGGCAGAACGGCGTCATCATCGGACTCGAGTTCGACCACCCCGAGGGCGCGAAGTTCGTGATGCGCGAACTCTACGAGAACGGCGTGTGGGCGATCTTCTCCACCCTCGATCCCCGTGTGCTGCAGTTCAAGCCGGGGCTACTCATGACTCGCGAGCTGTGCGACGACGTGCTAGAACGCTTGGACGTGGCGGTCGGCAAGGCCGCCGTGGCAGCAAAGGCGGGATAGGCATGACCCAGGCGGGATTCGTCTCCGACGAAGGTGACATCGCACGAGCCGCCCTCTCGGAATACGATCATCCCGCCCGCGCCAGCCTGCGCCTGCTGAACCTGTCCGAGAACGCCACCTACGAAGTCGTCGACGACGACACCGGGGTCCGATCGATCCTGCGCGTGCACCGCAAGGGCTATCACAGCCGACCCGAGATCGAGTCCGAGCTCGACTGGCTCGACGCGCTGCGCCGCGCCGGAGACGTCACCGTCCCCGTCGTGCGCCCCACCCGCGACGGCGCTCGGGTGGTGTCGGTCGACCAGGACGGCGTCGCCCGCCACGTCGTGCACTTCGAAATGGTCGCCGGCACCGAGCCCGATGAGAAGACGTTGACGCCCAGTGACTTTCATACCCTTGGCCGCATCACTGCTGCGCTACACGACCATTCGACGACCTGGACCCGGCCGCCGGAGTTCAAGCGGTTCTGTTGGGACTGGCAGCACAGCCTTGGTGACCGACCCCGCTGGGGTCGATGGGAGGACGCCAACGGGGTGGGTCAGGCCGAGCGCCGGGTTCTCGACCCGGCGCGGGATCTCCTGGCCCACCGGCTCGAGGAGTACGGCACGGGCCCCGAGGTCTTCGGGTTGGTGCACGCCGACCTGCGACTGGCCAATCTCCTGGTCGACGGGAACGGCGCCGACGGCAGGATCACGGTCATCGACTTCGACGACTGCGGATTCGGTTGGTATTTCTACGACTTCGGCACGGCCGTGTCGTTCTTCGAAGACGATCCCGCGGTGCCCGAATGGCAGGACGCCTGGTGTGCGGGGTATCGCACCCGACGCCCACTCGCCGCCTCCGACGAGGCGATGCTGCCGTCATTCGTGCTGTTACGCCGGTTCCTCTTGCTGGCGTGGATGGGCTCGCACGCACATTCCAAGGAATCCCAGGCCATGTCCATCACCTACGCCAAGGGCAGCTGCGAGCTCGCCGAACGCTACCTCCAGTCCGACGGCCGACGGTTGGCCTGACCCACCCCCAACGTCGAAAGGCAACTCGTGTTCCAGTCATTGCAAGGCCGCACGGCCATCGTCACCGGCGGCAGCCGCGGCATCGGGCGCGGCATCGCCGAGGTGTTCGCGACGGCGGGGGTCAACGTCGTGATCACCGGCCGCAGCCAGGCCGACGTCGACGCCGCCGTCACCGCACTCTCCGGTGCGTCCGGCGCGGTGAGCGGGGTGGCCGCCGACGTCACCAGCCCGGAGGACTGCAAGAAGGTGGTCGCCGCGGCGTTGGAGCGCCACGGCGGGCTCGACATCGTCTGCGCGAACGCGGGGATCTTCCCGTCGGCCCGGATCGAGGACCTCACCCCCGAGGACTTGGAAGAGGTCCTCGGGGTCAACTTCAAGGGCACCGTCTACATCATCCAGGCCGCGCTGGCGGCGCTGACCGCCAGCGGACACGGCCGCGTCGTCGTCACGTCCTCGATCACCGGCCCGTACACCGGCTACCCGGGGTGGTCGCACTACGGCGCCAGCAAGGCCGCCCAACTCGGATTCATCCGCACCGCGGCAATGGAGCTCGCGCCCAAGAACATCACCGTCAACGCCGTGTTGCCCGGCAACATCATCACCGAGGGCCTCGTCGACATGGGCCAGGACTACATGGACCAAATGACCGCGTCGGTCCCCGCGGGACGGCTCGGCACGGTGGCCGACATCGGCAATGCCGCACTCTTCTTCGCCACCGACGAGGCCGGTTACGTCACCGGACAATCCCTGGTCGTCGATGGTGGCCAGATCCTGCCCGAGTCAGCGGCGGCGATCGCCGAGCAATAGGCGGGCCTAGAATTGGTCTAGCCGAATACCGAGCGGGGGCCCCTGTTGACCAAGTCGACCGAGGAACTGCGGCGTCGCATCGTCGCCGACATCAACGCCGGCACCCCCGGCTCGAAGCTCGGCAGCGAACGCGACCTCGCCGAACGGTATTCGACGAGCCGCTCCAGTCTGCGTCAGATGCTCGCCGCTCTGGAGGAGGCGGGCCTCGTGCACCGCGTCATCGGTCGTGCGGGTGGCATCTTCATCAGCCACGCGCAGGTGCAGCGCAGCCTCGCCAACGTGGTCGGGGTGCCCGCCTTCCTCGCCAACCAGGGCTACGTCGCAGGTACCCGCGTGCTGTCCACCAAGATCACCGCACCCGACCGCACCACCCAGTCGGCGCTGCAGATCGGCGCGTCGGATCCGATCGTCGAGATTCAGCGGGTCCGCCTGGCCGACGGTTCCCCCATCTCGCTGGAGCTGGCGCAGTTTCCCGCCGCGTCGTTTCCCGGACTGCTGGAGAAGCAACTCGGCGGGTCGATCTACGAGATCCTGGAGAACGACTACGGACTGGTCACCTCCCGTGCCGACGAGCGGATCGAGGCCGTCAACGCCACCCCGGACGAGGCCTCGCTGCTGGCGGTCAAGACGCGGTCGGCCCTGCTGCTGATCACCCGCGTCACCTATGACCAGAACGACGTGCCGTGCGAGTTCTCCCGCGACCTGTTCCGTGGCGACCGCACCCGGCTCGGAGTCACCGTGCAGGGCCGCGGCATCGGCGTGCAGTCGCCCGTCGCCGCGGCGACGGTGGCCCTGCACAGCTGACGCGAGACACCGCAATGACCTCAGCGGGACGTTTCGCCCCCAGCCCGTCGGCCGATCTGCACGTCGGCAATCTCCGCACGGCCATCCTGGCGTGGCTGTTCGCCCGGTCCACCGGACGGCGCTTCCTGGTGCGCGTCGAGGATCTCGACGACCGCGCCAAGGACGACGTCGCGCGGCGCCAGCTCGACGACCTGGCCGCGATCGGGCTCGTGTGGGACGCGCCGCCCGAGCGCCAATCCGACCACGTGGCGCGGTACGACGGAATAGTCGACGAGCTCACCGCCCGGGGCATGACCTACGAATGTCATTGCAGCAGAAAGGACATCCTGCGGGCGCCGCGCGCTCCCCACGCCCCGGAGGGCGCCTACCCCGGCACCTGCCGCGATCTCACCGACGCCGAACGTGCCCGACGCGCGGCCACCGGCCGAGCACCCGCGGTGCGGCTGCGCTCGGCGGTCGCGGAATTCACGGTCACCGACCTGCTGCACGGCAGCTACACCGGTGTGGTCGACGACTTCGTGTTGCGCCGCGGTGACGGCGTCCCCGCCTACAACCTCGCGGTCGTGGTCGACGACGCCGCCCAGGGCGTCGACCAGGTGGTGCGCGGCGACGACCTGCTGGCGTCCTCACCGCGACAGGCCTACCTCGGCACCCTTCTCGGTCACCCGCCGCCGACCTACGCCCATGTTCCCCTGGTGCTCAACGACGAGGGCAAGCGGCTGGCCAAGCGCGACGGCGCCGTCACCCTCGCCGAACTGGGGACGCCCCGCGCGCTGGAGCAGATCTCCCGGTCACTGGGCCTCTCGGCGCCGACGGTCGCCGACATGCTGGGCGAATTCGACCCGGCGGCGTTACCGCGCACACCCTGGGTATACCGCCCGTCGTGAGCAGAACCCTGTCAGCGGGCGCCCAGCATTGCTACCGTCCGCCGGTGACCTCCTACCTACGACGAGGTGTGGTCGGACTCTTCGCGCTGCTGCTGGTGTTCGCCACCGCCTGCGGGTCGTCCGAGCAGACCGCGGACCCGATCAAGTCGGCCGGGGTGCTGCGCGTCGGCACCGAGGGCGTCTACTCGCCGTTCAGCTACCACGATCCGGCCACCGGGCAGCTCGTCGGTTACGACGTCGACGTCGCCAGGGCCGTCGGCCAGAAGCTGGGCGTCAAGGTCGAATTCGTCGAGACGCCGTGGGATTCGATGTTCGCGGCGCTGGAGGCCGACCGCTTCGACGTCGTCGCCAACCAGGTGACCGTCAACCCCGAGCGCCAGGCCAAGTACGACCTGTCCCAGCCCTACACCGTCGGTGAGGGCGTCATCGTCACCCGTGCCGGTGACGATTCGATCAAGAGCCTGGCCGACCTCAAGGGCAAGACCGCGGCGGAGAACGCCACCAGCAACTGGTCGGAGGTCGCCCGCAAGGCCGGCGCCAACGTCGAGTCCGTCGAAGGCTTCACCCAGGCCATCACCCTTCTCAACCAGGGCCGGGTCGACGTGGTGATCAACGACAGCATCGCCGTCTACGCCTACCTCGCCGAGACCGGCGACAAATCGGTGAAGATCTCCGGGACCGTCGGGGAGAAGAGCGAGCAGGCCTTCGCCGCCCGCAAGGACAGCGGCATGCAGCCCGAACTCGACAAGGCGCTTGGCGAACTACGCGCCGACGGCACCCTCGCGGCGATCTCGCAGAAGTACCTGAAGGCCGACGCGACCGGAACACCGCCGTCGACGCCGATCCGCGCCGCCGGGGTGCTGCGGGTGGGCACTGAAGGCGTCTACGCACCGTTCAGTTATCACGACCCGGCCACCGGGCAACTCGTCGGCTATGACGTCGACGTGGCCAAGGCCGTCGGCCAGAAGCTCGGCGTACGAGTCGAATTCGTCGAAACCCCATGGGACTCCATCTTCGCCGCGCTGGAGGCCAACCGCTTCGACATCGTGGCCAACGAGGTCACGATCAATCCGGAACGGCAGGCCAAGTACGACCTCTCGCAGCCGTACTCGGTGGGTGAGGGCGTCATCGTCACCCGTGCCGACGACGACTCGATCAAGAGCCTGGCCGACCTCAAGGGCAAGACCGCGGCGGAGAACGCCACCAGCAACTGGTCCGAAGTCGCGCGCAAGGCCGGCGCCACCGTCGAGTCCGTCGAAGGCTTCACCCAGGCCATCACGCTGCTCAGTCAGGGTCGGGTCGACGCCGTCGTCAACGACAGCATCGCCGTCTACGCCTATCTCGCCGAGACCGGGGACAAGGCGGTGAAGATCGCGGGCAACGTCGGGGAGAAGAGCGAGCAGGGTTTCGCCGCCCGCAAGGACAGCGGCTACCTACCCGAACTCAACGGCGCCCTCGACGAATTGCGCTCAGACGGCACGCTGACCGGCATCTCGCAGAAGTACCTCAAGGCCGACGCGACCGGTGCCCCGCAGGGCACCCAGGGCGGTCCGCCGGGTAGCGCTCAGGAACCGCCGCAGGCGCGCTCGGCGTGGCAGCTGATCCTCGACAACCTGTGGCCGCTGGCCAAGGCCGCCGTCACCGCGACCATTCCGCTGACCATCATCAGCTTCGCCCTCGGTCTCGTCATCGCCCTGGCGGTCGCGCTGGCTCGACTGTCGCCGAATGTCGTCCTGACCAACGTCGCCCGCTTCTATATCTCAATCATTCGCGGCACTCCACTGCTGGTGCAGCTGTTCATCGTCTTCTACGCGCTACCGCAACTCGGGGTGAGGATCGACCCGTTCCCGGCGGCGGTGATCGCATTCAGTCTCAACGTCGGCGGGTACGGCGCCGAGATCATCCGCTCGGCGATCCTCAGCATCCCGAAGGGCCAGTGGGAAGCGGCCGAGACCATCGGCTTCAACTACGTCGGTGCACTGCGGCGCATCATCCTGCCGCAGGCCGCGCGGGTGGCGGTGCCGCCGTTGTCCAACACGTTGATCTCGTTGGTCAAGGACACGTCGCTGGCGTCGACGATCCTTGTCACCGAGCTGCTGCGGCAGGCTCAGATCGTGGCAGCGCCGACCTTCGAATTCTTCGCCCTCTACGGCACGGCGGCGGCGTACTACTGGGTGATCTGCCTGGTGTTGTCGTTTGGCCAGGGCCGATTGGAACACCGACTGGAGAGGTACGTGGCGCGATGAGCGACCCCACTGGCAGCGGCACCGAATCCGACGCCGACCCGGCCGACTACCGCGTCGTCGCCGAGGGCGTTCGGAAGGCCTTCGGAGACAACGAGGTTCTCAAGGGTGTCTCGTTCACGGTCGAGAAAGGCACCGCCACGGCGATCATCGGACCGTCGGGGTCGGGCAAGACGACACTGCTGCGCACGCTCAACGCCCTCGACCGGGCAGACGCCGGAGTGATCCGGGTCGACGACGTGGAGATCGACTT
>Ga0209051_1002823_pt1 | contig 11969 bp, 7 predicted proteins | sample AraplaCvi_mMS_r2_2_FD_184286 | JGI IMG/M metagenome (GOLD analysis project Ga0209051, IMG submission 184286) | Arabidopsis root microbial communities from North Carolina, USA - plate scrape MF_Cvi_mMS_r2 (SPAdes) (version 2) | ecosystem: Host-associated > Plants > Roots > Endosphere | place: USA...
ATCTGGTCAAGGACGTTTCCTGGGCCAATGTCCGCGACCGTCTCGCCTTCCGCCAGTTCGACATCGCCCACATGCTGTCGCCGATGCCGGTCGCCTCTATGCTCGGCCTCGGTTCCAACCCCTCGCCAACCATCACGCCGTTTTCGCTCGGCCGCGGCGGCAATGCGATCACGCTCTCGACCCGCCTCTTCGACCGGATGCGCGAGACGGCCGGCCTTTCCGAGACCGCGGGCGCGCTGGAAAATGCGCAGGCGCTTGCGGCCGTGATCCACAGCATGAAGGAGAATGCCGAGACCTTGCCGACGCTCGGCATGACCTATCCGTTCTCTTCGCACAACTACGAGTTCCGCTACTGGCTCGCCGCCGGCGGCATCGACCCGGACCGCGACGTCAAGCTGGTCGTCGTGCCGCCGCCGCTGACCTCGGATGCGCTGGCAGCCGGCGCCATCGACGGTTTCTGCGTCGGCGCGCCGTGGAACATGGTCGCCTCCGAGCGCGGCGTCGGCCGCATCGTCGCCGCCAAGCAGGACATCTGGCCGTCAGCGCCGGAAAAGGTGATCGCCATGCGGCCGCAATGGGCCGAAAGCCACCCCGAGACCGTGTCACGCCTTATCGTCGCGCTCGATGCCGCGGCGCGTTGGTGCGACAGGGCCGAGAACCACGATGAGTTGGCGGAGGTCCTGGCCGGCCCGCGCTTCATCGGCGCCCCGGTCAATATCATCCGCCATGTGCTGTCGGGCGAATTCAGCCTCGACGCCAAGGGCAATCGGCGCGTCATCAACGACTACTTCACCTTCCATCGCGGCTTTGCCAACTATCCGCGGCCGAGCCACGCCCTGTGGCTCTACAGCCAGATGATCCGCTGGGGCCAGGTGGAGTTCAGCGAGGACGGCTTGCGTGCCGCCGCCGCTGCCTATCGCCCCGATCTCTATCGAAGCGCGCTCGGCACCGGACCGGCACAACCGGACATCGGCATCGAAGGCGACCGCGACGGCGACCGCTTCATGGACGGTCATGTTTTCGATCCTTCCGAGATGGCGACCTATGTCGGAAATTTCGCCGTCGGCAGCGCGCCCGCAGCCCATGCAGATCGTGACGAAATCTGAAAAGGCGGCTTGAGCTGCACAGCAATTGCGCGCACGCAATTTAGCACCCGCACAAAAATATTGCAGTCGCACAGACTGCTGACAATTTAAGCCAAAAGTTTCACAGCAAAAATTCCATTTCATTTCAATAAGATAAAGGTTTTTGCCAAAACTGGCACGGCGCTTGCTTATTAGAAATCGCCCCGGTCAACGGCGATTGGGGCAGATGAGCGCGCCATAAGCGCTTCCAAAGACATCGACGTCGCAAGGTTTTTGCTGCCCGGAAACTCCTCCCAGTTTCCGCAGGCTCAATCTCCAAGCGGCGTTTTTTTGTGCCTGAATTCCTAAGAACCAGCAGAGGGAACCTGCGCATGACCAAGCTTTTGACGAGCGGCATCACCCGCCGCCACCTGATCAAGACCACTGCCACCGCCGCTCTTGTCGGCGCCGTCAAGACCGCATTCCCGTCCGGCGCCTTCGCAGCCGGGGCCGGCCCGGAAGTCAAGGGCATCAAGCTCGGCTACATCGCGCTGACCGATGCAGCTCCGCTGATCGTCGCCAAGGAGAAGGGCATTTTCGAAAAGCACGGCCTGCCGGAAGTCGACGTCGCCAAGCAGGCTTCCTGGGGCGCGACCCGCGACAACCTCGTGCTCGGCGGCGCCGCGAACGGCATCGACGGCGCCCATATCCTCTCCCCGCTCCCCTATCTGATGCATACCGGCAAGGTGACCCAGAACAACAAGCCGGTGCCGATGGCAATCCTCGCCCGCCTCAACCTCGACAGCCAGGGTATCTCGGCTGCCAAGGAATATGCCGAGACCGGCGTGCAGCTCGACGCCTCCAAGCTGAAGGCCGCATTCGAGAAGAAGAAGGCCGAGGGCAAGGAGATCAAGGCCGCCATGACCTTCCCGGGCGGCACTCACGACCTCTGGATCCGCTACTGGCTCGCCGCCGGCGGCATCGACCCCAACAAGGACGTCTCGACCATCGTCGTGCCGCCGCCGCAGATGGTGGCGAACATGAAGGTCGGCAACATGGACGTCTTCTGTGTCGGCGAACCCTGGAACGAACAGCTCGTCAACCAGGGCATCGGCTTCACCGCGGCCACGACCGGCGAACTCTGGAAAGGTCATCCGGAAAAGGCGCTCGGCCTGCGCGCCGACTGGGTCGAGAAGAACCCGAATGCCGCCAAGGCATTGCTGATGGCCGTCATGGAAGCCCAGCAATGGGCCGACAGCATGGCCAACAAGGAAGAGATGGCCGACATCCTCGGTCGCCGCCAGTGGTTCAACGTGCCTCCCAAGGACGTGCTCGGGCGCCTGAAGGGCGACATCAACTACGGCAACGGCCGCATGGCCCATGGCACCGATCTCTACATGAAGTTCTGGAAGGATGGCGCCTCCTATCCGTTCAAGAGCCACGACGCCTGGTTCATGGCCGAGAACATCCGCTGGGGTTATCTGCCGGCCGGCACCGACATCAAGGCGCTGGTCAACCAGGTGAACCGCGAGGACATCTGGCGCGACGCCGCCAAGGATCTCGGCGTCGCCGCAGCCGACATCCCGGCTTCTTCGTCGCGCGGCAAGGAAACCTTCTTCGACGGCAAGGTCTTCGATCCGGAAAACCCCTCGGCCTATCTCGACAGCCTTTCCATCAAGGCGACGTCCTGATTTCCCCACCTCCGGCGCGTGGACGCACGCGCCGGCCTTTTCCCTTTCTAAGGAGCGCGCCGATGACCGCCCTGGCAAAAAAAGAAAAAGTTTCCGCAGTCGCTGCCGCAAAGCCGGCGGCAAATATCGTTCCCTTTTCCGGCAAGCCCGTTTCCAGGATCGATTTCAGGCAGATCGGCAAAACGACGCTGCGCAACGTGGTGCCACCGCTTGTCGTGCTGGCGCTGATCCTGCTCGTCTGGCAGGTCCTCTGTTCGTCGCCGGGTGCCTCGCTCCCCTCGCCCCACGTGGTCTGGCAGGAAAGCTACGACCTGATCGTTTCGCCGTTCTTCTACAACGGTTCGCAGGATATCGGCCTGGGGTTGCGCGTCTTCGTCTCGCTGCAGCGTGTCGCCTACGGTTTCGGCCTCGCCGCCGTGACCGGCGTCATCGTCGGCGCGATCATCGGTCAGTCCGTCTGGGCGATGCGCGGCCTCGACCCGATCTTCCAGGTGCTGCGCACCGTGCCGCCGCTCGCTTGGCTGCCGCTGTCGCTCGCCGCCTTCCAGGACTCCAACCCCTCGGCGATCTTCGTGATCTTCATCACCTCGATCTGGCCCGTCATCATCAACACTGCCGTCGGCGTGCGCAACATCCCGCAGGATTACCGCAACGTCGCGCAGGTGCTGAGGCTCAATCAGATCGAGTTCTTCTTCAAGATCATGCTGCCCTCCGCCGCGCCGTACATCTTCACCGGCCTTCGGATCGGGATCGGCCTCTCCTGGCTGGCGATCGTCGCGGCCGAGATGCTGACCGGCGGCGTCGGCATCGGCTTCTTCATCTGGGACGCGTGGAACTCCTCGCGCCTGCCCGACATCATCGTCGCCCTCGCCTATATCGGCGTCGTCGGCTTCGCCCTCGACAAGCTGGTTGCCGCACTCGGCAAGCTCGTCACCCGCGGCGCAATGGCCAGCTAAGGAGCCGACTTATGAACGCCTATCTCAAGCTCGACCATATCGACAAATATTTCGACCGCGGCGGCAGCCGTGCCGAGGTGCTGAAGGGCATCAACCTGACGATCGGCAAGGGCGAGTTCGTCTCGATCATCGGCCATTCCGGCTGCGGCAAGTCCACGCTGCTCAACCTCATCGCCGGCCTGACGCCCGTTTCGGCAGGGGCTGTCCTGCTCGAAAACCGCGAGGTCAACGCGCCGGGTCCGGAACGCGCCGTCGTTTTCCAGAACCATTCGCTGCTGCCCTGGCTGACGGTCTATGAAAACGTCAATCTGGCCGTCTCAAAAGTCTTCGGCCGCACCAAGAGCCGGACCGAACGGCATGAGTGGGTCATGGCCAATCTCGACCTCGTGCAGATGGCCCATGCCAAGGACAAGCGCCCGGCCGAGATCTCGGGCGGCATGAAGCAGCGCGTCGGCATTGCCCGGGCGCTCGCCATGGAGCCGAAGATCCTGCTGCTCGACGAGCCCTTCGGCGCGCTGGACGCGCTGACCCGCGCCCATCTGCAGGATGCGGTCATGGAGATCCATTCGCGCCTCGGCAACACGATGGTGATGATCACCCACGATGTCGACGAAGCCGTGCTTCTGTCCGACCGCATCGTGATGATGACCAACGGCCCCGCCGCCAAAATCGGCGAAGTCCTTGACGTCACCATCCCCCGGCCGCGCAACCGCATCGAGCTCGCCTCCGACCGGACATATCTCAAGTGCCGCGAAGCGGTGCTGAAATTCCTCTACGAACGCCACCGCTTCGTCGAAGCCGCGGAGTAACAACCATGACAGAAAAACTCATCATCATCGGCAATGGCATGGCGCCGGGACGCATGCTCGAACACCTCTTCGAACAGGCGCCCGGCCGCTACGAAGTCACGATCTTCAACGCCGAACCGCGCGTCAACTATGACCGCATCATGCTCTCGCCGGTTCTTTCCGGCGAAAAGAGCTTCGAGCAGATCGTCATCCACGGCGACGGCTGGTACATCGACCACGGCATCACCCTCTACAAGGGCCACAAGATCGTCGCGATCGACCGTGCCGCCAAGACCGTCACCTCCGATCATGGCGTCACCGAGTGCTACGACAAGCTGGTGATCGCCACCGGCTCCGTGCCCTTCATCATTCCGGTACCCGGCAAGGACCTGCCGGGCGTCATCACCTATCGCGACCTCGACGACGTGCAGGCCATGCTGCTCGCCGCCCAGTCGCGCGAAAAGGCGATCGTCATCGGCGGCGGCCTGCTCGGTCTCGAAGCAGCCGCCGGCCTTGCCCAGCGCGGCATGGACGTGACAGTCCTGCACGTGATGCCGACGCTGATGGAGCGCCAGCTCGATCCGGCCGCCGGTTACCTGCTGCAGAAAGCCGTCGAGGAACGCGGCATCAAGGTGATCTGCAAGGCCAATACCAAACAGATCATCGGTAATGGCAAGGTCGAGGGCGTCGAACTCGACAACGGCACGATCATTCCGGCGACCCTGGTGGTCATGGCCGTCGGCATCCGCCCGAGCGCCGGCCTCGCCAAGGATGCCGGCCTTGCGGTCAATCGCGGCATCGTCGTCGATGCCGGCATGCAGACCTCGGACGGCGACATCTACTCCATCGGCGAATGCGCCGAAGTGGGCGGCATGGTCTACGGCCTCGTCGCACCGCTCTACGAGATGGCCCGCGTCGCCGCGGCGCATCTGGCCGGCGATACCAAGCCCGCCTTCGTGCACTCCGATACGCCGACCAAGCTCAAGGTCACCGGCATCGATCTCTATTCGCTCGGCGACTTCGCCGATGGCGACGACCGGCAGGAAATCGTGCTCCGCGATGCCACCGCCGGTATCTACAAGCGCCTCGTTCTGAAGGACAACCGCATCATCGGCACCGTCCTTTACGGCGAGACCTCCGACGGCGCCTGGTTCAACGACCTGAAGAAGAAGGCGACCGACATTTCCGACATGCGCGACACGCTGATCTTCGGCCAGGCCTATCAGGGAGGGTCTCCGCTGGACCCTATGGCGGCCGTTGCAGCCTTGCCGGATGATGCGGAAATCTGCGGCTGCAACGGCGTCTGCAAGGGCAAGATCACCTCGACCATCACCGCCAAGGGCCTGACATCGCTGGACGACGTGCGCGCCCACACCAAGGCGTCCGCCTCCTGCGGCACCTGCACCGGCCTCGTCGAACAGCTGATGGCCCTGACATTGGGCGACGCCTACAACCCGAAGGCCGTGCAGCCGATGTGCACCTGCACCGAGCTCGGCCATGACGACGTCCGCCGCCTGATCAAGGCGAAGGGCCTGAAAACCATCCCCGCCGTCATGCAGGAACTAGAGTGGAAAACCTCCTGCGGCTGCGCCAAATGCCGCCCGGCGCTCAACTACTACCTCGTTTGCGACTGGCCGGACGAATATGCCGACGACTACCAGTCGCGCTTCATCAACGAACGCGTCCACGCCAACATCCAGAAGGACGGCACCTATTCGGTCGTTCCGCGCATGTGGGGCGGCGTCACCAATTCGCAGGAACTGCGGGCGATCGCCGACGTGGTCGACAAGTTCGAGATCCCGATGGTGAAGGTCACCGGCGGCCAGCGCATCGACCTTCTCGGCATCGAAAAGGAAGACCTGCCGGCGGTCTGGGCCGATCTCGGCAAGGCGGGCTTCGTCTCCGGCCAGGCCTATGCCAAGGGGCTGCGCACGGTAAAAACCTGCGTCGGTTCCGACTGGTGCCGCTTCGGCACCCAGGATTCGACGGGTCTCGGCATCCGCATCGAGAAATTCATGTGGGGCTCCTGGACGCCGGCCAAGCTGAAGCTGGCCGTCTCCGGGTGTCCGCGCAACTGCGCCGAGGCAACCTGCAAGGACATCGGCGTCATCTGCGTGGACTCGGGCTTCGAGATCCATTTCGCAGGCGCCGCAGGCCTCGACATCAAGGGCACGGAAGTGCTCGGGCTGGTGAAGACCGAGGACGAGGCGCTCGAATACATCGTCGCGCTCACGCAGATGTACCGCGAACAGGGCCGTTACCTGGAGCGCATCTACAAATGGGCAAAGCGCGTCGGCCTCGACGAGATCCGCCGGCAGATCATGACCGATACGGAGAAGCGTCAGGCCTATTACGAGCGCTTCGTCTTCTCCCAGAAATTCGCCCAGGTCGATCCCTGGTCGGAGCGCGTCTCCGGCAAGGACAAACACGAGTTCAAGCCGATGGCGACAGTCGGTTATTCGCACGCAGCCGAGTGAGGAGAGAAACATGAACTGGATCGCAATCGGCAAGCTCACCGACATTCCGCTGCGGGGCGCACGCTGCGTGAAGACCCCGCAAGGCAAGATCGCCGTGTTTCGCACGGCCGCCAACGAGGTCTTCGCCATCGAGGATCATTGCCCTCACAAGGGCGGGCCGCTCAGCCAGGGCATCATCCACGGCACCTCGGTCACCTGCCCGCTGCACAACTGGGTGATTTCGCTCGAAACCGGCAAGGCGCTCGGCGCCGACGAAGGTTCGGTCCGCACCATCCGGCTCGAACTGCGCGGCGAAGACATCTTCATGGCCCTCGAAGAACAGCTGGCTGCCGCCGAATAACCGGCGCGGCCATTTCAGACGACTAAGCTCTAGGGAGACGAGAAAAAAATGTCCTATGTCACACCGACGGAATTCGTGACGAAGATGATCGACGCCGGCGAGGCGAAGATCTTCATGTCCACGCGCGATACGCTGATCAGGGCCTTCATGGCGGGCGCGATCCTTGCGCTTTCCGCCGCCTTCGCCGTGACCATCACGGTGCAGACCGGCAATGCGCTTGCCGGCGCAATCCTCTTTCCCGTCGGCTTCTGCCTCCTCTATCTGATGGGCTTCGATCTCTTGACGGGCGTCTTCACGCTGTCTCCCCTCGCGCTGATCGACAGACGGCCGGGAGCGACCGCCGGGGGCGTGCTGCGCAACTGGACGCTCGTCTTCATCGGCAATTTCGCCGGCGCCTTTCTCGTTGCCGTGATGATGGCTATCATCTTCACCTTCGGCTTCAGCGAGGCACCGAACGAGGTCGGCCAGAGGATCGGCCATATCGGCGAAGGCCGCACGCTCGGATATGCGGCCCATGGTGCGGCGGGCATGCTGACGCTCTTCATCCGTGGCGTGCTGTGCAACTGGATGGTTTCAACGGGCGTCGTCGCCGCGATGATGTCGACCTCGGTGTCCGGCAAGGTCATCGGCATGTGGATGCCGATCATGCTCTTCTTCTACATGGGCTTCGAACATTCCATCGTGAACATGTTCCTCTTCCCGTCGGGCCTGCTGCTCGGCGGCAAGTTCTCGATCATGGATTACCTGATCTGGAACGAGATCCCGACCGTCATCGGCAATCTCGTCGGCGGCCTCACCTTCGTCGGCCTGACGCTCTACTCGACCCATGGCCGCAAGAGCGGCAAGCAGAGCGCGCCGGCTGGCCGTCTCGGCACTCCTTCCGTCGTTCCGGCGGAGTAAGCTCATGGGGGCCGGTGTTCTGGAAACGGAAATGCAGGCGGGTGGAACCACCACCACCAGGACGACCTGCCCCTATTGCGGCGTCGGCTGCGGCGTCATCGCCACGGTGGCGGGTAACGGCGCCGTAACGGTGAAGGGCGACCCCGAGCATCCGGCCAATTTCGGCCGGCTCTGCTCGAAAGGTTCGGCGCTCGCCGAAACCATCGATCTCGACGGACGCATCCTCTTGCCCGAAATCCATGGTCGGCAAACGGACTGGAGCGAGGCGCTCGATCTCGTCGCAGCGAAATTTTCCGAAACCATCGCCGAGCACGGGCCCGATTCCGTCGCCTTCTACGTCTCCGGCCAATTACTGACCGAAGACTATTACGTCGCCAACAAGCTGATGAAGGGCTTCATCGGCTCCGGCAATATCGACACCAATTCAAGACTTTGCATGTCGTCCTCCGTCGCCGGCCACCGCCGCGCCTTCGGATCCGACACCGTTCCCGGCACCTATGAAGACATCGAGCTTGCCGATCTGGTGATCCTGACCGGCTCCAATCTCGCCTGGTGCCATCCGGTGATCTACCAGCGGCTGGCCGCCGCCAAGGCCGCGCGGCCGGGCATGAAGATCGTCGTCATCGACCCGCGCCGGACGATGACCTGCGATATCGCCGACCTGCATTTAGGAATCAGGCCGGATGGCGACGTGGCCCTGTTCATGGGCCTGCTCGCCCATCTGGCGCAAGGCCCGGCGATCGACCAGAACTATATCGGCGCGCATACGCAAGGGTTCGGCGAAGCCTTCGCCGCCGCTGCCGCCCTCTCGTTCGCCGAACTCATGGAACGCACCGGCCTTCCCGCCATGCAGATCCGCGAATTCTTCCACCTGTTCGAGACGACAGAAAAGGTCGTCACCTGTTATAGCCAGGGCGTCAACCAGTCGGCATCCGGCACGGACAAGGTCAACGCCATCATCAACTGCCATCTGGCGACCGGCCGTATCGGGCGTCCGGGCATGGGCCCGTTCTCCCTGACCGGCCAGCCGAACGCCATGGGCGGCCGCGAGGTCGGCGGTCTCGCCAACATGCTTGCCGCGCATATGGCGATCGAAAACGCCGAGGATCGCGACCGGGTGCAGCGCTTCTGGGCCTCGCCGCGGGTCGCCGACAAGCCGGGCCTGAAGGCTGTCGACATGTTCCGCGCCGTTGCCGACGGGCGGATCAAGGCGCTGTGGATCATGGCCACCAACCCGGTGGTTTCGATGCCGGACGCCGATGCGGTCGAGGCCGCCATCAAGGCCTGTCCCTTCGTGGTTGTCTCGGACATCCTTCGCGACACCGACACCGCCCGCCACGCGCATGTTCTGCTGCCGTCGCTCGGCTGGGGCGAAAAGGACGGCACCGTCACCAATTCGGAGCGCCGCATCTCCCGCCAGCGCTGGTTTCTGTCCGCGCCCGGCGAGGCCAGGGCCGACTGGTGGCAGATGGCGGAAGTCGGCCGCCGGATGGGCTTTGCCGGTTTCGACTATCAAACGCCCGCCGATATTTTTGCCGAGCATGCGGCTCTTTCGGCATTCGAGAATGACGGCAGCCGGGATTTCGATATCGGTGCGTGCGTCGGAATCGGCGAAGAAGGGTACGATGCGTTGACGCCCTTCCAATGGCCGGCACTGCTGGAGAATACCCCCCTCTGGCCTGCCGACCATCTCCCCCTCAAGGGAGGAGATCACAAGCGGCGAGACAACCTCTCCAAAGGAAACGATGCGACTTATTCAAGCGATGAGTGGGACGGAGAAGCTTCCGCCCAGCCAATCTCCCCCCTTGAGGGGGATGAGGCGCGGCCCGCAAAGCGGGGCGATCGATCCAGCGAATCGATCGCAGCGCCGAACGCCGGCAGGCCAGAGGGGGGTGGCGACAAGCGCTTCTTCGCGAATGGGGACTTCTATCACCCGGATCGCAAGGCACGTTTCGTCCCCGTCCAGGTTCCAGCCACCGACCGCACCAACGAAGAATACCCGCTGACGCTGAACACCGGCCGCGTCCGCGACCACTGGCACACGATGACGCGCACGGCCAAAAGTGCCAGGCTTTCCGGACATATCGCCGAGCCCTTCGCGGAAATCCATCCGCGCGATGCGATGGAACTCGGCATTCGCGGTGCAGGCCTGGTCGAACTCGAAAGCCCGCACGGCCGGGCCGTCGTCCGCGCCCTGATCACCGAACGGCAGGCGCGCGGAAATATCTTCGTGCCGATGCACTGGAACGACCAGTTCGCCGCCAAAGCCCGTATCGATGCGCTGGTCGCACCCGTCACCGACCCGTTTTCGGGCCAGCCAGCTTCGAAAAATGTCGCGATTGCCGCCCGGCCATTCGCCGCGTCCTTCTACGGCTTTGCGGTCTGCGCCTCGAAGCCCGAAAACCCGCAGGCGGATTATTGGGCGCTCGCCAAGGCCGAGGGCGGCTGGCGGATCGAGCTCGCGTTCGGGGATCCGGTCGAGGACTGGGTGGCGTGGTGCCGTGCCACCTTCGCCATTCCGGCCGAGCTCGAGCCGCTCGGTTATGCCGACCATCAATCCGGCGACCTGCGCCTCGCCTTCTTCGAGGGCGGAAAGCTGCTCGCCGCGCTTTTCCTGGCGAACGAGCCGGTCGCCGTCGCACGCAACTGGGCGATCGGCCAACTCGTCATCGAACACGCCGACCTGCGCAAGCGCTTCGCGATCGTTGCTGGCCGTCCCGGCGCCGATCAGCCGGACCCTGGCGCCACCGTCTGTTCCTGTTTCTCGGTCGGCGTCAACCGGATCATCGGCGCCGTGCGAGGCGGCTGTCACAGCGTCGAGGCGGTCGGGAAAGAAACCAATGCCGGTACCAATTGCGGCTCCTGCCGCGCCGAAATCAGGGGGATCATCGATGGATGTCTTGCAGCAGCCGCGGAATGAAGTGCCCGCCCGCATGGCGCCGCTGGCAAAGCTCCCGGTCTTCTGGGCGCTCGAAGGCCGGCGCGTCATCGTTGCCGGCGGATCGGACGCAGCAGCCTGGAAAGCCGAACTGCTCGCCGCCTGCGGTGCGCAGGTGCATGTCCATGCGGAAGAACTCTCCGAGACTTTCGAGAGGCTGATCGGGCGCGGCGCGGAACATCCGCAGGGCGAATTCATCAATCACCCGCAGGCGTGGAACGCTTCGATTTTCGAAGGCGCAGCGATTGCGATCGGCGACTGTGAGGATGAGGACGAGGCGGAGAGCTTCTTCGGGGCCGCCCGCGCCGCCGGCGTGCCGGTCAACGTCATCGACAAGCCAGCCTTCTGCCAGTTCCAGTTCGGCTCGATCGTCAACCGCTCGCCGGTCGTAGTGTCGATCTCGACCGATGGCGCAGCCCCGATCCTCGCGCAGGCGATCCGCCGTCGCATCGAAACCCTGCTGCCGGCCTCGTTGAAAAGCTGGGCGGAACTTGCCCAGTCGCTGCGCGAAAAGATCAACGACCGCCTGGCGCCCGGCCCTCAGCGACGAGCCTTCTGGGAACGTTTCGTCGACCGCGCCTTCGGCAGCGAACCGGGATCGGAGAGCGAAGCCGCGATCCTCGCCGATGCCGGCCGCGTGGCGGTATCCTCGGCGGAGAAGGGCCGCGTCACCCTCGTCGGGGCCGGTCCGGGCGATGCGGAGCTCCTGACGCTGAAGGCGGTGCGCGCGCTGCAGGCGGCCGACGTCATCCTGTTCGACGACCTCGTCTCCGACGAAGTGCTGGAACTCGCGCGCCGCGAGGCCAAACGCATGC